>JAABUV010000299.1_pt1 | contig 76008 bp, 78 predicted proteins | sample 5559971 | NCBI WGS metagenome assembly JAABUV01 (sample SAMN10711881, study PRJNA513362) | rock metagenome | isolation source: Antarctica rocks | place: Antarctica: Victoria Land, Knobhead nord | collected 2015-12-19 | reverse complement strand
GTGGTCGACCGGGCCACCGGTGCCGATGCCCTGATCGCCGCGCAGGGACTGCCCTACCGATCCATCCTGTCGCTCGCAGACCTCGGGCTCGGCTGAGCGGCGCCCAGCTCACCGGTAGGTCAGCAGCTCAGCGTGTGGGCCCTCGAAATGAGCGTGGTCGTTGAACGACACCAGGGTGTTGCCGCGGCGCCCGTGCACCACCTTGGTGATCCCCGCGTTCACGGTCACCCGGTTGAACGCCACCACCGCGGCCGGGGGCAGGACCAGCAGCCGGGCGCACCACCGCGCTGATCACACCGCCGGAGGTGAACACGAGCACCGTCGCACCGCTGCCCAGCCCGCCCACGACCGCGTCCGTCGCCGCTGCGACGTCGGCGGAGAACTGCGACCACTCCGGGCGCAGTCCGGTACCGCGCGCACCCCCCGACCACCCGAGCAGGGCCACCTCCAGCCGCTCCTGAAAGCCGCGTGCCGCCTCTGCCCGGTCGGCGAGCAACTCTGGTGCCACGCTGGCGGCGAAGGCGTCGTACACCGGCGTGTGATCGTACTCGTCCCACCGGGGGTCGACCTCGACCTCAACACCTGCGTTCGCAGCGGCCAGAACGGTGCGGGCGGTGTCACGCTGGCGGACCAGGCTGCCGCTGACCGCCCGGTCCACCCGCACCCCGCGCGCTGCCAGCGACGCCCCCACCACCTCCGCCTGGCGGAGCCCGCGCGGCGACAGCACGTCGTAGTCGGCCGCACCGAATGAGGCCTGACCGTGGCGAACCAGCAGGATCACGGACATGCGCCGTCCCCAGACGCGGTCATCCCCGGATCCTGGCATCTCCGGCCTGCCGAGGTGGAAACCCCGGCCTGTCCCTTCGTATCGGTGCGCTCGCGGGGCGTTGCGAAAGCCGCGGTGATCGATGTCCACCACTGGGACCAGCCCGGCCATCAACCGATTGGCAGGAGGTCGCCGGGCGCTCGTCGAGGTCGAAGCAGACGCGATCGATCAACCCCATGCCCGTCACCGCCAGCCCGATGCCGATGAGCTGTCGGCCGCTGACCCGCTCGCCCAGCAGCATCGCGCCCAGCAGCACCGTAAACGGTGCCGACGCCTGCGGCACCAGTGACGCCAGCCCGCTGGGCATTCACCGAGCTCAGTGCCCTCGGCGAACAACCGTGGATCAGCGTGACCCACGGCTTCATGATCGACGACGTGTTGCGCCCCTGGGTGCCATCGCCGGCATCCAGCCACACATTGTGCAACGCATCAATGTCTTCCAGGTGACTGCGGCGCTCGTACACGCTGGTCTCGGTGTGGTCCTGCTCCCGCGCCACAGCGTGCCGGCTGCCGAGCTGGTCAGACGCCCACTGGCCGAGGTGCATCCAGCCAGGATGATCGACGACGTCACCCGTGCCGCCGCGAGTCACCGCCCCGCCGCCGAAGTGCTCGCGGCGCTGCAACAGGAGGCGCAGCTACTGGCAGGCGCGCCCAGCAGTGTGCCGCAGCGCGGCACACTGCTGAGGTGACCGACATCTCCGGGCCCACCGAATGGTCCACCGCCGAGGTCGGCGTCGGACCGTGGACCGGCGCGTGGCCCACCGATGAGCGCTACGATCCCGAGCTGCTGCGCTCGGGTGACCGCCGCAACGTCGTCGACGCCTACCGCTACTGGCGGCTCGACGCCGTCGTCGCTGACCTCGACACCCGCCGACACCCGTTGCACGTCGCCATCGAGAACTTCACCCACGACGCCAACATCGGCACCGTGGTACGCACCGCCAACGCCTTCGGGGCCGCCGCCGTGCACGTCGTCGGACGCCGGCGGTGGAACCGGCGCGGCGCTATGGTCACCGACCGCTACCAGCACCTGTACCACCACCGCAGCGTCGCAGACCTTGCGTCGTCCGCTGTCGAGCGCGGCCTGCACCTGGTGGCCGTGGACAACACGCCCGGTGCGCAGCGGCTGGAGACCGTCGCACTGCCGCGGGACTGCCTGCTGCTGTTCGGTCAGGAGGGCCCCGGCGTCACCGAACAGGCGCGGTTCCTCGCCGAGCTGACGGTGTCGATCGCCCAGTTCGGCTCCACCCGCAGCATCAACGCAGGGGTTGCCGCCGGCATCGCCATGCACGCCTGGGTGCGCCAGCATGCGGACCTCGACACGGCCTGGTGAACCGACGGCCGGCTGAACCGACGGCCGGCTGAACCGACGGCCGGTGGAGCCGATCGCCCGGGTGAACCGACGGCCGGTTGAACCGACGGCCGGGGGAGCCGATCGGCGACGAGTCGACCCTTCGACCGGCGGTGACTGCACGCCGGGCGCCGGACGGGCAATATCGTCACCGTGCGGGAGATCTGGGCCGGTCGCGCCGAGGCGGCAGAAACCGCGGTGCTGCGCCGCCACGTCCGGCGGCTCTGGGCCGTGCCTCGCACGGCGCTGGGCGTGGTGCACCATCCCGCCACGGTGCGCACCCGCGTGTTCGGTCGGTGGGACTACTGGTGGCAGGCGCATCTGCTGGACTGCGTCGTGGACGCCTTCGACCGCAGCCCGGACGCAGCCCGGCGCAGCCGCATCGCGGCCCTCACCCGCGCGCACCGGCTGCGCAACCTCGGCGGCTGGGGCAACGCCTACTACGACGACATGGCCTGGCTGGGTCTGGCGCTGCAGCGCGCCGACTCCGTCGCCGGGGTGCGGCACCCGGCGGCGCTGGCGGTGCTCACCAGCAGGCTGCACAAGGCCTGGTCGGACGAAGCGGGTGGCGGCGTCCCCTGGCGCCGCGGTGACGTGTTCCGCAATGTACCGGCGAACGGTCCGGCCGCGATCCTGTTTGCCCGCACCGGTTACGTGGCGCGCGCCGTAGCCACCGCCGACTGGATCGACGCCCGGCTCCTCGACCCCCGCAGTGGGCTGGTCATGGACGGGCTGCGCCCGGGCGGGGTGCTGGAGACCACCACGTACACCTACAACCAGGGTCTGGTGCTGGGTGCGGAGACCGAGCTGGCCCGCCTCACCGGTGCGCCCCGGCATACCCAGCGTGTGCACCGCATGGTCGCTGCCGTGGCGCAGCACCTGAGCCACGACGGCGTGCTGCACACCCACGGCGGGGGCGACGGGGGGCTGTTCACCGGCATCCTCGCGCGTTACCTGGCGCTGGTGGCCACGGTGTTGCCCGGGGACGCCGAAGCCGACGTGCAGACGCGCACCACCGCTACCCGGCTGGTGCTCAGTTCGGCGCGGGCCGTGTGGGCACAGCGCGCGGAGGCGGATTCCGGGCCTGTGTTCGGCCACGACTGGTCACGTCCGGCGCAGCTGCCCACTCGGACCAACGGGGCGGCCGAGCGCGACCTGTCGGTGCAGCTGTCGGCGTGGATGCTGGTCGAGGCGGCTGCCCGGGTGGGTGACCCCCGGGTGGGTGGCAGCGCGTGTGACAGGCGGGTAAGGGGCTCGTAGCCGCCGCGCGGCGAAGGGGTCGTAGCCGCCGCGCGGCGTGCGGGCGGAGATGGCGGCGTGCGGCATGCGGGCGGAGATGGCGGCGTGCGGCATGCGGGCGGAGTAGCCGGCTCGCGGTCACCGATGGCGGCGTGCGGTCACAGGTAGTCGTGGCCGGGCAAGCTCGGAACGGCCACCGGGTCGTCCTCGACTGGGCGTCTGAGTTCTCGGCGGTAGCGCAGCAGTCCTACCACGGTCCCGAGCAGTACCAGTGTGGTGAGCACCGCCACCGAGGTCGGCAACAACCACGGAAGCCGATCGAGAAACCCGGCACCGTAGTAGCCGAGCAACACCAGGGTCGGCACCCACGCCACCGCACCGAGGGCGCTCGCCAGCGTGAAGCGGCGCGCATCCAGCTGGGCGGCGCCGGCCAGCATCGGCGCCAGGGTGCGCACCCACGGTATCCACCGTGCGAGTACCACCGCCCAGAACCCGTGCCGTTCCATCAGTGCGCTGGCGCGCACCATGTTCGCCCGGGTGAGCACCTTGCCGCCCTGGCGGGTGAGCACCCGACCGCCGGCCCGGCGCCGTATCCGGTAACCCATCTGGTTCCCGCTGATCGCCACCACCGTGGCCGCCGCGGCCAGCGCCCACGCCTGGCCGCCGCCGACCTGTGCGGCGAGCACGATCCCCGCCGTCACCAGCAGCGAGTCGCCCGGCAGGAACAGCCCGACGAGGAAGGCGCACTCGATGAACACGAAGGCAAGCACCACCACCCAGACCAGCAGGGGGCCCGCGGACTGTAGCTGATCGAGCACCTGCTCAGGCCACGGTCGGGTCGCGGTCGGCGTCGGAAGGGCCACGCCTTCCCGATCGCCTGGCCTTCAGCAGCTCGAACACCACCGGCAGCACCGACACGACGACGATGAGGATGAGGATGGCCTCGATGTTGTTGCGCACGAAAGCAAGCTGGCCGAGGAAGTAACCCAGGGTAGTCACCCCGACGCCCCAGAGCAGTCCACCGACGATGTTGTAGGCCAGGAAGGTGGGGTAGTGCATCCGGGCGACCCCAGCCGTGACCGGGGCGAACGTGCGCACGATGGGCACGAAGCGCGCCAGCACGATCGTCTTGGCGCCGTACTTCGCGAAGAACCTGTGCGACCTCGTGACGTATTCCTGGCGGAAGAATCGGGAGTCGGGGCGGTTGAACACCGCGGGCCCGGCCTTCTTGCCGATGAGATACCCGACCTGGTCACCGGCGATGGCCGCGAGCGGAACCGTGATGAGCAGCAACCAGAGGGGGGCGAAGGGGTTCTCCCTGGCCGCCAGCAGGCCGCCGGTGAACAGCAGGGAGTCGCCGGGGAGGAAGAAGCCCACCAGCAACCCGGTCTCGACGAACACGATCGTGAGGATGCCGGCCAGGCCGAACGCTCCCAATAGTTGGTCGGGTGCGAGCCACGATGGTCCCAGGGCCAGATCAGCTGCGGTCACGGGGACGAGCGTACCGAGGACGGCGTGCTCCACCGTGGACCAACCGCGCAGACCGGGCATGATCTCCAACAAGGACGCTTCCTGCGCCGGCCCGACGTTCGAGGAGGAAGATCGCTATGCCCATCGCGAGCCCCGAGGTGTACGCCGACATGCTCGACCGCGCCAAGTCGGGTGGGTTCGCCTACCCGGCGATCAACGTCACGTCCTCCGAGACGCTGAACGCGGCGCTGCGCGGGTTCGCCGACGCCGAGAGCGACGGGATCATCCAGATTTCCACCGGGGGCGCCGAGTTCGCCGCTGGCACCGCCGTCAAGGACATGGTTGTCGGTGCCGTCGCGCTCGCCGAGTTTGCGCACGTGGTCGCCGAGCGGTACGCGGTGACGGTGGCACTGCACACCGACCACTGCCCGGAGGACAAGCTCGACGCCTACGTGCGCCCCCTGATCGCGGTCAGCAGGCAGCGGGTGGAGGCCGGCGGGGCACCGCTGTTCCAGAGCCACATGTGGGACGGCTCGGCGGTGCCGCTCGAGCGGAACCTGACGATCGCGAAGGAGCTGCTGGCCGCCGCCGCCGCCGCGCGGATCATCCTGGAGATCGAGATCGGGGTGGTCGGGGGCGAGGAGGACGGCGTCGACAACGCGATCAACGACAAGCTGTACACGACCGCGGAGGACTTCGCGCAGACGATCGACGCGCTGGGCCAGGGCGACGTGGGCGCGCGCTACCTGCTGGCTGCGACCTTCGGCAACGTGCACGGCGTCTACAAGCCGGGCAACGTGAAGCTGCGCCCCGAGGTGCTCGCGGAGGGCCAGCGGGTGGCCGCCGCCCAGCTCGGGCTGCCGGAAGGCTCCAAGCCGTTCGATCTGGTCTTTCACGGTGGTTCCGGCTCGCTGACCAGCGAGATCGACGAGGCACTGAGCTATGGCGTGGTAAAGATGAACGTCGACACCGACGCCCAGTACGCGTTCACGCGGCCCATCGCCGGGCACATGTTCGCCAACTACGATGGCGTCCTCAAGGTGGACGGTGAGGTGGGCAGCAAGAAGGTCTACGACCCGCGGGTGTACCTGAAGCTGGCCGAGAGCTCGATGGCCGCCCGGGTGGCCACCGCCTGCGCGGACCTGCACTCCGCCGGTCGCATGATCGCGGGCTGAACGCGGCGTTCAGCGACGCCCGATCGCCTCGATGCGGCAGGTGGGTCCCTGGGCTTGGGCGAGGCGGCGGTCCGTGGTGAGCAGGACGACGTCCAATGCCTCGGCGAGCGCCACGTACAGCGCTTCCCAGCCACGCACGGTGTCACGCAGCTGCCAGGCGCGTTCGAGCAACAGGCGGTGAGCGAACCGTTCGCCCGGCCACGCACTGAGGTCAGCGACGGCCTGTGCGGCATGGGTGCGGTCCAGCCGGCCCCGCCGGTGCTCGCGCCGCAGGACGTTGAAGACCTCGACGTCGACGACATGGGGGGCCGCATGATCTTGATCCTGGGCCAACCGGCTGCCGACCTCGTCGGCGTCCGGCCCCGCGACCAGCACCTCGCACAGGCACGAGGCGTCCACCACGATCACGGCGAGCAGTCGGGCGAGCGCTCGGTGTCGGGCGAGCGGTCGGTGTCGGGCCACGCTCCGCGGTGTTCGTCGAGCGCCGCCAAGACCTCGGCGCGACTTAACGACGACTGGCGGCGCTGAGTACGAGCAAGCCAGGCACCGATGCTGGGCCGGGTGGCGAGCCGCATCATCTCAGCGCGGAGGAATTCCGGGATGCTCACGCCTGACTCTGCAGCGCGAAGAACAAGTCCGGCGTAGACGTCGTCGTCGAGATCGCGGATCTGCACGGTCTTGGGCATGAGAGCAGTCTACATGCAATTACGCCTAGAGTGATGCGTTTCTGCATCTTGGTTTGGTGGCGCAGGCCCCACCCAGGGTGCCCCGACGTGGGCACCCCCGCTGGGGCCTGCGGAGCTGCGATGATGGGGCCATGAGCATCCACCACCATGACCTGCTCGGCCCCCAGCCCACGCTCCTGCCCGGTGATCCGGACGCCGAATCGGCCCTGCGGGACGGTGCTGAGCCCACCGCGGTGGCGGCCGCGCACCCCAGCGCCAGCATCGCGTGGGCGGCGCTGGCCGAGGCCGCGCTCGCCGCGGATGAGCCCGTGCAGGCCTACGCCTACGCTCGAACCGGATACCACCGTGGGCTGGACCAGCTCCGGCGCAACGGCTGGAAGGGCTTCGGCCCGGTGCCGTACGCCCACGAGCCGAACCGCGGCGTGCTGCGCGCCATTGCCGCATTGAACCGTGCGGCTGCGGCCATCGGCGAGACCGACGAGCAGGCGCGCACCCTGGACCTGCTCAACGACTGCGATCCGGCAGCGGCGGGCGAGCTCGGCATTCGCTGATCCCCGCGGTGACCAGCGTCCGACACCTGCTCGCCCCGCGGATCGCGAAGCTGCGCACCGCGGCGCTTCCGGTGCTGCAGTGTGCGTTGGCGGCGGCGCTGGCCTGGCTGGTGGCCACGGACGTCGCGGGCCACACCCGACCGTTCTTCGCGCCGATCGCGGCCATCGTCTGCCTCGGGGTGTCCTTGGGCTCGCGGCTGCGCCGTTCGGTGGAGCTGGTGGTGGGTGTCAGCGTGGGCATCGCGGTGGCCGACCTGCTGATCACGCTGATCGGCACGGGGGCGTGGCAGATCGGCCTGGTGGTGGCCCTGGCCATGGGGGCGGCTGTGCTCCTCGACGGCGGTCCGGTGATCACCCTGCAGGCGGGTTCGTCCGCGGTGCTCGTGGCCACGCTGCTGCCGCCGGGCCAGTCGGGCGGGCCGGACCGCGCGCTCGACGCCCTGATCGGCGGGGTGGTGGCCCTGGTCGTGGTGGCCGTACTCCCCGCCGACCCGCTGCGCTCGGCGCGCAAGGACTGCTCCGGGGTGCTCTGCGCGCTGGCGGAGTCGCTGCGGGGCGTCGCCACCGGGCTGGCCGGCCACGACGACACCGCCGTCGAATCCGCGCTGCAGCGCGCCCGCGGTACCCAGGCCGCGCTCGACGCCCTGCGCAGTGACCTCGCCGCCGGCCGGGAGATCGCCCAGCTCGCGCCGCTGCGGTGGCGTTCGCGGGCCCGGGTCGGCCGGCTGCAGGCAATGGCCGAGCCCATCGACAACGCCGCCCGCAACGTGCGGGTGCTGGCCAGGCGGGCCCTGGTGGCGGTGCGGGACACCGAGCGGGTGGACCAGCGCATCGTGGCGCTGCTGCGCGAGGTGGCCGCCGCGGTGGACGTGCTGGAGCACGTGGTGGAATCGGAGCCGGGTTCGGGTCCCGCCCTCGGCGACGCCGCGACCGCGCTGCGCCGGGTGGCGTCCGGGCTCACCGCTGACCTCAGCGCGAACGGCGGGTTGAGTCTGCGGGTGGTGGTGGCGCAGCTGCGCTCGACCGTCGTGGACCTCCTGCAGGCCACCGGCTCCAGCCGAATCGCTGCGCTGGCCTGTTTGCCGCCCACCGTCGCGAACCCCGCGGTGGCACCCGACGTCGACGTGAGTGCGGACCGAGACTCCCGGTAGACCGGTAACCCCCGATGGCGTCCTCAGCCCGGCCGCACCAGCAGCCAGTCGTCGGTGTGCCGATACAGCGCCCAGCGGGTCACCGCCCGCTCCAGCCGCACCCCGTCGCGCACCACCTCGCAGCCCGTGGAGCCCAGCTGCACCGCGCGAGCGGCCACCGCGCCCGCGGCCACCTCGCTGCCCCGCGCCGCCCCACCCGGTGTCCCCCCGCTCCGCAACCGCCGCCGCAGCCGACGCAGCCGCGGCACGCCGACGGCCACCACCTGCACCCCCGGCCCAGCCGGCGCCGGCCGCACCCGCAGCTCGCTGACCTCCCCGGAGAACACCAGGGTGTCGTCGGCGTAAGCCTCGCCGCGCAGGGGCACACCCTCCACGCCACGCAGCGTGCCACCGCCCACCAGCACCCCGCCGTTGTCGTCGCGCACCAGCACTGAACAGGCAGCAACACCGGTCAGGGCGAGGGTCGCGGCCAACGCCCCGTGCGGCAGCCCCCACACCCGGGTTGCTGCGGTGGGTGCGGCGGGGACGTAGGCCAGCTCGACGTCGAGCCGCTCGTCGCGCAGCAGCCGGACCAGCACGGCCGCGAGGTCGGCGTCGTCGCCAACCACCACCACGCGCCGGGCACCAGCCGCCAGCGCGTCGACCTCGGCGCGTGCGGGACGACCGGCGCAGCGACCGCCGGGCAGGCCAGTCAAGACCGCGGGCGGGGAGACGCCACCGCAGGTCAGCACCACCGTGCCCGCGGCCGAACCGGTCACGTCACCTCCCGGTCTCATGCTCAGGCTGCCCGCCGGAGACGACTAGGGTTCCCCCGGCGCCCGTCCCTGGGTCGCGCTTCGTCAATCCTGCACTGGTGTCCGTCCTGACTGGGGGAGCTGCTCATGTCGGCGATCGTCCTGATCGGTGCCCAGTGGGGTGACGAGGGCAAGGGCAAGGCCACCGACCTGCTCGGCGGGCGGGTGCAGTGGGTGGTGCGCTACCAAGGTGGGAACAACGCCGGGCACACGGTGGTGCTGCCCGACGGCCAGGACTTCGCGTTGCACCTGATCCCGTCGGGCATCCTCACCCCGGGGGTCAGGAACGTCATCGGCAACGGTGTGGTCGTCGACCCGGGGGTGCTGCTCGACGAGCTGGCCGCACTCGAACAGCGCGGGGTGGACACCAGCCTGCTGTTCCTCTCCGCCGACGCGCACCTGCTGATGCCCTACCACGTGGCTATCGACAAGGTCTCCGAGCGGTTCCTGGGCAAGGCGAAGATCGGCACCACCGGTCGCGGCATCGGCCCCGCCTACCAGGACAAGATCGCCCGGGTGGGCGTGCGGGTCGCCGACGTGCTGGACGAGAAGATCCTCACCCAGAAGGTGGAGGCCGCACTGGAGTTCAAGAACCAGGTGCTGAGCAAGATCTACAATCGGCGCGCCCTGGACACCGAGCAGGTGGTGGCGGAGGTGCTGGCGCAGGCCGAGGGGTTCGTCCACCGGATCTCCGACACCCGACTGGAGCTGAACCGGGCCCTGGAACGCGGTGAGACGGTGCTGCTCGAGGGCAGCCAGGGCACCCTGCTGGACGTCGACCACGGCACCTACCCGTTCGTCACCTCGTCCAATCCGACGGCGGGCGGCGCGGCCGTTGGCTCGGGCATCGGGCCGACGCGGATCACCACGGTGCTGGGGATCCTCAAGGCGTACACCACGCGGGTCGGCTCCGGGCCGTTCCCCACCGAGCTGACCGACGAGTGGGGGGAGTACCTGCGCAAGACCGGCGGGGAGATCGGCGTGACCACCGGGCGGCTGCGGCGCTGCGGCTGGTTCGACGCCGTCATCGCCCGCTACGCCACCAGGGTGAACGGGATCACCGACTACTTCCTCACCAAGCTCGACGTGCTGTCGTCGCTAGAGACCGTGCCGATCTGTGTGGGCTACACGGTCGACGGTGTGCGCACCGACGAGATGCCCATGACGCAGACCGACCTGCACCATGCGCGCCCGGTGTACGAGCAGCTGCCCGGCTGGTTCGAGGACATCACCGGTTGCCGCACCTTCACCGAGCTGCCGCCGGCCGCCCAGGACTACGTGCTGCGCATCGAGGAGCTGGCCGGCGCCCGGGTGTCGTGCATCGGCGTCGGCCCCGGCCGCGACCAGACGATCGTGCGCCACGACGTGCTGGGCGCCAGGGACTGAGCCCACGCTCGACCGACCGCCCGCCCGCGCTCGGGGTGGGCCGTCTCTCAGCACGCCCTCAGCAGGCTGAGCGGATCGTGGCGACGGACATGCAGAGCCGGGCCGAGTCGACCGTCCATTGGGGCGATCGGCGCCGCGGACCGGGTCGATCCAGCCCACGACGACAGGAACGCGATGACCTCCACGGCCGACCATGCTGACCCCGCCACCTCCACGTCCATGCCCATGGCTGATGGGCGCCCCGCGCTCCGGGCCTCCGATGCCGATCGTGAGCGCGTCGGGCAGATCCTGCACCACGCTCTCGGCACCGGGATGCTCACGCTCGCCGAGACGGAGGAGCGGCTGGCCGTGGTCTACGCGGCGCGGTACCTACACGAGCTCGGGCCCGTCACCGCGGACCTCCCGGGCAGCCAACCCCAGCCCACGTCACGCGGCGGGTTCGTCGCGCGGATCGCGGCGCTGCTCCGGTGGCTGTTCGTCGCCACCGCCGGTGTCCGCGCGGCCGCGGTGGCCTTTGCGGGCCGGCACCGGGTGCTCTCGCTCGTCCTGGCGGTGCTCGTCGGGCTGGCGATGGTCTCGACCCTCGTCATGTCCGGCGCTGAGCTGTTCTTCTCCCCCGAACACGACCCCGCGGAAATGATGGGGCGGTGACGCCTTTGCGCGGGTGACGCCCCGCTACCGTGAGCACCCGTGCGTGTCCTCGTGATCGGCTCCGGTGCCCGTGAGCACGCCCTGGCATGCGCGCTGCGGCGTGACCCGGAGGTCACGGAGCTGCACTGCGCTCCCGGTAACGCCGGCACCGCCCGGGTGTGCACCCAGCACGAGGTGGACGTGATCGACGCGGCGGCCGTGGTCGCGTTGGCGCAGCAGGTGCGGGCCGAGCTGGTGGTCGTCGGCGCGGAGGTGCCCCTGGTGCTCGGGGTGGCCGATGCCGTGCGCGCGGCGGGGATCACCTGCTTCGGCCCGTCCGCCGCCGCCGCCCGCATCGAGGGCTCCAAGGCGTTCGCGAAGGACGTGATGAACGCTGTCGGGGTGCGGACCGCGCACAGCGAGGTGGTCGACAACCCGGCACACCTCGACGCCGCGCTGACGCGCTTCGGCCCCCACTGGGTGGTCAAGGACGACCGGATCGCGGCGGGCAAGGGCGTGGTGGTGACCACCGACCGCGCCGCCGCGCGCCGCCATGCCGCGTCGCTGCTCGACGACGGTCACCCGGTGCTGCTGGAAAGCTACTTGGACGGGCCCGAGGTGAGCCTGTTCTGCCTCGTCGACGGCGTGACGGTGGTGCCGCTGTTGCCCGCGCAGGACTTCAAGCGCGTCGGCGACGGCGACCGCGGACCGAACACCGGGGGCATGGGTGCCTACGCCCCGCTGCCGTGGCTACCGGAGGGTGCCGCCGAGCAGCTGGCCGTCGAGCTGGTGGAGCCGGTGGCCGCTGAGCTGGTGCGCCGGGGCATGCCGTTCACCGGGTTGCTCTACGCCGGCCTCGCCCTCGGCACCGCGGGGCCGGCGGTGGTGGAGTTCAACTGCCGCTTCGGCGACCCGGAGACCCAGGTGGTGCTGGCCCTGCTGCGCACCCCGCTGGGTCGGCTGCTGCACGCCACCGCCACCGGCCGGCTCGCCGAGGCGCCGGCACTGCAGTGGGAGTCCGGCGCGGCCGTCACCGTGGTGGTGGCCGCCGAGAACTACCCCGGACGCCCGCGCACCGGAGACGTGATCACCGGTGCCGACTCCGCCGGGGTGCTGCACGCCGCCACCGCGGTGCGGGCCGGCGACGGCGCGGTGGTGTCCACCGGCGGCCGGGTACTCAGCGTGGTGGGTACCGGTGCCGACCTGGCCGGCGCGCGTGCGGACGTCTACGCACGGCTGGCGGCCGTCCACCTGCCCGGTGGTCACCATCGCAACGACATCGCGGCGGCCGCCGTGGACGGACGGATCGTGGCGCCGTGAGCCCAGCAGCCGACCACCCCCGCGGCGGCAGCGCCGAGCACCCCCGCGGCCGAGCTACGCCACAGGTCCAGCGGTGGATCGACGAGGCCGTCGCCGTCCTGGCGGCCAACGGCGACGACACGACCCGCCTCGATCCGTCCGACATCTGGACGATCATCGTGCACGAGTCCGGTGGCGATCCGCGCGCCGTCAACGACTGGGACTCCAATGCCGCAGGCGGAACCCCGTCCCAGGGCATCATGCAGACGATCGACCCCACCTTTGCGGCGTACGCCCTGCCCGGGCACGGCGACATCTGGGACCCGGTGAACAACATCATCGCTGCCTGCCGCTACATCCTCGACCGGTACCGCACGACGGCGCAGGTGCCCGGTGTCGCGGCACTGCGCAGCGGCGGGGTGTACGAGGGCTACTGAGTTGGCTCACCGGCACGCTCGTCAGTTGGCTCACCGGACCGCTCGGCCGCTGACCCCTGACGGTTCCGCGGAATCGTCAGGACCGCGGGCGGCTCCACGTCGCACCTCGACCGGTCCCGTCCACCCGCACCCGGCCGTCGGCCCGCAGCTCGTCGAGGGCGTTGCGGATCGTGCCGTCACTGATGCCGGGTAGCGCGGCTCGGACATCGGCGATGCGGAAGGTCTCCGGCGCGTGGCTCAGCACGAACAGCCGCACCCGCGCGCGCTTCGAGCCACCAACCTCACCGGCCCTTGCCCGCTGCTCGAACAACGCGTACGCGCGCCCGACCTGGCGCACGAGGTACTCCAACCAGGGCCACGGGTCGTGCGTGCCCGCGTGCCACCCGTGTGTCGAGGCCAGCAGGCTCGCGTAGTAGTCGTCGGCGCTCTCGGCAACGAGCTGCTCCAAGCTCACGTACCGCGCCGCTGCGTACCCCGCGTCCTCGAGAGCTGCGTTGGTGAGGATCCGCGCGACCCGGCCGTTGCCGTCAGCGAAGGGGTGGATGACGAGCAGGTCGAACACCAGCAGGCCGACCAGGAGCAGCGGGTGGTGGGCGTCCACGTCGTGCTCGTGCTGGTAGCGCGCCATCAGCTCGTCGACGAAGTGCGGCGTCTGCCGCGCACTGACCGGGGTGAAGCGAACAGGCCGCATCCCACCGGGGCCGCGGTCGACCACCAGGTTGTCGGCGACCTTGAACGCCCCGCTCGGCAACGGAGTGTGCGCGAACAGCAGCCGGTGCAGGTGCAGAACGAAGCCCACGTTCAGTGGCCGCCAATCCTGCTGCCCCACGTAGTCCACGGCGTCGCGGTAGCCAGCGAGTTCCTGCTCGGAGCGGGTGCGCAGCGTCGCTGGACGCTTACCGATGATGCGATCGGCGCGACTGGGGTCGGGTACGACGACGCCCTCCAACGCCGACGACGCCACGATCGATTGCACACGTGCCCGCAGGGCGAGCTGTTCGACCAGGCCGGGCACCTGCGCGCGGTGCTGGTGCTCAGCGCCGCGGCCACGGTCGACGTCGGCCAACGCCCGCACCACCCCGCTCGGCACGCGGTTGATCACGGCGACACCACGATCGAAGCTGCGCATAAAACCTCCTACCTCACATAGTAAACCTGGTAAACGGGATTGAGTTGTCACGTTCTTGCGGCGGTCGGGCGCCCGCTTAGGGTGCAGCAGTGCACACTCCGTCCGACTCCCGCCGCTCCCGCATCGAACCGTTTCACGTCATGGATGTGTGGGCAGCGGCCGCGGAGCGGCAACGCACCCACGGCGACGTGCTCACCCTCGCCGCCGGCCAGCCGTCCACGCCGGCGCCGTTGCCGGTGCTGCGGGCGGCCAGCGCCGCGCTCAGTACTCAGGTGTTGGGCTACACCGTGGCGCTGGGCATACCCGAGTTGCGCGCGGCCATCGCCGGGCACCACCGCCGGCAGTCGGGCATCGCCGTGAGCCCCGCGGACGTGGTGGTCACCACCGGCAGCTCCGGCGCTTTCACCCTGATCTTCCTCGCCGCCTTCGACCCCGGTGACGTGGTGGTGGTGGCGCGGCCGGGTTATCCCGCCTACCGCAACACCCTCACCGCACTGGGCTGCACGGTGCACGAACTCGACTGTGGGCCGGACACACGCTTTCAGCCCACCGTGGCCATGCTCGAGGCCCTGTCGGCGGAGTCCGGGCCGCCGGCGGGCCTCGTCGTCGCCAGCCCGGCCAACCCCACCGGTACGGTCCTGGCCGCCGACGAGCTGGCTGCGATCGCCACCTGGTGCGCTGAGCACGGCACGCTGCTGCTGTCCGACGAGATCTACCACGGCATCAGCTACGGACCGGCCACGGCGAGCGCCTGGGAGACGTCCCGTGAGGCGGTGGTGATCGGCTCGACGTCGAAGTACTTCTCCATGACGGGGTGGCGGCTGGGCTGGATGTTGGTGCCGCCGCGACTGCGGCGCGCGGTCGACCGGCTCACCGGGAACCTCACGATCTGCCCGCCTGCGGTCGCCCAGTACGCGGCCGTGGCGGCGTTCACCGCCGAGTCCTACGCGGAGTTGGACGGCCATGTGCTGCGCTACCGCACCAACCGCGACCTGCTCCTGGACGGCCTGCCCCGGCTGGGCTTGGGCGAGCTCGCCCCGGCCGACGGTGCGTTCTACGTGTACGCCGACGTGAGCCACCTCACCGCCGACTCCAAGGACTGGTGCGCGCTGCTGCTTGCCGAGACCGGCGTGGCGCTGGCGCCCGGCGTGGACTTCGACACCAGGCGCGGCCACCAGACGGTGCGGTTGAGTTTCGCCGGCGCGACGGGCGACGTGGAACAGGCGCTGCGGCGGTTGGCGGGCAGCGTGCTGTTGTGCCGCTGAGTCTGCTGGTTGACTGGTGAGCACAGCAGCAGCCACCCCAGGGAGGCTCACGTGCTACCGGACGCGATCGGGCGGGGTGCTCCCGGACCACCCGGTGAGCAGACAGGGGCAATGCCAACGTCTTCGCCGCCGGCAGCGCCCGCCGTGTCCCGTGCCGGGGATTGCGACAGCGTCGATGTGGCCATCGGTCGCCTCGCGGTCGACGCGGTGATCGTGGCGGCCGACGCCGCGCTGTCGGTGGTGGACGCGCACTTTCGTCGTGACGGCACCCTGCGCTGCGTGGTGGTGGACGCCCATGACGGTCCGGTGCTGGTGGAGCGGTCCTGGTTCGAGTCGCTGATGACCGGGCGGATGGGGTTCGGCCGGGTGCTGCACTCACGCCGGCGGATCGGCGAGCTGAGCCCGGACGGCTCGATGGTGTTCACCGCCGACACCCTGGTTTCGGCGGTTGCGGCCGCTCTGATCAGCAGTTCGACCACCGCGACCGTGCTGGACTGCGTTGCCGTGGTATGGCCGGGCGGCCGCGTCGGGGTGGTCGAGGTCGCGGACGTCTTCGAGAGCCTGGCGCTGCACTACGCCCACCAGTCGCTGCACGACCCGCTGACCGGCCTGGCCAACCGCTCGCAGCTGGCGGAGCGGGTGCGCACGGCCCGGGACGCCGCCACCCTGTTCTACATCGACCTCGACCGCTTCAAGGACGTGAACGACCAGCTGGGCCACCTCGCCGGCGACCAGGTGCTGACGCAGTTCGCGAGCCGGCTGCTGAGCGTGGCCCGATCCGGCGATCTGGTGGTGCGCCTCGGTGGTGACGAGTTCGCGGTGTTCGCCGACGGCATCATGACGACAGCGGACCGGAGATCGGTGGCCGAACGGATCGTGGAGCAAGCTGCGGCGCCGTTCCGGGTGGTCGCGCCGGATGGGCACGGGGTCGAGCACGCCCAGTCGGTCACCGTCGGAGCGAGTGTGGGCGTCGCCCGCGCCGAGCGCTCCGCAGCGGAGGCGACCACGAGCCGGCTCGACCTCCTGCTCAAGCAGGCCGACCTCGCCATGTACCGGGCCAAGTCGCACGGCCGGGGCAGACACGTGCACTTCGATCCCGAGCTGGCCGAGGATGCCTCGACGAGGGCAGTCACCCGAGCCCGGCGCACCATCGAGCGCCGCCTGCGCCATGCCATCGACCGGCGGCTGCTCGACGTGCACTACCAGCCGGTGGTGGAGCTGCCGTCCGGGCGAGTGATCGGCGCCGAGGCGCTCGTCCGGTGGCGCGACGCCGAGCTGGGCACCGTGCCACCCGATGAGTTCATCCCGGTCGCCGAGAGCACGGGGCTGGTGCTCGGGCTCGGGCGGTGGGTGCTGAACGCGGCGTGTCGGGAGGCGGCCAGGTGGCGCTCGGCGGCGGGCACCCCGGAACCCACCGTCGCGGTGAACGTGTCGCCGGTCCAGCTCGCCGAGCGAACGTTCGTCGGCGACGTCACCAGCGCCCTGGCGGCTTCGGGCCTACCCCCGCACCGGCTGCACCTGGAGATCACCGAGACCGCGGCCATCGCGGATCTGGCGCAGACGGCGGAGCTGCTCGCGTCGTTGCGCGCCCTGGGGGTTCGGCTGGTGCTGGACGACTTCGGGACCGGGCACTCCTCGCTGACGATGCTGCGCACGCTGCCGCTGACCAAGGTCAAGGTCGACCGGTCCTTCGTCGAACACGTCGCCGAGCGCGCCGGCGACGCCGTGCTGGTGCGGCTGGTCATCGACGCCGCCCACAGCCTGGGCCTGACCGTGTGCGCGGAGGGCATCGAGCGGATCGAGCAGGCTCAGCAGCTGATCGCGATGGGCTGCGACGAGGCCCAGGGCTGGTTGTTCGGCCGTCCCGAACCGGCCTCGGCGCACCTGCGGGAGGTGCTCGGTAACCACGGGAGCACCTCCGGTGACCGGTTGGATGCGGGCCATGCGCCGTCGCTGCCCCTGGGCGGCAGCGACGAGCTGGTCCTGATCACCACACCGGACCGGACGGTCACCTATGCGTCCTCGGCCAGCGGACCGCTGCTGGGCTGGTTGCCGCGGGAGATGCTGGGGACCTCGGTCGCCGAGCATCTGCCCGGTGTGGACACCAAAGCCACCGCGAACGCCGACGCCGACGAGCAGCTGGCCGGGAGCGGGGCCGACGGGACGACCGTGCACCGGGCCCGGCACCGGGACGGGTCGCTGCGCTGGCTGAGCAGCACGACCCAGTGGCTGTTCGACCACCGCGGTGAGCCGGTGGAGGTGCTGTCGGTCTCCCGGGACGTGACCGCGGCTGTGGAGGCCCAGGTGGCGCTCCGGGAGAGCGAGGCGCGCTTCCGGCACGCGTTCGACGACGCGCCGACGGGTATGGCGATCACCCGGCTGGACGGCAGCTTCGTTCGGGTCAACACCGCCTTCGCCGCGCTGGTGGGCGCCACCCCGGACGAGCTCATGGCCCGCACGGTGGCCGACCTCACCCATCCAGCCGACCGGGAAGCCGACGACCGCAACGTCGCAGCGCTGCGCAGCGGGGCCGCGACCACGCAGGACGTCCTCAAGCGGTACCTGCACGTCGACGGTCACGCCGTGGCAGCCCGGGTCCATGCGGCGGTGCTCGGCGATCGCGACGGTGTCCCCACCTTCGTCGTCGCGCACGTCATTGCGACGTGAACGCCACCAGGGCGCGGCGCTGGCCGGTGGCGGCCGGGCAACCTCGCCGCCTGCCGGCCCCGTCTACCCACCGCGGGAGGTGATCGGTGCGCCCAGCCCAGGAGCGCGAGTTCGCCGAGTACTTCGGGCAGCGTCGCGACGCGGTGCGCCGCAGCGCCTACCTGCTCTGCGGCGACTGGCACCGCGCGGACGATGTCGCGCAGACGGCGTTCGTCAAACTGCACCGGCACTGGGAGTCGGTGCGCGACAAGGGAGCGCTCGATGCGTGGATGAGGCGGACGGTGGTGCGCGCGGTGGTGGACGAGAGTCGCAGGCCCTGGCGGCGGGAACGCTCGACCGAGGTGCTGCCCGAGGTGGCGGTGGTGGACCGCGACCTCGGTGACGCACTCGGTACCCGCGAGCAGGTGCTCGCCGGGTTGCGTACCGTGCCGGCGCGGCAGCGCGCCGCACTGGTGCTGCGGTTCATCGAGGACCTGGACGTGAGCACCACCGCGGCGGTGCTGGGGTGCACTGAGGGCACCGTGAAGAGCCAGACGGCGCGCGGGCTGGCCACCCTACGGCGGGCGCTCGAGGCGGCCCGCGTCGACGAGGATGACGAGGTGGTTCCCGGTGGACGACCGTGAGCTGGGCGACCTGTTGCGCCGGGCGGTGCCGCAGCAGTTGCCTGCGGCCCGCTTCGACCACGCGAAGGTGCTGGCGGCCGCGGAGCGGGCCAGGACACGGCGTGGGGCAATGCTGCTCGGCGGGGTGGTGGCCGCGCTCGTGCTCGTGGCCGGAGGGGGCGTGGTGGCGGTGGTGAACCGGGGCGGCAGCGGTAGTGGGGACACGGTCGCCGCCAGCGCAGGCGCCTCACGCCCAGGCGAGCCACGCGCCGGGGAGCCGAGCGCCGGGGAGCCAAGCGCCGGCGCGCAGTCCGTGCCCGGGGGCGCGCAGGTGCGGCCGTTCGACGCGCTGCCCGAGGACCCCCAGCCCAGCGGCGTGCTGCCGCCGGCGCTGCAGCCGCCACCGCCGAGCGTGGGGGTGTGCGGGCCCGTTGACCGCAGCGTGTACGCCGCGCTGGTGCAGGTGTTCCCGGAACTCAGTGCGCGGCAGCCGTTCCCGTTGGCCCAGGACTGTCCGGCCGGAACCACCGGTGCGGGGGTGCTGCTGACCGACCGCGGCGTCGTTGGCCGCCTGGAGGTGCTGGTCGGCCCGGCGGAGGTGCCGAGCGTCGACCGCACGGGGGTGGCTCGAAGCGCTGACGGGCGCACCGTCACGGTGGTGTCGGTGCCCGCCGCGGGGGCCACGGCCGGTCCGTACGCCGCCGGGCTGAACGAGGTGGCTGCTCAGGTGGCGGCTGCCCTGCGCTGATCTGGAATACCATCGGGCCGATGCGGTCGGTAGTCACCCTCATCACACTCGGCGTCGACGACGTGGCGCGCTCCCGAGCCTTCTACACCACGCTCGGGTGGCAGGCGGTCGCCGGGTCGACGGAGGAGATCGTGTTCCTGCGCGGCCTCACCTCGGCGCTCGGGCTGTGGTCGCGTGCCGCGTTGGCGGACGATTCCGGGGTCGAGCAGGACTCCGGCGGTTGGGGCGGGGTGACGCTCGCCCACAACGTCGGCTCGCCGGACGAGGTCGACGCCGTGCTTATCGAGGCGCAGGCGGCGGGTGGGACCGTGGCCCGTGCTGCGGTCGCCACCGACTGGGGTGGATACTCCGGCGTGTTCGCCGACCCCGACGGTCACCGGTGGGAGGTTGCCCACAACCCGTTGTGGCCGCTGGATCCCGACGGGCGCTCGGTACTGCCGGAATGAGCCGCGGGCCGGGCTCCCACCAGCCGGGGATCAGTCGATCAGCTCCACCGCATCGCCCAGGGTCACGACACCGGGGGTGCGGACGCTGGCGATCACCCCCAGGTCCGCGTCGTGCACGTCGCCGAGCACCCGCAGCAATCCCCGCTCGCCGACCAGCCCTGCCCCGGCCTGGTTCACCATGTCGCAGCGGGGCATCGGGGCGCTCACCCGTACCACCGCGCCACCGATGCGCAGGCCCGCGCCCAGCCAGCCGTCCTCGGTGAAACCCGCAGCCGGCGTGTCCAACACCAGGTTCGCGCGGGCCCGGCGGGGATCCAGGCGCACCCCCGAGCGTTCGTGTACCGCGGCCAGTGACGCCGTCGTCAGCAGGTGCAGGCCGGCTTCGTCGAAGTGGCTCACCGCACTCTCCCGGACCAGGTGCACTGGTTGCCCCAGCCACGCGCTCAGCCGGGCGTCGACGTCGGAGTCGTCGCTATCCACCACCGTGGCGTCGGGCAGCTGCAGCCGCACCCGGCCGTCGTCGAGCAACCTGGCCGTGGCGTGCCGCAGGCCGACGACGCGCCGGAAGCGCCGGGTGTTCTTGCCGCTGCCGAGCCCGCCGTCTGCGGTCTGCACGGCCAGCGCACGATCGCCGACGAGCCCGCGGGCGTCGAGCTGGACGCGCAAGAGGTCCTCACCGGCCATCGACTTCACCGGGTAACGCGTGATGGAGCGCACCGTGGCCACCTGCACGTCCGGGAGGGTACCCACACCGCACTGGCACGATGGGCCGATGACCTCAGCCACGACAGGCCGATGACCCCATCCGGGCAGGGTGCGGCCACCCCGAAAGGTGAGCGCCGGCGCCAGGCGCTGGCAGCCGCTGCGTCGGAGCTGCTGGACTCCGGGGGCTTCGAGGCCGTGCGGCACCGGGCTGTCGCCGAGCGCGCGGGCCTGCCGCTGGCCTCGACCACCTACTACTTCGACTCCCTGGACCAGCTGCTGGTGGCCGCTGTCGAGCACGGCGCGGCGCGTGAGCTCCATGCGGTGCGCGCCCGCCTGGACGAGGTGACCCGCCGCCGTCGGGGGGCGGACGCCGCCGCGGAGCTGGTACTCGACCTGCTGGTGGGTGTGGGTGAAGGTGAGCACGACAGGGAGAAGCTGGTGGCCCGCTACGAGCGCTTCGTGTCCTCGGCGCGGCGCCCGGCGCTGGGGCCACTGTATCGACGGTTGCGGGTGCAGCTCGACGAGATGCTCACCGAGGTGCTGGCGCGCTGCGGCCGCACGATCACCCCGCGGCGGCTGCGGCACCTGGTGGCCGTGGTAGACGGGGCCGTGGTGAGCGCGCTCATCGAGGGCCGTGCCGACCCCCGCACCGTCGCCAGGGAAATGTTGCTGGAGGTGCTGGACGACGTAGCGCCACCCGCCGGCGTCGGTGAGCCCTGAATAGGCTGTGCTCCCGTGATCCCCCCCGTGATCCCCCCCGTGATCCCCCCCGTGATCCCCGACGTGCTCGCTGCCCGCTACGCCAGCCCCGAGCTCATCGCCCTGTGGTCGCCGGAGCACAAGGTGGTGCTGGAGCGCGAGCTGTGGGTGGCGGTGTTGGCGGCCCAGGCCGAGCTGGGGGTGGCCGTCCCCGACGGCGTGGTGGCGGACTACACCGCGGTGGTGCACCGGGTGGACCTGGCCTCGATCGCCGCGCGGGAGCGGATCACCCGCCACGACGTGAAGGCCCGGATCGAGGAGTTCAACGCCCTGGCCGGGCACGAGCACGTGCACAAGGGCATGACCAGCCGCGACGTCACCGAGAACGTGGAGCAGCTGCAGGTGCTCCGCTCGCTGCGGCACGTGCACGCCCACGGGGTGGCGGTGGCCGCGCGCCTGGCCGAGCGGGCCACGGAGTTCGCTGGGCTGGTGATGGCCGGGCGCAGCCACAACGTCGCCGCCCAGGCCACCACGCTGGGCAAGCGTTTCGCCTCCGCCGCCGAGGAGCTGCTGTTGGCCCTGGCGCGGGTGGAGGAGCTGATGGCGCGCTACCCGCTGCGCGGCATCAAAGGGCCCATGGGCACGGCGCAGGACATGCTCGACCTGCTGGGTTCGCCGGCCGCGTTGGCGCAGCTGGAGTCCCGGGTGGCGGAGCACCTCGGCTTCGCCCGCGTGCTCACCAGCGTCGGCCAGGTGTACCCGCGCTCGCTGGACCACGAGGTGCTCTCCGCGCTGGTGCAGGTGGCGGCCGGTCCGGCGTCCTTCGCGCACACGGTGCGGCTGATGGCGGGAAACGAGCTGGTGACGGAAGGTTTCCAGGCCGGGCAGGTGGGTTCGTCCGCCATGCCGCACAAGATGAACACCCGCAGCTGCGAGCGGGTGAATGGCCTGGCGGTGGTGCTGCGCGGCTACGCCGGCATGGCGGCGGAGCTGGCCGGGGCGCAGTGGAACGAGGGTGACGTGTTCTGCTCGGTGGTGCGGCGGGTGGCGCTGCCGGACGGGTTCTTCGCCGTCGATGGGCTCATGGAGACGTTGCTGACCGTACTGGCGGAGTTCGGCGCGTACCCGGCGGTGATTTCCCGCGAGCTCGACCGTTACCTGCCGTTCCTCACCACCACCCGGGTGCTGATGGCCGCCGTGCGGGCGGGCGCCGGCCGGGAGACCGCTCACGAGGCGATCAAGGACCACGCCGTGGCCGTGGCCCTGGCCATGCGCGAGCAGGGGGCCGACAACGACCTGCTCGACCGGCTCGCCGCCGACGACCGCCTGCCGCTGGACCGCGCGGACCTCGATGCCGCGCTGGTCGACCGGTCGGCGTTCACCGGCGCGGCCGGTGCCCAGATCGCGGCCGTGGTGGCGCAGGTGGACGCACTGGTGGCCCGCTACCCCGTGGCGGCCGTGTACACCCCGTCGCCCATCCGCTAGCCGTTTCGCGCGAATCCGTGCGCTCAGCGCACGATCTCATGCCGAAGCGGTGCTCACCCGGGGTCGCGGTGGCGTCCGGGCAGCACCGACACCGCGGCCGCCATCACGGCCGCAAGCACCGCCACGATCAGGAAGACCTGCCGTGACCCGGTCTCGACCTCGGCGGCCGTCGGCAGCGCACTGCCCGCGTGCACCGCGGCGTTGACGACCGCGCCGAACAGGGCGATGCCCACCGCGCTGCCCAGGGAACGGCTGAACATGGTGGTGCCGGTGACCACGCCGCGCTCGGACCACCCGACGGAGGACTGGGCGGCGATCAGGGTGGGGCTGGCCACCAGGCCCATGCCCAGCCCGACCACGAAGCAGTACGCAGCCACCTGGAACACCGAGCTGCGTGCGGACAGGGTGGCCACGGCAGCGGTGCCGGCCACCACCATCACGCTGCCCAGCAGGGCGGTCGTCCGGAAACCCAGCCGCAGGTAGATGCGCCCCGCTTGCCCGGCCGCGATAGGCCACCCGATGGTCAGCGTCGCCAGCGCGAACCCGGCCACCAGCGGACCGCGGCCCAGCACGGTCTGCACGAACGTCGGGATGTAGGAGGTCAGGCCCAGCACCACGGCGCCGACCAGGGCCGACACCAGGGCGGTCACCACCAGCAGCCGCCGCTGGAACACCCACAGCGGCAGCACCGGCTCCGCCGCCCGCTGCTCGACCGCCAGGAACATCCCCAGCAACAGCAGGCCCCCGCCGAGCACCCCCACCGACGTCCACGACGCCCACGGCCATGACTGGCCGCCCTCCAGCAAACCCAGGACAAGCAGGGTCGACCCGACGGTGAGCAGGGCAGCTCCCATCCGGTCGATGGTGTGCTGACGGCGCACCACGTTCTCGGTGAAGCGTCGACGTAGCGTCCATGCCGCGATCAGGCACATCGGGATGTTGACGAAGAAGATCCAGCGCCAGGAGACGTACTCGGAGAACACCCCACCCAGGGCGGGACCGACCACCGAGGAGATCCCCCACACGCTCGCCAGGTAACCCTGGGCCTTGGCCCGCTCGGCCAGGGTGTAGATGTCACCGGCGATGGTGATGCTCATCGGCAGCACCGCACCGGCCCCCAGGCCCTGCACCGCGCGGAAGACGATCAGCGCCGGCATGCTCCAGGCGACACCGCACAGCACCGAGCCCACCAGGAACAGTCCGATGCCCGCCAACATCACCGGCTTGCGCCCCACGATGTCGGAGACCTTGCCGTAGACCGGCACCGATACGGCCTGCGCCAGCAGGTAAGTGGAGAACAGCCACGGGAACTGCGAGAAACCACCCAGGTCGGACACGATCGAGGGCACCGCGGTAGCGATGATCGTGGAGTCCAGCGCGACCAACCCGGTACAGAGCATCAGCGAGATCAGCACCGGCCCGCGCTCGGAGCGGAACCCCACGTCGACCCGCTCGGTGGTGCGCGACGTCATAGGGGCATCTCCCGGGCTCAGGTGGTCGTTGTTGGGGGCAACCGCGTATCGCGCGCGTCTGTTCCGCGTACCGGTCCCGCGCACCGTTAGGCTCGGCTTCCGTGCGCCCCCGCCTCACCGACCTCCGCCACGTTGCCGCCGGCAAGGTTCGTGACCTGTACGAGGTCGACGCCGGGCACCTACTCATGGTGGCCAGCGACCGGATTTCCGCCTTCGATCATGTGCTGCCCACCCCGATCCCCGACAAGGGTCGGGTGCTCACGGCGATGAGCGTGCATTTCTTCGAGCTGCTGACGCGTGAGCTGCCCGGGTTAGGCAACCACCTGGCGGGCCCCGCAAATGACGTGCGCATTCCCGCGGAGGTCCTCGGACGCGCCCTGGTGGTGCAGCGGCTGGACATGCTGGAAGTGGAGTGCGTGGCCCGGGGTTACCTCACCGGCTCCGGGTTGGCCGACTACCAGCGCACGGGCACGGTGTGCGGGGTGACGCTGGCGCCGGGGCTCGTGGAGTCGAGCCGGTTGCCGGAGCCGATCTTCACCCCGGCCACCAAGGCCGCCATCGGCGAGCACGACGAGAACGTCGACTTCGCTGCGGTCGTGGCCCAGGTGGGTCGGGAGCGGGCGGCGCAGCTGCGCGCGGTGACCCTGCAGGTGTACGCCGTTGCATCCGTGCACGCAGAGCAAAGCGGCGTGATCCTGGCTGACACCAAGCTGGAGCTGGGCCTGGACCCACAGGGTGAGCTCGTCCTGGCCGACGAGGTGCTGACCCCCGACTCGTCACGCCTCTGGCCAGCGCAGGGTTACCAGCCCGGTCGGGTGCAGCCGAGCTTGGACAAGCAGTTCGTGCGTGACTGGCTCACCGGGCCCGAGTCGGGCTGGGACCGCCACGGCGCTGACCCCCCGCCACCGCTACCCGACGAGGTGGTCACCGCCACCCGAGACCGATACGTGCAGGCCTACGAACGGATCTCCGGGCGACCCTTCGACGACTGGCCGGGCTGAACGTTCGCCCGCAGGGGCAGCGGCCGTCATCTCGGCGACCACGGCTGTTCACCCGTCGGCCGCACACTCGTGTTCGTGACTGCGCAGGTGATCGTCTCACTGTCCGGGGTGCAGTCGGCGAACCTCGACCGGGCCGTCGAGTTCTCCGCCGCGCTCGCTGCCCGGGGCGCCCCGTTGTCGCTGCTCGTCGCACCGCGCAGCCGCGGCGGACACCGTCTCGCGCACGACACCGCGGCGCTGGACTGGCTGCGGGGGCGGTACACCCAGGGCGACGCCGTGGTGCTGCACGGTTACGACCAGGCCGCCACCAAGGGCCGCCGGGCTGAATTCGCCGCCCTGCCCGAGCACGAGGCTGCGCTCCGGCTCACAGCGGCCGACCGGGTGCTGGAGTCACTCGGCCTGCGCACCCGGTTGTTCGCGCCGCCGCGGTGGGCGATGTCGTCCGGGGCGCTGGCCGCGCTGCCCCGCAGCGGGTTCAGGCTGTGCGCCGACCTCACGACCGTCCGGGACCTGCAGCAGGGCACCGTCACCCGCGCCCGTGTGCTCGGCGTGACCGGCCGGGCGGGTGGCAGTGGTCTTGGCGCGTCGGAGAACTCGACCACCGAGCCGTGGTGGTGCCGGGCGTTGGTGCTGGGTGTCGGGCGCACCGCGCGGCGCGGCGGGCTCGTGCGCATCGCGGTCGACGCCCGGCACCTGGGGCGGTCAGGTCCACGGCAGGCCGTGCTCGACGCCGTGGACCTGGCCCTGCACCACGGGGCGCAATCCGACTGCTACCGGCTGGCGTCTGAGCCCCGCGCGGTGCGGGCCGCCTGACGCACACCGCCGCCTGACACAGACCGCTGCTGCCCACCGCCATACCGCTGCCGGAACTCATATCGGGGTGGGCACGCCCCGCTCGAGCACCCGCACCTCGGTGGCCTCCGGCGCCAGCTGGGTGAACAGCCCGTAGTGCAGCTGCGGCATCGCCAACACAGCCTCGTGGATGGGGACGGCCACCCGGGGCGCCACTGCTCGCAGGTAGTCGACCGCCTCCGCGAGCTTGAGCCAGGGTGCGGCGGTGGGCAGGGCGAGGACGTCGACCCCCTGCGGCGGCACGTGGAACGAGTCACCGGGGTGCAGCAGCAGGGCGGGCTGGTCTGCGGTGCCGAACACCAGCGCCACGTTGTCCACGACCGGGACGTCCGGGTGGATCACGGCGTGCGCCCCGCCCTGAACGTCCACCGTCACGGCCCCGAGCTGCACCGGCTCCCCGACGCACAACGCCCGCCACGGCGCGCCCTCGCGTTCGGCGGTGGCAGGGTCGCAGTACCGCGGCACGTCCGGGTTGGCCGCCAACAGCTCGGGCAGTGCGCCGGTGTCGAGGTGGTCGGCGTGCTGGTGGGTGACCAGCACCGCGTCCAGCCCGGTCAGCGCCGTCCAGCCGGAGGAGAAGGTTCCGGGATCGACCAGCACCCGGGTGCCAGCGAGTTCGACGAGCAGGCACGAGTGGCCGTAGTGGGTCAGCTGCATGAGAAGCCCTCCTGGTAGCGCTGCACGAGGTCGGCCGCGCTGGGCCGGTTCCGTTTGGTTGACAGGAAGTTACGGGTGAGCTGCATGGTCAACTCGGCAAGCTCAAACTGGGGCACGTGGCCGCAGCCGGGGACGATGATCGACTCCGCGGCGGGCACGGCCGCGGTGACGTGGTGGGCGAAACGCGACGGCACCAGTTTGTCGTCGCTGCCCCAGATGAACAGCGCCGGGGTGGTGAGGCCACCCAGCCGGTCCCAGAACCCGGTCTCGCCGAAGGGCTCGTCGGTGTAGATGTTCAGCGCCGCGGAGATGAACGCCCGGCGGTGTCCGGCGTGACCCATGGCGATGACGTACTCGTCGATCGCGGCGTCGTACCAGTTCTGGGGCACCCGATCCGGGTCGTGGAACATCCGTCTGATCCCGCGCAGCACCACCGGCCGCGGTAGCCCCAGCGGGGCGCGGGCCAGGGCGACGGGCACTACCTTGGCCAGCGGCGCCAGCTGCCGGTACCGGCGAAACGCCGGTGCAGCGCAGAGGAGTACGAGCTTTCCGACGGCATCCGGGTCGCGCAGGGCCAGCTCGAGGGCCAACCGGCCGCCGAGGAGTTGCCGATCACCACGGCGCCGCGGGCACCCACCTCGTCGAGGAAGGCCCGCAACCACCGATAGAGCTGTTCAGCGCTGTACGCCCACGGCGGTGCCTCCGAGGCGCCGAACCCCGGGGTGTCGGGGGAGAACACGCGGTGATCGCGACAGAGGTCGGCCAGTATCGGGAGCATCGAGGCGTTGGTGGCGCCCAGCCCGTGCAGCAGCACCACGGGCGGCGCGTCGGGCGGCCCCGCGTCGAGGTACGCGGTGCGGGCGCCGAGCGCGCTCACCTCTCTGGCGTGCGGGCGGCTGGCCAACGGGACCCCGGGGGCGAAGGCGCCGCCGACCTGCAGCACGGTGGCCAGGCTGCCGCGGGCCAGCAGGTCACCGGCGAGGAAGGCATCGACACCGCTGCGGTGGCCCAACAGCAGCTCCTCCAACGTCCGCGCATCGGTGCGGATGGAGCAGGTGGGGTGCTCCACCGCTCCCTCGGCCAGGGTGACCACCCCGTGGTCGAGGTGCACGGTCCACCGCCCGCGCCCCACGACATCGAGCACCAGCGTGGCCCGGGTGCGGGCCAGCACGGTACGGGTCAGGTCGCGGGGCAGGTGCTCGGCCAGCACCGTCGCGGGATCGATCCCCCGCCGGGAGCTCGTGGGCACGTGCGCACGCTAACCCGCGGCTGGCCTTCGGCATGGAGTGGGCCCAATCTGGACAAGTCGGTGACGGTGCCGGAGGCTGCCAGCAGCCCGCGGGGGTGGGCCAGTCATCCCGCGCGGCCACGACGAGGAGGAACCATGTCCATCAAGGAGAACGCTGCAGGTGACGACGGCCGCGGCGCCACGCCGCCCCCGGCCAGGCCCGACCGCACCCACTGGCTGTACATCGCCGTGCTCGTCGCGGTGGTCGCCGGCGCCGTGCTGGGCGGGCTGTTCCCCAACGCGGGCAAGGCCATGGCCCCGCTGGGCACCGGTTTCGTCAACCTCATCAAGATGATGATCTCGCCGGTGATCTTCTGCACGATCGTCCTGGGCATCGGCTCGGTGCGCAAGGCAGCCAGCGTCGGCCGGGTTGGTGGCCTCGCCCTGGGCTACTTCCTGGTGATGAGCACGTTCGCGCTGGCGATCGGCCTGATGGTGGGCAACTTCCTGCAGCCGGGTGACGGCCTGCAGATCACCCAGGCCACCTCCTCGGCGGCGCAGAAGCTGGTCGGCAAGCCGGAGGGGACAACCGACTTCCTGCTCGGCATCATCCCCACCTCGCTGCTCACCTCGCTCACCTCCGGTGCCGTACTGCAGACGTTGTTCGTTGCCCTGCTCGTCGGCTTCGCGTTGCAGTCACTGGGCAAGGCCGGTGAGCCCGTGCTCCGGGGCATCGGACACGTGCAGAAGCTCGTGTTCAAGGTGCTGGCCATGATCCTGTGGCTCTCACCCATCGGCGCATTCGGGGCCATCGCGAACGTGGTGGGCCAGACCGGGTGGAGCGCGTTGGTTCAGCTGGGCGTCCTCATGGTGGGGTTCTATGCCACCTGCATCATCTTCGTCGTCGGTGTGCTCGGGACGATGCTGCGTGCAGTGTCCGGAGTGTCGATATTCAAACTGCTGCGGTACCTGGGCAGAGAGTTCCTGCTCATCGTGGCCACCTCGTCCTCGGAGTCGGCCCTGCCGCGGCTGATCGCCAAGATGGAGCACGTCGGGGTGCAACGGCCCACGGTGGGTGTGGTGGTGCCCACGGGCTACTCGTTCAACCTCGACGGCACCGCCATCTACCTCACCATGGCCTCGATCTTCATCGCTGACGCGCTGGGCAAGCCACTGGCTCTCGGCGAGCAGATCGGGCTCCTGATGTTCATGATCATCGCGTCCAAGGGTGCGGCGGGGGTGAGCGGTGCCGGCTTGGCGACGTTGGCCGGTGGCCTGCAGAGCCACCGGCCCGACCTGCTCGACGGCGTGGGGCTGATCGTGGGCATCGACAAGTTCATGTCCGAGGCGCGGGCCCTGACGAACTTCGCCGGCAACGCGGTGGCCACCGTGCTGGTGGGGACGTGGACGAAGTCCGTCGACCTGCAGCGGGTGCATCGGGTGCTCGACGGGCACCTGCCCTTCGACGAGTCGCTGCTGGACCTCGACCCGCACCGCGTCGACGACTCCGAGCAGCCGGTGGCGGTCAGCGGGGCCGGCGGGGCCAGCGCGGCCACAAGGTGACTATTGGCCCTGGCCGCCGTTCTGGCCCTGGCCCTGGCCCTGGCCCTGGCCCTGGGCTGCGGTGATGAACACCGGGTTCGTCATCGCCGCCATCGGGCCGAACGGCAGCTCGCCGACGCCGTTGCCGCCGGGGCCGGGAGTGCCGTCGGCGCGCGGGTGGCGCACCTCGGCCCGCACGTAGGACGCGCCGGCCGCGGTGGTGCGCCAGGTGACGGTGCCTACCCCCGAGGCCGGCAGCGACTCCTGGTGCATCTGCCCCTCGTCGGTCAGCAGCCGCGTGACCCCGCCAGGCACGCCCCGCACCGTCAGGGTCACGTCCACCGGGGTGCTCAGCGGCACCCGCAGCGTCTCGCCGATGCCCGCCCGGCGCCCACCCCCGGCCACGGTCAGACCGAGGTCCACCCCAGACGACTCCGCAATCCAGCTGCGGCCGGCGCGGATGCCGTCCAGCAGTGCTCCCCGCTCGAGCGCGGCGGCCTGGACCACGGTGTGCGGCAAGCCGATCACTTGCGGTTCGCGGTGTGCGTCGCTGTTGCCGATGGCGGGCAACCAGCTACCGCCGCCCCGCACTGACAGGGCGAGCGCGGCATCCCAGCTGTCCACCGCCGACTGGTCATCGTAGGTCCACGGCCCGTTCCACACCTCGACGGCGTCGGCGTCGGCGTAACCGAACTTCCACTGGCAGCCGATGAACGGGCAGTACGGGTGTGCGGGCACCAGCAGCCCGCCCGAGCGCCTGATCTGCTTGGCCACCGGGGGCAGGGTGTTGTCCCGGGCCCGGTAGCGCCAGTCCACCCACTCGCCGGGCGCGAGCCCCAGCGCCACGCAATGGCCGTTGCGGGTGGTGATCTCCTCCCCGGTGAGGATGAGCAGGTCGTCACCGGCCAGTGGCCCCAACACGGCGTGGGCCGAGGAAGTGTTGTGCTCCGTGGAGACGATGAAGTCGAGCTTTGCGGCGCGGGCGCCAGCGGCCAACTCCTCGGGCAGCCGCGCGCCGTCGGAGTGCACGGTGTGCAGGTGGCAGTCGCCGCGGTACCACCCCTGACCGGTGCCGGCGACCCGCGTCGGTGGGTAGGCGGGGACGAAGGCCGGCCCGGGTTCGCCGAAGCGGAGCGTGATCTCTACGCGGTAGTTCAGCCCCGCGGGTGCCACCTGGTACGGACCCAGCACCACGAACCAGGTTCCGCGGTTCACCGGGCCAGGAAGGTACCCCGGAGTTGCCTGGGTGCGGCTGATGGCGAACTCGGTGCGGAATCCCCCCGACCACCCACGGAAGCCTCGACCGTTCACTGCGGTGCCCCGCTCGTCGAAGATGCCGATGTCGCAGGCATTGCCCGGCACGCCAGAGGGCACCGGAGGGCGGTCGTAGCTGTAGGAGACGGCCAACTCGCGCACCCCCTCGGGCACCTCGACGGGCAGGTACGCGAAGTCGGGCGGTCCTTCGTCGAAGCGTCCGGTGACGACCCGGGTCTGGTCCGCGGCCGGGTTTGCCCCCGCAGCTCCACCGGCCTCGGCGAAGCGCAGCGGGGCCAGGGTCAACGCGCCCACCGTCCCGGCGACCGCCGCGCCACGAAGCAGCTGGCGGCGGGTGAGGGCGGATTCGTGGTCGTGGCCGGGACAGCTCTGCATCGTCACTCCGGAGACGGTCCTCGGTGAAGGTGAACGACTGCCGACGCTGGCGCTGCCCCCGAGCAAACATCCGATAATCTGCTGCGGTCGGTCGGTAGCGGGACCGGCCCACCTCACTACCCCCCGCGCGTCCAACTCGGCGAGCAGCGCCAAAAGGTGGCCCGGCTCGCCCCAGGAGGCACCGATGGTTGAGACCCTGGCCCGCGCCGTCGGTGTCACCCGCCGCTTCGGCGAGGTCACCGCCCTGCACGGGGTGAGCCTCGACGTCCCGGCCGGGCAGCTACTCGGGTTGCTCGGCCCCAACGGCGCGGGCAAGTCGACGCTGCTCAGCCTGTTCCTCGGACTGCGCAGGCCCACCAGCGGGCGGGTGGAGCTCTTCGGCGGCGACCCCCGCAACCCCGCCAGCCGCAGTCGCCTCGGCAGCACCCCGCAGGACACTGGCCTGCCCGCGACGCTGCGGCTGGGCGAGGTGGTGGAGTTCGTCAGCAGGCACTACGACGACCCGCTGCCCACGGCCGAGCTGCTGAGCCGCTTCGGCCTCACCGGGCTGGAGCGGCGCCAGACCGGGGGACTGTCCGGCGGTCAGCGCCGTCGGGTCGCGGTCGCGCTGGCCTTCGTCGGGCGGCCCCGCCTGGTGGTGCTCGACGAGCCGACCACCGGCCTGGACGTGGACGCGCGGCGCTCCCTGTGGGACGGCATCCGGGGCTACCACGCCGACGGTGGAACGGTGTTGCTGACCAGCCACTACCTCGAGGAGGTGGAGGCGCTGGCGCAGCGGGTGGTGGTGATCGACTGTGGCCGGGTGGTGGCGGACGACACGCTGGAGAACGTGCGTGCCGGGGTTGCGCTCACCCGGGTATCGCTGCGGGCCGCCGCGCTCCCGCAGCTGAGCGGGGTGGTCAGCGCCTCCTCCGAGGACGGGGTGCACCACCTACTCACCCCGGACGCCGACGCCCTGGTGCGCGAGCTCGTGACCTCCGGCCAGGAGTTCTCCGGCCTGCAGGTGCGCGGGGCGTCGCTGGAGGAGGCGTTCCTCGCGCTGACCACCCCAGCCGGCACAGCCCCGGACGGGGTACGCGCATGAGGTCCACCACAGCATTGACCGCGCTGCACACCCGCTTCCTGGTCACCGAGACGCTCCGGGTGCCCATCGCCGTCATCGGCACCATGTTGTTCCCGGCGCTGGCGTTGGTCTTCTTCGTGGTGCCGCAGTCCGGGGTCGCCGACGACCAGGGCGCCGCCACGGCCGCTGCCGCGCAGCTGTCGTTGTTCGCGGTGGTCTCGGTGTGCCTGTTCAGCTTCGGCGCCGGCGTGGCCGAGGACCGGGCCACCCCGTGGGATCCCTACGTGCGCACGCTGCCTGCCGGGGTCGCCCCACGGGTGCTGGGGCGCTTGCTCAACGGCGTGGTGTTCGCCCTGCTCGGCCTGGCGCCGGTGGTGCTGCTCGCCGCCGTGCTGACGGCGGCCTCGCTGACCCCGCTGCAGGCGCTGGCGGGGCTGTTGGCCCTGCTCGCGGCGTCGGTGCCGTTCCTGGCCATCGGGCTGGCCGTCGGCTACGCACTGCCGGTCAAGGCGGCGGTGCCCGTGGCGCAGGTGGTGTTGTTCCCCATGGCCTTTGCCGGCGGGTTGTTCGTGCCGCCCGAGGTGTTCCCCAGCTGGCTCGACGGCATCAGCCGTGCGCTGCCCTCGCGGGCCGGCCGCGACCTGGTGGTGGCGGCGGTGGGGGGCGGGGGTGTTGGGTGGGTGTCGGTGGCCGTGCTCGCCGGCTGGGGCGTGGCGATGGTGGCGCTGGCCGCATGGGCCTACCGCCGCGACGAGGGCCGCCGCTTCCGCTGACCGTAGACTCCGGCGCTGCCCCCTTCTGCGAACTCAGGAGTTCACCCGTGCCGCGAGTTGTCGTCGACGTGATGCCCAAGGCCGAGATCCTCGACCCGCAGGGCCAGGCCATCGCCGGCGCGCTGCCGCGGCTGGGCTTCACCGGGGTCAGCGGCGTCCGCCAGGGCAAGCGTTTCGAGCTGGAGGTCGCCGACGACGTGGACGACGCCACCCTGGATCAGATTGCGCAGACCCTGCTGTGCAACATGGTGATCGAGGAGTGGACCGTGCGCCGGGTCGAGCCGTGAGCGGTGCCCGGATCGGGGTGATTACCTTCCCCGGCACCCTGGACGACGTGGACGCTGCCCGCGCCGTGCGCTTGACCGGGGCCGAGGCCGTCAGCCTGTGGCACGCCGACGCCGACCTGCGTGGGGTCGACGCCGTGGTGGTGCCCGGCGGCTTCTCCTACGGCGACTACCTGCGCGCCGGTGCCATCGCCCGCTTCGCGCCGGTGATGGGTGAACTGGTGCGCGCCGCGGGTGCTGGGCTGCCGGTGCTGGGCATCTGCAACGGCTTCCAGGTGCTGTGTGAGGCTGGGCTGTTGCCGGGCGCGCTCACCCGCAACATCGGGTTGCACTTCCTGTGCCGTGACCAGTGGCTGCGGGTGGAGTCCACGTCCACGGTGTGGACCTCGCGCTTCGAGCCGGGCGCGGAGATCCTGGTGCCGCTGAAGTCTGGGGAGGGTCGTTACGTGGCATCGGCCGACACCCTGGCGGAGCTCGAAGGCGAAGGGCGCGTGGTGTTCCGCTACGTGGGCGAGAGCCCGAACGGCTCGCTGCACGACATCGCCGGCGTCGCCTCGCTCGACGGACGCATCGTCGGGCTCATGCCGCATCCCGAGCACGCCACCGAGGTGCTGACCGGCCCCACCGACGACGGGCTCGGCGTGTTCTTCTCGGCGCTGGACGCGGTGCTCGCGGCCTGAGCGTGAGCGGGAGGAGGGGCGGTTCGGCCGGGCGGCGGGGGAGGGGGCCCTCCCGTCCGCTGAGCCGGCCGTCCTACGGTTGACCAATGACCGAAACCACGCTGCGTGAGAACCTTGCCCGGGTCATGCCCGGTGTCCGCGCTGATCTCGAGGACCTGGTGCGCATCCCGTCGGTGTGGGCTGATCCGGCGCGGCGCCACGAGGTGCAGTGCAGCGCCGGGCAGGTCGCCGAGCTGTTGCGCGCAGCAGGCTTCGCGGAGGTCGACATCGTGGCCGAAGGCGGTGCGCCCGCAGTGATCGCGCACCACCCCGCCCCGCCGGGAGCACCGACGGTGCTGCTCTATGCCCACCACGACGTGCAGCCCGAGGGTGACGTCGACGCCTGGACCAGCGCGCCGTTCGAGCCCACCGAGCGGGGGGAACGCCTCTACGCCCGCGGTGTGGCCGACGACAAGGCGGGCATCGCCGCGCACCTGGCCGCATTCCGCGCCCACGAGGGCAATCCGCCCGTTGGAGTAACGGTGTTCGTCGAGGGGGAGGAGGAGTCGGGTTCGCCGTCGCTCGTCGCCCTGCTCGCTGCGCACCGGGACCGCCTGGCGGCCAACGTCATCGTCATCGCCGACTCCGCGAACTGGGACATCGGCGTCCCCGCGCTCACCGTCTCGCTGCGCGGGCTGGCGGACTGCGTGGTGCAGGTGCGCACCCTGCACCACGGGGTGCATTCCGGGCTGTGGGGCGGGGTGGCCCCGGACGCACTCACCGTGCTGAGCCGCCTGATCGCCACGCTGCATGACGAGGACGGATCGGTGGCCGTCACCGGGCTCGTCCAGGGCGAGGCCGCCGACCTGGATTACCCCGAGGCCCGAGTGCGGGCAGAGTCGGCGATGCTCGACGGCGTGCACGAGCTGGGCGCCGGTTCGGTGGTGTCCCGGCTGTGGGCGGGGCCCGCTATCGCCGTCATCGGTATCGACGGGCCCAGCGTGGCTGACTCGTCGAACACCCTGGTGCCGGTGGCCCGGGCCAAGGTGAGCGTGCGGGTGCCACCGGGTACCGACGCTCGCTTTGCTCTGCACGCGTTGACGCAACACCTGTACAGCCATGCTCCGTGGGGTGCGCAGGTCACCGTCACCGCAGGGGATATCGGCCAGGCGTGCGTCATCGACGCCGCCGGCCCCGCCTACGACGCCGCCCGCAGCAGCTTCCGTGATGCCTGGGGCGGGGTGGCGCCGGTGGACATGGGGATGGGCGGTTCGATCCCGTTCATCGCCGAGTTCATGACCGCGTTCCCGGACGCGGCGGTGCTCGTGACAGGCGTCGAGGATCCGGACACCCGGGCCCACGGAGTGGACGAGGGCCTGCACCTGGCGGAGTTCGAGCGGGTGTGTCTGGCCGAGACCCTTCTGCTGGAACGCCTGGGCGACCGCTGACGATTCGCCTACCTACACAGCCTGCGGTCCGAATGGTGTCGATCACCGACGACCTGGTGATCAACGGGTCGCCAGGTCGCGGGCCGGCCGCAGCGGCCGCCCTGAGTGCCTGATGATCAGCCGCACCGCCAGCCGCAGCCGCAGCAGCGGCCGCCTCAGCCGTCGGCGTGGATTGTCCTGCACACGAGATGCGAACCAGGCCACAATGGCCCGGTGGACCTCCCAGTGCAGCCCCCCGTCAAGCCGATGCTGGCCAAGGCCGTCGACGTGGTCCCCGTCCAGCCCGAGCCTGGTCCACAGTGGAGCTACGAGCCGAAGTGGGACGGCTTCCGCTGCATAGTGTTTCGGGATGGTGATGAGGTAGTGCTCGGCGCGCGCAGCACCAAGGAGCTGACCAGGTACTTTCCGGAGCTGATCGAGGCGGTGCGTGCGGAGCTGCCGCGCCGGTGCGTGATGGACGGCGAGGTGGTGGTGGGTAAGGAGGTGGACGGGCGCGTCCGGCTGGACTGGGACTCCCTGAGTCAACGCATCCACCCCGCCGACAGCCGCGTGCGGATGCTCGCCGAGCAGACCCCCGCCCAACTGATCGGCTTCGACCTGCTGGCCATCGGCGACGAGGATCTCACCGGGCAGCCGTTCACCCGTCGCCGAGAACTGTTGCTGGACAGCGTGTCCGCTGGTCCGTCGTGCCATGTCACCGCGGCCACCGACGACGCCGACACCGCCCAGCGGTGGTTCGCCGAGTTCGAGGGTGCCGGGCTGGACGGAGTGGTGGCCAAACGGCTGGCCGGGCACTATCTGCCCGACAAGCGTGACATGGTGAAGATCAAACATCACCGCAGTGCCGAGTGCGTGGTCATCGGCTACCGCCCGCACCGCTCCAAGCCCGGTATCGGCTCCATGCTGCTGGGGCTGTATCGGGACGGTCAGCTGCAGATGGTGGGCGGGGCGGCGGCGTTCAGCGACGCGCTGCGGGTGCAGCTGCTCGACGAGCTGGAGCCGCTGCGAATCGGCCAGGAGAAGGCGCAGGCCGAGCCCAACCGGTGGAACCAGCGCGAGGACCACAGCTGGATCCCGCTGCGGGCCGAGCGTGTGGTCGAGATCGCCTACGACCAGATGGAGGGCGAGCGCTTGCGGCACGTCGCCCGCTTCCTCCGGTGGCGTCCCGAGCGCGACCCAGCGGACTGCACCTACGACCAACTCGAGGTCCCGGTGCGCTACGAGCTCGCCGACGTGCTGGCCGGGGGCAACTGATGGCGGCCGAGAAGGCTCCCGCCGAGGTCCTCGACGTCGACGGCGTGCAGGTGCGCCTGTCCAGCCCCGACAAGATCGTGTTCCCCGAGCTGGGGCCGGCCGGCGGCACCAAGCGGCACCTGGTCGATCATTACCGCGCCGTCGCCGAGCACGGGGCCATCCTCACCGCGCTGCGTGACCGGCCCACCTATCTGCAGCGCTTTCCCGACGGCATCACGGGGGAGGAGGTGTACCAGAAGCGCATCGCGGCCAAACACCCCGAGCACCTCGCAACCTGCCGCGTCACCTTCCCGTCTGGCCGCTCGGCGGACGCGCTGGCGCCGCGCCACGCCGCCGACGTGGTGTGGGCCGCGCAGATGGGCACCGTCACCTTCCATCCCTGGCACGCGCGCTGCACCGACGTGGACCATCCCGACGAGTTGCGCATCGACCTGGATCCACAGCCAGGGACGGGGTTCACCGAGGCTCGCGCGATTGCCCTGCAGGTGGTGGCGCCGCTGCTCGACGAGCTGGGCCTGGTGGGTTACCCGAAGACCTCGGGTGGCCGCGGCGTGCACATCTACGTGCGCATCGAACCGCGCTGGACCTTCACCCAGGTGCGCCGCGCCGCCATCGCGTTCGCCCGCGAGGTGGAGCGCGGTGCGGGCGGCCGGGTGACCACCGCATGGTGGAAGGAGCAGCGCGGCGAACAGGTCTTCGTCGACTACAACCAGAATGCGCGCGACCGCACCATCGCCAGTGCGTACTCCGCACGGAAGACCCCACGCGCCACGGTGAGCACCCCGGTGACCTGGGCCGAGCTGGTAGACGTTGACCCCGACGACTGCACCATCGCCACCGTGGCCGGGCTGTTGGCCCAGCGTGGAGACCCCATGGCGGAGATCGACGCCCGCGCGTTCACTTTGGACACGTTGCTGGACCTGGCCGAACGCGACGAGTCCGGTGGTCTCGGCGACCTGCCGTACCCGCCGAACTATCCGAAAATGCCGGGCGAGCCGAAACGGGTACAACCGAGCAAGGACATCGACCGGCCGCACGGGGGCTGAGGCCTCCGCTAGGCCGCCGGCCGGCCCCATCCGCCTCATATCCCCTCAGCACTGCGCGCAGCACCGCGCTCGGCACTCCCCTCAGCACTCCCCTCAGCACTGCGCATACCCAGCAGTCACAGCGCACACGCCGCGTCCTGTGCGCTGTGACCGACGCCTGTGCGCGGAAGGCTCGGCGCGGCCGCCAGGTGTGCGCGGAAGGCTCGGCGCGGCCGCCAGGTGTGCGCGGAAGGCTCGGCGCTGTGACCGACGCCTGTGCGCGGAAGGCCCGGTGCGGCCGCCAGGTGTGCGCGGAGGGTCCGGCGCGGCCGCCTCCACAGCCACAACCCCCAGCAGGCCAGCGGTGCCGTCAGCGCAGGACGCCGGTGTGACCGAGGGAATACCGACCGGGCTGGGGCCAGACGGTGAGTCCGTGCGGCCCCTTACCTACCGGGATCTCGGTGATGAGGCGCCCATCGGTGGTGCTGATCGCGTAGACCGCGTTGTCATAGCGGCCGGCGACCCAGAAGATCGAGCCGTCGACGGAGAGGTTGCCCATGTCCGGGCTGCCGCCGCCGGGGATTTTCCACTTGGTCACGGGCTTCCGCGTCGCCAGGTCGACCACGCTGATGCTGCCCTCGCCGCGATTGGTGACGAACATCTGCGTCGAGTCGCGGCTGACGTACAACCCGTGGGTGCCCTTCCCGGTGGGTACGAACCCGATGACACCGTTCGCCTGCCCGTCAAAGATGTACATTCCGTTGGCCGTCGAGTCGGCGACGAAGAACGTCTGCCCGTCCGGTGACAGCTTGACGTCCTGGGGCATCCCGTTGTGCACCTGGGTGAGCGCAATGGTGCGCACCAACTTCTTCGACGCGACGTCGACCACGATCATCTTGTTGGCGAACTCGCAGCTGGCGAGGAAGGTGCGGCCGTCGGCGGTGAAGTCCAGGTGGTCGACCCCCGCGCAGTCGGGCACAGGCAGCGAGAGCTGAAGCTTCCAGGTCTGCGGGTCGTAGAAGTCGAGCCGCTTGAGCGCCTCGGCGACGACGATGGCCGAGGATCCGTCGGGGGTGAAGTACATGTTGTAGGGGTCGGCCACGGGGATCCGCGCCCCCGGTATCCCCGTAGTGGGGTCGATCGGGGTGAGGCTGCCGCCCGCGGAAACCAGGTCGGAGGCGACGTAGAGCGTCTTGAGGTCGTAGGAGGGCACGACGTGCTGCGGCTCCGGACCGACGGGGAAGGTTCCGGTGACCTTCATTGTCTGCTGGTCGATGACGGTCACGGTGTTGTCGATGCTGTTCGGCACGTAGACCAGCGCCTTCGCACCGGCTACGGCCGGGCTCAGGGTGCGGGTGGCGGCGTAGACGTCGGTCGGCGACACCGGTGGCGGCATACCGGGCAGCAGCGTCGACACCGGGGTGGGGACCTCCGGCGGGGCGGACGACGGCGAGGCGGACGACGGCGGGGCGGAAGGCGGGGCGGAAGGCGCGGGGGGAGCCGCCGCCTCACCGCTCGGGGTCGTGGTCGCGACCGGGCTGGACGCGGGCGCATCCTGGGCGGGGTTAGTACCCCCCGACGTGCACCCCGCCAGCAGCACCGCCACCATGGCGCCGGCCATCGGCCGGCGTGCACGGCTGGCCCTCATGCGCGCGGTCCTCATGCGCGCAGCAACGTCGAGGCGGCCACCGCGGACAGGCCGCGTGCGCTGAGGTCGCCCAGGATGGCGGGCAATGCCGTGACGGTGTCCTGGTGTCCGAAATGCATGCTCACGATCGAGCCTCCTGTGGCGGTAGCGACCTGGCGGCGGACGATGGCCGACCCCGGATCGGTGTAGTCGAGGGAATCGATGTCGTAGGAGAGCACAGTTGGGCCGAGCGAGCCAGCAACCTGCCGGATCAGCGCCGTCGAGCGTTGGGCGCCTGATTGACGAGCGTAGGCGCCCGGTGTGCCCCCCACCCTGACCAGCATGTCGCGGCAGCGTTGCAACTCGTCACGGATGCTCGCTTCGTCGAGGTTCTCCAGGGTGGGATGCGACCAGGTGTGGTTGGCCAGCTCGTGCCCGGCCGCGGTGATGGCCCCCGCCATCGCGGGGTTGTCCCGCAGCCAGGTGCCCACCACGAAAACGGTTGCCCGGGCACCGCCTGCGGCCAGCAGCGCCAGGAGCGTCCGGCGGGGGAGTGGGCGCGTCACTGAAACGACCCTAGAGTCCGGAACCTGTGAAAGGGCTGTGCACGACGGTGCCCAGGGGAAATGTTCGCGGTTTCGTTACCTGCCGAACCTGGTCGATTTACCGACTGGCTGCTTGCCTACGAGGCCGTGCGGCGTGACCGACCGCCGTTCGGCGGGGCCGATAGGCTGTGTCGTCGTGCTCCCGGAGACTCCCGCGCCCGTTCCGATAGATACCGTCACCGTCGCCGCAGCCACCCCGGAGCGTGAGCAGCCCTACGCGGCGCTTGGCCTCGCCGCCGACGAGTACGCGCGCATCCGGGAGATCCTTGGCCGCCGCCCCACCGAATCCGAGCTGGCGATGTACGCGGTGATGTGGAGCGAACACTGCTCGTACAAGTCCTCCAAGGTGCACCTGCGCTACTTCGGAGCGACCACGACCGAGCAGATGCGCTCAAGGATGCTCGCCGGCATCGGGGAGAACGCGGGCGTGGTCGACGTCGGAGACGGCTGGGCGGTGACGTTCAAGGTGGAGAGCCACAACCACCCCTGCTTCATCGAGCCCTACCAGGGCGCGGCCACCGGCGTCGGCGGCATCGTCCGCGACATCATGGCCATGGGTGCGCGGCCCATCGCGGTGATGGACCAGCTGCGCTTCGGCCCCGCGGACGCCCCCGACACCCGGCGTGTGCTGAGCGGGATCGTTGCCGGGGTCGGCGGGTACGGCAACAGCCTCGGGCTGCCGAACGTCGGCGGGGAGCTGGTCTTCGACGCCTCGTACGCGGGAAATCCGCTGCTCAACGCCCTGTGCGCCGGCGTGATGCGCACCGAAGACCTGCACCTGGCCTTTGCGTCGGGCGTCGGCAACCGGATCATCCTGTTCGGTGCTCGGACCGGGCTGGACGGCATCGGCGGGGTGAGCGTTCTGGCCTCCGCCACCTTCGGCGCGGATTCCGGCGGTCGCACGAAGCTGCCCGCCGTGCAGGTGGGCGACCCGTTCACCGAGAAGGTGCTCATCGAGTGCTGCCTGGAGCTCTACGCCGCCGGGGTGGTCGTGGGCATCCAGGACCTGGGTGGCGCGGGACTGTCCTGTGCCACGTCGGAGCTGGCCAGCGCGGGTGACGGCGGCATGTGCATCGAGCTGGACCGGGTTCCCCTGCGCGCCACCGGCATGAACCCAGCCGAGGTGCTCGCCAGCGAGTCCCAGGAACGCATGTGCGCGGTGGTCCAGCCGGCGGACGTCGACGCCTTCCTGGCCATCTGCGCCAGGTGGGACGTGCTGGCCACCGACATCGGCGGAGTCACCGACGGAGCGCACCTGCAGATCACCTGGCACGGTGAGACGGTAGTGGACGTGCCGCCGCGTACCGTCGCCCACGAGGGCCCGGTGTACCACCGCCCGGTGCAACGCCCGAACAGCCAGGACGCCCTGGTCGCCGACACCTCCGCCCGGCTGCCCCGGCCCTCGACCCCCGCGGAACTGCGCGCCACGCTGCTCACCATGATCGGTTCGCCGCAGCTGTGCAGCCGCCGATTCGTCGTCGAGCAGTACGACCGCTACGTCCGCGGCGCCACGGTGCTCGCCGAGCACGCCGACGCCGGGATGCTGCGCATCGACGAGGCCACCGGCCGGGGGATCGCCCTGGCCACCGACGCCTCCGGCCGCTACACCATGCTCGACCCGTACACCGGGGCCCAGCTGGCCCTGGCGGAGGCCTACCGCAACGTGGCCACCACCGGGGCGACCCCGATCGCGGTCACCGACTGCCTCAACTTCGGCTCCCCGGAGGACCCCGGTGTGATGTGGCAGTTCAGCCAGGCGGTGCGGGGGATCGCCGACGGGTGTGTGGCCCTGGGGATCCCGGTGACCGGGGGCAACGTCAGCTTCTACAACCAGACCGGAACCACCGCGATCCTGCCGACCCCGGTGGTCGGCGTGCTCGGTGTCATCGACGACGTCGCCCGGCGCATTCCCACCGGCATCGGCCACACGGCGGGCGAGACCCTGATCCTGCTGGGCGAGACCCATGACGAACTCGACGGCTCCAGCTGGGCGCAGGTGTTCCACGACCACCTCGGGGGGGTGCCACCGGCCGTCGACCTAGCCCGCGAGCAGCTGCTGGCCGCGGTGCTGGTGGCCGGCTCCCGCGACGGCATGATCTCCGCAGCCCACGACCTGTCCGAGGGTGGCCTGGCCCAGGCCGTGGTGGAGGCGGCCCTTGCGGGCGACACCGGCTGCCGGATCCTGCTGCCCGCCGGCGCTGACCCGTTCGTCGCGTTGTTCAGCGAGTCGGCTGCCCGGGTGCTGGTCGCCGTGCCCCGCAGCGAGGAGCCGCGCTTCACCAGCATGTGTACGGTGCGGGGGCTGCCGTGGACGCGCATCGGCGTGGTCGACGGCGGCTCCGATGCCGTGGAGGTCCAGGGTCGGTTCAACGTTCCGTTGGCCGAGCTGCGGGAGACGTTCGAGGCCACCCTGCCCGCCTTGTTCGGCTGACCCATTCCTGCATCATCAACCCTGGGAGAACCCGTGCTGAGCAGGACCACCACCGCGGCCGTCGCGGCGACCGTGCTCGCGCTGACGGCCGGTTGTGGGAGTTCGGGGGCCGCCCCGCCGGCGGCGTCCAGCCCCCCCGCCGCATCCAGCGCCCCGGCCGCTCCTTCTGCCCCGGCCGCATCCAGCGCCCCGGTTGCGGTCGGAGTGCCCGCGCTGACCGGCAACCCCACCGACGTCAGGACCGAGGCGGTCATCGCGGCCGGAGGTGCCACCCCGCCGACGGCACTGGCCGCCGTCGACATCGTCCCCGGTGCCGGGGCCAAGGCCACTGCCGCCTCCACCGTGGACGTCCGGTACACCGGCGCGCTGTACACCGACGGCACGGTGTTCGACTCCTCGTGGAAGCGCGGCAACGCCCCGGTGACCTTCCCGCTGAACCGCGTGGTGCCGGGATTCGCCAAGGGCATCGAGGGCATGCAGGTGGGGGGGCGTCGAGAGATCGTGATCCCGCCTGCGCTCGGCTACGGAGCCCAGACCAACGGGCCCATACCCGGCGGTTCGACGCTCGTCTTCGTCGTCGACCTGGTGGGCGTCACGTGAACCTCCGCACGAGTTCCGGGGTGAAGGCCCTGGCGATGCGGGCGTGACCGTTGTCGTTGGGGTGGAAGAAGTATCCGGCCAGCTCGGTGAGGATTCTGGTGCCGGCCGTCTCCCGCTCCACCGGCGCCAGCACCAGCTGAGGGCGCGCTCGGACAACCGCGCGAACCACCTCGGACAGCTCTGCGGCAGCGGTAACGCGCGGGCCCCACTGGAACTCCGGCACGTCACCGACCATGGCCGTGGGCGGCAGCGCGTCGCACACCTGCTCCAGCTGCGCCCGGAACGCTGCGGAGCTACAGCGGCCCGCGTCGTTGGAGCCGATGCACACGGTCACCACGTCGGCGTCGGCCAGCGGTGCGGCGGGTAGCTGCCGCTCCAGCACGTCGGCCACCCGCGCCCCGTACACCGCGAGGTTCACCACCTGCACGCTGCGCCCGCTGCGCGCCGCCGCCACGGCCGCCGCGCGACCCAACCAGGACGTCTGCGGCCGCGACGAGCCGATGCCCTGGGTCAGGGAGTCGCCCATAGCCACCCAGAGCAACTCACCCGGGTTGGCCTGGTCCTGCCAGTACCGCCGCCGCCGCGCCACCGACAACCGAGTCCGCAACGCCAGCCCCACCAGGGCCGTGGCTGCCGTCCCCGACACCGTCAGCACGAGGCGCACCGGGGTCACGGCGGCGACCCTACGGGGGGCGCGGCCACCGTGTGGGCGTCCCTAGGCTGATCGGATGTCCACCCGCCGCCACGTCGACCCTGCGGAGCTGCGCGCTGCCCTGCTCGCGGTGCTGGCATGGCTGGACGAGGATGCCGTGCCGCAGCCCGAACTGACCGAGTTGGCGGCGGCGGTGCGGCTGAGTGCGCGGGCCCTCGCGCAGGCCGCACCCGGAAACAGCGTGGAGGTGCGGGTTCCGCCGTTCGTGGCGGTGCAGTGCGTGGCCGGGCCGCGGCACACCAGGGGCACCCCGGCCAACGTGGTGGAGACCGACGCACGCACCTGGCTCATGCTGGTCACCGGGCGCACCGACCTCGACGCTGCGCAGCGGCGCGGTGCGCTCACCGCGTCCGGTACCCGCGCCACCGAGATCGAGCACTGGTTGCCCCTGCTGCGAGGGTGAGGCCTGCGGGGGTGAGGCCTGCGGGGGTGCGGCCCCGTCGAGCCCCGAGCGATCCCCGAGGCCGTAGGGTGGAGTTGTCCCACCTCCTGCCCGCGAGGGAGAACCACCCGGTGTCCGACGAGTCCGGCCCAGCCAGCGTTCGCGACACCCGCGGTGACGACTATCCGGTGGACGACTCACCCCGCGAGGAGTGCGGTGTGTTCGGGGTGTGGGCGCCGGGCGAGCAGGTCGCCAAGCTCACCTACTTCGGGTTGTACGCACTGCAGCATCGCGGCCAGGAGGCGGCGGGTATCGCGGTGGGCGACGGCGCCCAGGTGTTGGTGTTCAAGGACCTGGGCCTGGTCAGCCAGGTGTTCGACGAGCAGACGCTGGCCGCCATGAAGGGGCACGTCGCCGTCGGGCACACCCGGTACTCCACCACCGGCTCCACCACGTGGGAAAATGCGCAACCGGTGTTCCGCACCACCGCCGCCGGCAGTGGGATCGCCATGGGGCACAACGGCAACCTGGTGAACACCGCCGAGCTGGCGACCCGGGTGCGCGAGGCCGGCCTCCTGCCCACCCGCACCGACCGCACCGTGGCGACGACCGACTCCGACCTGATCGCCGCCCTGCTCGCGCACGCCGCCGCCGACTCCACCATCGAGCGGGCCGCCATGGACCTGCTGCCTACCCTCCGGGGGGCGTTCTGTTTGGCGTTCATGGACGAGCACACCCTGTACGCCGCACGCGACCCCCAGGGGGTGCACCCGCTGTGCCTCGGTCGCCTGGAGCGCGGCTGGGTGGTGGCCAGCGAGACGGCTGCGCTGGATATCGTCGGGGCGTCGTTCGTCCGGGAGATCGAGCCTGGCGAGTTGTTGGCCATCGACGCCGACGGGGTGCGCTCCAGCCGTTTCGCCGGCCCGGACCCCAAGGGCTGCGTATTCGAGTACGTGTACCTGGCTCGGCCGGACACCGCGATCGCCGGCCGTTCGGTGCATGCCACCCGGGTGGAGATCGGCCGCCGGCTGGCTGACGAGCACCCCGCCGACGGTGACCTGGTGATCGGAGTTCCCGAGTCGGGTACTCCGGCGGCCATCGGGTTCGCGCTGGCCTCGGGCATCCCGTACGGACAGGGTCTGGTGAAGAATGCCTATGTCGGCCGCACCTTCATCCAGCCGAGCCAGACCATTCGCCAGCTCGGCATCCGGCTCAAGCTCAACCCGCTGCGGGAGATCATCCGCGGCCAGCGCCTGGTGGTGGTGGACGACTCCATCGTGCGCGGCAACACCCAGCGTGCATTGATCCGGATGCTGCGCGAGTCCGGTGCCATCGAGGTGCACGTGCGCATCGCCTCGCCGCCGGTGCGCTGGCCGTGCTTCTACGGCATCGACTTCGCCAGCCCGGCGGAGCTCATCGCCAACGGCCTCGGGACCACCGACGGCGTCTTCGAGGGGGTACGGCGCTCCATCGGGGCGGACTCACTGGGTTACATATCCACCCAGGGCATGATCGCCGCCACCGAGCAGCCGGCCAGCCGGTTGTGCTCGGCGTGCTTCGACGGGCACTACCCCATCCCGCTGCCCACCGAGGCGGCGTTCGGAAAGAACGTGCTCGAGGGCATGCTGGACAGCGCCGCCGACGCCGTGGCCCGCGAGGTCGGCGGCGACAACGTGGCGGCGCTGAGCCGGCCGTGACCGCCCCTACCGCCGGTCCAGCCGCAGGCGCAGGCCGTCCACCAGCGCCACCAGGGCGAGTTCCACCGTGCCGGAGTCGACGGCTGCGCGCCGAGCAGGTAGTCGGTGCGCCGAGGTCAGGTGCGGGTACTTCTCGGCGTACACAGCAGGGTCGTCGCTGAACCCGGCGGTCACCGACCCGGACGCCGCGCCCATCACCAGGAACTTCACGGCCGCGGCGATCTCCGTGGCCTCCAGCGGGGTCCACCCGGCCCCCACCAGGCCCCCGTGCACCGTGTCGATGCGGCGCAGCGCGGAGTGCGATCGTCCTGGCGAGTGCACGAAAAGCGGCGCCAGTGCGGGGTGCTCGGCCAGCGCGCCGTGATACGTGCGCCCCCACCGCAGCAGCGCCTCGTCCCAGCCCTTCTCCCCGAACCACGACGTGTCGGCCCCGGCACCCACCCGTTCGACAAGCGCGGCAAGCAACTCGTCCTTGCTGGTCACGTGATGGTAGAGCGACGGCGCCTGCACCCCGAGCTCAGTCGCGAGCCGGCGCATGGACAAGGCGGGCAGCCCCCCGGCGTCGATCAGCTCGAGGGCTGCGTCGAGCACCCGTTGGGCGTTGACGACCACCACACCGTGCACCCTACCCTAACGGTGTTAGGGTAGGGCTCCAGGTCATCGAGCGAGCCGACAGGCCCGAGGAGGTGCGGCGTGGACCTCACGCTGTCGCAGGAGCACCAGGCCCTCAAGGAGTCGGCGGCCGCGTTCGTCGACAAGGAAGTCGTGCCGCACGCCGCGCAATGGGACCGCGCCGAGCAGGTGGACCGCGAGATCGTCGGCAAGCTCGGCGCCGCCGGCCTGCTGGGCCTGGGGGTGCCCGAGGAACTCGGTGGCTCCGGCGGGGACATGTTCGCCTACTGCCTGGCCATCGAGGAACTCGGTCGCGGCGACCAGGCCATCCGGGGCATCGTCAGCGTCTCCCTGGGGTTGGTAGCCAAGTCCATCGTCAGCTTCGGCACCGGTGAGCAGCACGCACGCTGGCTGCCCGGGCTGTGCTCAGGTGAGCTGGTGGGCTGCTTCGCGCTGACCGAGCCGGGCACTGGTTCCGACGCCGGTGCGCTGTCGACCAAGGCCGTCCGCGACGGCGACGACTACCTCATCACCGGCTCCAAGCAGTTCATCACCAACGGCAACTGGGCGGACGTCGCCCTGGTCATGGCGCGAACCGGCGGTGACGGCGCTCGCGGGGTCAGTGCGTTCCTGGTGCCCACCGACGCCCCTGGGTTCGCGGCCACGGCAATCTCGGAGAAGCTCGGGCTGCGCGGGCAGGACACCGCCGCCCTGCACCTCGACGCGGTACGCGTGCCGGCCAGCGCCATGCTCGGGGAGGAGGGTCGCGGGTTCACCGTCGCCATGACGGCCCTGGACCGCGGCCGCGCCTCGATCGCCGCGTCAGCCGTCGGGCTGTCCACCGCGTGCCTGGACGCCGCGCTGGACTACGCCGGCAGCCGCGAGCAGTTCGGCCGCAAGATCGCCGGCTTCCAGCTGGTGCAGCAGCTGCTGGTACAGACCCAGGTGGAGCGCGACGCCGCCCGGCTGCTGGTGTGGCGCGCGGCTGACCTTGCCGATCACGACCAGCCATTCCGCAACGAGGCATCGGCCGCCAAGTTCTACGCGGCGGAGTCTGCGGTCCGCGCGGCCAACCGCTGCCTGCAGGTGTTCGGCGGCTACGGCTTCGTCGAGGAGTACCCGCTGGCCAAATACCTGCGCGACGCCCGCGTGCTGACCCTGTACGAGGGCACCACCCAGGTGCAGACCCTGCTGCTCGGCCGTGCCCTGACGGGCGTCAGCGCGTTCACCTGAGCTCCCCCATCAGATCCCGAGAGAGGACCCACCATGGTCGACTTCGCCATCTCCTCCGACGAGCGCGCGATGCGCGAGGTCGTGCGCACCTTCGTCGAGCGTGAACTGATCCCGCTGGAAAGCGAGATCATGAAGCGCGGCCGGGACGGCGGACGGGCCGCCGTCACCGACGACGAGATGCGTGAGCTGCAGCGTAAGGGCAAGGCATTCGACCTGTGGGGGCTGAACACCCCGGAGGAGTACGGCGGCCTCGACCTGCCGGCGATGAGCCGCGCGCTGGTGGAGATGGAGCTCGGCCGCAGCTTCGTGTGGTTTCGCCCCGGCGGTGAGACCGACAACATCCTGTTCCACTGCAACGCCGAGCAGGCCGAGACTTACCTCAAGCCCGCCATCTCCGGGAAGCGCAACTCCTGCTTCGCGATCACCGAGCCCGGCGCGGGTTCGGACGCGGCGAACATCCGCACCTCGGCCAAGCAGGACGGCGACGACTGGGTGATCAACGGGGAGAAGGTGTACATCACCGGCGGCAACTCCTCGGACTTCATCATCTGCATCGCCGTCACCGACTCCGACAAGCGCGCCAAGGGCGGGTTCACCGCGTTCCTGGTGGACCGGGAGATGGGCTACACCACCTCCCCGATCGAGACGATGGGTTCGGCCCGGCCGGCCACCATCAACCTGGACAACGTGCGGGTGCCCGGGCGCAACGTGCTCGGTGAGGTCGGTGGGGGCTGGGACCTGGCGATGAGCTGGATCGGCAAGGGCCGTTACCTGATCCCCTCCCGGGCCGTGGGCGGGGCGGAGCGGCTGCTGGGCATGGCGCTGCAGCAGGCCAACGACCGCACCACCTTCGGCAAGCCCATCGGCACCAACCAGGCGGTGGCCTGGCAGATCGCCGACTCCGAGGTGGAGCTGGAGGCGGCGCGGTGGCTGGTGCTCAAGGCGGCGTGGAACGTCGACCAGGACATCGACCCGCGCCACGACAGCGCCATCGCGAAGCTGTACGGCACGAACATGATCAACCGGGTGGTGGACCGGGTGATGCAGATCCACGGCGGCATGGGCTACACCAAGGAGATGCCCATCGAGCAGTGGTACCGCGACGTACGGCTCTGGCGCATCTTCGAGGGCACCGACGAGATGCAGCGGCTGATCATCAGCCGGGACCTGCTGCGCGGCTTCACCAAGGTGGGCCAGGCGCTGGGCTGAGCGCGGGCCCGCCGTCGAGGTTCCGTGATGCAACCGTAACCACCGCGGGTGGTGGTTCGTTGTTCGAGCAGGGGTGCGAACCGCGTGCCCGCGTCGGAAGGGGCGGCTCGTGCCCAGCAACAACCGCAGCACCTTGATGCGTCGTTGGACGATCCCGACCGCGGCAGCAGCCGCCCTCGCGCTGGTCACCGGGCTGGTACTCGGCGGCTCGGCCGAGGCGGCGGCCCCCGCAGCCGGGGCCGTCAGTGACACCTCCCGCACCGCGACCTGGACGGCGGGGCCGTTCGTGGTCCCCAACACCACCGGAGCTGCGGGCGCACCGATGTGTTCGGCCGCAACGCCGTGTGACGACTACAAGCTCAACGTCAGCACGCCGGCGGGCTACGACGCCGCCCACCAGTTGAAGGTCTCGGTGGACTGGACGATCGCCGCCGCCGACTTCGACATCTACCTGCTCGACGCCGCAGGAAACACGATCGCCAGCTCGGCATCCTCCGCGAAGCCGGAGATCATGGTGGTGCCCCCGACCAGCGGCGCCTACACCGTGCGGGTGGTGCCGTACGCACCGCTCGGCGACTCGATCCGCGGAACGGCGACGCTGACCGACGTCGCGGCCGCTCCGCCGCCGTCGACGGCGACCGCGCCGACGTTCACCAACTACACCGCGCCGGAGTCGTTCAAGGACGCGCACAACGCGGGCGAGCCCTCCATCGGGGTGAACTTCAAGTCCGGCGCGACGATGTACCAGGCGTACCGCTCGACGTTCAAGACGACGTTCAACGACGCCACCAGTCCGGCGACCGCGACCTGGTCGGACGTCAGCGCGACGGCGGCGAACGGTTGCCCGCAGGGCAGCACCACCTCGCTCGACCCGATCCTGTTCACCGACCACACCACCGGTCGGACCTTCGAGTCGCAGCTGGCCGGCAAAGCCGCACTGACCTGCTCCACCGACAACGACGGGAAGACCTGGCAGCCGACCGTCGGCAACAGCCCACTGTTGTCCGGAGTCGACCACCAGACCGTGGGCGGCGGCCCCTACCCGGCCGGTCAGCTGGGCAGCCTGCCCGGCATTGCCTACCCCAACGCCGTCTACTACTGCAGCCAGGACATCGCCGACGCGAACTGCGCAGCCAGCCACGACGGCGGCGTCACGTTCGGTCCCGCGGTGCCGATGTACACCCTGCTGGAGTGCGGTGGCCTGCACGGGCACGTGAAGGTCGCCCCCGACGGCACCGTCTACGTGCCGAACAAGGGATGTGGCGGCAACCAGGCGGTCGCGGTCAGCGAGGACGGTGGCCTCACCTGGTCGGTCCGCAAGAACCCCGACAGCACCCCCGGGGGCAGCGACCCGAGCGTAGGCGTCGGAGCCAACGGCACCGTCTACATGGGTTACCAGGCGGCGGACGGCTCCGCGCGCGTGGCCACCAGCCGGGACAAGGGCAAGACATGGCTGTACGACCAGAACGTGGGCGGTCAGGCCGGCGTGAAGAACGCCGTGTTCCCCGCGGTCGTGGCAGGTGACGACAACCGCGCGTCGTTTGCGTACCTGGGCAGCACCACCGGGGGCAACTACCAGGACGCCGCCACCTTCACCGGTGTCTGGCACTTGTACGTCTCGACCACCTACGACGGCGGTGCGAGCTGGACCACAACCGACGTCACGCCGACCGACCCGGTGCAGCGCGGCTCCATCTGCACCGGCGGCACCACCTGCGGCAAGGACCGCAACCTGCTCGACTTCATGGACGTGACGCTGGACGCTCAGGGCCGGGTGCTGGTCGGTTACGCCGACGGTTGCACGGGGGCCTGCGCGACCGGCGGCCCGCAGAACTACGACGCCCTGGCCACCATCGCCCGCCAGTCGACCGGAGCGACGCTGTACTCCGCGTTCGACCCGGTGCCGGCGGGGCAAAGCCGGCAGCCAAGGGCGTAAACCATGGCAAGGGCGGCGGAAACCAGGGCGGGAAGGATTCCACGGCCGGCAAGCAGCGGTGAGCGGACGCCTGGTCAGCGCCGTCGTCGCCCTTGCGGCGCTGACCGGCGGCTCCGCCTGCGCTGGCCCTTCGGCCACGCCCACTGCTGGCAGTGCCGCGTCCTCCGGTGCCATTTCGTCCGGTGGCACACCCTCGACGGCGTCCTATTCGCCCGCCGCCACCGCGAGCCCGCCCGCCGGGTTTCCAGCCTCGGTACCGATACCGGATGCGACGGTGCTCACCTCCGCTGAGACGAGGTCGGGTTCACGGCTGGTGGTGGGCGGCACGGTACCCCGGGACTTCCCGACCGTGCTGAAGGAAATGCAGACAAAATACCCGGCAGCGGGGTTCACCCTCGCCGCCGGTGAGGTGGAGAAGAACGACGCCGAGTCGGACTTCTCCGGCAACGGCTACCAAGGTCGGTGGGGCATCCGCGCGATCGAGGGCTGTCAGGCCACCACGATCGGCGTCGTCGTCGGGCCGACGAGCTGATCCTGCGCCGTCGGCACGGCCCGTGCGCGGCGGCCCAGCGCATCGTGGTCCGCGATTGGCCGGGAGCCGCCGCGGCGCTCCGGTACGGTGACGGCGCAATCCGGGCGCCCTACGCCGATCTGTACCCGACCTCGGAGCACACCCTGCGATGACCGACCGCCGCCGCCCCGCCCGCACCTCCAACGCCGACGCCGGCGTAGCCGCCAGCACCTACGCCGACTCTGGAGTAGACATCGCGGCCGGTGAGCGGGCCGTCGACTTGATCGCTCCCTGGGCGCGCAAGGCCAGCCGGCCGGAGGTGCTGGGTGGGCTGGGTGGCTTCGCCGGGCTCTTCGCCCTGAAAACTGACCGTTGGCGCGAGCCCGTCCTGGCGGCGTCCACCGACGGGGTTGGCACCAAGATCGCGGTCGCGCGCGCCATGGACAAGCACGACACGGTGGGCCTCGATCTGGTCGCGATGGTGGTGGACGACCTGGTGGTGTGCGGGGCCGAGCCGCTGTTCCTGCAGGACTACATCGCCGTTGGCCGGGTCGTGCCCGAGCGTGTTGCGGAGATCGTCGGCGGGATCGCGCAGGGGTGCGTGCTGGCCGGCTGCGCGCTGCTGGGCGGTGAGACGGCCGAGCATCCCGGGCTCATGGCCGAGGGCGCCTACGACCTCTCCGCGACCGGCGTGGGGGTGGTGGAAGCCGACGACGTCCTCGGCCCCGAACGGGTGCGCCCCGGCGACGTGGTCCTGGCGATGGAGTCGTCCGGGCTGCACGCCAACGGTTACTCCCTCGCCCGCCGCGTCCTCCTGGAGGTCGCGCGCATGTCCCTGCACGGTCACGTCGAGGAATTCGGCCGCACCCTGGGCGAGGAGCTGTTGGAACCCACCCGGATCTACGCCAAGGACTGCCTGGCGGTCGTCGCCGAGACCGCGGTGCGCACGTGTTGCCATGTCACCGGCGGCGGGTTGGCGGCCAACCTGACGCGGGTACTGCCCAAGGGCGTGACGGCCCACCTCGCCCGGGGCACGTGGAGTCCGGCTCCGGTGTTCGGGCTCATCGCCCAACGGGGTCGCGTCGACCGCGCCGAGATGGAGCGGACCTTCAACATGGGGGTGGGCATGGTGGCCGTCGTCGGACCGGAGGACGTGGACCGAGCGCTGGCCGTGCTCACCGCGCGGCACGTGCGTTCCTGGGTGCTCGGCAGCATCGAGAAGGCCACGGTGGCGGAGTCGGCGCCCGCGGACCGCGTCAGGCTGGTCGGCGAGCACCCCCGATTCTAGCGACCACGGTGCGACGGGAAGCCGCGGCGAGGCCGAGGCGTTGTCCCCAGGCGTGACCGACTCCGAGCAGACCTCCCCGTTCCTCGCCGCGCCGCTGGTGGTGCGTGGCGTCACCCTGCCGAACCGGATCGTGGTGTCGCCGATGTGCCAGTACTCAGCGACCGACGGACTGCCCGACGCCTGGCACCTGGTCCACCTGGGTTCGCGCGCCGTCGGTGGGGCCGGCCTGGTGTTCACCGAGGCAGCGGCGATCACCCCGGATGGCCGGATCACCCCGCACGATGCCGGCATCTGGAGCGACGCACACACCGAGGCGTGGCGCCCGATCGCCGACTTCGTCCGCAGCCAGGGCGCAGTCGCGGGGATGCAACTGGCCCACGCCGGGTTCAAGGCATCCACCCACCGGCCGTGGGATCCCGAACACGGCGCCATCGCCGCCGGTGACGGCGGGTGGCAGGTGTGGGGCCCCACCGACACGCCCTTCAGCGACACCTACCCCGTACCGCGCGAGCTCGACGAGCTGGGCATCAGCCGGGTGGTCGCCGATTTCGCCGCGGCCGCGCGGCGCGCACTCGACGCGGGATTCCAGGTGCTCGAGGTGCACGCTGCGCACGGCTATCTCCTGCACGAGTTCCTGTCGCCGCTGAGCAACACCCGCACCGACGCTTGGGGCGGCAACCTGAGCAACCGCATGCGGCTCACCCTGGACGTCACCCGGGCGGTGCGCGAGGCGGCGGGCGAGGATGTCCCGGTGCTGGTGCGCATCTCGGCCTCGGACTGGACCGAGGGTGGCTGGACCGGCGAGGACAGCGTGGCGTTGGCCGCTGAGCTGGCGGCTGCTGGTGCCGACCTCGTCGACTGCTCCTCCGGCGGTGTGGTGCCGCGGGCGGAGATCCCCGTCGGCCCCGGCTATCAGGTGCCGCTGGCGGAGCAGGTGCGCAAGGGCGCCGACGTGTTGACCGGGGCCCTCGGCATGATCACCGACGCAGCGCAGGCCGAGCAGATACTCACCGAGGGCAAGGCCGATCTGGTCATCCTGGCCCGGCAGCTGCTGCGCGATCCGTACTGGCCGCGGCGCGCCCTCGCCGAGCTGGGCGCCGACCCGCAGTGGCCGGCGCAGTACATTCGCGCCTTCTGATCTCGCTGCGCTGGGCCGGGAACCCAAGCTGCGCTGGGACCGGGAACAACAAGGGGCCCGCCGCGCCCAGGGGGGTGGAGCGCGGCGGGCAAGGTCATTCTGCCACGTCTGGCGGCGTTCGGATGCCGGATCCTGGGTGGATGATCAACGCTTCCAATCGTCGATCTCGTCGTCCCAGCGTGACGGGACACCGTCGTCCTCCGGTAGGGGCATCCGAGGGGTGCCGTTGGTGCCGCCGGAGAGTTCTCGTTGCAGTGTGTCGAAGTCAGTGGTCGGGGAGCTGTACTTGAGCTCCCGGGCAACCTTGGTCTGCTTTGCCTTCGCCCGGCCGCGGCCCATGGCTCGACCCCCTCGTGCAGGACGGGGCGGCCAGGGGATTCGGCGGCCCCGTTCGTGTGTGTGTTTCTTCCTGGCGCCACAGTACCGCGCGTCGAACGGTCCTGCCGACACGACACCGGGGGTCAGGTGCTCACAGCACCCCGGGCAAGAGCCGTACGGAGCCCACTGGGACTCCACCGCCCAACAGCGGCTCCGCGGCCAGCGCGGCCAGCCCCTGACCCTCGACTACTCCGAGCCGGCGCAGCACGCCCACGGTCACCGGGCCGCGCGCCCGGTCGGCCCCGTCGTCGATCTTCAGCGCGAACGCGCGGCCGTCGGGCAGTGCCCCCGCGTGCACCCCTTCAGCACCCGCCTTGCACAGCAGCCCCGGCACGGCGCGCATCAACTGCAGGTCTTCGCGCCCGGAACCCGACACGAGGAAGGGGTGCGCGCGGACCGCGTCGGCCACCCGACGCTCCGCGGTGCCCTCGGCGGAGGTCACCAGCCGGGAGAACGCGGTGGCCAGCCCGACGAGCGTGAGCGCGAAGATCGGTGCGCCGCAGCCGTCCACCCCCAGGGCAGCCACGCGCTGCCCGGCGAGTTCGGCGACGGTGTCGGCTGCGCTGCGCTGCAGCGGGTGCTCAGGGCTGAGGTAGTCGAGCAGCGGCCAACTGTTCCGCGCGCAGGTCGACAGCATCGCCGCGTGCTTACCCGAACAGTTCATGAACACCCGCCGCGGCGTGCCGCCGGCGGCCAGCACACAGGCGCGCGTGGCCTCGTCACCGGGGAGGTCGGGCGGGCAGCGCAGATCGTCTTCCGCGAGCCCAGCGTCGGCGAGTATCCGCAGCGCTGTCGCGACGTGAACCGCCTCGCCCGAGTGCGAAGCCGAGGACAGCGCCAGCTGCTCGGTGTCGTGGGGGGCAAAACCGTTGCGCAGCATGGCCACTGCCTGCATCGGCTTGTTGGACGAGCGCGGGAACATCGGCCGGGTCACGTCGCCGAGGGTCAGCTCCGGCGCGCCGTCGGGGCCGAGCACCACCACCGAACCGCGGTGCATGCCCTCCCGGAAGCCCGAACGGACCACCTCGACCAGCTCGACGCTCACTCCGGCTTGTCCGCTGGCTCCTGCTGCACGTCGAGTGGACCCGTGCGTTCGGCGTCGAGCAGTCCGTCCACCGAGGCGTCGCCCTCGCGGTAGCGGCGCCCGATTTCCGCGTTGCACACGTCCATGACCGCCTGCACCTGACGACGCCGATCGCTGACCGACGTCTCCTCGGCCTGGAACGCCATCAGGGCCTGCGCCAGCCCGTCGTCGGTCAACGCGGTGACGTCGGAGAGCTCTGGGTCGGCCGCGAGGGCCTCGCCGGCGCGGCGATGCTCACCGGTGCGCGAAGGGGTGACGGTCAGGAAGCGGCCGGAGCCGTTCGCGGCGCTCACCACACCGGCGCCCAGGATCTGCGGCAGCTCCTCGACGGTGTTGCCCGGCTCCCCGGCGCGGTGACGTTGCTCCGCCCGCACCAGGTCCATCCGCCCGTGCAGCAACCGACGCAAGTAGGACAGGTCGGTCTCTTCCTGCGCCGCGTCGTCCCGCCTGCCGCGTAGCTCGTCCAGGTCGATAGTGCCCAGGTCCCGGACGAACCCGGCGTCCAGCACCCGGTCGATCAGCCTGCGGCCGCCATGACGCACCTCGATCATGGATCCATAGTGGCCGCAACTGCCCCACCGAGGCAACGCGGACCACTCAGCCGCGGACCACTCAGCCGCGGACCACTCAGCCGCGGACCAGCATGCGCTGAGCCTTGGCCACGGCCTTGGCGGGGACGTCCGTGCCGTGCTCCAGCAATCGGGCCATCCGCTCGGGATCGGTGCCCCCGAACAGCTCGCGGACGGTGACTCCGTGCGCAGGACGGCTGAGCACCTGCACCGGGTCCCCGGCCACGACGGTGCCGGGCTGCACCACCCGGAGGTATGCCCCCACATCGCCGCGCTCAGCGAACCGCCGCACCCAGTGGGGCTGCTGCACCCAGCGGGTGAACGTCATGCACGGCGTCCGGGGCAGGGTCACCTCGAGCACGGTGGCGTCGGCGCGGTTCCCACCGATGCGCCAGCGCTCACCGATCACGGCATCGGTGACGACGAGGCCGCGGACCGCCAGGTTCTCCCCAAACCAGCCGGGCGGCACCTCCCGTCCCAGCTCGTCGACCCAGCGGGCAGCCTCCTCGCGGGCATAGGCGTACACCGCCTGGTCGCGACCGCCGTGGTTCACCTCGTCCGCGATCACGTCGCCCTCGAGCCCGTCGTTGCCGATCTGCACCATCCCGGCGCGCGGCCGCTTGTCGATGGCGGTGCGGCCCTTCATCCCGGGGTCGGGCCGCACCTCGTGCACGGTGCACACCGCGACGAGCTCGCCGGCCACGCCGCCCCTGCTGCCGCACTCGCCGGCCACGCCGCCCCTGCTGCCGCTCATCGCCCGCGCAACCGGTTCACCGCGGCCCGCCCGGCCTGCTCCAGCGCCTCGGCGGCAACCGAGTCGGGGTCGATCGCGGCGGCACAGGGCCCGGCAACCAGCTCGGTCTCGACGGGCACGTTCCGTTTGAGCAGGGCAAGGGCGATCGGCCCGAGTTCGTGATGTTCGACCACGGTACCGACCCGCCCCACCACCCGGCCTGCTGCCGTCACGTCGTCGGAGGTCTCGGGCCGGCCGTCGGCGGAGCCGTCGAGGTGCAGCAGGACCATCCGACGGGGTGGTTTGCCCAGGTTGTGCACCCGCGCCACCGTCTCCTGACCGCGGTAACAGCCCTTGTCCAGGTGCACGGCGCCCCCCTGCTCCACGCCACCGATCCAGCCCACCTCGTGCGGGATGGTGCGTTCGTCGGTGTCGACCCCCACGCGCGGGCGCAGCGCCTGCACCCGCAGCGCCTCGAACGTCCAGGTACCCGCGGGGCGGGCTCCCGCGGTCGTCAGCCGATCCCACCACCGGCCGAGCTCGGCGCGCGGCACCAGGACGTCGGCGGCGTCGGCGGAAGGCCACGGCATGCGTCGGACGAAGCCACCGCCGGGCAGTGGGAGCGAACCGTAGGTGGCGTCCGGCAGGTCGAGCACCTGGCTGATCGCCGGCCCCACCAAGCTGAGGACCGCCAGCTCCTGGCCGGCGTCGCGGGGAGAGACCTGCGCCCAGAACACCATCTTCTGCAGGTAGGTCAGCAGTGCGGGACCGCGGTCGGCGTCGGTGTCGACCCAGGTGGTGCCAGCGGAGTCGGTGAGCAGCATGTGGTGTTCCACCCGGCCCTGTCCGTCGAGCACCAGATTCTCCGCACCGGCGCCTTCGGCGAGCGCGAGCAGGTGCTGGCTGGTGAGCGAGTGCAGCCAGCTCAACCGTTCGTCCCCGGACACGGCCAGCACGCTGCGGTGGCTGCGGTCGAGAACCACCGCGCCCGTGGTGGCGGCGCGCTGCTCGCCGAACGGGTCGCCCAGATGCCACGCCACGCCTGCGTCGGGAGTGCCTGGGGGGTTCGCGACGGTACCGGGGACGGTGAGTAGGGGGGAAATCACGCGGGGTCCTCTCGGGGTGCGGGTTCTTCCGGTTGCGCGGCGCACGCGGCGCAGAGTCCGGACAGGGCCAGGTGGGCCGGGTCGAGCGTGAAGCCGTGGGCGCGGCGCAACGCGGTGCTCAGGGAGTGCAGCAGCGCGGTGTCGATCTCGGTGACCCGGTCGCAGCGGTGGCACACCAGGTGCACGTGGTCGTGGGCGTCCGCGGAATAGGTGGGTGCGCCGTGCCCGAGGTGCGTGTGCCGCACCATCCCGATGGTCTCCAGCAGGTCGAGCGTGCGGTACACCGTGCTGATGTTCACGGCGGGAGCGCTGCGCTGCACCTGGACGCAGACCGCCTCCGGCGTGGCGTGGCTCAGCGCCCGGACGGCGTCGAGCACCATCTGCCGCTGCGGGGTCATCCGCAGGCCACGCTGGTGCAGGGTGGCCTGTAGTTCGGCGGCACGGAGCGTCCTGCCGGCTTCTGTCACACCGAGATCGTAGGCTCGTGTGGTGACGGTGCGGGTGCTGGTGACGGTGGGCGCAGACGGAGCCGCAGCGGTGTGCGACCCGCGCCAGCCCCTGCTGGCCGCGGACGATCTTGCCGCTGTTCGCGGTGACGGGGTGTTCGAGACACTCCTGGTGCGCGCAGGTGTGGTCCGCGAGGAACAGGCGCACCTGGCGCGGCTGGGGCGCTCCGCCGGGTTGCTCGACCTGCGCGCGCCCGAGCCGGATGCGTGGCGGGAGTGCCTCGCGGCGGTGCGGCGGGAATGGGCAAGCGACGATGACCTGGTCGTGCGGCTGGTGCTCAGTCGTGGCCCTGACGGCGCCGACACCCCGACTGCGTACGCCACCGGCGGCCCCGTGTCGGCGACGACGGTGCGCCAGCGCGAGTACGGGGTGTCGGCGGTGTGCCTGGAGCGTGGGTACGCCAGCGACCTCAGCGTCCGGGCCCCATGGCTACTGCTCGGCGCCAAGACGCTCTCCTATGCGGTGAACATGTCGGCTCTGCGGCACGCGGCGAGCCGGGGCGCGGAGGACGTGGTGTTCACCGCTGCTGATGGCCTCGTGCTCGAAGGGCCGACGTCGACGGTAGTGGTGGCGAACGGAAGGGCGCTGCGGACACCACCGGTCGACACCGGAATCCTGGCGGGTACCACGCAGGACGCGCTGTTTCGTGCCGCAGTGGCGGCGGGGTTTCAGTGCCGGGTGGAGCCGTTGCGCGCCGAGGAGTTGGTTGCCGCCGACGGGGTGTGGCTGCTGTCCAGCGTGCGGTTGCTCGCCCGGGTGCACACCCTGGACGGCGTGGCCCTCACCGACTCGGGTTTGGATGACGAGCTCGCTTCCCTGCTGGGCTGAAACGCGTTGCGGCGCGCGGCACCCGGACGTAGCGTGTGGGTACACGAGAGAGGAGGTGGTCCCGACTTGAATCACATACGGACGCGTGAGGTGGCTGCCAGCTAGCCGCTCCTGCTGACTGGGTTGTCCCACCCGCGAGAGCGGACGGCGAATCCCCGGCAGTCACCCGACCCCCGAGCCCCTGGTCGAGTCCGACCAGGCCTGCTGCACACCTGATGCGGCACGGCAGGCTCGGGGGTCGCTGCGTCGTGAGGTCCGGGGTGCTGGTGGTGGGCGCAACGGCTACGCGGGTGAGCGGCTCGGGGTCACCCGCTAAGGTCACCCGGCGTGCAGGTCACCCGGCTACAGGTCACCCGGCGTGGCGGGCGAGCTTGGCCGACAGGTGCGGCTGCAACGGCTGACCAGCCATCGCGCGCTCCTCCACCCAGGCGAGGTCTCCGTCGTCGACGATGCCGTAAAGCCGCTGCGCCGCCGTGACCTCCTTGGCCGTCTTACTGCGGATCACCACGTCGGTGGCCAGCTCCCACGACGACTGGTTGATCGGCCCGCCGTAGTAGAGCTCGACGATGCCCGTGCTGTGCGTGAGCAGCAGCTCGATCACCTCGTCGGAGCCGATGCGCCAGAACCCGGACTCGCGGGCGGCGGGACGTACGTACTCCCCTTCGGCCCCGATGATCCAGGCGCGCGACTCCCAGGTGAGGAAGTTGCGGCCGTCGTGCGCCACCACGACCTGCTGGCCGAAGCGGTGAGTGGCGATCGTGGGGTAGCTGGCTTCACCCTCACCGCGCCACACACCGACCAGCGGGAGCAGGGCAAGCAGGTCGGGGTGCAGGTCGGCGCCCGCACGCAGGTTCGCCGTGTCGTCGGGCACCGGCAGCCCGGGCAGCTGGGGGAGGTTGAGCCCCCGAGTGGCCATCGCGCGCTCAGCGGCAGCGGCCAAGACGGCGTCCCCCGGCTCCGACTGGGTGGCGTCCCCGAGGTTCGGCTCGGCTGATGAGCCCGGCTCCGGCTGGGCGGCGGAACCCGGGTTCGACTGGGTGGGGGTCACGACCCGTCGGTGACCAGGCGATACACCACATAGATCGCGAACGCCGTGATCACGAGGCTATCGACGACGAGCATCGCCGTGTAGAAGTGCGTCAGCATGCTCGGATTCTAGCGCTGACACCTCGGGGCGCTCGGCCGGAAGGAGCTACGACCACCCAGCTACTGTCGCCTGCACCCGTCGCCCTGCTGCACCCGTCGCCCTGCTGCACAAGTTGGCGTTCGGTGTCCTCCAGGTACTTCAGCTGCGATTTGTGCAGCGCAGTGACGGGCCTGGGTCTGCGGGGCGACGGCGGACCCGGGCGCGGGGCCCGGGGCCGCAGGGCGCCGGTGGGAACGGCCTGGGAAACCAGAGCCTCAGCCGACGGTCACGTCCACTTCGTGTCTGCCCGGCGCGGCCGCGTGCACCTCGACCACGCCGTTTCCGGACCGGCTCAGCGCGCGAATCGTCCACGTCCCCGGTGCACTGAAGAAGCGGAAGTCACCCGAGGCGGACGAGACGACCTCGGCCACGAACTCCCCTGACCCGTCGAGCAGCCGCACGAAGGCGCCGCCCAGGGGCTCGCCATCGAGGAGCACCTTGCCGACCAGCACCGTCTCCCTGGACAGGTCGGTTCCCGCGGGAAGCGTCTGGGCCTGGTCCGGTGCGCCGCACATCTCTTGGCACCCAACGCGATGGGCGACCCGATGAGCGAGCCGTACTCGGTCCAGCTGCCGTCGTAGTTCTTCACGTCGAGATGGCCGAGCAGCTCGTGCAGCACGAACCAGGTGTGGCTGGACCGTTCACCGATGCGGCAGTAAGCGATGGTGGACTTGGCGCCGTCGAAACCCGCGTCGCGGTACAGCGCGGCGAGCTCGTCGTCGGTGCGAAAGGTCCCGTCCTCGTTGGCCGCCTTGCTCCATGGCACATTGACCGCCGTGGGGATGTGACCGGGTCGCTGTGCCTGCTCCTGCGGCAGGTGCGCCGGGGCGCTGATCTTGCCGCTGAACTCGTCCGGGGAGCGCACGTCCACCAGGTTCTTCGCACCGATGGCCGCGATGACTTCGTCCCGGAATGCGCGGATGGCCAGGTCAGGCTCGGCTGCGGCGTATGTGGTGGCCGGGCGGGTCACCTCGTCGGCGCTCAGGTCCCGACCGTCGAGTTCCCACTTCTTACGTCCGCCGTCGAGCAGCTTCACGTCGTGATGGCCGTAGAGCCTGAACTCCCAGTAGGCGTAGGCGGCAAACCAGTTGTTGTTGCCGCCGTAGAGGATCACGGTGTCGTCGTTGCCGATGCCCTTCGCCGAGAGTAGGGCCTCGAAGGCATCCTTGCTCACCACGTCGCGGGAGGTGGTGTCCTGCAGGTCGGTGGTCCAGTTGAGCTTGACGGCACCGGCGAGGTGCCCGCCGTCGTAGGCCGTGGTGTCCTCGTCGACCTCGACGAAGACAACTCCGTCGCTGTTCAGGTTCTGTTCTGCCCAGTCTGCGGTGACCAGGACGTCGGCACGGCTCATGGTTGTCCTCTGCAGTGTGCGGGGTACGTGGTTGAGGGATGGGGTGCATGGTTGTGGGGTTCGGCCGTTGCGCACGGCAGCCGGCACGCGCGAATTCGGTTGCGCGGTGAGCGCGCGAGGACGTGATCAGCAGCAGCGGCACAGCGTGCTGCCGAGACGACACAGGTCCACCGTGCGACGTCGGGTGAGCATCAGCTCGCGCGGGAACAGCACGCGCACAGCCTACCCCCCCACTCCCGGTGCTCACCGGCCGGCCGTGCGCGTGCCTGGGCCCACGATGACCACGTCGGTGCCGGTGCCCGCCACCACGATCTCGGAGCCCTCGACGCGCACTGCGGTCGGCAGCAGCCCGAAGGGCAGTGCCGCCGGAGCGACGGTCACGGACAGGCGCGACAGCAGGGCGTTCACCACCGATTCGGCAAGCGCGGAGCTACCGCTGCTCGCCCCCAGGTCCAGGCCGGTCGCGGTGATCTGCACGACACCCCCCTTGAGTGACAATCCGGCGTCGATGCTGACCTTTCGCGCGATACCCAACAGCTGCACCGTCCCGGTGAGCACGACCTGAGACTGACCCGCGGGCGCGGGGGTGCCGTCCTTACGAGGCGGGGTGGACACCTCGAGGTCGGGGATACCGAGGAAGCGACCGAGGGTGGTGGCCCCCACGCGTACCCGGGCGTCGACCGAGTCGGCGACCACGTCGGTGATGGTGCCGGAGACCACCTGAGACGGCGGTAGACGCACACCGCGCAGTGTCCCCTCGACCGTGACCTCGCCGAGGCGGGGCACCCCGACACCCTCAGCGCGCACGTCGACAGCGCTGTAGTCACCGACCGCGGCCTGGGTGAGGAACGGGAAACCATTGGCCCGAACGGACGGGTCGGCGGTGAGTTTCAGCTGGGTACGCAGCTCGCTGGACACCCGGTACTCGGCGTACGCCGCGGATCCGAAGTCGACCAGCAGGGCCAGCCCGAGCAGGAGCACGAGCCCGGTCACCAGCTTTCTCACGCGCACACCCCCGCGTCGACGACTCCGGACCGGTGGTGAGCAGAGGTGGGCACCGGGCCATCCTTCCTGACGCGGCCGTCGGCCGAGGCTGGGTCCCGTTGCCGCTGGTGGGCTCGGGCTCGCACCCGGCTACCCTGAACGCTCGCGCCGACGAGGCGATGACGGATGACCCTGCTGGTGAGGGGGTGCGCGTGGACCTGGTGCTGCTGACGGCCGATCGTGATCCGGACTCGGTGCTGCCCGCGCTCGTGCTGTTGTCCCACACCGTGCGCGCGGCCGCTCCCGAGGTCTCCTCCCTGCTCGACGTGGGCTCGTCCGACGTGGTGCTGGTCGACGCCCGCCTCGACCTGGCCGGCGCCCGGGGGCTCTGTCGCCTGCTGGGCAGTACCGGAGTAGGCGTCCCGGTGGTGGCCGTGCTCACCGAGGGCGGCCTGGTGGCGGTGAACCCCGAGTGGGGCCTGGACGACGTGCTGCTGCCCGGCACCGGTCCCGCCGAGGTCGACGCCCGGCTGCGCCTGTTGGTCGGCAGGCGCAGTGCTGGCGCGGTGGGTGACTCCAGCGCCACGGTGTCGCTCGGGGAGCTGGCCATCGACGAGGACACCTACACCGCTCGCCTGCGCGGGCGCCCGCTGGACCTCACCTACAAGGAGTTCGAGCTGCTCAAGTACCTCGCGCAGCACGCCGGTCGAGTGTTCACCCGTGCGCAGCTGTTGCAGGAGGTGTGGGGTTACGACTTCTTCGGTGGTACCCGCACGGTGGATGTGCACGTGCGGCGGCTACGCGCCAAGCTCGGCCCGGAGCATGAGGCGCTGATCGGGACCGTACGCAACGTCGGCTACAAGGTGGTGCGTCCGAGCAGGGGGGCGGTGGCGCGCACGGAGAACGTGCAGCCAGCAGCCGACTTTGGGGAGCCGGCCGACCCCGACCCGGCGAACCCCGAGCCGGCGAAGCGGCAGCCGGGCGAGCCCAGCCGCCTGGCCAGGATGCGGGCGTGAGCAGGCTCCAGCTGGCCTGGGATGACACGCTCGCGCCCGTTCAGCTCTCCCAGGTGCGGACGCTGCTGGGCGCCGCGGCGGCCGCCGACGGGGTGGAGCCGGTAGGGGAGCAGGTGGTGCGCTCACTCACCCGCCCCGCCGCCCGCACCCCGCACCTGCTCGCCGAGCTCGACGGTGGTGTGCTCGGCTACGCCCACCTCGATGCCCCCGACCTCGATGGCCCCGACCTCGATGGCCCCGACCTCGATGCCCCCCACCCGGCCGCCCCCCCGTTCGCCGAGCTGGTGGTACACCCAGACTGCCGGCGGGCGGGTGTGGGTGCTGCCCTGCTGGCCGGGGTGCGCTCCGTCGGCGGGGTGGACACCCGGGTCTGGGCGCACGGTGACCTGGCCCCGGCCCGCGCGCTGGCCGCGTCCGCCGGACTGGTGGTCGTGCGCGAGCTGTGGCAGCTGCGGCTGGACCTGGAGTCCGTTCCATTGCCGGAGTTGGCCGAACGAGCCGATGTGCGGTTGCGCACCTACGTCGCGGGGCCCGACGACGCGGCGGTGCTCGCGGTGAACAACGCCGCCTTCGCCCGGCACCCGGAGCAGGGCGGCTGGACCGGGGGCGAGCTGGCCGAGCGCCGGGCGGAGTCGTGGTTCGATGCCGGGGGCTTCTTCCTCGCCACCGACGCGGGGACGGGCGAGCTGCTCGGTTTCCACTGGACCAAGGTGCACCCGGCGGAGGGTGGGCAGCCAGCGCTCGGCGAGGTCTACGTGCTGGGGGTGTCACCCGCCGCGCAGGGACGTGGCCTCGGGCAGCTGCTCACCCTGGCCGGGCTGCATCACCTGCGGGCGGCGGGCGTGCGCACCGTGCTGTTGTACGTCGAGGGCAACAACACCGCAGCGGGGCACACCTACGGGCGGCTGGGTTTCACCCGCTTCCACGTTGACCGGGTGTACGGGGCCCGCTGAGCACGCTCCGCGATCACGAGCAGGTCACGATCGTGGCGCACGACGTGGGCGAAAGCGGCCTGTTCATGCTCCGTTCACCTGACGCGGGCCGACTGTCCATCCGGCGCCCCTACCTTTCTGCGTGAGTGGCGCCGCTGCTCAGGCGGAGTGATCCGCCGACGACGTGATGAGGCCCCCTGCGCGGTGCGGCCCCGATGTTTTCGGAGGAGCTAGGTGAAGCTCAATCATTCAGGTACCGCGGTCAGCCTCGCGGTGGCGGGTGCACTGCTGCTCTCGGCCTGCGGCAGCGACAACAATGCAGCGCCGACCACGAGCGGTGGTGGTGGCGGCTCCACCGCGGGTTCGGCAGCAGCAACGCCGGCGGCCAAATGCGACGGCAAGGCCAACCTCGCGGGTGAGGGTTCCAGCGCGCAGCAGAATGCGATGGCCTCCTTCGTGGCTGCCTACCAGGCTGCCTGCCCGGGCAAGAACCTGGCCTACACCGCCAGCGGCTCGGGTACCGGCCGTAAGCAGTTCAACGCCGGCCAGGTCGACTTCGCCGGGTCCGACTCGGCGATCACCGGGACGGAGGCCACGGCCGCCGCCGCCCGCTGCAAGGGCAACGAGGCGTGGAACATCCCCATGGTCATCGGCCCCATCGCGGTGTCCTACAAGCTGGCTGGGGTGGACAAACTCGTCCTCAACGCCGACGTGCTGGCCGGGCTCTTCAACGGCGGCATCAAGACCTGGGACGACGCCAAGATCAAGGCACTGAACCCCAGCGCGAAGCTGCCCAGCACGGCCGTCGCGCCGCAGTTCCGGTCCGACTCCTCGGGCACGACCGACAACTTCCAGGCCTACCTCACCACGGCCGCCCCCAAGGTGTGGACGCAGGGCGGTGGCGGTGACTTCAAGGGGGGCGTCGGCCAGGGTTCCAAGGGTTCCTCCGGGGTCGCCCAGGCGGTGAGTGCCACCGAGGGCTCCATCGCCTACATCGAGCAGTCCTTCGCCGAGCAGGGCAAGCTCTCGGTGGCCCAGATCGACAACGGCAGCGGCCCGGTCCAGCTCACCACCGCCAACGTCGCCAAGACGATCGACGTCGCGAAGTTCAAGGACGCCTCCAACAACCTGGTGATCGACCTGACGTCGGTGTTCGGTGCGAACCAAGCCGGGGAGTACCCCATCGTGCTGGCCACCTACGAGATCGTCTGCTCGAAGGGCTATGACGCCCCCGTCTCCAGCGCGGTGAAGGCGTTCCTGACGGCGGCGGTGAACAAGGGCCAGCAGGGACTGGACACCCAGGGGTACGTGCCGCTGCCCGACAAGTTCAAGAACCGCGTCGTCACCGCGATCAACGCGATCGCCTGACCTGGTCCCGGTCGGTTGCTCTATCCTCGGGACTGATCTCGATCCACGACGACCCTGATTGCGAGCTCCATGAGCGACGCGACGACCGAGTCGGTCTCCTCCCACCCCCGGACTGCGCAACGGTCCGGGGGCGGGGTGGGGGTTTCGGCCACACCCCCGGAGGGCCCCATCGCCTCGGCTGCAGCGAAGTCCGTCGTCCGCCCCGGTGACCGCATCTTCGCCGGCCTCGCCAAGGCTTCCGGGGTCTTCGTCATCATGCTCATCGTCGCGGTGGCGATCTTCCTCGTCCTGCGTGCCGTTCCGGCGCTTGCCCGCAACCAGGTGAACTTCTTCACCAGCCGGGAGTTCGACACCACCACCGACGTCAACGCGCTGCGCTTCGGAATCCTCGACCTGTTCGGGGTGACCATCACGGTGTCGCTGATGGCCCTGGTGCTCGCCACCCCGGTCGCACTGGGCATCGCGATCTTCCTCGCGCAGTACGCCCCCAAGCGGCTCGTCGGACCGCTGGCCTACGTGGTCGACCTGCTCGCGGCCGTGCCATCCATCGTCTACGGGCTGTGGGGTCTGCTGGTCCTCGCGCCCGTGCTCAACCCGGTGGGGAACTGGGTCAACGACCGGTTCGGCTTCCTGTTCCTGTTCTCCCGGGCCAGCGGAAGCGGGGTCGGGGGGACGGTGTTCCTCGGGGGGATCGTGTTGGCGGTGATGATCCTGCCGATCATCACGGCGGTCACGCGCGAGGTGTTCGTGCAGACCCCCGTGGCGCACATCGAGGCCGCACTTGCCCTGGGCGCCACCCGGTGGGAGGTGGTCCGCACGTGCGTGCTGCCCTTCGGCAAGTCGGGTTTCATCTCGGGTGCGATGCTCGGTCTCGGCCGCGCCCTCGGGGAGACCATCGCGCTGTACATCGTGTTGCGGACTACCTCGAGTGCCTTTGGGTACAGCCTGTTCGACGGCGGCGCCACCTTCGCCAGCAAGATCGCCCTCGGCGCGGGGGAGTTCAACAACAACATCGTCGCCGGCGCCTATATCGCGGCCGGCCTGGTGCTGTTCGTGTTGACCTTCGTCATCAACTCGTTGGCGCGTGCCGCCGTCGCGGGCAGGAAGGCGCGCTGATGAGCACGACGCTCGACCAGCCCGTGAAGTCGCAGACCTTCCAACCGCCGAGCGCCCGCCGTAAGGCGACCAACGCCTTCGCGACCGTCCTCGTGTCGCTGGCGGTGCTCGTCGCGGTGCTGCCGCTGGTGTGGGTGCTGTACACGGTGGTCAGCCGCGGCTTGCCCGCCATCATCAGCCCCACCTGGTTCACGAACTCCCTCAGCGGCCTGCTGCCCAGCTCACCCGGCGGAGGGGTCTACCACGCCATCACGGGCACGTTGCTGCAGGCCCTGGTCACCGCGGTGTTCTCCGTCCCGGTCGGCGTATTCGTCGGCATCTATCTGGTGGAGTACGCCACCGGCACCCGGCTGGCCAAGACCACCACGTTCATGGTGGACATCCTCACGGGTATCCCTTCCATCGTGGCCGCATTGTTCGTCTACGCGCTGTGGATCACCACCCTGGGCTTCGAGCGATCGGCGTTTGCCGTGTCGCTTGCGCTCGTGCTGCTCATGGTCCCGGTGATCGTGCGGACGACGGAGGAGATGCTGCGGATCGTCCCGCAGGACCTGCGGGAGGCCTCGTACGCCCTGGGCGTGCCCAAGTGGAAGACGATCGCCCGGATCGTGCTGCCCACCGCGCTGTCGGGGATCATCACCGGCATCATGCTGGCGCTCGCCCGCATCATGGGTGAGACCGCGCCGCTGCTCATCCTGGCGCTGTACGCCCCCTTCATCAACACCGACATCTTCGCCGGCGCCATGGGCTCGCTGCCCGGCGTGATGGTCGACCAGCTGGGCAATCCCACCGATGCCGGCACCAACCGCATCTGGGGTGCCGCGCTCACGCTGATCCTGATCATCGCCCTGCTCAACGTGGTGGCGAAGGCGCTGGGGCGCTTCTCGTCGGTGAGGTCGCGCTGATCACCGCCTGGCCCGTTGCCCGCGTCACCGACCTGCTCGAGCTGGGAGAGCCTGATGGCTAAGCGCCTCGATCTCAAGGACGTCAACATCTACTACGGCAAGTTCCACGCCGTGGCCGATGTGGTGCTCGCCGTCCCCCCGCGCAGCGTCACCGCCTTCATCGGCCCGTCCGGGTGCGGCAAGTCGACTGTGCTCCGCTCGCTCAACCGCATGCACGAGGTGACCCCGGGCGCCCGCCTCGACGGCTCGGTGCTGCTGGACGGCGAGGACATCTACGGTGCGGGGGTCGACCCGGTGTCGGTGCGCCAGACCATCGGGATGGTGTTCCAGCGCCCCAACCCGTTTCCCACCATGTCCATCCGTGACAACGTCGTGGCCGGGCTGCGGCTGTCCGGGGTGAGGGGCAAGAAGACGCTGGACGAGGTGGCCGAGCGTTCGCTGCGGGGGGCCAACCTGTGGACGGAGGTGAAGGACCGCCTTGACCGCCCCGGTGGCGGCCTCTCCGGCGGTCAGCAGCAGCGACTGTGCATCGCCAGGGCCATCGCGGTGCAGCCCGACGTGCTGCTCATGGACGAGCCGTGCTCGTCCCTGGACCCGATCTCGACGCTGGCGATCGAGGACCTCATCACGGAGTTGAAGAAGGACTTCACCATCGTCATCGTCACCCACAACATGCAGCAGGCGGCGCGGGTGAGCGACCAGACCGCGTTCTTCAACCTGCCCGGTGTCGGCCAGCCGGGACGCCTCGTCGAGGTGGGCGACACCGAGAAGATCTTCTCCAACCCCGTAGCGAAGGCCACCGAGGACTACATCTCCGGTCGCTTCGGCTAGACCGGGGTAGTGGCAGACCGTGATGGCGATGCCGATATCGGTGGCGAGCTGCGCGAGCTCGGTCTTCCAGAGGCGGACCCGGTAGCCGTCACTTCTTGGAAGGGCACGGGAACGTCCACCTTCTCGGGATGCTCGGCGGATGACGTCGGCGACGTCGCCGAAGCGTGACTCGAATTGTCGGGTCAGGTCCGCGCCGTCGCGGTCGAGCGGAACGGTGTCAGTTTCACCGACAAGTGCTGTGGGAGGGACCTGATGCAGACCAGCCACAACTCGCCCACCTGACGGATGAGAGCCGAACGAGCGGCGCCATCGCGGAACTCCTCCTCGTCAAGGTCTCAGTAGGTGTAGACGTCGATCACCAGGGCGGCAAGCGCGGCAAGCAGCGCCCAGTGTGAGACCCGATTGGGTGTGTCGCCGCGCCCTGGTCCGAGCGCGAGCATCGCCGAGGCCCCGGCCAGAGTGAAGGCACCACTTCCGGTGTCCTGCCAGCTGATCGGGAACGCTCTGAACGGTAGATCGTGGGAGAACAGGCCTGTCGCTCCGGTGTTCCTGAGGATGAGGTTCCAGGCAAGGGGCATGAGGAACGCGGCGGCGCCGACGGCGAGCACAACCGGCGTACGTCGGCACCGCCCGAGTGTCACGACCAGCGCGGTGGCGAGCACAGCCGACAGCGTGGCACCGAAGAGCATCTGTGAATAGGGCACGACGTACGCCTTCTCTCTGCTTTGACGACAGCAACCTCGTCCGGCGAGAATGCAACCATGGTTGCACACTTGGTCCGATGTGAGTGGGTGCTGTTGAGCTACCGCATACCGCGGGAGCCGTCGACGCCGCGGATCGCGGTATGGCGCAAGCTCAAGCGCCTCGGCGTCGCTCAGATTGGCGACGGCCTCGCAGCCCTGCCGGCGGACGCACGGACTCTGGAGCAGTTCGAGTGGTTGGCCGAGGAGATCGACGAGGCCGGGGGGTCCAGCACCCTGTGGCGCGCCGAGCTCACCAGCAACGCCCTAGAACGCCGCGTTGTCGGTGACATGGCCGCTGCCAGGGCTGAGGAGTACGTCGACATCGCTGCTCGGGCCCGCAGGATTGGCCAGGCGTCGATGGCGGCGACCGACTCGATGCGGATGCTGCGGTCGCTGCGCCGCGAGCTGCGCCAGGTCCAGCGGCGTGACTTCTTTCCCCCGTCCGAGCGGAAATCCGCTCGAACTGAGGTCATCGCCCTGGCCCGTGCCCTACTGGACCAGCACCAGGCGACTGACGCCCAGGCACCCGAGCTCGTGGTGAAGTCATGAAGTGGGCGACCAGAGCGGGGATCCACATCGACCGAGCAGCGTCGGCCTGGCTGATCGCGCGGTACATCGACCCCCATGCGGTCTTCGAATTCGTTACCGACCCGGCGGACGTGATGCCCGGCTCGGTGCCGTTCGACATGCGAGGGGTCGAGTTTGGCCACCACGGTCACGACTGCACGTTCGAGACGTTGCTGCGCCGTCATGACCTCGACGACCCGGTGCTGTGGCGGATCGCGCAGATCGTCCACGAGGCGGACCTTGACGACGAACGCTTCGACGCGCCCGAAGCCCCCGGCCTCGACACCGCCCTGCGCGGCCTGTCGATGGTCTGCGACGACCCCCGGATCCTGACCATCACCGGTCCGGTTTTCGACGGGCTATGCGAGTTCTTCAAACGGGAACTCCTGCTCGGACGGGAACCCTCGTGACCACGCCCGACGAACAGCCACCGACCCCCGACGACGCAGCGTCGACCCGTGCGATGCGTCCCGCGGCTGGCGACGTCATCCCCCTGCGGGAGGCGACCCGGGTCTGGTTCGCGATCTCGTTGCAGACCTTCGGCGGCCCGGCCGGCCAGATTGCGATCATGCAGACCACCCTCGTCGACGAGAAGCGCTGGATCGGCCAGAAGCGGTTCCTGCACGCGCTGTCCTACTGCACCCTGCTCCCCGGCCCCGAGGCTCAACAGCTCGCGATCTACATCGGCTGGCTGCTCAACGGAGTCCGGGGTGGCCTGATCGCCGGCACCCTCTTCGTGCTCCCCGGGGTAGCGGCGCTCCTCGGGCTGTCCGCGCTGTACGTCGGTGCCGGCGACACCACCGTGGTCACCGCCATCCTGGCAGCCGTCGCCCCCGCGGTGCTGGCGATCGTCGCGCAGGCGGTGGTCCGGGTCGGCGGCCGGGCGCTTGGACACTCGACCCTGGTCGCCCTGGCCGTGGCGGCGTTCCTGGCCCTGTCGGCCTTCGCCGTGCCGTTCCCGCTGGTCATCGCGGTCGCCGCCGTGATCGGCTGGGCGCTGGGCCGGTGGGCACCTCACACCATGATCGCGAAGCAGGGGCATGGTGGCAGCGACGATGGTGCACCACCGTTGATTCGCGACGATGCCCTACACACCAAACGACGACCCAGCCGGGTCCACGCCCTCAAAGTCGTCGCCCTCGGCCTGGTCGCCTGGGCTGTTCCCGTAGGTGCTGTCATCGCGCTCACCGGTCGGCGCAGCATCTTCGCCGACCAGGCGGTCTTCTTCACCGGCGCCGCTCTCGTCACCTTCGGCGGGGCGTACGCCGTCTTGGCCTACGTCGCCCAGAAGGCCGTGGAGGTCTACGGCTGGCTCGCTCCCGGTGAGATGGTCACCGGACTGGCGCTCGCCGAGACCACGCCCGGGCCCCTGATCATGGTGGTGCAGTTCGTGGCGTTCGTCGGCGCCTATCGCGATCCCGGTGACCTCAACCCCTGGGTTGCGGCGGTGCTCGCGTCCCTGCTTACTACCTGGGTGACGTCCCGTGCTTCGTATTCGTCTTCGTCGGCGCACCGTACGTCGAACGCCTCCGCGGCAACGACGGCCTCTCGGCTGCCCTGACCGGCATCATGGCCGCAGTCGTCGGCGTCATCGCCAATTTGGCCATCTTCTTCGCCGTGCACACCCTCTTCCGCGAGGTGAACATGGTCGACTGGGGACCGGTCCACCTTCAGGTCCCCGAACCCGGAACCCTGAAACCGCTCTCTCTCGCCATCGCCCTGTTCGCCGGTTACCTGCTGTTCAGCCGAAAATGGAGCGTGCTGCGAACCCTCGGCATCTGCGCCCTCATCGGCCTAGCTGCCGGCCTCACCGAACTGCTCACGACCTGACACCAGACGGTCGGTCGCCTGCAGGCGGATCGAGTAGCCCCGATCGAGGCGCCAACGTCTCGGTCAACCCGGCCAGGGAACGTCCTACATGGAAAGGTCCGTCGGCCGAGTATCCTGCCGATGCGGGATTGCATCGTGAAATTTCCTGCGACTCCGGTCGCTTCGGCTAGACCGGTACGCGAGCGGGTTGGCTGCGGATGTGCTCGCCGTGAAACTTGGCCGCCTTGAGCTGTGCGGCGATGGCGGCCATCTGGGCGTCGCTGATTTTCACGCCTCTTGGGTAGCTGTTGGTGTCGGCTTCGGCGCGGATAGTGTGTCCGTTCGGCTGGTGGTCGCGCCGACCAGTTCGACGATGACCTGATGACTGGTCAACGGTCGACCTCGCCAGTTGCTCGTGATTGCCGAGAACAGACGGTGTTCGATCTTGTTCCACTTCGAGGTGCCTGGCGGGTAGTGGCAGACCGTGATGGCGATATCGGTGGCGAGCTGCGCGAGCTCGCTTCCAGAGGTGGACCCGGTAGCCGTTGGAGCCGCCGGCGTCGGCGGTGATCAGCAACCGCTTGGCGTTTGGGTAGGTGGGCTGCCCTACCTGGGTCCACAGCGGCGCAGCGTGGCGACGGCGAACGCTGCGGTGTCGACGCTGATGAACGGATCACCCGACTTCAGGTAGCGCCTGGCGGTGTCGTTGATGTGCCCGAACTACCCGTCACGGTCCGGGTGCTGCTTGCCTCAACGGCCTTGGCGTTGCTCTGCAGGCTGCAGCCGAGGCTGTGTGGCAACTCACCGACCCGCACGTGGCTGACCGTGTCAAGGGCCAGTGAGAACTGCCCGGAGACGGTCATGGGATCTGCCCGCTGGTGGCCATGGGATCTGCCCGCTGGTGGCCATGGGATCTGCCCGCTGGTGGCCATGGGATCTGCCCGCTGGTGGCCATGGGATCTGCCCGGTGGCGAGCCACCAGCGGTGCACGGTCAGGTGATCGCCATGGTCGCCTCCTGGGTGTCGAGCTCTTTGTGCGCAACCGGTTCGTCACAGTGGGGGCAGTTGCCGCCGGTGCCGATGCGTCGGCAGAAGAGGTTGCAGTCGGGGCAGCGGCGCTCGTCGACGTAGCGGGTCTCGCAGTCGGGGCACTCGTAGATGGTCATCGGGTGCCGCCACCCAGGGGGACGACGTCGTCGCCGGCCAGGGCCTGGGACAGTCGCACGGACTCTCCGGTGGTCTGGCAGACGTGGGCGTGGTGCAGGAGCCGGTCGACCGTGGCGGTGGCCAGCGTCTTGGGCATCAGCTCGTCGAACGCGGCCGGGTGCAGGTTCGAGCTGATGGCGACGGAGCGTTTCTCGTAGGCGGCGTCGACGAGGCGGTAGAGGCCCTCGGCGGCGTCTTGGGCAACCGGGAGCAGCCCAATGTCGTCGACCACCACGACGTCGGCTCGTAGGACGCGGGCGATGGCCTTGCTCACGGTGTTGTCGGCGCTGTGACGACGCAGCAGCATCCCGAGGTCCTCCAGGGTGAACCAGGCGACCTTCAGGCCCTGCTCGACGGCCTGCTGGCCCAGGGCCTCGAGCAGGAACGTCTTGCCGGTGCCCGAGGGGCCGCAGACCACCAGGTTCTCCCGCCGCCCGACCCACTCCAGGGTCCGCAGCGCGGCCTGGGTCGGGGCGGGGACCGAGGACGCCTCGGGCGACCAGGCGTCGAACGTCTTGCCGGTCGGGAAGCAGGCTGCGGCGCGCCGGGTGGCCAGGGCGGAACGTTCCCGGCCGGCGGCCTCCTCGCCCAGCAGCGCCCGCAGCACCTCGGCGGGGTCCCAGCGTTGGGCCTTGGCGGTGGCGAGCACGTCCGGGGCGTGGCGGCGGATGTGCGGCAGCCGCAGCCGGCGCAGCAGCGCCTCCAGGTCCCCTGGTAGCGGCGGAGCGGTGGGCACTCCCGCGGTGGGCACGGGCGTCGCAGTGGTCGCTGGGGCCCGGCTCACGAGGCCACCCCTGTCTGCTCGCCGGTCTGCTCGCCGGCACCGGGAGCGGCGCCCTGGCCCAGGGCGGCCCAGCCGCTGGTGCCCTGGGTCAGGGAGTGGTCCTCACCAGCTCGATGCGTCGGCCCGGTGACGTGGGCGCCGTTGTGGGCGCTGTGGGCGTGGTGGTCCAGGATCGAGGCCAGGTCGGCCTCGGCGAACCGGGCGTGGACCGCGGCGTGCCCCAGCGCCCAGTCCACCTCGGTCGGGCTGAACAGCTTCGCCAGCGTGACGGCGCCGGCCATCTTCACGCGCATCTTGGTGGTCCCGGCCGCGGCGGCCTCGCCCAGCCACAGCCGTGCCCCATCGCCCAGGGCGAGGAAGTCGGCCTCGGCGGTGTTCTTCGCCTTCGGCTTGCGGTCGAGTGCTCCGGCCGGTGCGGGTGGGAAGTGGTCGTCGTCCATGCGCGGGCTGCCGGGGGTGGCCCGGGCGTGGCGAGCGACCTCGACCGGGCCGCCCTGTCCGACGTGGACGATCACCACCCGCTCGTCGGGTCCGGCCCCGTGCACCCGCACCCACACGACCTGCCCGAGCAGGGTGTGCGGGACCGAGTACTGACCGTCCAGGGTGACCATCGGGGTGCGCATCCCCACGGTGCGGGTCACCCCGAACGCCACCGTGTGCGCCTGGGCGGGGAGTGGGTGCAGCCGGGCGCGCTCCTCGGCGAGCATGTCCGCCGGGGCACGCCGGGTGACCCGGTGGGTGCGGGCGTTGACGTCCTCGCAGAACGTCTCGCACGCTGCCTCCAACTCGGCGAACGACGCGTACTCGCTCAGCAGGTTGGTGTCCTTGGGCACCAGGTCGGCCTTGGCGACCTTGACCGTCGACTCCGACCCTCCCTTGGAGGCCGGGTCCGCCGGCTCACACGTCAGCACGCTGACCCCGTAGTGCCGGGACCAGGCGACCATGCCGGCGTTGCGGACCGCGATCCCGGCGACGTGCTCGACCGTCACGGTCTTCTCGTTGTCGGTGAGCACATACGTTGGTGCGCCGTCGATCCGGCGCAACGCCACGTCCAGGGCCGCGAACACCGTCGGCGCGGTCTTGTCCAAGACCGCCAGCACCACCCGGAACCGCGACCACGCCAGCCACGCGCAGAACAACGTCGTCCTGACCCCACCGATCAGCGGGCCGTCACCGAAGTCGTACTGCAACCACATACCCGGCTCGGTCACCCACGGCCGGTGCACCCGCACCCGCCCGGCCCGGCCCGGTACGACTTCTTCACCACCGCGACCGCCCGACGGGTCGTGCGCTCAGAACCGGTGAACCCCAACGCCAGCAGCTTCTCGTGCGCCACATCGGCACGCAGCTTGCCCTTCGACCGCTCGATCCACTCCTCGACCTTCGGCAAAAACTCATCGATCAGCTGCAGACGGGCCGCAGACCGATCGCTCAGGCCACCCGCATCACGAGCGGCGACATAGGCAGCGACGGTGTGGTGTGAGCATCCCGCCAGCTCGGCGGTGTCACGCAACGACCCGGTCAGATCGAATGCTTCCAAGATTTCCATGATCTCCTCGGCAGACTTCATGTGTCCCTCCTCGGGGGCAAACGGCGCGGTAGCACCGCCACCGCACCCGAGGAGGGGCCTCAACCGCGGGACGCGGCGAGGCAGACGACGTCGTGTCGGGCAGATCCCATGACCGCCAGCGGGCAATTCTCATGTCCGCCAGCGGGCAGCTTCGTGGCCGTCTCCGGGCAGTTTCTCGTGGCCGCCGTCAGACCGGATGCCCGTCGCTGGTCAGGGCAGCGGCAAGGTGCCGAGTCGACTCGGTCGTCCACCGCAGCGGCGACATCGTATCCCCCCGCGTGACCGGATCAACCAGAGCCTCCAGAGCGGCCAACAGTCCGGGGTCGGTTTCGGTCACCGACTTGTGCCCACCGCCGGGCTTACGGATCCGACCCTCCACCGTCACACCGGTTCTGACCTCGGCCACCCCGCGGGTCACCATCGGCCGAGAGACTCTCCGGCCGCGATTGCCACCGCCGTGATCCCGCCGCGTCCCAACGAGATCGCCTCGGCATCCAACAGCAGCCGACGTTGACGCTCATCGAGCTGCGGAAGCACGGCGGCGAACTTGGCCACCAGCACCTCATCAGCACCGGTCGCCGTCATGCCCCAAATCTGTGCCGCCGATCCCGCCCCGCGACGCCGTGAAACCACAGAGCTGTAATTCGTAATGAAACTGTTATTTAATTTCGCTCCCTTAGAGTGGAGTTTCGCACTTTCTGGCCTTTCGTTGAGCCGTTGAGGTTGCTCGGCTAACTCATTCGAAGAGCGACCCAAGGTTGTCGCTCGACACGCCGCTCAATTGATCACAACGCCCTTCCTCATG
>JAABUV010000298.1_pt1 | contig 76344 bp, 130 predicted proteins | sample 5559971 | NCBI WGS metagenome assembly JAABUV01 (sample SAMN10711881, study PRJNA513362) | rock metagenome | isolation source: Antarctica rocks | place: Antarctica: Victoria Land, Knobhead nord | collected 2015-12-19 | reverse complement strand
GTGCGCGCCCGAACACCTCCGGCAGCTAGACTTTGACCATTGGGCAGCGATGCTGTACTTGAGTTTCGCCTGCAAGGGACCCTATGCATACCCTAAAGAGGGCTGGCCTGAGTCAGCCTTTCCAGCTGTTTGTTAATGTGCACCCTCAAGTGGAACTGAGCCCGCAGGTGTGCACAAGGACAGCCACCTGCGGATACGGTGGCCGTGAGCTTGCATGGTGCGCCACCACATCGGGCCGTCCGCCGCATCCGACCTCCGTGCTGCGCAGAAAGACGCGCTCAGCCTTGTACAACGCCTGCTGGCTCTTGCGCTGTGCGCCACGCGGCTGGACGCACGCACATAGCACAGGTCCTTCGCACAGCCTGCAAACTTGGGTGTGCAACACGGAGGCAGCTTGGCACGTTGGGTGACAAGGAGCCACCCGTGGCACATAGCAGGCGCCAGTGCACAGACATTTGCAGCATCTCACAGCCTGCGGGGACGCACCGCACAGCACCGCACGGCAAGGAGGCCGGTCGCGCAGCTGCTGCCCTAACAAAGCTGCCCTAAGGCCTGCATGCGAGCGCTCTATAGCCATCCACGCTGTGCAGCAACAGCTTCACGCTGTGCGCAGGCACACACGCAGACTGAAAACAAACAACCGCTAGCTCGTGCGCTGTACATAGAGCCGCTGGACGCGCGCATCAGAGGTCCAACGCACAGCGTGCAGCAATAGGTCAGCCTCAAAGAGGCTGCACGGCACAATGGGTGGTACCTCTTGTTGAAAGGCGCCAGTGGAAGGCGGCTGCCGCACCTCGCACTCCAAGGCCGCAAGCGCACGGCACAGCGTGTCAACTGCCTTGCAAGAGGCCCACCTCGCTGCTGCCGCTCCCGCGGCGAGGCAGCAAAGCTCACACGCAGGCGCTCTACAGCCAGGCAGCGGCTTGCTAAGTGAGGTGCAGCGCGCGGCCTGCCGACCAGGCACTGGACTGTCCAGGTTCGTGTCAAAGCTGCGCAGACCGGCTGCGCTCAGCGCAAACATCAATGGGTCCTGGCAGTCCTGCGCCATCATGCACCTCGCTGGCCATACATCAGGCACAGCGCTGCCTGTGCGCTGAGCTGCAGCTGAGTGCAGGTCATACATAATTGCTAGCTGGCTGCCTGTGCGCTGAGCTGCAGCTGAGTGCAGGTCACACATGTCTGCTAGCAGGCACCGTTGATGCCGCTGTCTGTCACTGGCAACAGGGCAAGCACTGCGCTGGCGGCGTGGAAGACCTGTCAGTTCAGGGCCCTTTTGGCGCGTCTATGTGTAGCGAAACTGGAGCGGAGGGAAGTTCACACAGCTCCTATATAACGCACGGGGCCCTGGGGCTTGCTGCCCAGGCCTGAACAGGCGCGCAGGAACCATCTGTGCTTGGCTGAAGATCTCAGAGTATCAACACATGAGAATGCAGTGATGTCTGGATGCAACATGCCCTTGACCGACAGAAAGTGCGCACGTGCCACATGTTACAGGCCCTCAGCCCCCACATGTAGACTGCCAGACAACAACCCTGCACTCCTGAACAAAGTGTGCAGCGAAGAGCGCATATCGCCGCCCTGATTGGCAACCCCAACATGGTGCAGATTCACTTCCCAAGGGCGCAAACACGCGCGGCAGCTGCGCCAGCGGCGCACCAGCGCCTGTGTATGCGTGGGAGCAGGCGCCCGCCTTGTGCATGCCAGGCGCGGGGCCTACAGCGCAGGCTGCGCCGCAGGCCGCAAGACGTTGCTCAAGGACAAGGCCGCGGCGGAGCTATCCGTCATGAGCCTGGACCAGGGCCACGCGCTGCCGGCCGAGCAGGCGCTGGTCCAGGCGCGTGACTCCAGGCGTGTGACGGCCCGCTCCGCTGCGGCCTGCTCCTGGAGCACCGCCTCGCGGCCCGCGGAGCAGCCTGCATGGTAGCCCTCTCGCCTGGCGTGCATGACGCGGCTGTCTGCCCCCCGCACGCGTGCGCATGCGGTCAGGGGTTGCCAGGAGACAGCTGCAGGGCGTGCGATGCCAGGCCTGGCGTGCGTCTGCAGACGCGAGCAGGCCACTCTGGGAGCAGCCGCCCATGCTGGGCACGCGCGCGTATCAGCCTCCCGCGGCTCCACAGCGCTATATTATGCTGACAACCCACAGCATGCTCACCAGAGTCCTGGCAGCCAGCAAAGGCAACAGCGGCAGCAGAGCGCACACACGGCCCAGGATGGGAGGGAGCCCCAGACGCTGGGCAGCCTGGGGCCAGTGGACGTGTCCGCGCCCAAGGCGCCCACTGGCAGCGCCGCGGGGCAGGCCCTGCAGGACGAGGGTGCGCGCTCCACGCAGGCGGGGGACGCCGAGACGCCGGCTGCGGGCGAGAAGCAGTCGGCAGCGTCAGCAGAGGTGGACACCGACGAGGCGCCGTCGCGCCCGCGCGCACCCAGCGCACACCTGTGGAATGACGTGGGCGCATCCGGCGTGAGCGCGAGCACGGGGGCGCGAAACCTGGCATTCATAGCCTTTGCAACAGAGGTCTGCCAGTAGCAGCCCGTAGAAGCGCGCTTGGCAGGGCGCATGGGGCAGGCGCTGGTAGCCTGCAGCGTTGGCAGGCCTCCCACATAATCATGGAGGAGGCCTGCGCGGTACTGTTAGCGCCGCCCGCAGCGCCCGTTCCAACAGCCGGCGCCGCAGAGCAGGCCGGCAGGGGCCGCCCGGCTGGCAGCATGCGCGCAGCCCTGGCTGCGTGTGCGGCCAACCCCGCGCGGCAGGCAAGCGCGTTGCAATGGCAGCACCCCCTGCCGCAGCTGCAGGCGAACGCGCCCGCTGGTGTGCCCGCCGCCGCCGGCCGCATGCACAAGACAGAGGAGGCCAAGGAGGACGCCGGCAAGGCGTTGCCGCCTCCGCGCGCGCCCAGCGCCGACTCGCTAGGCGGCGCGAGCGCCGACAGCACGGCCACAAGCAGGGAGGTGCGCACCCTGGCGTTCCCCGCCTTGCATGACAAGGTCTGCCACTGGCAGCGCGCTGCTGCTGGGCAGGCCTCGTCGCAAAGGCATTGAACGCCAGGTGTTACACCCCCGCGCTTGGGATCATGCTGTCCGCGCTCGTCTCGTCCCAGAGGACGGCGCTGGGCGCGCGCGGGAGTGGCGGCGTCACGTCCGCACCCGCCTTGCCCACCTCGGCCATGTGCACGCGGCCGGCGGCGAGCGCACCCGCGGGCGCGGCCTTGCGCAGCTCCGGCAGACGGCACTGCCACTGCAGAGCTTTTGCCAGCCGCGCAAGCTAGGCCGAACACGCTGCCAGGGCTGCGCCCACCGCGCCAGACGCGGCCCTGCGCCATGTGCAACCCCTGGCGTCAGCTCACACAAGCCCAGCTGGAAAGAGAGTGCATGCGGGACAGACCCGCGCCTGTGAGAAACAGTGCCGAGCCTGCAGGCCTAGGGAGACAGCAGGACTGACCGTCAGCAACAGTGCCTGCTAGGTCGTCGCGCACACAGCATTGCAAAGCGCTATGTGTCACAGGGTGCTGCAAGCTAGCCTGCACTGCTCCTGTCGTGGAATGCTGTTACAGAGCAGCAATGTGGAGCAATCACGCATGCAGCACACTGGTTGCTGGCAGTCGACAGGCGCGCGCCAGCACATGGCCAGGCTTCAGGTCTAGGTGCAGGAGGCCAGGGCGATGCGCTGCAGTCAGCGCATTGCCCTGGCGTCCTCCACCCGGACCTTAAGCCTGGCCATGTGGGCGTTGCAGCGCGTTGCCGGCGCGTGCTGCAGCGCCGGCGACGCCCTGCGCCGCCGCTGCCGTGCAGGAAGCCCGGCGAGGACGCGCGCGTTGGAGGCGTCGCTGCGGGCGCCGCGCTCCAGCTTGGTCCCGAGGCGAGTCGGGCGCGCGAGCGGGTCGCCGTCGCCGTGCGCCGCTGCCGCCACCTGCCGCAGGTGCCGCGGAGCTGAGCATGTGCCCTCGGACGCCGGGCGCAGGCGCTGACCGCGCGCATCGCAGCATCACGGACAGCGCAGCATGCCGCACCCCAGCAGCGCCCCGCGTCCGCACCTCGGAGCCAGCAGAGCATGTGCTGCAACGTGGCATGGCATTAAATATCCATGACAGCTCATCCCTGAGGCGGCCTCTGCCCACTTATGCTCATGAAACGGAGTGCGCGCCTTGGCCGCAGTGCTTGTGCTTGGACAGCCATGCACGGCCGCCACACAGTGTTTGATGGCCAGACCACCTGCATGGACGCGGCACAGCAGCTACAGGCTTCAAGTGCAATGCAAGCTAAGAAGACATGGCCGCACTAGCAGCCTCGGTGTTTGTTCATCGTGCGGAGCGGCAGGGAAAGGTATGCCTTTGCAGCTCTAGGCATCGCTCGATCATTACCAAGCCTATTGCATACGTGACATGCCCAGCTCAGCAGCCTGCGCGCTGCACCTCTCAGCGTGCCGCTTGCAAGCACGGGACGCAGTCTGGCAGGCTTGGCACGGCTATTGTGCGCCACCTGACGACTGCTAGACTCCTGCGCACCCTGCGCACCCTGCGAGCGCTCGGCTGTGAGCTGCAAAGCCAGGCTGTGGCAGCACCCCGCGCGTGGGTGCTTGTCAGCATGTGTGGCAGCAAGCAGCACGCTCTGTGGAGTGAGCGCAGTGGCTCAAGTAGAGGGTCACGTGCTGCACATGACGTAACTTCACTGACAGGTCAGCATGAAGACTTGGGGCCTTGTGCGCTGCTTTGGGCGGCTGTAAGCCAGCAAGATGAACCTGGAACATGCACCGTGGTGCTAAACAATGCTCAAATGATCCGTTTCAAACTCATACTCAAATTTTGTTGCAGGCAACCTGCTGGGACAGGCTCAATTCCCTAGCCCTCAAAAAGCAAGTTGGCCACACAGACTGAGCTGTTCCTCTAGATAATGGTCCTGTCCTCTCAGGACCACACACAAGCGCGAGCTGCACCTGCTGCAGGTCATGGTCATCTGCACTACTGCATAGCTTGCCCAGCATACGCATGCAGTGCCTGCAGCCCCGACTGTATCACTGTCGACTGGACCTGTGCAAGGCTTTGACGTGTTTGTTGCAAAGCTTATCTGGAGATAAGATATGCGCAAGGGCGGTGAGGACGGAGTGCTCCCATGCTGCGGCGCGCTGCGGCTCAAGCAGGCGCTCGCGCCTGCTGCCATGCGAGGCATGCCCGGCTGTCCGCTTTGCGGCGCTCTTGGGGCACCGCATGCGCTCTTGTACTCCAAGGTGCTCCAACTCTGCTGCGCTCTTGTGGAAACGCACTTGCATCACCGTGCCTCACGGTACATGATTGATTGTCCTGATTGACGCTCCAGCAGCGCGGGCGCGCCTGGCAGGGCATTGGCCGCTCGGTGCGCTTCCCTGCCTCCCCTGTTCACACCTGTCTATAGCTGAGGCCATTGCTTTATGAGTAACAGTCATATGCAGGTCATCTCGGTGGTTTGCTGCGCACGCGTTGTAATTTCTGCAAGCGGTGAAGGCCAAGTGGCCAGGGCTCGCATGAAATACCCTTTACCACATTGTGGCAGAGCGCTCAGCAGCTGTTATGTGCATGTGGGTGCGGGCACAGAGGTGCACTCCTGCCTGACACACATGCAGATCATGTCTTGTGGTGGCCAACGGTCACTGTGTGGTGGGCTGAGCTCATCAGGGCCAGCAGTGGCTGGTAAGCAATTAAATCTGATGGCTTCAGCTTCAGGGCTTTTACAGCTAAACGGCTTTGCCACATTCAGCAGGATCATGCAAGCCTGCCACAAGGGACCGCGTACAGCTGGCCACCTAGTCATTTGCCATGCGCTGCATGTTCATACGCGAGAGAGCACAGCGCCTGCTTCGCAGCGCGACATGTCAATAGGCCATGCAAGCAATAAAACACTAGGATCAAGTTTAGCACCGAACGGAGCAATACATGCATGGAGATGACCAAAGGTCCCACTAAAAGCTGTTTGCTGCTGTGGCCGGGGTAGTGTACACGCTGCTCGTCCGGCAAGGACACGAGCTGCCAAGCAGACCGTTGGCTGCCTCAGGACAGCACCTGTTAGCGACCATGCAGCCCAGATTCAAGGCCATTGATGTCCCAAAAAGCATTCGCAGCTGCTGCAGCACCGCAGTTCAACTGGCCCACACCCTGCGCAAGGTGCCATGTCCCTGCCCAAAAGAGCGAGCCGCATGAACTGTAGCCTTCTTCATGACAAAAGGGGGAGCGGGGACGCATGCACGCATGCATGCGGCCCCCCGCACAGAGGCGCTCCATGCAGGCACTTCACATGCGGCGCCGCTTGGCAGCATGCACCCGGACAGCAGCAAAGAAGTCAGCAATTACAGTGCGCTCGTCGACGACCTGCACCGCTCCGCAACGCTGTCAGGACTCGCGCACTGTCAAACACGGTTTTAAGCATTTCACAGCAGCCAGGTGCAAGGCTTGCCACAGACGCCTGCAAACATTGTCCTTGGCACGGCAACGCAGCCAGGTGCAAAGCTTGCCACAGAAGGCTATGGTGCACAATAACAAGCACCTGGCGCATGAAGTGGCGTCCTACTGCCTGCGCCAGGTGCTCCCTGCTGGCCGCCGGGCCCAGCTCGGGCATCTCGTCCTCATAAAACTGCCGGTAGCGCTTCAGCGAGCCCACGGCCAGCTTCGAGAAGTCTATCCGCTGTCGAGGCAGGACAGCTGCTTACGCATGCCGCACAAAGGTGCCCAACTGCTCAGCAACAGAGTCCTGGCTCGGAGGCAGGTGCGCACCTGCTGGTGGAGCCGCGTCGGGCGCCGTTCGCAGGGGTTGTCCTCTGTGCAGTGCCCTGGTCAGGCGTCAGCGGCAGGGCTGGGAATGATCGCCAGTGCAGACTGGCCAGCGTCCAAGAGCGCACCGGACGAGTGCGCTCGCTCCAAGGGCTGCTGCCTCCTGACGCGAAGGTGCGGCGCAGCGCCTGTCACTGCGCAGCGGCGCAAGGACTTGACGAGAAGCTCGGACTGCGAGGAGTACCAGGCACGGGTGGGTTCCGCGGGGTTGGCTTTCGAAAGTCACGGACAGCTCCCCGGCAGCGGTGCTGACTCGTTGCCACCCACTGTCCACAGCAGCCACCTGCAAAGAGTGAGCGGGGCATGTGCCAATCCGCTGCGCAATGCGCGCACCCACGCGGGTCTGGCCCAGGTCGCCCGCCTCCTCCGGCTCAGACACCTCCTGCGCCCCGTGCGGTTGAGTTGCCGTGCTTGCATGTGATACTCACACAGCCATCTGTACAGAAGAGGCCGGTAGCGCGCATACCAGCTCATCTCCCTGCGGAAGCTGCAGCACGCGCAGCGCGTTGCGCTGCAGTCGCGCCTCCTCGCCTGCACACGCCGAGAGAGTGGCTGGTCGGCCCTGTGCTGACGCGCGCAGCACAAGGACGCCAACCTCAATTTCGCAACCTTGTTGGCAGCAAACACCGGCCGCGCTCAGCCTCACCTGACGCGAGCCGCAGCCAGTGCCACCCGCCTGCGGGCAGTGAAAATTTCACCTGCCTCGCGAGGGCAGCTGCGTGCAACGCGCTGAGTGCGCATGCGCAGCGACGGGGGGCTCACCCAGGCCCACCGCGCGCTTCACGATACCGACCTGGCCAACCAATCCCGCCCTCGTGCGGTTGTTGCCCACGACGCGGACCTGCGCAGAGTTGGCACCCACGAGAACGTGTCACCTCGAAAGGCCGCGCTGCGCTACTCTGTAGCGCGCACCACGCGTGCGCAGGAGCACCTTGGTGTGCTTTGCCAGCAGCGCGTCGTTGTCCTCCTCGCCGGCCCAGTACCCCTCCTCCTTCTCCGGGATCCGCGCCAGGCTAATGCACGGCGTCATGCGCACGCACGGCAGGGCCTTGCTGATAGCTTGCCATAAACGGCTGCCCTGGCTCTCTTCACCGCTTTTTTCAGGTGCTTTGCAACTGCGCTCACAATGAAAACGTAGGGCCTCTGGCAGGTTTAGGGCGGGGAGCTCGGTGCTGCAGCTAGCACTGCGATGAGACGGTGTGTCCAAATCGGTGTGATTTCAATCTTCCGGCTGCCATGGCCCACCACACTTGCATTACGTTGCTTGCATGTACTCCGTGCATGTACCGCTGCAGATGTGTGAATATTTAACAAGCCTGTGCTATTGGCAGGAACGCAAGTCGCTGCCTGCTGCTATGCGGACCAAATGTCTCAGCAAGCTTGCAATACGATGCGGAAAAAGAGCACACATGGCTTCATGATGAAACGAAGGCCGCACTCTTAGATCATGTGGTACCTGTTGTGCGGGCCGCCGAAGCAGCCCTAGCCAGCTAGGCTTGCATGTACAGGCAATACAGGCTTGCAACATTCATTCACTCACAGGCGCATGAGCAGATGCAGAAACGCATCCGGCAGCACCTGCTGTCACAGATGCCTCACATTGGCACAAACGACAAGCGAGCACATGCACAAGGCCGATTCCCGGGGGGAATTTTGACCCAGTCAGTCCAGCTTTGCACACAGGAGGATGATCGACAGAGAGTTCCCCAGCACGAAGGCCCCAAGCGCGCACAATCTGCGGCAGACAGAGCACACAAACAAAACTTCTGCCTGCCACCTCCCTGCATGCGGCCAGCGCAGCTCATGCCATGCAGCATGCGCGGCCCTATCTCCGCACCACCAGCCACGCGCCGACCGGTGCGCCGACGGCCAGCGCGCACGCTCAGCCAGCATGCGGCAGCTGCCGCGCCGACTACGGCCGCGCATCCGGGGGCCCCAGGTCAGCCGCGTCCTGCCTGTCGGGGTCCAGCTGCGCGCGCACAGCCCCGCCGCGCTCACCCGCTGCGGCCACCGTGCACAGCCCGTGGAGCCTGGCGCACAGCGCGGCTGGTTGAAGCCGCAAGGTGTAGGGCATGGTGACAAGCGTGCGCTGCGCACGCAGGCTGCCCGGGCCGCGCGCGCGGCGCGCGGGCGCGCGCCGGGTCTGCGGGGCAGGGAAGGAAAGGAAAGGCTCGGGTAAAGGAAAGGAAGAGTGCGCGCGCCCTTCTGCGCCCCCAGGCGTGAGGGGTGAGGGGGGGCGTGAGGGGGGCGCGGGGTGCCTGCGCCCCCCGCTGGTGAGCCCGGGCGCGCGCGCACCGCGCGCAGGCGGAAGAAGCGGTCCAGCGCGGCCTGGAAGAAGGGCCGGATCGTGTTGACCTCCATGCAGGCCAGGTTGGTCAGCTTGACGACCGACAGCGCGCCCGCCAGCTCGCGCAGCCCGGCCTGCACCTTGTTGCGCCGCACGCGCGCCAGCTCGTCCAGCAGGTCGCGCACCTGCGCCGCCCGGCGCGCGCTTGCTGGCGCCCTGCGCGGTACAGGTTTGCCGGGGTCAGGTCACGCGGTGCTGTGCCCGCAGGCCACACGCCTCTCCTCCCGTCTCCGAGCTCGCGGCGCAGCCGGTGCTCACGCGGCTAACCCCGCGCTGGCACGGGCCGCACCGGCGCCCGCTGCCGCGCGCTGCGCGCCCCCGGGCGGCAGGCGCGCAGGAGCGGCGGCCAAGCTGTCGGGTCCAGAGCAGCCGCCACACATGCTTGGACGGCTTTGCGCCGGGCGCCCGCGCCCACCGGCGCGCGGCAGCCTGGACAGCACCACGCAGCCTCCCCGCAGTCCTTGTCTCCATCCCCGCGGGCGCGCAGCCGCGCCTGCTGCAGATCCGCGCCGAACGAGTCCTTGGCGTGCGTGAAGAGCAGGTGCGCGATCTCCAGGTAGTGGAACGGCAGCTCCTCGAACACGTCGCCCGTGCGGCGGTCCGCCGCCAGCACGCCTGTGCCCAGAAACAGCCCGCAGGCAGCTCTCACACCGTTCAACCCTTACAGGGGTCGCCAGGCGGACCACTGGTGCAAACGCTGCATGCCTTGCTCAGCTGGGAGCAACGTGAAGCACTGCCCATGCATACAGCTTCGGCGCGAGCTGAGTTCCGGGCCATGTCTTGAATCAGCCCCCGGCGGAATTGCCCTGGTGCCCTGTGTGGCCCAGGCTGCTTCAAGCACGGTGGTGTGGCAGGTTGCGCGGCGGGCACGCTCACCTTCGAGGTGGGCCGGAGTCAGCCACGCGGGCGGGTTTATGCGGCACTTTCGCCGCCGGTGCAGCATCAGCGCCATCCAGATTGGCACCTGTGTACCTGAGTTTGGCCTGAACGGCCCGAACGTGCCCTGCACGCGCGCGGCAAGGTGTTCAGGTGCTGGGTGGAACAGCAACTGGCAGAGCATGCAGCGGCAGCCCCGTGCCGCGCCTCACCGCATCAATAACCAGCATGTGGTCATTGACCAGGTCGCGCAGTTGAAAGTTGGGCACGATCTCAATCAGTTCGTCCTCGGCAAAGAATGCCAGCTGCGCGCGCACCCCATCGCCATCTTGTTGCATAGATTGTGAAGATGCAGCAAGTCAGAGGCCTGCCACACGCAGCGCAGCCACACCTCTGTGGGCAGAAAGAGCAGCTCTGTGTCCTGCTGGTGGATCATCACGTGTGTAGTTGGGCTGGCCCATCACCAGGTCACGCTCAGGCGTGCATGCCCGCCCGGCGTTTGCGCGGAGGCAGCACAGCAGGCAGCTGGCGCGCAGGAGGCCTGTTTTGCTGTGCTGGCCCAGCACTGCTGGGCCTCCAAGCGAGGTCCTCAGCGAATCTCAGTGCTGGAGGGTTGTGGAAATCAAGCGGTGGGCAGAGCCAAGGAAGGACTTGATGGTACGAAGGGGACCTGCAGGGACTGGAGTGCTTCAGAAGCAACACAGCATGCGCGGCGCACGGCGCTGAAGTCTCTCAACGCGTCGGGAAGAGGTCGCGAGAGCTGCACGCACTTGGCTTCTCAGACGTGGACGGGAAGGCAGGGCGGGCGAACAGCGCCTGACTTCTCCTTGACTGTCAACACTGGCTTTGGCTGGTGCGTCAGCCGCTACGTGCATTGCTTGCTTGATTGCATGTGCGAGCTCGTGGCACGCTGCTCCTGGCTGTTGAGGAAACTTTCTGCTGAGAAACCAGCCAGCACTTTCTGAGCCAAGCAGTGCACGCCTGCCAGGCCATGGCTGCCTCCGCGGCTGCGTCCTGGTGTGTGGCGCCCGCGCGGGCCAGCCCCTGCGGAGCCTGCCTGCCGCTGGCCGTGCCGTGGGGCATGGCGCGCCCGAGGTCAGCCCAGCCGCGGCTGCACAGCGGCAGCCCCGCTGCGCCGGCCGCACCAGCCCGGCCGCTCGCGTGCAGGGCCGAGGCGCCCAGCCGCGCCGCGACGGTGCGGCCGCTGCGGGCGTGACCTTGGCACCGGCGCGGCTGCCTCACCTGGCCCCCTTTCGGCTTACACGCCTGCAGGGGGTGCTGCAGCCTGCCTAGCTCCAGGTGTTTGCGGGCGCCTGGCGCGCCGGAAGAAGCGCGCTGAAGGCCTGGAGCCGCCTGCCAGCCCCGTGGGGGCCCTGCAAGCCTGAGCGGCCTGAAGCAGCCTGACAGCCCATGTGGGGCCCGCAAGCCGGAGCAGCCGTGACTGCACAACGCAGGCTGCGGTGTGCAGCAAGTGTGCCAGGTCCTGCCTCTGCGGGCGCCAGGCCACCGCGGAGCCCGCGGAGCGGCCCGCGCCGGCGGACGCGGCTGCGGCAGCCATGGGCCTGACGCTGCATGCCGGCGCGGACGGCGGCGGCGCGTCCTTCCGCGTGTGGGCGCCGCACGCGCGCTCGGCGGCGCTGGAGGTCCGCGGCGGCGGCGTGCTGCCGCTGGCGCGCAGCGGCGACACCTGGGCGGCGCGCTTTGCGCCCGGTGCGGCACAATGCCAGAGGCGTAACCTGATGGATTGAATCTGACGTGCTCCGCTGGACATGCGCTGCCTGCGTGGCATTCCGGCCGGGCGGCGAACCCAGCCGCATGCATGCATCGCCAGCCTGAAAATGCTTGCGTGAAAGGGGGCGGATGCACGGGCCCGGGGTCCACAGGCTCCATCAGCCAAGGCGGGCGGCGCAGGCTGCCGACCCTGCACGGTGCCCGCCAGCGGCGGCGCCGGGCGCCGGCTGCCGGCTCAGTTGCAGCACGGTAGCATCCTGAGAAGCGCATCCTGAGATGCGCAGGCGCGCTGGCGGCGGGCGCGGCGTACCGCGTGCTGCTGGAGGGCGAGGGCGGCGAGGCGCTGCCGCCGCGGCGCGACCCGTACGCGCGGCACACCGACTTTGACTCGGCATGGTGCTTCGCGGACGACGCGGCCGCGTTCGCCTGGCGCCATCCGGCATGGGAGCCGCCGCCCTTCGACGAGTACATCATCTATGAGGCGCCTGCCCGCCAGCCCGCTCCCCCCTTGTACCGTTGACCACTTCAACCACTGTGCAAAGCAGATTGGGTGAGCCAGCGCCGTCGAGCCAGGCCTCGTCCCTGCCTTTGCGCCGTGCTCTCCCTGCGCGGCCGGCGGCGCGGGACCGGGCTGCGAGATGCGGTCCCAGCTTCACGGCCCGACTGTCCGGCTCGGCGGGGGGCCACCTGAGGCGGCGCGCGCGACGGGCGGCAGATGCACGTGGGCAGCTTCACGCCGGAGGGCACGTTTGAGGCGGCAGCGGGCCGGCTGGCGCACGTGGCCGGCGCGGGCTTCACCGCCGTGCAGCTCATGCCCGTCACCGAGCACAGCGATGCCTGGGGGTACAACCCACGCCAGGCGCGCCCGCCCCTCGGCCAGAATTGGCTCAGACCCTAACCCTAACCCCATCACAGCCCCGCCGGGCGCAGCGCGCGCGCGATGCGCTCCATGTGCCTGGTCTGCCCGGAAGCCAGAGGGCGAACCCAGGCTCTGCGCGTGCCTGTCTGGAGCGCGGCCGGAGCGGCCCAGGCAGCACACGCCCCGGCGCCTCCGCAGCACGCACGCCGTTCGCAGCGGGCTGCGCAGCGCGGCGCCGCCGCGCCCTTCCGCGCTCGCGCGCTCTCGAGCCATTCCGTGGCGGTGACCCGCAATCCGGTCCAGGTTGCCCCAGCCGCCGCGCCGCACCCGCCGACAGCGGCAGAGCGCCTCGAGCAGTGCTGCATCCAAGACGGCTGACTGGCGGGCGCGCCTGGAGCTGCATGACCCCGAACCTAAATTGTAACCCAACCCCCGCGCGCGCAGCTGCTGGCGGTGCACGGCGCGTACGGGACGCCGGACCAGCTGCGCGCGCTCGTGGACGCCGCGCACGGGCTGGGCCTGGCGGTCATCCTGGATGTGGTGCGCAGAACCCTATTCTCCACGCTCGTCACCCACCCCACCCTGGCACCTGCTGTGGCTCGATTTTTCACCACGCCCTGTGACCTGCTGTGGCATTGAGGAATGAGGAATGTGCATTGTAGGCCAGCACCTGGCAACCCGCTGCACCCGGCACTGGCTCGACATGCGTCAGACAGCCCCGCAGTCTTCCTCCAGGTACCTGGGTACGGAGCTCATGAGAACATGCAAAGCGCAGGTGCTGCCTGGGCTCGGGACATGCCAGGCGGCCCCGCACGCGCCCCTAAGGGTGCCTTCAGGCGCCCGGCCATGCGGGCAGCGCGCGCGCAGGTGCTGCACCACGGCGCGCCGGAGGGCAACGAGCTGTGGGAGTACGACGGCTGGGCCCCCGGCTTCGCGCACGGCGGCATCTACCACGAGCACGCGCCCGACACCACCTGGGTGCGCGCGCGGCGGAGACATCAGCCTCCCTCCCACGCGCGCGCCCTGGCGTGCGTCGGCGCGCCTCCTTTCCATTTCGCCCCTGCAGGGAGTGCCATGGGATTGCCAAGCCGCCCTTGCCCAGGCGGACGGCGCAGGCCCGCCTGCACTGCGTCCACGCCTGTCGCCGCGCCGTGCGCCCGCGGCCGTCCGGCGCGCCGCACACGCCGCAGCCAAGTTCCTGCGCCGGCAGGCCGCCGGCGCGCCGGCTCAGTCTGACGGCCTGCCGGCGCGGCGGCAGGGGCGCAACTTTGCGTTCTGGAAGCGCGAGGTGACCGACATGCTGCGCGACGCGTGCGCATCATGGCTGGGCGCCTTCCGCATGGACGGCCTGCGCTTCGACTCCGCGAATGACCTGCCGCCGCAGACGGTGCAGGCGCTGACCTGGGCGCTGCGCGAGCGCTTCCCCGGGCACATCCTCACCGCCGAGGCGCGCGCGCGCGCTCCGGGGTTTAGGATGTCCCAGTTGTGGTTGGAGTTTCAGTAGGGCTACTGGTGGTAGGCACTGACCTGGGCAATGCGCGAGCGCTTCCCCGGCCGCATCCTCACTGCCGAGCGCGCGCGCGCCCTCCAGGGCTCAGTTTTTCCAAGCTGTCAGTAGGGTAGGCATAACCCATGGTAGGCCCTGTACTTGCGTGGAGATCAGGTATGCCTGCAGTGCTGCGTTATTGTTTGGGGTGCAGCATGTGCGCAAGATCTGCATGTCTTGGCATGGCGGCAGTTTACCAGTTGGTGCAGCGGCGCACAGCTGCGGCCAGTGTGGGAGACACATCCCTGGACCCCAAGCAAGGGCCCCTGGCTTTGGCACCCATCACCCGGCCAACCACCTATCTCCTGACAAACTGTGTCACTGCGGAGCAGGTGACGCCGGAGAACCCAATGTCGGTGCACGAGCTGGGCTTCGACTCTGTCTGGGTCCACAGCGGCTACTTCGACATCATCCAGCAGCACCGCGCGCTCGGGCGCGGGCACCACGGCGGCGGTGCGCGCTCGCCGCGGCCTGCGGGCGGGTGCACACCGGAGTGGTGTGACAGCATTAATCTGACGTGATGCGCTCGACTACGAAGCAATTGTAACTGCACAGAAACGGACCTCACGTCAACCGCACAGGGGCAGCAACACCCTACCCAATCTGCAGCAAGCGGCCTGCGCTTCTCACGAGCGCCCCCTGCTCACTGCTGGGCGGTCGGCAAGGCTGCAGCGAGGGCCGCGGCCCCGCGCGCCGCCAGGCGACTGGGCGGAGGGCTGGAATCTGCCGCGGCTGCGCACGGTCATGGGCCTGCACTACGGCTTCACGGCGCCCACGCAGTGCATCAAGTACCTGCTGGGCTCGCACGACCAGGCGCGCCGGCGGGGCGCCTGGTGCACCCTGCTCAACTTCAAACCTGAGCCCATACAGGGCATGTCCGTCTGCCTGTCAGGCGGGGGCGGCGTTGCGACGCGGCGATCCGGACTGTAACTGGTTGGCTTGGTGCTCGCTGGTTCTGTCGTGCGCATGCCCTCTGACATGTCACAGAGTGCTCTGTGGCGGCCTTCTAAGATTTGGAGTGTGTGGCGTGTGCCCGCCCACCCCCAACTGTCTGCAAATCGATTTGCGCGTTTGCTGGGCCTTACAGCACGATGGCCGGGCTGCTTTGGAGCATGAACTCTGCTGGGCCACCGCACTGTGCAGGGCCCAACGGAGCGCGCCCGGCGCCGCAGGTGGGCTGCGCCAAGGGCGGCGCGTGGTACGAGGACTACGCCTACATCGGCGGGCAGCATCGCTACGCGGTGGACCAGTACGGCGGCGGCCGCGGTGACCCGCACGCGCGCGCGTCCGCACGTCTCTGGTACACGGCCAACGTCGCTTCGGCCGGCCTGCCCATGGTCTTCATGGGCACCGAGTTCGCGCAGAGCGGCTGGTGGTGCGCCGGCCGCCCGCACGGCCGCCTGTGTCATGTAGGGTACGGTAGGGTCTTTTGGGCAGAGGTCCCTTGCATGTAGAGTCGCGCTGCTGCAACTGCCTCAACCTTGTTCCATGCACCGTCTTCATGGGCCTGCACGTCGGCGATGGGCACCCGTGCAGTGCCCGCATGCGCTGACCACCCGTGTGCCTGGCATGCAGCCAAGGAGGGCGCGGGGTGCGCGCTCCCGGCTGGCTGGCTGCGCCTGCCCCGCTGACATGGCGCGCACACGCGCGCGCCAGGAACACGGACGAGTGGCACCGCCTGCAGTGGGACCAGGCCGCGGACGAGATCGGGCGCCAGATGCTGGCGCTGTTCCGCAACGCCAATGCGCTGCGGCGCCGCTTCCCCGCGCTGCGCCGCGGCGGCGTCGCCGTCCTGCACGAGGTGCGGAGCCTGATGCGCGCCCGTGCGGCGGGCGCGCGCCGCGCGCGGGCCTGTGGCGTGCCTGGTCGCTGTGTGCGCAGGTCAGCTTGTCTCGCCCTCTGTGACACATGCGTGCAGCCTGCAGCATGGCTCGGATCGCAGTGTGCCCGGGGCACTGCTGGCCGGCAACTGGCCAACATCATGTGGTGGTTGCAGGACCGCCCAAACGGCGTGATGGCCTTTGAGCGCACTGACGGCACTGAGCGGATCGTCACCGTCGTCAACGCCGGCCGCAGCAGCTTCCAGGCAAGGCAGAAGCTCAAACTTTCTGTAAATTCTTTTCACGTATTTGAAGAGAAACACACTTGCCAGTCCGCCGCAGAAAATATCAGCGTGCTGCTGTCGTGTTGCCGGAGACGCTGCCTGCTGCTCGGCACCCTGCTGCTGGAGACGAGCCCGACTCGGCAGCATCGCCGCAGGGCGGCGAGTACGGCTGCTGGGTGGGCGGCGGCTCCTTCACCGAGGTCTTCAGCTCGCAGGCGCGCACGGCCGCCCGCACGCCCGATGCACCTAACACGCCAATGCATCTCACGCTAGCGGGAGGCACGACAGCTCATCCGCACTTTGCCGGCCATGGCAAGCTCGGGCCGCGCGAGCGCGGGCGGCCGCGGCGCGCAGGACGCCGCGTACGGCGGCTGGGAGGGCGCGCGGACCAACGCGGAGGGCGTGCTGCACTCGCACGACGGCAAGCTCTGGATCAACATGCCTGGCCAGACGACGCTGGTGTTCAGGCAGGAGGCCTGATGCCTGGCAGTTTGGTTTCCGTAGAGCGGCGTCGGAGTGGGAAGACAGTGTCCATTAGAGCAGCATTGGAGTGGGGAGGATCGTGCCTGGGGCAGTGGCCTCGTGCAACCGCAGCGCGCAACCATATGTCTGGTGTTCCGCCCGTCCACACTCCACTGTTCTGTGAAGCGATGAGGTGGAATGTGGTTTGCACTGGCTCCTTTGGTGCGAGCTGTCCGCGCCTCATCGCCTCTCGTTGCCTTGCTTGTTGCTCCGCACTGTGCTGCTGGAGATGAGTAGAGCTGATTCTGAGTAGAGCTGATGCTTTTGCCTGCTTTCCTGCTGGATTGTCGACATCAGTGTGCAGGTCCATGAGCAAACATGACAGTACACACCTCTTACAACTTGATTGCATCCCAGCTCATTATGATACAGGCGCTGCGCTACGAGTATTACAGCTAGGAACAGTCACATGCACTATAGCTACACATGCACTGTAGCTAGCATACATGCATAAAGCTAGGAACACGTGCACAATATCTATGAACAGTTGGAAGTTGCCTATAGAGACTCCGCACATGCGTTGCGCTACCCCCCGCGCAGCCAGCGCGGCAGCATGAACTGCACCGCCGCCAGGGCTCCTCTGCAAGCAAACATGGCAGATCAGGTCATGCGCACAGGCAGTCATGCATGCATGAGCGTTCAGAATCAGTGCAGCATGCACGAGTGGAGAGCGGCATGCATGCATGGATGCTAATGCCTGCGCGGGCCCTCACCGGCCCTTGGAAAAGGTGACCGGCTCGTAGCCATCGCCCTGCAGTGCCCATTTGTCCGCATAGACGTGGACGCGCTGCGTCGGCGCGCCCGTCATGCCGTCCGCGAGCGGGTACCCGTCCTGCGTCTGCGCCACCCGCAGCAACTGATAGCTGCGCAACGGTGTTCACCTTACAAAATTTGACCGTCACAATGTGTTCACTCCACATGACTTTCAGGTCATAGGACACTGCAGGATGCGTGACCTAGAGAGGGGGGTGCGGCCGCGCACACCCAAGCGAGTATGCTGCCCGCGAGGTTGCTCGCGTCCGCGCCCTCTCTCCTCAGCTCCTCCGCATACTTCCCGCTTCGGAGGCCCACGGTGCTGTGCAACAAGCACTGTCTGTCGTAGTGGAAAAGTTGCAGCCAGTTTTACCAGCAGTGGAGTGGTCAGACCGGGGCCCACCAGTACGCCACTATCTTCTTCGTTCCCAGCAGCTCGCGCTTGCGCTCCTCAAAGTCAGAGAGCGTCATGGCTCCTGCAACAAGGTGTCTGCGCTGCATTACGACGAGTGTGGACGGCAAGGGACACAGGGGATTTACTAGCACACGGGGGCACCTGGTATCATAGAGACATCTGTTTCAGGCTTGGTGCGCGTGTCGACAAGCGCAAGGCTGCCGGGCTGCTCGTGGAGCAACTTGTGCAGCTCGCTGCTGCTCACATCTCTGCCCTGCGCAGGCAGCACTGGTGCTGAGAGCACGCGCTTGCAAACATTGTACATCATTCGTTAAGAGCGGCTGAGCGCGCACGTTCTACCTCTGGGAAGCTCTCCTGCTTGTATTGCTTGTACATCTCAGCAAGGCGCTGGCGCTTGCCAGCACCGGCGTCCACCGCTCCACCCGCCATGGCGCAGGTGGCCTGCCGTCTGCACTGTGCACGGCAGGGCTCTTCTCGGCAGTGTGTGACCACTCCTGCCAAGCACTGGCTGGTGAGATGGCACCAAGCCATCCACAGCTAGAAAGTCAAGAACAGGCAGCACGGCACGCCACCTCCCAAGGAAAATCCCTTGCGGGGCAAGCCGGTTAGTGGAGACCCTGCAGGAGCAGTGAGCCTGACAGGCCAGTGCTCACCTAGGTGCTAAAGCACAGGAGGCCTGCACAGCTCACACTGGACGTCCTGACGTGTGCTTTGGAGCTTCCGGCGCAAGGTGCCAGCCGGCAGGCGTGACGCCGCGACGGCACCGTCAAACGCGCCGCAAGGGGTTCCGCTGGCGCTGGACGCGAGGAGGGGCGCGTGCGCGGCACGCAGGGCCGCACGCAGCTGGAGGCGGCCTGATTGCGCGCCGGCGCGCTCCATGCCGGCGGCGGGCGCGGCCAGGTTATATGAGGAGGCTGCGCCAGCTCGTGCGATGGTGTGAGGCGGTGCAATCAGCAGCAGCCCCGCGCCTAGAAGCGGCCGGCGCCGGCAGCGCGTCTCCGAACATTTTCGGCCTGCAGCTCTGCAGCATGGGCCGGGCCGGCGCAGCGCGGGCCGGCGCGCCGCCCCAGCAGGCGGGCGGCCTTCCAGCCGACGTCTGGGACCGGCTGAAGCGCCTGCGGCGGCACAGCATTCCAGCGTCAGGCCTTGGTCCGCACAGGCGCGCGCTGCTGCAGCAGCGCAGCCTGTGGATGCGGCTGCCGGGCGCCGCGCTGACCGAGTGGCGCCGCGCCTGCGACACCTCCCGGCGCCTGCACGCCCTGGCCGGCCCGCGCAGCGAGCACAGCGGCGCCCTGCCCGCCGCAGCCAGGGGCGGCGGGAAAGCGCGGCATGCGCCGGGGCGCGCGGGTGCGCGGGGCGGTGGCGACCGCGCGCTGGGCTCCGCCCCGAGCGCCGGAGCGCCGGCGGCGGCGCCGCCGCAGCCGCTGCGCGCGTCCCGCCCGCCGGCTCAGGGCCGCGGGCCCGCGCCACTGCGCCCGGGCCGCCGGGACAGCAGCAGCCGCGTTGCGGTACGGGCCCGCGCCGCTTTACTTGTGGCTGCTTGCGGCGGGCGGGCTTGCCAGCGCGATTGCCAACTGTTGCGCTGCGGACGGGGCCTGAATAAGAGGAGGACGCTGCTCCTCCTGTGCACCTCCTGCAAATTCGCGCTCGCGCCGCTGCGGCCGCGCCTGCCAGCAGCGCGGGCGGCTGGGCTAGGGCTGAAAGCCTGTGCCGCGTAGGTCCTGGTCGCGGAGGAGCTGGAGGCTGCGCAGGCGCCCCCGCTGCCGCCCGCGCCCGCGGTCGTCGCCCCGCTGTACGGTAGCGCGCTGCCGCACCGGAGCGCACCGGCTGCGGCCGCGCAGGCCGCGCCGGCGGCCGCGCCCGCGGAGCCCGGCATGGACTTTTTGAGCGACACGTCGGGTACCGTGCCTGCCGAGCGGGCGCGCCCCGCGGCTATCCATTTCGGCTGAGTGTCTGTTCCGGGCGCCGCGCGGCTGCTCAGAACCGCAGGCGCAAGCGAGGGGTGCCTGCAAGATCTCGTGGTCGTCAGCTGCCGTGCGCGCAGCTGGAAAGCGCTGTCCTGGCGTGCCGTCCTGGGGTCGTGCAGCGCCGCCCCCGCCGCCACAGGACGACGGCGGTGTGGCGGCTCAGCCGAGGCAGAGGGTCTGTGGCATCATGGCATGACGCTTGACCCTCCCAGCGTTTGTGCTCGGGGGGGCTCCCTTGGCGTCAGTCATGACGATTACGGCAAGCGTGGCAAGCATGGCAGTCATGGCAGTCATGGCGGTCATGGGGGCGGGCGCCGCGCCGCAGGTGGGCGCGCAGCAGGAGAGCCTGGTGCAGGCGGGCGGCGGGCTGGTGGAGGGCAGCGTGCAGCGCGTGACGTTCCGCGCCGACGACACCGGCTACACCGTGCTGCAAGTCAAGGTCGCGCACGCGACCGGCCTGCCAACCGCGCTCGCGGCCGCGGCCGCGGCCGCGCCGCCCGCCGCGCCGCCCGCCAAGGCGGGCGGCCGCGCGCGGCGCTCTGCCGGTGCGCGCAGCCGCTGCCCGGGGCGCTGTTCTAGGGTGCCCCCGGCGCCTCTGGAAGGGTCGAGCGGCGCGCTTGCTGCAGCCCTGCGGTCTGCCTCCTTCGTGTTGCCTCGCGAAGGATAGGAATAGGGCGAGGAATGGCTTTAAAGGGGACAGTGATAGGCCGGCGTCGAGCCGGGCTGGCCGCGCAGGCGCCAAGCACGGGACCATCACGGTGGTGGGCGCGCTGCCGCATGCGGCCGTTGGGCAAACGCTGCGCTTTGCGGGCGCGTGGGGCGCGCATGAGAAGTTTGGCGTGCAGCTGCGCGCGGCGCGCTGCGAGGAGATCGCGCCGCAGTCACGCGAGGCGCTCGCCGCCTACCTCGCCGGCAGCGCGCTGCCAGGTGCGCGCATGCTTGCGCCCCTGCACGGGTCCCTGTTGCGCACCCCGTACGAAACAACGTCGATGCCCCGGCCTCTGCAGTTGCAAACACCTGCAAATGGAGCTGTCTCATTCGTCAGGACCGAACATTTTACGGCAGAAGGCTGGCATACTGCGGCGCAAGGCAGACCCGCGCCACCTTATGGCGCCACCCCTGGCCAAGCAGCGCGGAGCCTGTGAGTCACTGTGAGGCAGGCAAGCGCTTCGCTGCACGCGCGCTCGAGCCCTCGCGCCCCGCGTGCGCAGGCGTGGGCCCCAAGACAGCAGAGCGCTTAGTGCAGCAATACGGCGACGGCGTGATGGAGGTGCTGGACGGCAAGGGCGCGGCGGCCGCGCTCGCGCGCGTGCCGGGCATCGGCGCCGCGCAGGCCGCCCGCATCAAGGTCGCTTGGGATGCCAACCGCGGTGCGCGCGCGCTGCCTGGGGGTCCGTGGCCGGCCGCGCCGCACGCACCCTGAGCGCGATCATGACCGAATGCTGGCAAAGCGGGGACGAACGCTTTTCATGGAAGTGAGTTATGTAAACTGTGCAGACGGCGGTGAGGAAGGAAGCAGTCAGAAAGGAGCTTTTAAAGGGAGAGGCGATGCAGCATGGTGACAGGAGCGGGAGATGGCGTGCCACGACACGACATGATACAGGCGTGGTCCCGAGCTCGTCGGCGGCCGCGCAGGCTCGCGCGACGCGCGCGCCTTCCTGGAGAGCCACGGCATCGGCGGGCGGCTGGCCACGCGCCTGGCGCTGTGGTTCGGCGGCGACACCGAGGCGAGGATGCGCCAGGACCCGTGCGCCCGCCGCCTTGGGCACCGCGCTCGCGCACTGCGTGCCTGCGTCAAGCTGTTCCCTCGCGTTACAGGCCTCCAGCTGTGCACTGCTGCATTCATTTCTGTGGAAACTTAATGCTTGTGATGTGCGAGTCAATAGCTTCAAGGTATCGTGGCGACACGAGGCTGGCTCCGCTGCTGGTGGCACTCGGCGCTTGTCGACGTGCCGCGCGGAGCCGGCGCACGGCAGCGAGCCCAAGCTGTTGCGGGGGTCCTGCCTGCACCCCCAAGGCATTGAGGCGCGCCGGGGCGCCGCAGGTACTCGGCGCTCGCCGAGGCGCCGGGCGGCGGCTGGCGGCTGGCAGAGGGCCTGGCGGCCGCGCTCGGCTCGCCGGCCGACCTGCCCAGCCGCGCCGCACTCGCGCTGCTGCACACGCTGCAGCTGGCGGCCGCCAAGTCGGGCCACTCGTACCTGCCCTGGGCCACGCTGGCCACGCAGACCGAGCGCCTGATGGGCTCCACAGGCGCGCTGCTGCACGGACCAGGGACTGGTTTCAGATGCGCCTGCGCTGCTGCACAGGCCGACCGCTTGGGCATCCCGCGCTGGCTCTGCTGCGTTGCGCTGCGCGCCGCGGCGGCGTGGGCCCTGGGCCGGCAGTGCATGCTGCGCTGCTCAGATACCTGCACCACCAGGAACCAGGGCTCCCCAGCCTCGTCCAGGGTGCTCTCCATGCATGCGAAAGCATGTTCCCGGCTCCTCTCACAGTAGTAGAAAGTGGAGTCACTGATCGCGCTAGGCTTGAGGTAAAACTAGGGAAGCGCTCGTGATGCGCTCGAGCGCGTCCCCAGTTTTGTGGACGTGCGCGCAGGCCGGGCCTGGCACAGCCGCGACGCGCTGGCGGCGGTGGCGCACGCGCTGGCCGCGCAGGGCAAGCTGGTGCTGGAGCGGCCCGGCGCGCCGCTGGCCGTCGCGCCGCTCGCGGTGCCGGCGCTGGCGGCGCCGGCCGCGGCCGGGCGCGGCGGCGGCGACGGCGGCGCCGCCGCTTGTGGCGGTCAGCTGCTGCAACTGCCGGAGGTGGCCCCCGGTCCAGCTCATCTGGCACAGGGTCCCGCTCATCTGGCTCAGGGTCCAGCTGCTTTGGCGCAGGGTCCAGCTCATCTGGTGCAGGGTCCAGTTCATTCACCATAGGGTCCAGCAGTTCTGGCACGGGGTCTAGCGCATATGGGCCATGCTGCATGCTCTCCGCAGCATCAGCGAGCGACCCTGTCCTCACCGGCCATGCTGGCACAGCCTCAATTGATGCCGCCAGGGTCTGCGCTACTGTTGGGAGGCGTCAGACGCTGCACCCCCGCCGCCTCGCAGCGCCGCCCGGCAGCGGGACCTGCCTGGCTGATGCGCGTGCTGATCTGGCTGACCGCAAGCGGTGGAGCGCTGAGCAGCCTGTCAGTAAAGGATGATGGTAGAGGCGCCTGCAAGCATGTGCAGCGATGCGGCAGGGCGGGGGATGCTGTGGAACCCTAATCCTTACATCTGACCCTGCAAGCATGTGCGGCGGCGCGGCAGGCGGGGGACGCCGCCGGGGGCGCTGCGCAGGCGGAGTGGACGGCAAAGCCTGGAGGCCTACGTGTCGCGCCGCGTCCCTGGCGTCGGCAAGATACGGGTGCGCTCCCTGCGCCCGCCAAAGCGCCGTCCATGCCGCGCCGCGACATGCCTGGGTCTCTTGGGTGCACCCCGCCTGCACCAGTCACGCCCTCCGGCGTCGTCGCGCGGCCGCCCTCGGCGCCGGTCTGCGTCCGCCAGGCCGCGAGCGGAGGGTGGCGGGAGCGCGCAGGCGCGTCAGCTCGTGGAGGCGTGCGGCGCGCGGCTGCCGGCGCTGCTGGACCACCGGGACGCGGCCGAGCGCCTGCTGAAGAAGAAGGTGTACAGCATCGGGCCCAAGCGCGCCGCCGACATCAAGGCCGGCTGGGACGCCAACCCGCGCGGCTGTGCGTCCCCCCTCCCCCTTTAGAAGGGGGCTTAGGCTTAGGGTTAAGGTGAGGCCCCCGCTCGCCGGGCTTTGCTGCCGCGCGCCTGTTTCTCGTGCAGATGCAGGCGTGCAGGTGCGGGCGTCCACCCCTGTTTGCAAGCCGTCGCGCCGGTGTCTTGGACCTGTGGGCCTGCTGGCACTGCAGCTTCGGCGTGCTATGTTGTACTGCAGCGCGCTGTGTGTTCGTGTTAGTCTCGCGTCGCATGCCTCCCTGCCTGACCCGGTCGGGCAACTGAGCTGATACAGCGCCCTGGCATGCGCAGGCCCGAAGTGGGACAACCCGGCGCGGCAGGCAGCGCCCGCGCCCGCGCTCGCGCCGGCGCCCGCGCCCGCCGGCCTCGAGGCGGCCGCGCCCGCCCTCGAGCCCGCGCACGCGCCGGGCCTGCCCGCCGGCGCCGATGGCGCGCGCGCGCTGGCGGCGCTGCCCGCGCCGCTGCCCGCGCTGCCGCCCGCGCTGGCGGGCGCGGGCGAGTGGCCGCCGGACACGCGTTGCTACATTGGGGAGCTGCACGGCGCGGAGGCGCGCGTGGCGGCGGGCCTGGCGCGCCTGGCGGCGCAGGCCTCGCGCATGCCAGACGCGCACGAGGCGCGCGTGCGCCGCTGGCTCGCGCGCAACGAGAAGGAGACCGGCGCGCCCCACCGCCGGGCAGCTTTGTTGCATACTGAGAGTATAGGGTAGGATTAGGGTCTGATGGTCCCATATCATATTGAGCATGAGTACTGGGAGGTTTGCCAGGTGCGGCCGGCATGTGGCGCGCGCCCGGTCGTGCGAATTATGCCAGTCCGCAGCTGGAGGGCGGCCTCCCAGCGCTCGGTGCACCAGGTAGCCTCTTGACTGCCCCCGCGCTCGCGTGGCAGGTTGGCGAGGGCGGGGTGTGCGCACGGCGCTGTGCGATCAGCCGCTGCAAATCAGCCAGAGTCAGCCAGAATCAGTCAGCCTGAGACTGCAAATTAACCAGAGTGCTTGGCCTGCACCCCGCGTCCTCTCAGCGCAAGCACTGGAAAGGCCGTCCGGCGTGTAATTAAAACTGCATGCGACGCGATGCAGTGCTGACCGACGGCAGCGCGCGCGCGCGCAGAGGTGCGCCTGAGCGAGGGCCAGCGCGCCGCGGTGGCGCAGGCGAGCGCGGCGCCCGTGCTTGTGCTCACGGGTGGGCCGGGCTGCGGCAAGACGTTCACGACGCGCACCATCGTCAAGCTCTGGCGCGCCATGGGCAAGCGCGTGTGCATGGCCGCGCCCACCGGTGCGCCCCGCCCGCGCGCCCGTGCACCTGCGCCCCGCGCGCCGCCCGCGTGACTGCTGCGCGCCAATGCCGCGCCTGGGCGGCGTGAGCTGCACATGCCGCTGGCCCGGCACACACCGCGCTGCCTGGCCGATCTGCCCTATCTGTGCGCGCCGCAGGCCGCGCGGCGCAGCGGCTGCAGGAGGCGGCCAACACAAAGGGCGCGCGCGCGACGACCGTGCACCGCCTGCTCGGCTACCAGTCGCGCGGCGCGCTGGGCGCCGAGCGCGCCGGCAGCGGCCTGCTGCCCGGCGTCTTCACGCACTGCGCGGACACGCCGCTGGAGGCCGACGCCGTGCTGGCGCGCCCCGCCCGCAGCCTGCCCCGACAATTGCAAGTGCAGCGACCAGGATTTTGTCTGATGGATGCGCTGTCAGCATGAGCAGAACAAGCGTGGAGTGCAGACGTGCTCAGCTCAGCACTGGCAGGCTGTGTCGGAGTTAGGGTAGGGTAGGGTAGGGTCAGGGTTGACAGGACGCCGCGGCGGCCCCGCGCGCGCAGGTGGACGAGGCCAGCATGCTGGACCTGGGCCTGGGCGCGGCGCTGCTGGACGCGCTGCCGCGCTCGCACCCCTGCCAGCTGGTGCTCGTGGGTGCGCGCCCGGAAATGCCCGGAAAACAGCCCCAAAAACAGCCTCGCGCAGCAGCCGGGCCGGCCGCGCGTGCTGCTGCCTTGCGGGAGAGCAGCGCGGGCGCGGCTGGGTGCACAACTGCGCGCGCGCCTGCGCCAGCTGGGCCTGGTGGTTTGGCGTGGATATTTTGCAGTGGTGTATCCATGCATATAAGGCGATATCAGCGAGAAGCATTGAGTGCTGCTGGCTCACTCCCGTGCTCACTCTGCTGAATGGTCACAGGCTCTCGAGTGATTGATGTATACAGCTATCAGGTGTCTCAAACACCCTCAACCGGCCCCTGCGCGCGCGGCGCGCAGGCGACGCGGACCAGCTGCCGCCGGTTGGCCCGGGCTCGGTGCTGGGCGCGGCGATCGCGGCGCGCGCGGTGCCGGTGGTGGACCTGCGCGACATCTTCCGCCAGGAGCGCCAGAGCGCGATCGTGACGTCCGCGCACCAGATCCACTGCGGCGCCTTCCCCTCGCTCGCGCCCGCGCCCGCGCCGCCGCCGCTCGCCGTGCGCCGCCGACCCCCCGGCCATCACCGCCCCCTGCGCCAAGGCGTTGTGGATTGCTTTCTCTTCCTGTACAGCCTGCGCCTAGGCGTTGTATAAAATCGAGCTCCTTGTGCAGCCGAGGCTTGTACGAAAACGGGCTTTGTACAAAAACCAGCTTCTTGAGCAGCCTGCGCCTAGGCTTTGTAGGATAAAGCGCAAAGTGGTTTGCAATAGCAGCGCCGTGGCGCGAACCGCACCTGGTCAGGGGTGTCGCATGCAGCGCCTGGCCTGTAGGGGACAATGTACTGGCAAGCACAAAACCAAGTCCTGCGCTAAATTGATGATGGGGCCGCGCAGCCGTACGGCGCGCCCGGCGCGGCGCCGGCCATCGTGCGCGCGAGCGCGGGCAGCAACGCGCTGTGGGTGCGCGTGGCGGAGGGCGGCGGCGCGGAGGACGCGGTGCGGGCGGGCGTGGTCGACGCCGTGCGCCGCCTGCTGCCCGCGCTGTCCATGGACGTGCGCGCCGACCTGCAGGTGCGCGGCACGGCGCCCCGCCCCCGCCCGGGCGCGCTCACAACGGGGTTCGGAGCCGCGCCGGGCGTGCCGCAGCATCTCAGGGCAGTCTCACGGGCGTTGCTCCTGTGCACGATGGGCGTGCATGACGGGCTGCCACTAGAGTGCGTGGCACATAACTGGCGCGCTTGTGCTCAGCTGCGCGCCTGCTGCAAACTCGGCAGACTGCGGTCGCGCGCAGGTGCTGACGCCGATGCGCAAGGGCGCCGCGGGCGTGGCGCAGCTCAATGCGCAGCTGCAGGCGCTGCTCAACCCGGGCGCGCCCGGGCGCGCTGAGCTGCCGCTCAGCGGCAGCGCCGCCGCGCCGGTCATGCTGCGCGTCGGCGACCGCGTCATCCAGGTGCCGCGCCGCGCTGCCTGTTCAGGCTCTTGCGCGCGCCCCCCTTGGCATCATGCACTGCTGTGCGGCCCTTTTCCGGCAGTTGATCGCGGCTCGCTCTTGCCGCCACGCTCTCCAGTGCCGCCGCGCTGCTTCTGTGGCAGCCACGGGCGCGGCCCTGTCCTGTATTCCCGGCGCCTGTGCTTGTGCCGCAGACTGCACTCGCACACCTCTGCATGCCTAGTGCGCTGCAAAGGCCCTGCAGCACGCGAGTCAGCATGCGCGGCCAGGGCGCAGTCTACCCTACCCACCCCTGTATACTGCAACAGAATAACCCGACACGCCTGGTTTGACAAAGGGTGTGCACACTCAGAGCCTTACCTTCCTGTCCTGCGCGCCTGGGCGGCTGATCCCCGGGGCCGGGGCCGCGCGCCGCGCAGGCGACCAACAATTACGACAAGGACGTCTTCAACGGCGACGCGGGCTTTGTGGCCGAGGTGGACGCCAAGGCGCGGCGCGTGGCCGTCGAGTTCACGCCGCTGACGCGCGGTGCGCGCCCCTGGCGCGGCCCTGGCGTGGCCCTGGCACGACCCTGTCCTTGGCATGATCCTGGTGTCTTGTCAAGCTGGGCGCGACGCGTGGTTGCAGACTTCGCGCCCCTGTCGCGCGGTGCGAGCCCTGGCATGACCTAACCGTAGACCCTAGCATCTGGCCAGTAGCGCAGGTCGCGATGGCCGTCTGCATGCGTGAGCCTCCAGCGCTCCGCACACCACTGTCACGCAAGCGCTGCCATGCGAGCGCCGCCTGCGGAGCGCCCAGCCCAGGGCGCGCGGAGCCAGCGCGGGTGCGGGCTCGAACGTACCCGTGCGCGCGGGCGCGGCAGGCGAGGAGCCGCGGCGCGTGCAGTACAGCGGGCCGGAGCTGTGGGAGCTGGAGCTGGCCTGGGCGACCACGGTGCACAAGGCGCAGGGCAGCGAGGCGCGCGCGGTCGTGCTCGCGCTCGCGCCCTCGCACCGCCCGCTGCTCACGCGCCGGCTGCTGTACACCGGTGCGCGCGGCCTGCGCCCTGTGCCCAGCACGGCGCCTGCGCCGCGCGGGCGCGGGCTGTCGTTGTCGGGCTGCGAGCTGCGGCGCAGAGACTGTCCTTGCATCGAGCACGCTCACCTTGCTGTTGTAATGCTGGGCGGGGCTGGGCCTGTTGCTGCTGCGGGAAGGCTGTGGCAGCCCTCGCAAGCAGCACGCTCGCTGCTCGCGCCGGACGCTGCCGGCCTGCCAGACCCGGCGCTCCCTCCGCACGCCGCCACAGGCCCCGCCAGTGCTACGCACTAGTCAGTAGTAGTAGTTATCTAGTCTGTGCGGCGCAGCGCCTGAGGCGCACGTGCGCGCGCGCGTGCAGCGCTGACGCGCGCCAAGGAGCTGGTGGTGGTCGTGGCGCCGGAGTCGGCCATCCGCGCGGCGCTCATCGACGCGGCGGCCGACACGCGCCTGTCCTCGCTCGCGCCGCGGCTGCGCGCGGCGGCCGACGCGCTCGGCCTGGCCGAGCATGAGCCGCAACGCTTCGAGGCGGTCATGATCGACGCGGCCGGCGGGCCCGCGTATGACCAGCCGGCGGGCGCCGCCGCCGCCGCCGCCGCGCCGGCGCCCGCGGCCGCGCCGGCCGCGGCCGAACAGGGCGCGCTGGCGAGGCCGCGGCAAGTGCTGGGCGGCGCCGGGCTGGCGGCGCACGCGCGGGTGTGGACGGGGCACGTGCGCGCGCCGCGCGGGCACCTGCCGGCGGATGGGCTGGGCGGGCGCGCGGGCGAGGCGCGGCGCTACGCGCCGCTGGAGGCGCCGCACCGCGGCAAGGTCCCGGTCGCCGCGTGACGCGCCCGCCGCCGCGGCGTTGCCGGAGGCTCCGGAGCTGCGTGCGCGGACCGGACAATGGCTGAGCAGGGGCCTTTTTTAAATGAGGCCGCCCTGCATGTGCATACCAGCAAAGGTTCTGTCCTCTGGCAGGTTCTGCCGGGGCAAGGGGCGTCGTTTTGCGCGCCCAATTTTTCCTGTCAAACCTGGCACACCGACCCCTTTTTCCTCGTCAAAGTGCCGAGTGTGACTCTCGCGTGTACCATCACCAGCGCTGACGTGTCATGTTTGCATAAAGTATGGTTTAGTTGTCGCGTAGGCTGTGTGCATGAGAGGCTGCTTTTTGCTGCGCCGCGTTCTGTCCTGCTCAGCAAAGTGTGGGACCGTGCTCTCCCCTGAGCAGCCGCTGCGTATAGAGAGGTGAGCACTGCAATTGTAACGAGAGGAATGTTCTGACTCTTGGAAGTCTCACTAGGTCCGCCAATGCTAACGCACTGCTTTGGCTATGGTTGATGACCTTGGCTGTGTGCAGAGGGAAGGGGGATCAAAACGCTATGGAGCCCGTTGTCGCCATGGCTGTAATGACGCACGTGCTGGCCCGCGATGCCAAGGCTGGAGCAGGCCCCGTTCATCGCTCGGTCCAGCTTACATGCCAGGGACCGACGGCCACCGCACGCCCACCCAGACTATTCGTTTCCGAGGTCTTGCCCTGAGACCCTGCCACCCCCACCCTGCGGATCACCCCCGCGCTCACTTGTGATGCAAGAACACGAGCGTGAGGCCGAAGAAGGCGGCCATGGTGGACGCGGCGGCCGCGTAGTAGGGGTAGGCCGCCGTCAGGAAGCGCTCGAACTCGTTGTGGCGGAACGGCCGCACGGGCACCTGCGCAGCCACCCCATGCACTGTGAGCGGGACATGCGCACTGCGCAGCACGACGCGGGCTTGGGGCCCGTCCCTCCTTGGAAGCAGTGGTGGTGGTGGGCCCTGCTTGCAAGCATTGCTCAGCAGGGCGCTGGGACCTGCCGTGAGCCTGCGACGTGCAGGCTCACGACGGCAGCCAGCCGCCGCATGCCAGGCATACGAGGCCAGGCAGACCTAACGGACGGCATCACGTGGTGCCAAGCGGCGCGCCTGCTGCTCCAGCTCGATGGGCGTGTAGCCCATGCGCCGGTGCGCCACGCGCAGCTTGAACACGCCGTACACGTCCGGCGCCTTGAAGCGCGCCGTGAAGGTGCCCTGCGGCCGCGGCGCCATTCCCACACATTGCCTACCAGCTTCATGATGACCCGCTCTGTGTGACGTACGCCAGCCATTATGAACCTAGTATGGCTGGAACACAGGAGGTGTGCCAGTGTGTTGTGGAGGAGAGCATATGCACTTGGGCCCCTGCCGCGGTGTGCAACACCATGCACAGCACACATGCTGAGGAACAGACCCGGTGGCAACTATATGCTTCGCTGCCCCTGGTCTTGCTGCCAGTCAGTAAAAAAGCGCAAGGATCGTGCAGACAGGGTGTCTGCTCAGCACGGTGGGACAAGCGGCTCACCTTTCCGTTGTGCTTCATTGCGATGCGCACGTACGGGTCGAGCATCACAAACTCCAGCTGCACGTCCGAGGCCCTGGCGGCGAGGCGCAGCGTGCATCACGGGGCGGCGGCATGGCTCACGCGCCCGGCTCCCCGCGGAGCCTCGCCGGCTCCGGCCTTTCAGACATGCAGCGGGGCTCTGTTGCCCCACTCCGGACCACTCCGCAGCATCTGAGCATGTCAGCGGCAGGGCCGGCCGCAGCATGCAGGGGGCCCCAGCGGCCTGCGCCAACGCGCCTGCGCACTCCAGTGCACCACCACAAGTTACAGGCCTTGCGCGCCCCGGGCGCGCGGCCCGGGCGCGCACTGGTACGGCACCCACGCGCCGCCGGACAGCTCCTGGATGTCCAGCTCGACCGCGATCACGTCCGTGATGCGGTACCAGCGCGGCTGCGGCCCGTCCGCCGGCGCGCCCGCATGCCGGTGCCGCAGCGCGCCCGCGCGCAGCACGCCGCGGCCGTGGAACGCGGCATTGCCCGCGCGCTCCGCCCTGCACGGCGCGCGCGCGCCGCAGGCGCTCGGAGCTCGGGCAACCTGCTGGGGCGGGGCCTGCGGAGGGGCGAGCACGTTTGCGCGCTGCGCCGCGCACATGGGGCTGCTCAGCGCACGGCTCCGCAGGCAGGCATGGCACTGCTCGAGCGCCTAACCCTGCGCGCCCGTCGCGAGCACCTGCGGCGACAACACAAAGCGGCCCGGCGCCAGCAGCCCAGCGACGTCTTGACAGCGGGCTGCTGGCCATGCCCATCCAGCACTTTCAAAACAAACGCCGTGGCCGCCTGGGAGCCGGCCTGGCGGCAGGCACTCCTGGGGCCGCCGCGCCTGGGGCCCTGCGCGGCGGTGTCCACGGGCGCCTGCAGGAAGCGGTTGCTGAACATGTCCAGCGAGCCCGCCACCGCCACGCGCGCGTCGTTGCGCGCCTGCGCGCACAGCCGCCCGCAGCGCACACATGAAGTCCCCGAAGGGCGGCGCTTGCCTGGCTCCGCTGTCGGAGGGCGGCAGCCGCATGGCACGCTGTGGAACCTGTGCGCTATGGAAACGCTAACCTAATAAATACCCTAAGAGCCATGAAGCCTACCGTATAGAACGCACAGCGCGGCGCCTCATGCGTCGCGCATGGAGGACATGCTACATCCCACAACGCGCTTGCCATGACCCGGGCCTAGCCACCGGCAGAGCCCCTGCCGGACCGGACCGGGATCGTCTGCACAGCAGCCCGTGCAGGAGGCCTGCACGGCACGCCTGCACGACAGCCGCGAGCCTGATGTCGCGCTGGGCTCACGACCGCATGACCCGCACAGCATAGCATGCACAGAGGCCGGGGCGCGCGCGCGTGACGGCAACAAGCGCGACGCCGGCGCCTGCCCCTGGACATGGACCCTGCATGACGCCAAGTACACGAGCCCGGGCGAGCGCCTGCACAATGACGGCGAGCCCCACGTCGGCGCCGGCCAGCGCGGCGCCGTCGGCCAGCGGCCGCGCGGTGCTGCCCGACACCGCGGTCTCCGGCGCGTGCAGTACCACCGCGGCCTGCCCGCAGCGCCCGTCCCCTCAGGCCGCGGGGCAGCTCAGCTGCATTGCCTGCGGTCCAGCTGCTCTACACCGCCCGGGATGTTATGAAGACAGGGAGAGAGTGTTGAAGAACACGACCGTGCACTGTGGTGCGTCACGCTGGGTAAAGCAGGCTCGCCCGACACGGTGCAATGTAGTAGTGAAGGCGTGTTGTCACATGACCTTCTGTGCTGATTGCAGTGCAGTGCACCGCTCCCAACTGGGAGCGGTGCAGGCCCGCTCCCAGATCATGAGCTCACGCAGGCCATGGCGTTCCGGGCTCAAACAGAGAGCGCCGTGCGCGGGCCATCAGGGGCCGACACTCCGGGATCAAAACAGCCTTGCTGGCTGGGCCCGCCCCCCTCGCACCAGCTCGCTGTCGGCGGACACGGTGAGGCCGATGCCGCGGAACAGGACGGGAGCCTGCGCCGAGCGCGCCCGCCCGCTCAGCCACACGACGCGCACGCCAGCCGCGCGCGGAGCCTGCTGTGGCCCGTCGAGGGCGGCAGCCATGCGACACGTGGGCAGCGCTGTCGCCGCAGCAGCGGGTGCAGCACGCAGCGGCCTGCCAGGGCTAGCAGCGTCCAAGCGCTTTGTCAACAGGTAGCACTGCAGGTGCTTGCCGCTTGTCGCGGCTCACACTGGATCTGCTGCTATGATGGCATATGGCCCTGTGCTCAGCACGCTGTATGCCAAGCATTCACACACAATATGGCCTGAGCTAGGCGCGCCTGCCCAGCCGCGCCAGACCGGGCGGCGGCCACCCCCGACGCGTGCGCCGCCGGGGCGCGCGTGCAGATTCGGGACGCGGAGAGCGTCACCGTGGGCGGCATCATGCTGCCGGACAGCGCCAAGGAGAAGCCGATCGCGGGCACGGTGGTGCGCGCGGGCCCCGGCAAGCGCGAGAAGGACGGCACGCGCAAAGCGCCGCGCGTGAAGGAGGGCGACTCGGTGCTGTACTTCAAGTGGGCCGGCGACCAGATGGAGACGCCGACCGGCGAGACGTACGTGGTGCTGCACGAGAACGACATCCTGTGCAGGGTGTGAGGCAGGGCGCGGCTGGGGCGGGCGGCGCTGTAAGACAAGATCACCACATACCCTGGAGCACTGGCAGGGCACGCCATGCCGTGCACCGTGCTGCATCCCCTTTTCAATGGAAAGGAATGGCTTTGACATGCGCGCTCCACATGAGTAAACTGGAGGGTCGATCACATATTGTAGCCAAGCCATAACCCTGCCAGAACCCGCAAGGCAGGAAGAGGAGGCGGCTGCCCGGCCCTGCTCACACACGCGCAGGCAGCTAGGTGTGCGCCCGGCTTGGTTGCTCTAGCCAGTGCGCACTGTTATATGTATGCTGGGCCTGTGCATGCTGCGCTGCTGTGTTCCTGCGGCCCGATCAACGCGTCAATGCGCGTTGGTGCTCGCTGGCGTGCTTGCGCACACAGCAGCTGATAGGCTTGCTAGGCGGCAGCCACGTGTCTGCGGCGGTGTGTCTGACGGCACTGCGCGTGCAGTTGTGCGGGCGCCCGGCCACTCCTGCCGCCATGGCCGTGGGCAAGAACAAGCGCATCTCCAAGGGCAAGAAGGGCGGGAAGAAGAAGACGTGCGCGCCCTGCTCGCCCGCCGCCTGGACGCGCTTGGCTGCGGAGATTCCTCGGCTGAGGAGACTGCTCGACCGAGCGGCGCGTGTGCTGATGCTGCTATGCTGTGGGCGCAGGGTGGACCCGTTCTCGAAGAAGGACTGGTATGAGGTCAAGGCGCCCAGCATGTTCAGCAGCCGCAACGTCGGCAAGACGCTGGTCACGCGCACGCAGGGCACCAAGGTGGCGCCCCCGCCGTGCTCAACTGCACGCCGTGCAGATGCGTGTGTGGCTGCCTCCCGCCTCTCCTGCCTTCAGCCTGCCGTACTCGCTTTTCGTGGCTGAACTGGCTGAACTGGGTGAACCTGACGCGGAGCCGGGCGTCGCAGATCGCGTCTGACGGCCTGAAGGGGCGTGTGTTTGACGTGTCGCTGGCGGACCTGCAGAAGGTGCGCCGCTGCAGCAAGAGCAAAAGGGCGCTGCGGCGTGTGCGGTGTTTGTAGGAGGCACAGCGCTCTGCAGTGCGTGAGCTGTGAAGCACGAGAGGGCGGCGCTGGAGGCCCCGACTGACAGCGCCGGGGCCTGACGGCACCGCGGGCCTGACGGCGCCGCGCGCCGCGCAGAACGAGAGCGACTCGTACCGGAAGATGTTCCTGCGCGTGGAGGACGTGCAGGGCCGCAACTGCCTCACCAACTTCTGGGTGCGCGCGTCCCCCCGGAACCGAGCGCGGCCCCTGCCAGCCAGCAGGGGCGGCGCGGCCGGTCTGTGAAGAACACATGGAGTTGCGCCTCACGAGGGGATTGCGGCGCTTGCAATATAGGAGGCAGGTTGACCGGCAAGGGCAGGCTGCGCTGCGCAGCCTGGCGGCTGCCTCGCGGCGCAGCCTGGCGGCTGCCGCGCAGCGCGCTGACGCGGCGCGCAGCGCGCTAACCCGGGGCGCGCGCGCGCGCGCGCAGGGCATGGACTTCACGACCGACAAGCTGCGGTCGATGGTGCGCAAGTGGCAGACGCTGATCGAGGCGCACGTGGACGTCAAGACGACCGACGGCTACCTGCTGCGCATGTTCTGCATCGCGTTCACCAAGAAGCGGCAGCAGCAGGTCAAGAAGACGTGCTACGCGCAGACGAGCCAGATCCGGCAGATCCGGCGCAAGATGGTCGAGCTGATGACGCGCGAGGCTGCCGCGTGCGACCTCAAGGAGCTCGTCGGCAAGTTCATCCCGGAGGCCATCGGTGCGGCCCCCGCCGCGCGCCGCGCCGCCGCCGCGCCCCATGCCTTGCGCCGAGCGCGTAAGTTATCAGAAGCCTGGTTGCCTGCTGTACGGCAAACCTGGGTCTTAGTTGTCCTCAAGGCGCGAGGATCTGGCTGCATGCCCTGGCGGCGTTCTGGCAGGCGCATCGCGCAGCCGCGGTCGCCTGGAGCACGGTGCACGGGCTGGCATGCAGGCGCCGCGTGCTGACAGGGTCAAGAGCGAGCGGCAGCGGCAGCATGTAGCCAGTAAACGTGCAGGCCGCGAGGCGTGCGCGGCGCCATGGGGTATGCAACACATGCGTGAGCACTGCACAGTGCGCCACACGCGCTGATGCCGCGGGCGCGCGGCGCGCGCGCAGGCAAGGAGATCGAGAAGGCGTGCCAGGGCATCTTCCCGCTGCAGAACACGGCCATCCGGAAGGTCAAGGTGCTGCGCGCGCCCAAGCTGGACATCACCAAGCTCATGGAGGTGCACGGCGACTACGCGGAGGAGGCCGGCGCGCCCGTGGAGCGGCCCGCCGAGGCCATCCCGGGCGACGAGCCCGCCGCGGAGGCCGGCGAGGAGGCGCCCGCGACCTAGGCGCCGCGCCGCGGCGGCTGGGGCCGTGGGGTGTGCGGTCTAGGGAGCGCGCCCGCGGCGAGAGCCCGGGCGGCACGGCCGCAGCGGGGGCGGCGCGGGCGCTTGCGACCTGGCGGGCCGGCCGCGCGGCGAGCTGGCTTGTGGGGTGGGGGCCCAGGGCGCGCCGCGCGCAGCTCTGTCAGCGCGGCTGGGGACAGGGCGCTCCGCGCTGCTCAGGGGACTGGGGACAGCGACAGGTAGCAGGGGCCTCTCAGGTGCCGCCTAGCAGCAGTGTTCTGCTAGCTTTGCTGTCACACAACACTGCGAAACATTGCTGGCTGTAACAGTGACCAGGAGCAGGCTTGCATGTAGCGCCAAACGCCCACTCAACCTTTGCACAAGGTACGCTTTGCTCTTGCACGCCCCCAAGGGCATGGCAAACCAGCGGTCATTGCGCTCCTGCTACACCCGATCAATATGCAGGAACCCGAAGGCGCACAGCATGCATGTAATGTGCGTGTGCGTCAGGAAAGTGGTAGGGGCTTTGACAGACAGAATGAGACTGCAGCGCGGCCTGCTGGTCAACAGCACACGGTGCCGCACCGCATCTGCCCTTGATTACATGTGCGTCAGCTGTGTCACCTCCCAACGCACGCCAGCAGACACCTAGAGATTCAGTGCTTTTCCCAGAAATACCTCCCTGTTTGCTGACTAACTGAGCTGTGGCATGCGTTGTGGTCACAGGCGCCGCTGCAGGCCTTGCGCGCAGCATGCTTCCTGAATGAGCCTTTGCTCGGCAGCCGGCACACAGCCGAACGCGCGTCAGGCGACCGGCTGCGCCTCCAGGTCGAACAGGGAGCTGCCGGTGATGCGGCAGCGCCGCAGCTGGCCCGCCGCCAGCGGCGGCAGCCCCGCCGCGGGCTCCGCGAGGAAGACCAGCGGGTCCACGTCGGGCGCGTCCCTGCGCGCCCCGCCCGGCTTGAGCACCAGATTCTGTCTCGTTGCTACTGGTCCACAGCGAAGGTTCAAACTGATCATGAGGGCTTGACATCGCTCAATACTCAGTACTCGCTCAGCAAAGTCCTTGCTGGATAACACACAAGGACGCAAGGTAGTAAAAACCAGGGATGCTCCAAAATGAAAAAGTCCCGTGGCTTGTACAGGCACTGTGCGCAGACGCCGTGAAACGCGGTCGCAGTTTGACGGCACTGCCGGAAGGCTCTCAGCCTCCTGCCGGCGCAGGCCGCGCCCCGCTCTAACACGCTGGCGGCGGGCGGGCGCACCACTGCGTGCGGCCGACCAGCTCGCCCTCTTCGTTGTAGCCGTCCACGAGCACGTCCACCTGCGCGCCCCTCGCGGCTCAGCGCCGCCACAAGACGCGCCCAGACCTGCTCGCAAGGGCCTGCACACCACTCGCGCCCGAGCGCGCAGCGGGACGCGCCGAGCCCTGCTCGCGCGGGCCTGCACAAGCCCGGCCGCGCGCTGGCGGAGTGCGCTGCGCCCGGCACGCTTGGCGCAAGCGCGCGCCGGCCCGCGGGGGGGCGCGCCTCGCGGCCGGACAGCGCCTCGGCGAACGTCCGGCCGACGCCCTGCTGCAGGCTGACCAGCTCGTCGCGCCGCGCCTGCCGCACGCCCTCGTCCACCTGCGCTGCCAACATTGTCATACGTATGCATTGCTGGAGTGCAATAAACACTGACGGGACGCTCCAGCGCTGCATCATCCTTGCGCCCGATGCCACCCAGCGTCTAGACCAGTTACACACTGTCATGCAGCAAATCACAGCAACCAAAAGCTGGCGCACCCAGCCAAGGGAGCGGCAGCATCAGCGCGCATTGGGGTCCTCAAGAGGAAACTGGTCGCTGTGCAGAGCATGCCCGGCAGGCAGTACACAAAGAGCCTGTGAAATTCCCGCCATTTACTCCACACAGGCCCGGCCCCGGAGTGTGCAGCAGGTTACAGGCGTGCCGGTTCAGGGGGCCTCCACCCCGGGCCGCGCCTGCTCCGGCAGGCTCGCGGCCGGCGTGCCCTCCTCGGCGCTGTACGCAAAGGCGCCCATGCGCTCAAAGGCGAACTCGCGCGCAAAGTCCACCAGCTCGCGGTGCTGCGCCTCCGTCTCGCCTGCGCGGAGCGCCAAACTGGCGCGTGAATGCACGTCCAAGCCGCTGCTGGCGCCCACATGCGCACGCCGTGCTTGTCGTGTCGCTCTCCGTGCGCCAAGCGTGGGAATGAATCAATCTGAGGCGGAAATCAATCAATATGCGCGCGCCTGCCGCAAGGGGGAGGACAGCACGGAGATGGCGCGCGGCTGTGCATCTATGCCCAGGCAAATGCCCATGCAATTGCAAAATGCGCCTGACCCGTGGTCAGCCACTGCCTGAGCGGGCACAGGCGGCGGCGCGCTCAAGCGGACAGCCCTGCTTGGCATGTGCATCCTGGACGCGCCTCTCCCTCAAGCACGGCTCCACCACAGAGGCGCGCCCTGGGGCACGGCGCGGCGCGCGCCGGGCGCACCCGGGAAGCCGGAGATGAAGGTGGTCCGCAGCGCGAGGCCGGGGATGCGCGCGCGCAGCGTGCGCAGCAGCCGCTCAGTGTGCTCGCGCGGCGGGCGGTTCATGGCCAGCAGCGTCAGGTTGCAGATGTGCTGGAGCGGGATGTCAATGTATTTGCACACCTGCGCGCGGCGCCAGCGGGTGAGCGGCCGCCGGCGGGTGGCGAGCGCCGTGTCAGGGTGCTCTGCAGCGGCCCGCCTGCGTGCTGGGGCATGCTCCGGCAGCATTTCCACACACTGTACGAGCGCGGCGGCCTGCGGCAAAGCTGCAGGCATGCCAACGCACTGCGCGCGCCATGGCCTGTGTGCAAAACTGTATGCATGCAAACACGCTCCACACAATACAATATGCACTGCTCCGCATCCCAGTGCAAGGGATGCAGGATCGGCACGCGTCTCAGCCTGCAGGCCCGCCGGCGCGCCTATCCCGAGGCAGCGGCAGCTGCGGCGCAGCAGAGCGGCTGCAGAGCGCGCCTTGGGGTTGGTGGCAATCTCATCGATCAGCTCGTCAGTGAAATAGGAGGGGTAGCAGTACAGCAGGCGCATCCAGCGCAGCCCCTCAATACGCCCCAGCTCCCGCAGTAGCTCCGCCAGGCCAGGTCCGCCGCGCACGTCCTGGCCGTACCTGCAAGGGTTAGTGTAGAGTTAGGTCCTACCCTAGCGTGCGGAGGTAAACCTGATACGGGGCACCGCCTGCTTACGCCCACTTGCAGGAGCACACCCTTGGACGCAAGCCCAGCTGTAAAGTCGGGCACGCACGTCAAAGCACGCCCGTCCTTGCACCGCGGGCAGCCTCACCGCGGCTACCTGGCTCCGAGCAGCCTCGCCGAGCTGGCGCACTCGTGCATGCCCTGTCATGCTCTGCGCCACGCTTGCACGCAGTGACAGGCAGGACACATGCACTGTGATGTCACACACACCAAGCCCCACCGGTTCCGGTGGCCATGCGGTACAACACACGAACACTGCTGTCAGGCCACATCAGCGTTCCGCTGCAAACAGGCGCAGGCCGTCCTGGCAGCATGGGGTTGGGGATAGCGCATAGGACGCGCACTGGTTGGTGTCCTCGGCGATGAGGCAGAGCTCCTGGACGCCGGAGGCGACCAGCGCGGCCGCCTCGGCGACCGCCGCGGCCCAGGGCTTGGAGCGGAAGCGGCCGCGCCAGGACGGGATCGCGCAGAAGGTGCACGCGTGGTTGCAGCCCTCAGCCACGCGCAGGTACGCCGTGTGCGCCGGCGTCAGCCGGTGCCGCGCGGCCTCTGGCCGGAAGGGCACCGTCGCGTCGCCGACCTGCGGGCACGATACGCCTTGCGAGGAACCAACTGTGCTGAGTTGCTGTTCCGCGCAGACGCAAGGGCGCAACGACACAAGGTGCAGCAGCACCCCTGCTGGACAGGCAGGCGCCCGGGGCGGCTGCCTGTCCAGCTTGCTCAGGCGGTGCGCGCCGTGCAGGCGGAGGCGAGGGTGGGCGGCCCGGTCGCACCAGCACCCGCTGCCGCTTTGGCCGCTGCGCGGCCTCGCCGTCCGGCGCCGCGAGCGCCTCTCGGATCGACGCCGGCAGCTCGCCGTAGCGCTGGAAGCCAACGACGAGGTCCGCCTCCGGAATGGACTCCGCCAGGTCCGCGCCGTAGCGCTGCGCCATACAACCGGTGACGACCACTCGTCGCACACTGCTGCCGCTGTCTGCCTTCAGCTGCGCCGCATCCAGGATGGCCTGCCGGCACAAGGTGGCGCGCTGACCACGCGTGTGCGGCCCCAACCTCCTCCGTGTCATGCACCAGTGAGCGTCGACAGTCCTGCACAGTGCAGGGATTGCCCACAGCCAACAGAGCGCTGGTGGGTGTGGAACTTCACAGAATGCGGTGTCGCAGCGGCGCGCGCGACGCTGACGGCAGCGCAGGCGAACACACCTCCAGCGACTCAGCCTTTGCCTCGTCAATGAAGCTGCACGTGTTGACGATGAGCACCTCCGCATCCTCCGGCCGCTCGCTGACCTCAAAGTCCGCCGCAGCCAGGTGCCCGAGCACGACCTCCGCATCCACGGTGTTCTTGGGGCAGCCGCGCTGCACCATGCCCACACGGACGCGCGCTGGGGCAGGGGCGGCATCCTGCGCGGCTGCGGGGGCCGCAGCGCGCGCCGGGGCGCACGGCAGCCGCCGTAGGGGGCACGAGCTGGAGTGCGGGTGGAGCGCAGCTCTGTGCAGGAGAGGAGCCATGGCACTGAGCCCTCGAGTCACGAGCGCTCGTTGCTGTTTCGCATCCTGCAAAGGAAAATTCTCCGAGACCGAGAAAATTTTTTCCCGCCTACCCCTCTAATTTACACCCAGGCAAGTGTGCCAGTAATGCTGGCCCAACATGCAGGCGAGACCGCGTCTGGGCAAAAGCTGCAGGACCCAGCACCTCGCAACGACGCGGCAACCGCCCACCTGTCTTGCGGTCACTGCAACCCGCTCAGACTCCTGCAGCCACCGCTCGCCAGCTCGGCCACGCTCCTGCAGGTCCCCCTTGCGCCTGGGCCACGGGGCTGCAGCGGCTGCAGAGCCTCGGCCGCCGGTCCGCGCCCGCCCACTCACAGCTTGGGGGCGGGGCTGCTGCGCGCGCCCGGCGGCGGCTCCGCGGACAGCTGGACCACGATCTTGCCCACGCTGCGCCCGCTGAGCAGCAGGTCCTCCGCGGCCGCCACCGCCTCCAAGCCCCTGACAATCCCGCCCCAAAACCTTGGACTTTCTGGGCGGCCCCTGGTGCCACCTTCAGCATGCAGCCACAAGAGCAGCCCTGAGAGGCTGGCCCCGCCTTAATACCGTCAAAGCCTGTTCCTCACGTGCACACCATGTCACGCGCTCCATATGCACACTACGTCACACGCTGCTCGCTCTGCACAGACGGGCAGGCCGCTGCGGGCGTCAGGCATGCGTGTCCGCCACGCCAGGCCGCTCAACGAGGGGGGCGCGCACCGGAAGGGCGCCGGGTCCAGCGCGACGTGCAGGCGGCCGGCGCGCCAGGCGGCCACGAGGCGCTGCAGGTGCCGGCGGTACAGGTGCGCATAGTGCAGCAGGAAGAAGCCTGCGGCGCGGCGGGCCGGCGGCTCGGCGGCGTGCGCGACCGGCTTGCTGGGTGTGCTCGCGTTCGCGTGGCGGGGCAGGGACGAGGCAGCAGCACACATGCTGGGCGTGACTCACAGCCACCGTGCCAGGCAGTCAGCAGCGGCCGTGTGCTCTTCAGTGACGGGGCCGCATGCTTTTCACAATCTATAAAAAAGAGCTATACGATCGGGGGCCGAGGGGCGGCGCCTGTGATGGTGGCCGAGCGCCAGAGCAGCAGCTCGGGCGTGCCGGGCGGCAGCGCGCTGGGCGCCCAGCCGGCCGCGTACTGCGACACCGCGCCGATGACCACCAGGCGCCCGCCGCGCGCGAGCGCGCCCACGCCCGTCGCCAGCATCTCGCCGCCCACCGCCTCCCAGACCACGTCCATGCCCTGCGCGCGTGGCGCACGCGCGCTCAGCGGCGCCGCCGGACGCCGCGCGCGCGCTGCCGCGCCGGCGCGCCCATGCTGCCCGGCAGCGCGCGCGTCGGGCCTGGCCCGCAACCGCGCTGGCACGCCCGTGCTGCCCGACAGCGCGCGTCTCAGGCCTTGACCGTGACCAAGCTGAGCTTGCTGGATGCGGGCCGCTCAGGAACCCGCACCCGGCATCCCAGGCACCTGTGGCCCTGCTGTGCGTCATGCACTGAGCCTGCACGGCTGCGAACACGCACCCGCGACATGACCTGCTTGCTTCGGCGCGCTCCGCTGGTGTGAGCAGCCGGCGCGAGCAGCCGGTGTGAGCAGGCACCGCAGGGCTGCCGGCCTCACACAGGGTACGAATGACAGCCACACGCAGGGCAGCAGAGCCGCGCCTTGGGGAACTCGCGCTTGAGCACGTCCTTGACGCGCTCCTGGTGGTAGTCAATCACGCGCGCTGCGCCCAGGCGCCGCAGCAGCGCGGCCTTGGCCGGGCCGCCGCAGGTGGCCACGACGGTCGCGCCAGCGGCCGCCGCCAGCTGCACCGCAAACTGGCCCGTGCCGCCGGCGGCCGCCGTCACGAGCACCGTGTCGCCGCGGCGCACGCGCCCGGCCTCCTCCAGGCCTGCCGCCGCTGGTGAGACATGATAGTTAGGGTTAGGGTTTCCAAGCAGCAGCACGCATACACAGTCGGGCCCTGCAGGGCCCTGAGATCTATATGATCTCAGCACGGCAAGGCACCCCACCCTGCTTGTCAGTGGCATGCTCTGCGCCAGCGGCGCAACGATGGGCACGGAGAGCCAACAGAAGCTCAGCTCAGCAAGGCACACCAACCTAGCTCGTTGACAACACACTTGATGGCACGCATGGCAGCCGCGCACCGATGACCGCGGTGAGGCCCGCCAGCGACTCAAACTGCACCAACCCGGAGCACAGCGCCTCAGTAGGACACCAGTCACCACAGCAGAAGCATCCTTGCGCGTGCGTGCGCCCAACTCGAACTGCGCCGGCATGCGGCACAGCGTCTATGTAGGACATGGTCCACGCAGCGACCCTACCATTGCATGTGGGTGCGCCAGTAGCGCGCGCCTGGTAGACGACGAGCGACACGTCGGAGAGGATGTGGTTGAAGGCCGACGACGACTGGTTGATGACGCCGAAGCCGATCTGGCCGCGAAAGTAGAGCGGCGCCACCACCGCCGCCGGCAGGATCTGGATCAGGAACCTGCCCCGAGCGCGGCTCACGCTCGGCCTCTTTCCTCGCGGCGCACGCGGACACCAACCCAGCTCAGAGTTGTCCGGACGTCATCCATTCGTGTTATATATTTGATTCATTCATCACTTGGCATAGGGTGGGTAGGGTAGAGTAGGGTAGGGCACAGGCGGGCCGCGCCGGTAGAAGGACGTGAAGAACTCCAGGTTGCGCGAGGTGCGGATGAGCTGCACGTAGTTGGCCACCACCGCGCCCAGGCGCTCGAACAGCAGCCGCCCCTCGGCCGCCTCGCCCGAGTAGAACGCGATGCTCTCCGCGTTCTCGCGCACGCGCACCAGGCCGTACCTGCCGGCGCGCCGGCGCGCCCGTGAGGCGCGCACGGCGCGCGCGCTGCCGGGCGTGCTGGGCGCAGGTTGGGACCACCTCCAGTGCCACTGGAGTGCGTCAGCGCGGGACCCATCAAAGCCCTGCAGACCTGACGCTCTGATTCTAACTGGTGGTCCAGGTGTAGCGCTGCACTATGAAGAGCTGTACATGCACTCGGGCTGGGAAACGAAAGATAGTCAGAAGAAGAAGCAGCACATGCACTTGGGCTGGGAAAGAAGAAACAAAACAAAAACTGAACATGCACACGCATCAGGCTGGCTGCTGCGTGGCCGCGGCGCGGGCGCGCGCGCCGGAAGTTGGCCTCCTGCGCCTCCTGCTGGAAGTTGAGGCCGACCAGGCGGCGGCCCAGGAAGAGCGTGACGCCGGTGCCGCCGATGGAGTAGACGACCAGCGCGGCGAACAGCGGCGGGTAGATGCTGTACAGGATCTCGCTGAAGGACACGAGGTCGATCACCGCGTTCAGCAGCGTCATGCTGAAGCCCAGCGCGGTCTCCGTGAACTGCCTGCGCCGGCGCGGCCGCCCCGGCTGTCAGCCGCGCTCTGCAAAGCGCATGGCATGAGGCAGCACGCCTGCGCGCGCGCTCTCAGAGCCGGAGCCGCAGCAGGAAAATGGCATCTTACCAGGTGAGCTGTGGCATGTCTTCGTTGCGTCTGGGTCCTTTGCGTTGTCCATTCAGGCCCGGACGCACAGAACCACCCGCGGCAGACTTGCTGCCCCGGGATCATGGGTGCATGGGTGCGGGGCAGGGGCGCACCGCACGTCGGACGCAATGCGCTGGTCCGGGTTGTCCACCAGCGCGCCGGCCTGCACCTGGTAGAAGGCGCGGTTGGCCAGGTACTCGCCGGTCACCCGCCGCGTCATCCACTCGCGCCACTCCAGCGCCAGCATCGACTGCGCGCGCGCGCCCGCGGGCCTCAGCATGCAGCGCCGGGTGCGTGTTTAACTCTACTTGCTGTAAATACATGCGAAGTCTGTGAAGGTGAGCGGGTGGTTGTCGGTGAGGCCAAACGGCAGGGCTTGTGAGGAGCAGTTAGCAATGTGGCCCCATGTCGCACATGCTGACTGCAGCTCACACTTACCACACAGCAAGTGTTTCTACCACCCAGCGCACTTACATGCAGCTGAGGTGACGCACATGCGAGGCTTATTTTGCATACCACTATAGCCTGGCATGCGGAAGCAGAGAGCAAGCGCACCTGGAAGTAGTCGCGGAACACGAACACGGGGATGCCGGCGCACAGGGCGCAGAGCCACTTTATCAGCATCTGCGTGAAGCGCTCCGCATCCTTGTCAGAGATGGCGTTGAAGAAGTCGCGGCCGAGGAAGTTGAAGGTCACGCTGCGCCACATCGACCACACGGCATACGTGACCCAAACGCCGCAATTGTGATTGACGTTCCAACGTGCATGAGGCCACGGCTGGGGAGGATCTTCAAGCGACAGAAAAGTTTTGGGTGCGTGGTATCTACATGCAACGTTATAAATTTTCCATGATGAACGGTGCCCTCTGTGACCAGGTTCTTGATGGATAGCTGACGAAAGCTGACGAAAGTTGCTGTCATAGCATGCAAGGTAAGTACAGAGGTAAAAATAGTGCATGCAAACCATGGGACCTTTTGCCATTCACTGCACGGCAGTTGCAGCTCATTGACTTACTGCATGAAGAAGGCATGGCCTTGCGTGGTGAGCCGTCAACATAGGGGCAGCGTTAGGCACCTCACGCCAGTCGTGCCCAGCGTCAGCGCCACGACCGTGGCCAGGCGCCACCGCGCCCGGCCCCCCGCCTCCTCGTCAAACCAGTAGGGCAGCGTGAGCTGCGCGCACGTCACACACGTGTATGGTCTGTGGTGCTCGAGTCAGGTCCGGCAGCGCAAGCTTCGCCTGCTGCTGATATGGGAGACCAAGCGTCACAATGTCAGTTGGCAGGTCCACGGACAGCCTGTCTGTGGCTCCTGAGCCACACGCCAGGAGCACATACTGTGCCACAGGTCGGGGGGGTCATTTGACGCGCAGGCCACGCGTGGTTGCGTGTTCAACAGCCAGTGTTGAGCGGCTGGTCAGCTGTCTGGGCAGCAACAACAGGCCTTGCCTTGACCAGGCGCGACCATATGACTTTGATGTCCTCGCTGGCGCCCTCCACGTTCTTGCTCGGCGCATGCGTTGCAGTTGCGCCATCGGTTGCGCCATCAACCTGTGTCGCTCTGCAGAGGCCCGGGGGGTCCTCACAGCCCCACCGTCCCGCCCGCGTGCTGGCAGCCTTCTCCTGCCTAACCGTGTGGGCCGGGCGGTGAGCTACATGCTGCCTGGAGCGCTGTCGCAGCATGCAACGGCACACCGCCCTCGTCCCAGGCAGCTTACTGGGTGCAAGCTGCACCCCACAGCTCAGCACTTGCCCCCGCATCGGGCTATTGCTTCCTCCCTCCCATTTAGTAAATTCTCATGCTGCTCAAGGCCTCAAGCCGAGGGGAGCTAGCCTCCTAGGCACTGTGATAACCTGCTGTGCCAAGCATAGCTGCGACATGGAGCTATGGCCAGATCTGAAGCAATGCTAATAAGCAGACACACTGCTTGCCCACTGCTGCATAGGTCGCTTGGCCCCTGTGTCAGGATTCAACGCAGAGCGGGGCTGGTGGAGCGCATCCGTGCCAGGCCAATGGCAGCAGGTTAGACATGCTCCCTTGTCCATTCTGCCCTGCAGTGTTCAACAGGTCTAGCTTGTGCCGACTGCTACTGGGGACACAGGAGAGAGGGATACATCGTGCACGGGAGTACATGCGCCGGCTCTGAGCTTTGGGATAATCTCAGACGTGCAGTATGCAGAGTGCGCCACCCTCAGCCTGCAGCCGCGCACCGTGTCACGTGAACAAGAGCGTTTGAAGTCACTGTTTGCCCGGCGAGTGCAGCATACCGGACGGCAAGTCGCACGGGGGCACCCCGCGGTACTACAGGGCGGCCCTCCAGAGCCTGCAGCGGGCGGTGTCAGCCTGGCAGGCCTCCGCAGGCCTGCACTTTGTTATACACTTGGGTGCGCGCCGCAGCCGCCCCTGGCCTTGTTCCTTACAACCAGTGCAGGACCTGTGCACTGCGGGTACCTCACATAAGCAGTCATGCCGAGCATTCCCAGGTGGGGCCTGCAGGTGACATCATCGATGGGTGGAACCCCAAGGACCGCGCGCACGCCACGCTGGACGCGCTTGTTGCCGAGTTTGACAGGTCAGGCAAGCCGCACTACCACATCATCGGCAACCACTGCCTGTACAACCTGTCTCGCCAGGCGCGCTCCGACCTGGCACGCCGCTCAGAGACGAGGCTGCTCTGTCTGATCAGCCCTGCATGCGCAGGCTCTGCAGGGCCCCATCAGTGGCCATGCGCTGCACATGGTGGCTGCATGTGGCATGGGATCATGCTAAATTTGAATCACAGTACCATCATAACCCCAAAGCGGCAAGACAGCGGCCTGAGAGTCGTCCTGGTCAGACCAGTCTGCACAAACACACACACGCCTGCACCTGGCGCTGCCACCCGAGGATGCCCCGCGCATGAACACGGACAACCCGCCGAGCGGCAGGCGCTGAACGAGAGGCTGCGCATGGGCGGCCCCGGGGGTGCAAGCTACTACGCGTTCACGCCTGTGCGCGGCTGGCGGATGGTAATTTTAGACGCGTATGACATTAGCCTGCTCGGATGGCCGCCGGGCGAGCCGCGGCATGCGCAGGCCGTGGCGACCTTGGATGCACACAACCCCAACACGGTGCGCCTGGGGCACCCAATGTGTAAGAGATCTGGCGGCAGGATGCCCTGTGCATGCCGGCCTACAGCACTCATGCAGCCTGTGCGACTTCGCGAACGTCATGTACTTGCTGCAAAGACAGGTCAAGCTGGGGCATAGACAATGGACGCACTTATGTACTGAGTGCTTAGCCACCGTGCGCACTTGTTTACATTGTACAACTGCGCGGTGACCGCACGTGAGTATCTGTTCGTGTAGCGTAGAGTGACATGCCAGGCAGCCTGTTCTGCAAGGCATTAATGCTGTGAGCCTCGCAGATGCCAGAGAGCCTTCTGGCTCTGTGCGGCCCTGTGGTGATCAGCATGCCCAGGCCCCCCGGCACAGTGGCGCGCAGGAGAAGAACAGCCCAGAGGGGCTGGTGGGCGTGGCGCGGCGCTTTGTCAAGTTCGGCGGCGGCGCCAGCGACGCGCAGCTCGCCTGGCTCCGCGACGAGCTCGCCACAGCGGCGGGCCGCGGCGAGCGCGCCATCGTCTGCAGCCACCTGGTGCGCCGTTGCTGTCGCGCCTTGTGGAAAGCCGACCCTACCTCTGACAGCGCCTCACTGTCTGCCAGCCTCCCTTGCGGCAACTTCAGTCTGCCTGGCTACATGAGGTGGCGTGCTCTGGCTGGCTGGCAGTGATGGCAACCCACAAATAGCTGCCAGTGCCGATCCTGACACTGTCTGTTTACCAGCTTTTGAGAGATCTGTGCTCGGTAAGCTATCCAGCATGGTTTGCGCAAACGCATGCCTCTGGCGGCATGACTGTGCACACGCTGGGAGCGCGCCAGACGCGGGGCGCCGGGCGCGCAGCCGCTGCACCCGGCCACCTGCATCGGCACCTGCCTGTTGTGGAACTATGAGGAGGTGCTCTTGGTGCTGCGCGGCGCCGGCAATGTCGTGGCCACCTTCTCCGGGCACACACACCGGGTGCAGACCCTAACCCTTGCACGCACGCATGCTGGCCACCTGCTGCCCAGTACCATAAAACCTTCTGCCGCAGCCTACCTGTGTGTGCGAGCAAGGTGCGTGCTTGCCTGGCGCCGTCGCGGCCGCGGTGTGAACGTGTTTTGCACAGAGTGGGGCAGGACGAGGGAGGCATTTCCGGGCTGACACGAGGCGTGGGGCGGCGCAGGACGGCTACGCGCAGGATGAGGCGGGCATCCACCACCGTGTGCTGCAGGGTGTTGTGGAGACGCGGCCGGGCGTGGACTGGTGCGCTCGTCTGACCGCGCCGCACGTCATGGGCTTGCTGCCTTATGTTGAGTGCGGGGCATCTTTGTGGGGTAGGGAGACCACGTATGGTACAAACGGCTGCCTTCAGAGATCATTTAATCAGTGTGTGAGTTGGGTTGCGCATGATGAAAGCGTGCACGTGAAACCTGCAAAGACAGTGCCATGTGCATCTTAGCCGGCTGCAACATGTGTAGTGCTGCCGCTCCTGCGCAGCTTTGGCATCTGCCAAGTGTATGGCGACCGGCTGGAGCTGCATGGCGCGGGCTCGCTGGCATCCGCGACCTATGCTTTCCAGCCCACAACGGCAGCGAGCGGCAACGGCGCAAGGGGTCCAGTCAGCAGCGACGCAGCAGCTGTGTAGCAGGGCTGCCAGTTAATGTGAAGGAGTCTATTCTCAGGTACCACCCTGACAGGTAGACATACTTGACTTCTGGAATGACCAACGTACGGAAGCATGCCATGCAGAACAAAGTGAGTTGTCCTTGATCTGGTGTCTAGCAGGGCATGTCCGTTGCGTGTGACCAAGTGAGCAGGCACTTCAGGGTCTGTAGTGGGCACACATGATGGTATTGCGTGTGGGGCAGCTTGACACACCTAACACTATTAGCCTGACCATGAATCGGTGCCGGGCATGCGTGCCCTGACATGCACCAAATGACTGCATGTTACTTTGCCGTGTCATTGCCCTGTGTCTGCCGTGGACTACCTGTCTGCCGTCTGCATTTACATTGCGCCTATATTTTGCAAGAGCCAGAACATGCTGCTACGCCGTGCAGCCAATGTGAACAAACAGTCATCGCACCCAGAGCATCCAGTCAATGAGTCTGATCTAAGCAGGCACCAAGCGCCTGCACGTTAACGCACAGTGAAAGCCATACTAGGCCCTTGCTATGACAGCTGTGCTGCCTGCTGCTCACCCGAATACCACATGCGTTGCAAAGGTGTCGCTGCAGGTTCAAAGTCCACCCAGCCTATGCGTGACTCTTCAGGAGCAGGCAAGCAGCATGCAGCGGCAGGCAATTGAAGGCGCATGTGCTAGTGAGTGTTTGACAATGCATGAAACGGGGGTGTGATGTACTAACACAGGCAGATCAGCAACATAGTCTGTACGAGCAAGCAAAAAGCGCGGCCCTGCGCGGCATGCCATGCAAAGACCTGCTCGCAAGGCAGCGCCAGTGCTTGAAACCTAGTCTGAGGCAGCGGGCTATGGGGCGGCGGCGTGGGCCAGGCACTGCGCTGTATACTTTGTGGCGTCCTTCTGGGTCGCGCGGAAGGCTGTATCGCCAAAGTCGCTGCGCCGGACACGCACAGTCAGGCCATGCACACTGCCTTGAGCGGGCGCGGACGGCAGAGCCACGCGCACCGGACGAGGCCGTAGTATGTGTCTGCGTTGACCCGGCACTCTTCCAGGTGTATGATGTCCTGGGTCGGGATGCGCGTGCACTGTGTGGTCAGGATGCAGGCCCGCAGGCCCGTATCGCAGGCGGCCTTGGCGGCGCCAGGCGTGCCGTAGCAGCTGCGGATTACGCGTCCGGGCGGCGCGTCTAAGCACCGGAGTATGAACCGGGTCTGATGATGGCAGGCAGTGCTGCAACGCTGCTCAAAGCGCACTTGTCATGGCTGTTGCAGCAGGACGTGAAGTCCACGCCGTGGCCCAGGTAGGTGCTGCCCAGCACCGCTTGCGGCACCCTGGCCACCACCTCGTCTGAGCCGCGCGCACCTGTTCAGGCCGCGCCGCCCGCAACTTTGTGCGTAGCAGGCGTGCACAGCGCAGCGCACCGGTCCCGCAGCCGTTGAACAGGTCGGCGAAGCAGGCCTGCTGCACGCCCCCGGCGGCTATGATCGTAGCGTTGGCGAAGTTGGGGCAGTCCTGGCCCAGCACAAGGCCTCAGACCAGAGTGAGGCGCGTAGCGCCCTGACATGTACGTACTGAACGGCCGTGCGGGGTGCGCCTCAGCGTTGTACGCTGGTCCAGTGTACCCAGGCCCAGTCACACAAGGCGTGGCCGCCCATGAAGCACCTGCTGGCGTCAGTCATGCAGTCAGTGCCATACACTCTGTATACCTGCATGCTTGACCGGTGCGCTTGGTGCTGCACGAGCTCACCCAACAGCAACAGATTGAGCCAAGTGCGGTGGATGCGAAACGCAGGCAGAGCGCACAGCGGTGCATGCATCACGCTCAGTTCATAGCTGCACTTGTGCAGTAGCCAGGTCTGTTCAACGCTGGCGTGTCATAGGTACACAAGAGCAAGGCAAGGTCATAGGGACTCAGGCGTGTGGATCGGTCACACACTTTTCTTGTTGCTCCTCATATTTTCAATTTGAATTCACCCTAACCAGCTTGCTGCGGTTTTCGAACGACCTGGCGTTAGGCAGCTCCAGCAGCCTGGCGCAGTGCTGCAAAAGCCCGGGCACGCACAGCGGAGATGGGCCGTACGTTGCTGAGCACCGTGGTGCTGGCGGCCGGCTTCGGCCTGCTAGCGGCCGGCGCAGCGGCCCAAACCGCATATGACTGCGGCGTCGTCACTGGGCCACAGCTGGCCACCCTGTTTACCACCGCCCTCCAAGTGGGCGGCAGCAGGTTGCTCAGCTTGAACAACTGCACCTTTGAGATCGCTGGTGGCGCTGCCGCACCGGCCGCGTCGCCGTCGGTGCCCACTGCGGCGCCTGCCGCGCCTGCACCCGTCAATCCAAACGCCAAACGCGGGATAGGCACCTGGAACCCGACCTCCGATCTAGGTGCCCTCAAAGGTGCCGACTGGTGGTACTCCTGGGGCGTCGACCCCTGGGCCGACGCCATCGCCGCTGGAAACCGCGCAGGGATCGAGTTCGTATCCATGATAGTGCGCCCGCGCCCGCGCCTGCCTGCCCAAGGTGCTCTGAGTCTTGGGATCTCCCGTGCGGTTGCTTGCAAACATATCACAAGTGCACGCGCTTGAGCGCGCAGTGGGGCAAGGACAGCTCGGGCGGCATTGGTCCGCCAAACGCGGGCATGGCGCAGCTGGGCAACATCCCTGCCGGCACCAAGGTCCTGCTGGGCTTCAACGAGCCCAACCACGTGCGCCGCCAAGGGCTGTCAGGGCCTGCACTGGGCCCAGCGCAGCCCGCCGGCCTCAGCTTCAAGGCTCGCACGCCGCTGCCACCCTGGACTGAGGCAGGGCCGTCTCGGCGCAGGGCGAGCAGTCCAACCTGGACCCCACGACCGCGGCCAGCCTCTGGCAACAGGTGGAGCAGGTGCTGGCCCTGCCTGCGGCAAGTAAAGTACAACACTGGCTGTTAAATAAGTAAATAACTTGCACAAGAATTGCATTCATGGTGCAGCCAGCCGGTCCGCCTTGCAGCACCCGGCTGTGCCCATGCCCCTATAGCGCTGCATGGCCTTCGGCAGGCAGGCTGCATGCCCCGGGGCAGATGCCTCCAATGCATGTGACCGGCAGCTTGGTGTATGCGAGGCGGCGGCGTCGGCCATGTCATGGTGGTGGCGAGGCAGTGGCGTCGGCCATGTATGCGAGGAGTTGTTGTGTGCGGCCGGCAGGTCGCGTCCTCGCGCGGCATGCGGCTGGGCTCGCCCGCGCCCAACCCGTGCGGCAGCAACTGCAACACGTTCTCGGACCCGTTCCAGTGGTGGGACGCCTGGCAAGTGGCCTGCAACCAGATGTACGGCCGTGACTGCCACGCCGACTTCTACGCCTCGCACTTTTACAGCTGCGACACGCAGGCTATCTCCGGGCGCGCCTGCGCTGCGGCACTGCACCTCCGCCAGTGCTCACACAAGCCACCCTGCCTCCTGCCAACGCTTGAATCATGATGCACATTGTCTCATTTTAGATTATGCACATTGTCTTGTTCTAGCTGCATGCCTGAATGGTGCAGCATACAAGCAATATTTTGCAGAGTGTGCGAGTCACGGGACATGCAGCAGCAACAGGCCACAGACATGCGCCTGCGCAACGCAGGTACGTCAATGAGATGGCGAGCAAGTATGGCAAGCCCGTGTGGATTACAGGTGCAGACCCCTGACCTGCAGCCCGACGACATACAATCGAGCACTGTATCTGTCGCCGCTCTGGAGTGCAGCGCTCATGCCTTGCTAAGCGGCACGTCCGGTAATACCCAGCAGCACATGCACATCATGAATGACACAGCATTCGTGCCGCATGCGTGCAGAGTTTGCATGCATGGGCGGCGACGACACGGCGCAGATCTACTTTATGCGCCAGGTGCTGGCGCTCCTGGACGCGAACCCTGCAGTGGAGAGGTGAGTATACTCGCACGTTGCTCGAGTGCTGATCATGCACTTGTTGACGCCCTGCCGCAGACACCATAAGGCAAGGGCAAGGAGACAGCATGTAACACTGCCCAAAATATCAGGTGGTGTAATTTTGTTCGATATAGAAGCCACGCAAAACACTGCGCATTGACACAGATGCTGACCAAGTGTGGACCATGGCCGGACTGCTCGCTCATGCGTCATTGGTTGCAGAATACGGGAGATACGCGGCAGGCATTTTCTGCCAAGCGAGTAGCAGATACGCCGCGCAGGTACGCGTGGTTCGCACCGGATGTGACTGCCCCCATCTTCAGCTGGGTGGGGGCCGCAGCCTCGCTGCTGAGCAACGGACACCCCAGCGACATCGGCCAGGCGCGCCCCGCTCTGCACGCGCGCACTGCTTTTGTCTTTCTGTTACGCAGACGCTCAGGCGCCGCTGTTGGGCGGACGCTTGCGGAATGCATGTGCTGTGCAGTGCAACAGTGTCATGGTGAGTCGCTGCTGCTTGAAGGCAAACTTACAAGCACGCCGCTCAGCTGCTGCACTGTACATGCGGCATGTGCAATGCCTGCAAGGTGGGCAGCCCGTTTAGATGAACCTGAGACCCTTGCATGCCTTGCGCGGCAGCTGTACCTGGGCCACAGCAGCGCGGGCACTGAGTCGGCGGGGCCGCCGACCGCCAAGACAATCGCGCTGACTGCGCCACTGCCCCAGATTCAGACCAACAGCTCCTGGGCCGCCCAGTGCAGCAGCTGCGTGGGCACCACCGGCGTGGCCGCCGCGCCCTCGCCATCCGCTTCTGCTGTGACCGCACACAACGGGCTGTGCGCCAAGTGCGGCTTTTCCACGGTATGCAGCCCCCTGGCTGAAGCTCATCGCTCAGGGGTATGAGGCAACGGTGTACAGCCCTTTCAATAGGCTGCTCCAAGGGCAATAGGCTGTTCCCAAGTCCTCTACTGACGTCACGGTCTTGACATCGCTGTCCATATCCAGCCCCTCGTGTCATCCAGCAGAAGCTTGCATGGCCTAGGCGGCAAGATAGGCGGCATTAAAACACTCTGTACTTTTTTTCCTGTTTGCAAAATGCGGGCAAGTCCTCACACCTGCCCTCCATGTGGCAGGTCACAAAGACCCAGGAGGCGTCGCTGCGCGTCATGTGGGGGGCCGAGCCTTCCGCGTCTGCGCCCGCAATGGCCCCCATGCCTATGGCCGCGAGGTCCCCGAGGGGCAGTACCGCAATAAAGACTCGTTAGAGGGCCCGGGAGCTCATGTGGAGCCCGAGGACCCTTTTATCTCGAGAGTCTGCACACTGTCTGGTAGTAAATGGTTAAGAGGATGCTGATGCATGAGAACAAATAGCACAAATTCACAGTACAGCAAGATATTGTCAGGTCGATGCAAAGCAGGGCTGTTCCCATTTTCTTGCTGCGCCACTGCACATAGGAGACATGAAAGACAATTCGGCAGGAGCTGTGATGCGTCTGCTTGCAGCATACATGCGTACAAGCAGGTGCATGTGCAGCCGAATACATGTGCTGCAAGCAAACTCCTGGCAGTTCATTGTGCTTTGGTAAGCGAGTACAGATGCAGCAGTGAGCATAACACGAGCTTCCACCTGGGGACACAGACGTCTGTGAGCAGCTGCTCGATTGCAGCATCACGCGCACGGAAAGGCAGCCATTCAAAGTGCTGCACAGACATGTTTTAAATTGAGACACATGCAAATGATCGCATGCCTTACACAGCTCAGCTGCAGCAAAACGCTGACCCTCAGTCATCGCCTGAGCTAAGCTCTACAAAGTCTCCAGCGGGCCGTGCAGGCGCTGCTGCAGCGCCCCTGCTCGCCCTTGCGCGCTTAGGCTGTCGCGAGGCACAGCGGTCCCGCGTCGCCTTTGCGCCCGGCCCTGAGCTGGCTCCCTGAGCTGAGGGGCCCGGGTCCATGACCTCCAGCCACACCTCCCTCTGGCCTGCACGTAAACAGCCAAAGACATGTATCTTACTGCGCCAACCAAAGCGCTATAGCCAGCCACTGAAAGCACTCTTTCGTAAGGCCACGCACCGCGCTGCAGCAGGGCGGCGCGCGGCGAGCACTTCAGGTAGGAGTTTGTCGCGTAGGCTGTGAAGCCAAAGTCCAACTGCGTGAACCCGAGCGCGTGGGTCAGCATGTGCAAGTCAGTGGCTTTAACAACTGCAGCTGCTGTGCCAGTAGGGTGTGCAGCACTTGCATGCACACGGCAAACACCTGATGATGCTGGCATCAGGCGGGTACAAAGCTTACTCATGCGTGGCAAGAAGCTGACATGCACAGAAGCACAGAGTGCACGCGGCCTGCAGCACCTGCAGGAAGCCATCATAGAGGAGCTGCGCAATGATGCGCTCGCACTCCTCCGCGGGTGGCAGGCTGCCTCGGGCAGCCTGCGTCATCAGTGGCAGCAGGTTCAGCCACAGGGCCTTGCGCCATGGTTGGTGTAATGCATGAAGTGAGGGCCGCGAGCTTGAACATGAACGATCAGATGCACTTCAAATGACATTCATTAGTCCTTAGCACCACTCATATGAAGCAGCACACCAGGACATGGTGCGGCTGTGACGACATGCATAAATGCAGACACGTGCGACAACAGGCGCATGCGCACCGTGCTGCGCCATGCCTTGACAAGCTGCGCCAGTGTTGCACGCTTGTCGGCCGCCGGGAGCGCCGCCAAAGCCGCGCAGACATCGCGTCCGGCTGCTGTGACGTCTGTACGCCGCACACCGCTGCCACCGCTCGTGCAGCAGGCGCACGCGCGCGAGCAGACTGGCGGCGGTTCGCCAAAGTGCCTGCGCACGGCAGTCATTACATCCAGTACTGTGATGCAATGTCTGTACTGAAGCGCAGCGCTGCATGTAGTGGAGCAGGACCAGGGAAAGAAGAGCATGCGGCTGGGAGCAAGGGAAGGCCATGCTCTGATGCTGCCGTAAACTGACCAAAACCAGGGCTGGCTCCATCCTGAAAACACATCCATTGATAGTCCGCTTGTAATTCACCAGGAGTGTGATTAACAGGCGCAGACTGCGCACCTGCACAGGAGCGCGTGGCGGCAGGTGCTGCATGTGGAGGCGTAGGCGGTCATGCCGAACAGGTGCGCCTCCCAGCCCGGCTGGCAGTCGCCGTACACCGGGTCTCAGTGCATTCTGCTGTGGCCATGCTGACCATGGCCTAAATTGCTCACGCGTTGCCAAGGCGTTGGCAGCCACGCAAGCAGCCTGCCATGTCAAAGCCAACACAGCTCTAGCCTGACTTTCCATCAGCACAGGCACAACGTACTTTCTAGCACTGCCATTGCTCTCTTTCAGGTCGAAAGCACGAAAGGCATAGTTTGAATAGCAGAATGGGAGCAATGGGCAGGCGCACCTCCATGCACATCAGCGCCGCCTGGCGCAGCACGTCGCTGAACCGGTAGAACAGCACGCAGCGCGCTGGCTCGCCGTCGCGTCCAGCTCTGCCTATACGTGCGGTCCCACAGATCTGATAGATCTATGCACTCACATAGTGGCCTCTGCATTGAACGGTCTACTGCCCCACTATGGATCATATAGCAGCTCAGCACGATTAGCAGAAGGGCTGCGCCCAGTGCAGCGCAGCCACATAAACACCACTTCCACCCTGACGGCCTAGCCATGCTGACACTTGATGGGTTGAACACTTGCACTACATTGTGTCCCCACTGCTGAGCGTCGCGAGTATGGCGTGCTGAGCCATGTTCTTCTCAGGCACAGGTGAGAACGCGCACCAGACTCCTGGTAATAGTTTTCCAGGCTTTTTGACAGCGAGTGGTGCGCCACGTAGCGCACGTTGCTCTTGTTAATGCCTACGGTGGCAGTGTTCTTGGGCGCTTGGCATCACTGCAGTAGCTCTTCCGCAGCATGGATATTCAGTTTTAGAAAGCTCTTACCCATGCCGAAGGCGATCGTAGCCACAATGACTTGGAGCTTGCCTGCAGTGGCACCGCTTGCTCAGCACTGCATACCTTCCTACCTATGCTGCTTAGCACTGCAAGCCTTCCTACCTAGTGCGTCTATACGCGCATACGCAGCAAGAAAGTAAGCGTCTACAACAACTGTTCAACAGAGAGTTCTGTTAGAGTATCACGAGCACTTTCTTCTTTTGGGCACCTACAAGTCAGTCACCTAGATGCGTATCTTTGTTTTCCAGCAGCACAGCAATATTGGCGGCACGCCTTGCCTGCGCTCCATGCCGTGTGCACGCGCATGCGCTCCGAGGGGTCCATGTCTGCATGGTAGTGACCTGCCGCAAGGCCATGCGCAGACAGGCCCGCAGCAAGCGCCTCCGTGTCCTGCTCGCCGCCGGACGCGGCTGTTATAAGACCCCTGCAGACTTCACCAACCACGCGTGACACTGGCCTAGAAAGGTTTTCTGGACCTGAGAACATAGCATCCCTGGTGACTTCCAAGGGAGTGCAGTGAACTAGCATTCAGGCGGAAACAGCCTGCACGCGCTGCCCAGCACATTATCTGGCATAGGGCACGACAGACGTACAGGGCCATGCTTAGCAGCACGGGGCGGCCCAGGGTGTTGCCTTGCGCGTGAGGCAGTACACGATGCCAGAATCCGTGGCCGCAAAGTGCTGGTGGACCCAGGCCACCAGAGCGCTGGCTGCATCTTCAGCGCTTGCGGGCTTGGGCAGGACCTGCAAAGAAACAGGCCAGTGCGCAAGAGGTGCAGGCGAGGATGCAGTGCCTGCCTTTTGATTTCAAACTCTGCCAGGCCACTGCAAACACCGGCATGGGCCTAGATGGCGAGGGTGTAACGAGAACATCGATGGTGTGCGGGGTGCAACAGAGAAGTGCAGTGCTAGTAGTCAGTTGTGAACGCGCCTCGTAGAAGAGGTTGGGCCGGTCGATGGAGGACTGGAACGTCTCGCAGCCGCTCAGGCGCAGGATGGAGCAGATGTCGGCGCGCACGCGCTCGGTGGCGGTCGCGGTGAGCGCCAGGATGGGCACGTCCGGGAACAGCTGCTTCAGCACGCCCAGCTTCTTGTAGTCCGGCCTGCGCGCTGCGTGCAGCCCTCCAGCCACGTGCCTGCGTATCTTGCTGTGTTCAAGTTATTGGCACATGGTTGGGGACCGCCCATGGTTGGGGACCGCCCAAACAACATCTGCACTTCCAGAACCAGCAAAACAGAGCGTACAGCGCCTTGAGCACAAATCCAGCACACTTAGATATACAGAGCTGTGGTAGTTGAAATGGCCGGGATATGCTACCTGAAGTCATTACCCCACTGGCTGCAGCAGTGTGCTTCGTCCACCGCAATCCTGGCCAGCTGGTTCCTCTGCGAGTGCACACAAGTTCTGCTGAGAGCACTGCAGAACGAATACTAGCTGTCAAGAGGCGCATGAGCCTATTTCAGACCTGCTCTGCAGCTTGCTGTAACTGAGGTGCATGCATGCGTGCCCGCGGCATGGACCCCAGCAACAACAGAGTGCCCCTCACAGTGCGGCTGCAGGGGTACCTTGTGCATCCTTTCCAGCTTGGACAGGAAGCGCTTTGCGCTCACGACCCGCTCCGGCGTGACTGCATGTGTGGCCACAGCCGATCTGTTATAATATGCGAGACCTACATGGCTCAGCATGCACAAGGAGTTTCTGCAGACGGGATGAGATGGCAACTGCAGGTGCTGCAGTACTCCACGCTGCACCAAGGCGCGGGAGCTCAGGCTGCATTGCGCCATGCGGTGGGCCGCGTGCCGTACACAAGCCGCAAGCTTGTGTCGCTGTCCAGGCGCTCGTAGACTGCGGCAACCTCCTCCTTGGGCGTGAGCGAGGTCAGCGCCAGCGCTGGTATGCCCAGGGCCTCTAACGCCGCAACCTGTGCGGGAGTCGCGCACTGTCTGAACCTCCGCTACTTGCTGGCCAGGTGACCGCGCTCAGACAGAGCGAGGCAGGCTGCCACGCATGCGAGCGCGCTTGCACGGCCCGGACCTGGTCCTGGATGAGGCTCAGGAGCGGCGAGATGACCAGCGTGACCTCGCCGAGCTGCAGCAGCGCTGGGAGCTGGTAGCACAGGCTCTTGCCGCCGCCTGCGCGGGGGTTGTGTTGAGGTCAACATAAGCTGTAAGTGTGAATATGGGGGACTGGGAAGTGAGTGTGCAAGCTTGACTTGGGCTTGAGAGTGATGCAACGACATGGTGCGCCCTACGCCTGCGCAGGCGTGCGCGCCTGAAGGCAGCAGGCATAGGACATCTCGTCCGGAACACGTTGCGTTGATGACCTCCCGCTGGTTGGGCCTGCCGCCGCTTGCGCACCAGCGTTGAGCACAGGCACGCGCACTGGTCAAGGTGATGCAGCGACCGGACGGCTGGCGACGCACCGGAAGTGGCGGAGCCCAAAGATGCTAGCAAGCACATCGAGCGCCTCGGCGTCCCAGGCGAACTCTGCCTGCCAGTCGCGCCGCGGGCAGCGCGCCTCCTGGCTGATGCTCTGCCGCAGCTGGTCCCGCCGCTCCTGCAGCCTGTGCTGGCGCGCGAGCAGCGCCTCCACCTGCGCGTCCACCTGCAACAAAACAATCTGTGCTGCAGGAACGGCTTGATATCTGGCTACAAAGAGTGCGCATTGGAAGCATGTCGCACATGTGCAAGCTCGCATTCGCACTCGCCAAGCTGCTCGGCAAGCTGCTCCAGTGCAGAAGGCTCCTCACTCGTCCTCCTCGACATCCTCACAGCACAGCCGACGCCGCATGACAGATCAAACAGAAAGTAGTGCTGCTAGCAGCGCTGGTATTGCAGCTTTGAGCTGAGTGCGCGTCCCCTTCTACTCCTTCATCAGGCATAGATAGAGGCAGAGCATCACACGCGCTAGCGCTCCAGCAGCCATTGCGCCACAAGTCAACAGGCCAGTTGAAGCGAAGCACTGCCAGGTCCTGCGCTCGTTGCTCTGTTGTCCATGTACAGAACAAGATGCCGCAAAGTGGTGGGCAGCTGCTGATGGTATAGCGGCCGTGCAGCTCTAGTGAGGACGAGCATGTCGACCACCTGCGCGACGCTCCAAGGGGCGTAGCGCACTGGCCGAGAGTACTGTACACTTTGTCTGATCACCAGAGGCCCGCTCGTGGGCGGGGGAGGCCCGCATGGCAGGCAAGGCGGCCATGCGCAGACCAATTTCATCTGGGTCAGAGGGCGAGGAGGAGTTGACAACGCTCAACATCTCCAGCGATGATGAGCCGGCAGCCTTTGCTGACTCTACAAACAACCAGCAGGTTCTGCTGCATCCATGCTAGGTGGAGCAACATGTTACGGTTGTGCAACTGTTCGGCGGCTATGCTTGTGCCATATGTTGCTAGACTGCCTGGTCACATAACATGTTATGCGCGTCCGTGCGCAGACGAAGCGTGCGGCTCCCCGGCCGCTGCTGAGGAAGCGCGCCGTCGCGGCAGCGCTGCCGAGGGTCAGGTCCCCAATTAGCAAGCCGTCGCGACCCCGTGGAGGCCCTGCGCTGCGCAGCACCCCTGCCCGAGGCGACACTGCTGCCGGTACGTTGAATGCGTCTCTTCAGCCTTATGAACCCCCCTCTCTGCAACACAAGCAGCACAGTCTGCTCCCCTTCGAGTTGTGCTGTTGTCCCGCTGCGTGTGCGTCTATGCTTTCCATCGCAAAGTATTTCCCCTCTGCTTGCCACTAAGTTCTGAGCCCCGGGTTCCAGGCGCGGCCAAACCGCGGCGCTCGCCGCGCACACCCGCTGCCCCAGCGGCCGCCGCGCCGAGCGCGGCCTCTCCCGCGGCTGCCCGCGCGGCCGCTGCTCGCCCCGCGGCGGCCCCCACGTCGCCCACGATGCTGCGCGAGGGCGCTCAGCGCGCGTCGGGCGGGGCGAGCGCGAGCGCTCGCAGGCGCAGCGCCACGGCTAGCCCACCGGCCGCGGCGGCCTTGCCAGCCAGCCCCAGTGCCGACACGCGTGCGCGCACGCCCGCTGGCCGCGGCGCGCGGGCGCCGCGCACCGCGCGCGCTCGGACGCCTTCCCGTACGCCTGGGGTTGCAGACCCTGCGGCCGACGCATGCCACGTGCCGGCGCCGCGCAGCGTAGCGCCCGCGCCCAGCCCTGCGCGCGCGCCTGGGGCCGCTGATGCAGACAGGGAAGCGGGAGCGACCTCCGAGGACGAGGCGGCGCTTACCGCGCTGGGCGCGCTACCGCTCGGAGAGCGCGAGGCGGGCGTCGCCGCCGCGAGGCGCTTCATCAACCGGAGGGTCTCAGACCCGGTGCGGCGCATGCATGCCTGTTGATGCGCCGACGTGGTGAAAACAGGTTTTGTGTTGGCGGCTGACTGCGACCTTGTTCTGGCAAGCTGCGCTGTGACGGGCTCGCTCTTTCGCATCAGGTGGTTCAGTGACACGTCGCCGGCGCGCTTGGCTGGTGGCCGACTAGGACATCATAGGTGTCGCGCATGAGCGCGCATGCCGGCTGCCCAGGCGGGCGGCGGGCTGGAGGGCGCGGCGGGCATGGCGCTGCGGCCGGAGCTGGCCGCGCACGCCGCGGCGCTGGCGCAGCGCCTGGCCGAGGTGGCCGCGCGCCCGGGCGCGACCTTCAGCGCGCTGCTCATCGGCCCGCGCGGCGCCGGCAAGACGCTGGCGCGCCCGCCCGCGCCCCTGCGCGGGCGTACTAAGGGGCTGGCCGCCGTGACATGCGCGCTGCTCGGTGCCATCCAGCCCGGCCGCCGCCCTGGACGTGCGCTCGCTCGCACCAGGTCATGCCCAGTGCGACTATGTACCAGCTTGCAGCTAGGCTGCTCGTTGCACATATCTCTTAGTCACCCTCCAACCCTAACCCTATCACTCCTAAACTGCTCGCAGCGCGGGCCAGGTGGTGGAGCGCGTGCTCGAGCAGCTGGCGGCCGAGCTGAACGCGGACCCGGCGCGCCCGGTGCTGGGCGTCGTGCGCCTGAACGGCGTGGTGCACGCCGAGGAGCGCGCCGCCTTCCGCAACATCGCGCGCCAGCTGTGCTTGTGCGGCCGCTGCCCGCGTTTGATGGTACCTGACATGTTGCAGGGGGCTGGGGGAAGCCGCTTCGCATCCCAATGACGTGGTCCTGCGAGTCACGCCGCGCTTGCAGAGACGCCAGCAGGGCGGGCAGCTTATGCGCGCTGAAGCAGAGGGCGCTTGCGTGCAGTCACTGGGACTGCTCTGCCGCAGCAGCACCCTGCCTAGCATACGTCACATGCAGTGGGTTGCGGCTGTGCTCAGTAAGCACAGCTGCCAAGGCCAGCATGTCTGCCTTCAGGGGCAGCCGCTCTCTGGGCTCTGATCGCATGGCCGGTGGTGGGCCCCCAAGGCCCAGCCGCGCGCGCGCGCGGCCAGGACGTTTGGCCTGCAGTACCAGCGCGGCGCGTCGCACGAGGACAACCTGGCCTTCCTGGCCGACGTGTTCCAGGACCTGCGCAGGCGCGCCTCTGCGCTCCAACCCTACCCTAACCCTGCATCGCGGTCTCCAGGACCGCAGGACATGCGTGCCTGCTGTGCGGACCCCCTCCTATGGCGGCTTGGCGTCTGCTTGGGCGCGTGGTCTTGCAGGCTGGGAGGCGGCGCCGCCGGCGTCTCGCGCGCGGGCGCCCCACGCCGCGCGCGCGCGCCGCGCAGGGGCCACAAGGCGGTGGTGTTTGTGCTGGACGAGCTGGACGCGTTCGCGCGGCGGCCTAAACAGGCGCTGCTCTACACGCTGCTGGACGCGCTGCACCGCTCCGACATGCAGGCGCGCGCCGCCCCCCCTCCGCTCGGCCTCACGCCCGGCGCGCACTGCAACCACGCCTGTGTGGGCTGCCACCATTGCAACCGCCACCGCACACGCTGCAAGGCCGCATCTGCACTCCGCATGGCCGTGCTCCAGGGCTCTGCCTGCAGCAGAGGCTCCGCCCCGAGCCCAGCGACGCTCCGGCGTCTGGCAGCCTGACGCGCGTGCGCGCCGCCGCGCAGTCCGCGGTCGTGTGCGTCAGCGTGTGCGCCGACGTGATGCACATGATGGAGAAGCGCGTGCTGTCGCGTTTCTCGTTCCGCAAGGCGCGGCCCTGCTCAGGCTTAGGGCAATCTCCTGTGGGTAAGCGTGCGTGCACGCCTGCGCTGCTGCAGGCAGGCTCCTGGGTCGCTGTGCACGGGCTCCTGTGCTGCAGGCAGGCCGTGCGGCTTGCCAGCTGTAGGCAGGGTCAGATGCGAGCTAAATCGGGGGCAGGGCTCACCCGCGCCATGAACACAGGCGTAAGCAGGCCTGAGATGGGAAGGCCGAGCACAGCACTGCGCCGGGCCGCGCCAGGCGGTGGTGCTGAGCCTGGCGGCGGCGGCCGCTGCGGTGCCCGCCGACGCCGGCCGCGCGCCGGCCGCGCTGCTGCACGCAATGCTGGCCCTGCCGGAGCCCGTCGCGCTGCCAGGACGCGATCCTGGCCAGGCGCAGGACCCGCGCCCGGCCGTGGCCGCCTCTGACGGCACGCCGGCGCCGCGGCCCGAGTGCGACGCCGCCGCCGGCAACCGCGACGCCTCCTGTGGCGGCGAAGACGGCGTCCGGACCAGTGGGGCCAGGGACATGGGCGGGGCAGCACCGGCGGCGGGCGCGGCAGCGGCCGGGGCGCCGGCCGCGCCGGGCTGGCCGGCATGGGCGCAGCCAGGGCAGCCCTGGGCGCCGCCGGGCGGCGCGTTTGCGGCCGGCTGGAACGCGGCGCTGCGGCGCGCACTGGCCGCGCCGGCGCTGCTGGCGCGCCTGGAGGGCCTGCACGGTGACGGTGCGCGCCGGCTGCATGTCGCGCCTCGGGCGAGGGAAGGATTTAAAATTTGGACAATGCAGGGCGCTGCTGGCGCGCCTGGAGGCGCTGCACGGCGATGGTGCGCGCAGGCTGCATCTCGCGCCTTCAGTGAGGGCATTGTCTGGGGGCAGGACAGTGCGGGGCGCTGCGGGCGCGCTCGGTGGGCCTGCACAACCAGGTCCATGCAGGCTTGCGCGTCTGGCTTTGAGGGTGTGCTGCTGCCATGTGCCTCCCCGTGCGTTGCAAGCAGGGACGCGCGAGGCCTCACGAGCCGAAGCTGTCCTATGAACAGCCTTGTGAGTGCACTGAGGTGCTCATGCTATGCTCCTCGGCAATGGCTTCGGAGCAGAGACGAGCTGTGATGTTGTATGGCATGGGCTGAATGTGATCCTGAGGCCTGCGCAGGGCTGGCCGAGTCGCGCGACCTGGCGCAGCTGGCGACCCTGGCGGTGGCGCGCCTGGCGGGCGGGGCGGCGCCGCTCTCCGCCGCCGACCTGGAGGCCGCCGCCGCCGAGGTGGCCGGCTCGCATCAGACCCTGGTATGCAGACCCGAGGAGACACGCAGCCCTTTGCTAAGGAGGGCGGCCACGCCTGGCGCCGGCTGCCGGGAGCGAGCGCGGGGTGGCGCACACCTGCCCGGCCGCGCCATCGCCGACAGCTCTGTCGCGGGGCGCGGCTGACGGCGGCGCGCATGCGCGCGCAGGCCGACATGGTGCGCGGGCTGTCCGTGCTGGAGCTCTACATGCTGGTGGCGGTGCTGCGCCTGCAGCGCCGCGGCGCGCCCGGCGGCGCCAGCTTCGCGCGCGCGCACGCCGAGTACGAATCGCTGCAGCGCCTGCACCGCACCGCCGACGCGTGCGGCCGGCCGGCCGCGCTGCGCGCCTTCGAGCGCCTGCTGCTCACCGGCCTGCTGGCGCACGCGGCCGGACGGTGCGCGGCGCGCCGCCCTGGCTCCTGCCGCGGCGCAGCCAGCACCCTTGCGCTGGTAGCTTGTACAGCAGGTTCTCTGCAAGTGCATGCCATGCATTTGGCGCGTATGCGGCATGCGCTGCACAGGCTAGGTGCGCTGCACAGGCTGATGCAGGGCTGTGTCGCAGGGCCGAGCGCAGCGCGGCGCGCGACTTTGCGCCGGTGGAAGCGCGCGTGACGCAGACCGAGATCGAGGCGGGCCTGGCCGCGCACGCCAGCTGCCCGCCGCTGCTCAAGTCCTGGCTCGCGCGCGAGGCTGTGCGCCAGAGCGCAGCCGACGACGATGACTGACATGCTGTGCAGTGCCGCTGCAAGCGCATGTCTATGAGGGAAACCCACCCCTGTTCATGCAGGCGGCGACAGCACGAGGTGCACCGCACTGCTGACGGCTACTGCTCGAAAGAGTTTTGCGAACAACATGGAGTGCTCTGGCACACAGCAGTGATGTTTACGTGTTATGTCAGCGAGCTAGGGCTGTTGAGCGGGCGCAAATTTTGTAAGGGCTGGCCGCACAGCGTCCACATGCTGCAGATGCGGATGTGCATGTACAGGAAAGGAAAGGCTCTGAATGTGCGCGCCCTTCGGCATATGAAGCAAGCCTGCTGGCCTCCAGGACTTTCACTAAGATCCCCGAGTGTTCAGAGTACACTGTGGCAGCATGTTGAAAGAGCATGCAGCCTGAGATTCTAAGGCCATGCACTTGGATGCAAACTTCCAACCCTAGGTGAAGTGCACGTACCTGCCAAAAGAATAGCTCATTGTCGGCCTATGTTCTGAGCTGCAAGCCGTGTGAAGCGTGCCAACTGAGCCTGGGTGTGAGCTGTCGCACGAGGTCTGTGAGGTTTGGAAATTTGCGCGAGCATGACATCAACCAAGATTGTGCACGCACACACCTGCCTCAACCTCTGCACTGCCAGCGGCTGCTTGCAGGACGTTTGACGGCCAGGCCAAACTCCTGGCAGCTATGCTGGGGCTGCCTCCAAGCAGCTGACATAGACGTGAGCTGTGCTGCCTGCAGGAGCTTGCGAGGAAGGATCTGCGGCTCAGCAAGCAAAAGCTTGCTGAGGCGAGGAAGCCGGTCGCGGAGGCGGAGAAGCACCTTGCGGACCTCAAGGCGTGCCCTGCAAAATCGACTATGCACGCACGTCCTGGCCAGCGAGTGGGTCCTCCTGCTCGCAGCGCCACGCACAGTGGCAGGGGAAGCTCGAGACAGCACGTTGCAGACAACATGCGCCTGGCTTCATATCAAGCTTATTACAAGCAGGGCTGTGTGCCATACCTGCTGCTGCGCGCGAGCGCGAGCGCTCATGGCCACTTCCCTAAAATGGCCTGCCACCAGCTGTGTCATTTTCGAAAGCGGCGCATGCCAACTCCCGACCCACCTGTGCATGACCTGGCGCCTGTGCCCATGCGCGCAGGCACTCGCATTGGCACTACCACCCGACTCCTACGTAGAGCACGCGCGCAAGGAGATTGCGGGTGCGCTTTGTCTGATGCCTGGTTTTCAGAATGTCGCTTCCATGCGGACTGCGGCATAGTGCGTGACGGTGCGCTGGCCGCGGCGCGCTGCGGGTTTGTCTGACCGTGCGGCATGTGCATGCAGGCAGGCACCCACACTGGGAAAAGGAGGACGTGTCCATCACGGCGATCCTCGATGCGCCTCGGCACTGGTCAGCACTGCCGGCGGAGGAGCAGCGGCTGTTCTCGGTATGCTGGCCCCGCCTGCTGCACGACATGCTCTGCTGCTCGTTATTGGAAGCTGTCACTTGCCGCGTTAGGAGCATGCGAGCTTGCGGCTTGCAGGCAGAGTGCTGTGCTGCAGCGGTACCTGCACGGCAGAGACGCTGACGGGTGTGCATGGCAAGCAGGATGCGCCTTAGCTGCTGCCGCTGCCGCCACTGCAGTGTCCGCTGAGCAGGTTTGGCCTTCGCTGTCTCGAGCGAGAAACATACAGTGATGCATTGCTGCAAGGGTGCTAATAGACTGAAGGTCTGCAAAGATTGAGGACTAGCACGCGCTGATGTGTATGAGCATACTCTTTTGGTAGCTTACTCATAACACATGTGCATAACATTGCTAGGGTGCATGGCAAGGCGCTCTCGCCTTTTCGGTATGGGCAGATGAGCAGCGCTTAAAGCAAAGCTTGCTTCAGAATGCAAGAGATATGCCAGAAATATGATAGAACGTCTTGCAGACCTCATTTCAAGTCTTTGCCAATTAAGTTGGGGCGCGCCAGCGCCTATGCGCTGGCAGCTTGTGCAGCAGGGTTTGTGCTGGTGCATGCCATGTGTTTCGGAGCGTGTGCGGCATGCGCTGCACAGGCTGATGCAGGGCTGTGTTGCAGGGCCGAGCGCAGCGCGGCGCATGACTTTGCACCGGTGGAGGCACGCATGACGCAGACCGAGATCGAGGCGGGCCTGGCCGCATACGCCAGCTGCCTGCCCCTGCTCAGAGCATGGCTCGCGCACGAGGCTGTGCGCCAGAGCGCAGCTGACGAAAACGTCTGACATGCTCTGCAGCGCCGCTGCGAGCGCAAGTCTGTAAAAAACCCACCCGATCCATGCAGGCCGGCGACAGCACGAGGTGCACCACTTAGCTGACGGCCTACTGCATGAAAGGGTTTTGCGGACAGCGTGGAGTGCTCTGCAGCAGTAGTGATGTGCCATGTCATGTGAGCGGGGTTATATGTATACATAGGGCTTTTAGCGGGCGCAAGCCTCGTCAGGGCTGATCGCGCAGCGTCCACATGCCGCATATGTGGATGTGCATGTAAAGGAAAGGAAACGCTCTGAGAGCGCGCAGCCTTCGGCACATGAAGCAAGCCTTCTGGCTTTCTTTCTTTAAGCCCCCTGAGTGTTCAGTGTACACTCTGGCAGCATGTTGAAAAAGCCTGCAGCCTAGGGCCACGCACTGGTTATTGCACACTTCAACCCTAGGTGAAGTGCTAAGCATGCACCTCTCTGCTACAAAACAAAAGCTCGGCCAATATTCTGAGCTGCAAGCCGTGTGAAGCGTGCCAACTGAGCCTGGGTGTGAGCTGTCGCACGAGGTCTGTGAGCTTTAAAACCTTGCGTGAGCATGACATCGACATCAACCAAGATTGTGCGCGCACACACCTGGCTCACCCACTGCTCTGCCAGCGGCTGCTTGCATGATAGGTGACAGCCAGGCAAACTCCTGGCAGCTATGCTGGGGCTGCCTCCAAGCAGCTGACGTAGGCGTGAGCTGCGCTGCCTGCAGGAGCTTGCGAGGAAGGACGTGCGGCTCAGCAGACAAGAGCTTGCTGAGGCTGGCAAGCAGGTCATTGTTGCGGTGAAGTATCATACGGAGGTGAGGAAGCAGGTTGCGGAAGCGGAGAAGCACCTTGCGGACCTCGAGGCGCGCCCTGCGAGCTTGGCTACGCTATCATTGCTGGCGAGTGTGTGCTCCTGCTCGCAGCACCACACATAGTGGCAGGGGAAGTGGGGAACAGCACGTTGCAGACACTCTGCCCCTGGTTTTCAATCAAGCTTGTCACAAGCAGGGCTGCGTGCCGTACCTGCCGCTGCAAGCGCGTGCGCTCATGGCCCCTTCCCTTGTATGGCCTGCCACCAGCAGTGTCATCCGAGAGCGGCGCATGCTGGTTCCCGACCCAGCTGTGCAAGACCTGGCGCGTGTGCCCATGCGGGCAGGTGATCGCTTCGGCAAAACCATCCGACATTTTAAAGCACCTGCGCAAGGAGATCGCGGGTGCGCCTTGTCTGATACCTGGCCCTTAAGATGTCGCTGCTGTGCGGACTGCCGCATCGTGCGTGAAGGAGCGCTAGCCGCGGCGCGCTGACGGATTGTCTGATGCATGTGGCATGTGCATGCAGGCAGGCACCCATGCTGGCCTAAGGGTAATGTGTCGATCACAGCAACTCACGATGCGCCGCGGCACTGGTCGGCACTGCCAACGGAAGAGCACCGGCCGTTCCTGGTATGCTGGCCCCGCCTGCTGTCCGCCACGCTCTGCTGCTGCTTGCTACATGCCGTCACTCGCCGCGTTAGGGAGCATGCGAGCTTGCAGCTTGCAGGCAGAGTGCTGTGCTGCAGTGGGACCATGGCAGAGGCGCTGACGGGTGTGCCATGGCAAGCAGGACGCGCCGGCTGCTGCCGCTGCCACCACTGCAGCGTCGGCTCAGCAGGTCCGGCCCGTGCTGTATTGGTTGAGGAATACGGGGTGATGCGTTGCTACAAGGATGCCGAAGGGATTCAAGGTCTGCAAAGGTTGAGGAGTCACATGCACTCGCAAATGCGTAACACTTGTGGCAGCCCTACTCACATGAAGCGCACGATACTGCTTGGGCGCATGGCAAGGTAGCGACGCTGCCGCCTTCCAGGATTGTGCAGCTGAGCAGCGCCTGAGCACTGAGCTTGTTTCAGAATGCTAGGGATATGACAGAATTGTGATAGGAACTTTTCCTGACCTACTTCCAAGTCTTTCTCAATTTTAACATTGGGGCGCGGCCAGCGTCCATGCGCTGGCAGCTGTGCAGCAGGGTTTGTGCTGGTGCATGCCATGTGTTTGGGAGCGTGTGCGGCATGCGCTGCACAGGCTGATGCAGGGCTGTGTTGCAGGGCCGAGCGCAGCGCAGCGCATGACTTTGCACCGGAAGAAGCACGCATGACGCAGACCGAGATCGAGGCGGGCCTGGCCGCACGCGCCAGCTGCCTGCCCCTGCTCAGAGCATGGCTCGCGCACGAGGCTGTGCGCCAGAGCGCAGCTGACGACAATGACTGACATGCTCTGCAGCGCCGGGCGAGCGCAAGTCTGTAAGGAAAACCCACCCGATTCAAGTAAGCAGCAACAGCTCGAGGTGTACAGCTCAGCTGACCAGCCAGTGCATAAATTTGCTGAAACCACAGAGCACTATTGCACCACCTTGCTTCCAGGGCAGGTCGCCAGCGAGGGAAAGCTAGGGGCACCTTTGAACCAATGCTGCGTGCCATCTGCTGTGCGGGCGGCACTTCAAGCTGCGGTCCATGTAGATAAATGGCGGGCAGCTCTCGATGACTACCAGTCTGGTGGAAGCTGAGGCTTCCGACAGCTTGCAACTGTGCTGCGAGCGCAGATTGCGACAACGGTCTGTTCTACTTTGCGGCGTGGGTTGACAAGTATGTCCTCAAAATAATCATTTAGTAGGTCAGCCTCAATCAGAATCCCCGGCACGGCAAGTACAGGGGAATGAAGCATCCAATAGAAGTACAAGTCGTTAGCAAAAATATGTTTTCGGCGGACATGGTGGCGAACAGCCACGTAGGCGGGCTCGTCATTTTTCTGACAGCAGTCATGTTCCTGTCAGGTGCAGAGCAAGATCAAGGGTCTCTTGACCCTTGATAGATCAACAAAGTGACGACATGATGAGGCATCCTAGCCAAAGCACACACGCACATTTCGGAGAGGCCGAGAGCACTCACAGGCCGTCACCAGGAAGCCAGAACAATTATATGCCATCTGACCGCTGTCAGCACCGGGACCGCTGCCACTGCCACAGGCTGTGCCACGGCAGCGTTAGTTCAGCAGGTCTGGCCTTGACTGTAGGAGCAAAAACCATGTAGAGATGCGTTGCTGCGAGGGGGCTGAACAGACTGAAGGTCTGCAAAGTTGAGAAATGGCAAGCTCTCATGTACATGAGCATATTCTTGTGGCAGTCTTACTCATGTGAATGCGCACGATAGTAATAGGGCAACGCATGGCAGGGCAGCGGTGCCCGCGCCCTTTAAAGCTGTGCAGCTGAGCGCGGGCGAGTATGACAGCGCTTGAGCGCCAAGCTCACGTCTTCTGTAGGAGAAACCGGGATACAAGGAGCCTGTCGGTGTGTAATCTGCCTGCTGTCGACAGCAGGTTACATGAGTCTGTAGCTCACATTAGCTGCACAGGCTCATTCGCCAAGCTGATGCATGGATGAGTGTTGAGTTCCTTCCAGGATTACTAAAAGCCAAATACCCCGTACCCCATTACGTAGTAAGGTCACGCCATGGAGCGACGATTCCTATCAATGACCGTGTATGGTGATATCAGCAACAGCCAGCCCCTGAGGCATGCGTCAGAGTCTGCTGCGGCTGCCTTGCGCTCAGCTGAGACACACACCGCCTGAGCGCACGAGCCGGCTGCATGCGACTGGTACTGCACACGCTCAGAACACGCCCCGCCGGCCAGCTGCGGCAGAACACGGCTCGGCGGCGTCGTAGGGGAGGCTGACTGGCGCGTGAGCAAGCTGAGCCCCAGAAGCAAGGCTGCCGCTGGGAAGCACAGGTGCGGCGTCGCGCCGCCGATCTGCTGTCGGCGCCCAGACTCCATGCAGGCGCCGCCAAAGCGCGCGGCTGGGAGGCGTCCCGGGGTTTACGCATACTGAAGGCTGGCTGTAAGGGGGAGCTGCTGCGCGGCAGGTGAGCTGCCTATGCTGCTGAGGATGTGAGCGGCGCTGCTCCGACCCGTGACAGGCGCTGCTGGTGGGCAGGCCTGCCAGCACCCCCGGCTCCCCACTGAGCCTGGTGCACAGACGCCGCCTGCGCCGCACATGCGTCGGGCTGCCGAGAGCGGCTGCCGAGGGTGCAGGCCGCGGGCACTTGTCACCTGGAAGCAGTCAGACTGAGCGCAGGCAGTGCAGTGGTTAGCCTAAGCAGGAGTTGCCGTGCGCAACAAGCGCTGTCCTGCGGGCGAGCGCTAATGCAGCCCGGGGCATGCGTGCAGGCGCACACGGGGCCCGCCGAGCAGGCGATGCTGCCGCCGGCCAGCCCGGATGCGGCGGCGCCTGCGCGCGCCGCGCTGCCGCCCGCCGAGGAGCGCCCGGCGCAGGGCGCGCGGCTGACCAGCCTGGACAGTTCCGCGAGCGTGCTGCAGCAGGTGCTGTGCGCGGGCGCGCGCGGCGACGCGCGCGGCGACGCGCGCGGCGCACTTCCGGGCGCCGGCCGCTGGCCGCCGGGGCCGCTGCAGCGCCTCTCGGCGGCTGCCGCCGCGGCGCTCGGCGATGCGCGCCCGCCTAGCGCGCCTGCCGCAGCGCCCGCCGCGCCGCCGGCCGCGCCGCCCGTCAAGGGCGAGGCGGAGCAGCCGTCAGCGGACGCTTCGCCTGGCGCGCCCGGCCTGGCCGTGCAGCCGGCGCTGCCTGACACGCTGGCGGCGCAGCGCATGGCGTCCCTGACGCAGTCCACCAGCACGGCGGCCACGGCCGCGCACTTTGCGGGCAGCAGCGGGGGCCCCGGGCGCGGCGGCGGCGCGGGCTTCGCCGGCGCCGGCACCGCGTTTGGCGCGGGCGCGGCCGCTCTGGCGGCTGCGGCGCTCGCGCCGGGCACCGAGTATGCGGCGGCGGTGCAGCAGCTGGCGGCGGCGGGCGGCATGGCCGGCCTGTTCCAGCAGCCGCTGTTCCAGCAGCACCAGCTGCTCGCGCAGATGCCCTGGCTCGCGCTGGGCCTGCAGGCGCGCCGCCCCCGCGGCGCTATCCCTGTACCCTACCCTACCCTACACCCGCGCCGCGCTTGGGCTTAGGCGCCCTGGTGGTGCTCGGCGCGCTGCAGCGCCTGCACAGCCGGGAGCTCCCACAGGCACAGTGCACACACGGAAGCACACGTCGGGCACCGGCGCACGCCAGCAGGGAGGCTGTGGTGAGGGCCTCACAGACGCAGTGTGACCATACTTGCTAGAGACGCCTGGGCTTCTGGTGAGTTCGATTCACATCTGCATTTTTGAAGCAACGTGTCAGGCGTGGTCCTGACAGGCACCCCAGCCTGGTCGTGACGTGGGCCCTGCTGCCTGCAGGGACACGCGCACCCGGGCGGCTACAATTTTGCAGGGTACCCGTTCGGCGCCGGGCTGGGCGCGGGCGCCTTCATGGGCATGCCCAGCATGCCGGCGCACGGCCAGGCGCCGCCCGCCCCGCCGGGCGCCGCTGCTAGGCTCGGCGAGGGCGCCGCCGCTGGCCAGGGCGCGCCCGCCGCGGGCGACGCAGAGCCCGCGCCCGCGCGCCCGCAGCTCGGCGCGCCCGCGGCAGCCGCCGCCGACCTGCTGCGGCTGCCCTCGGGCGCGTCGCTGAGCGCATCGGAGCTGCAGCGCATGCAGTCCGGGACGTCCTCGCGCGCGTGCGGCGCGCGCGTCCTATTCCGGCGGCTGCCGCCCAGCGGCGCGCACGCGGTGGGCGCGGCAGCCGCCGCGGGCGGCCCGGAGGCCGACCTGGCGCGCATGCAGTCCGGCGCGTCGTCGCGCGCGGGCGGGTACGGCGAGGCGGCCCTGCCGCCGCGCATGCGGCTGGGCTTCCGCGCGCCGGCGCCCACGCCCGTCGCGCCGCCGCCCGGCCCTGCTGAGAGCGGCGGCGCGGGCGGCGCGCCGGACCCGGACCTGATGCGCATGCAGTCCGTGAACTCTGGCCCGTCGTCCAAGGGGCCCTCGGCGGCGACCACCGCTTCGCTGGGCGCTACCCGCAAGGTGCGCCGACGTGCAGGACATTCTCGTGATGCTGTCAGCCGCCATGCGCCTGTATATGGGGACGTAGGTCAACAGATGTCACTGTAAGGCCTGCTCTGTGCGGCGTGGGGAGCTTGCCTGTCATGGTGTGGCGCCTGGCGGCCGAACAGGCTGATCCGAGCTCACTCACCTGAGCTTTGCCGCGTCCGTGCCGCGCAGCGCAAGATGCGGCCTGCGGCGAGCGCGGAGCTGACGGCGCAGGACAGCGGCGACTCCGGCTCCTCGGGCGGCGAGGGCGCCGAGGCTGGCGCGCCTAGCGGCAGCGGCGCCGGCGAGGGCCTGGAGGAGGGTGCGCGCGGCGCGCGGGCGGCTGCGCCGGCGGGGCTGTCTGGTGGGGTTATGTTGCAGCATGTACTATGGGACCGTCCACCTTGGCCCAGCTGCACGAGTGTGTGGCATAGTATGCTGGCTGCAGAGCATGTGTCAGAGGAGCCACACAGGACACACCAAAGCTTGCGAGGGAGCGCGTGCGGCCGCCGGCCTGACGCGCGGCCGCGGCCGCAGGCGAGCGCACGAAGCGGCGGCTCGCGCAGAACCGCGAGGCGGCGCGCAAGAGCCGCCAGCGGCGGAAGGACTACGTGCAGAAGCTGGAGGCGGAGGTGCCCGCTCGTATTAATAGCTCTTTTCTCTCATATGCGCACTTTGCCAGCTGCTTCATATACAGCCTGCGTTGCTCTGTCGCACAGCGCTTGCCTGATGCATGGCAGGGTCTGCAACCCACAGAAGCAAGTGCAGGCGGGGTCTTTGCCTGTGTGCCTTGCCCTGGGCAGACAGGCAGGCCCTGCGTCCCGGCACACCCGTTGCCTACAGCGCAAGCAGTGGCACAAGCGCAGCCACACTCCAGCGTGGCAGGCGTCCGGGGTCCTAACACTGAAACAAGCACGCTCATCAGACGCGGGACCGATGCTTCCCTGCCGCGCAGGTGTATGCGCTCCGCCGCAAGGTCGCCGCGGCGTCCGCCGCCACGGCCGCCGCCGCGGCGCCCGACGAGGCCAAGCCGCGCGAGGCGGCCGCAGCGCCGCATGAGGCCGCTGCCGCGCCGTACCCCGGCGAGCTGGAGCGGGGCGAGGCCGTCAACGCGCAGCCGCGCGGGGACGGCGCGGAGCGGCCGCCCGACCTGAAGGCGGAGGCCCCCGGCGCGGGCGCGCGCGGCGACAGCGGCGCCGGCGAGGCCGCGCCTTCAGAGGCTGCTGCGCCGCGAGGTGCGCTCTTGTCAGCGTCTGCTGTTGCGTCTGCTGTTGCCAGCACGAGTATGCTGCGGGCTGGCGTGCTGTGAACGGGCTGCAAGATTGTGGGCTGGTCCGACACGTGCTTCTGCGTGCTGAATGGCATGCCATGGTGTATGGCATAGACCTGTGGTGGTTCGCCACCTGCCAGCAGAGCCTCTTGATATGGACCTGTGGTAGCTAGCAGTGCCACCTGCCAGCAGAGCCTCTCGCGACTGTGCCGAGATGTCGCGCCAGTGCTAAGGCTGCGGGGCGGGACAGGAGATGCAGGCGGCGCGCGGGCGCCCGCCGCCGAGCCGCGCGCGGAGGCCGCGCGGCGCTCGGCGCTCGCGCAGCAGGACGCCGAGGTGGCCCTGGTGCGCACCCGGCCGCCCTACCCCCACGTTGACCTGTGGCGCTCCGGCAAAGCACACGTGCGGGCCGGCGTGCTCGACATGATCCTGGCCTCAGCCAGTTCCTGGGGCGAGCATTTGAAGTAGGACTGGACGTCCTTATCGTCCTCACTGCGCAGGCAAGTGTGAGACTGGGGCCGCGCGCATGCTTCGCAATACTTTGCTTGCTGCCCCGCCGCAAGGCACACCTGGAGGTGCCGGGCCGCCTGGGTGAGCGCGAGGCGCACGCCGCGGCGCGCGCAGGCGTTCGAGAAGTGGCGCGCGGAACACGCGGCGCAGTGCGGCTCGGTGCGGCGCGCGCTGGCGGGCGGCCCGGCGGAGGCGCTGGCGGCCGCGGCGGCCGCCGCGCGGCGGCACCTCGTCACCATGTTCGCCATGAAGCGCGCCGTGCTGTGCAGCGACTCGGCGGCCGCCATCCTGCGTGCGGCCCCGGCCGCCGCCCCGCGCGCTCGCTTGCAGCTTGCCACCGTGTTTGCCGCGCTGGGGCGGGCCTGCGACGCCCTGCGCCGCGCGCTGTGGCCAAGCTGCAGGCTCCTGCAAGACCGATGGTGATGACCTCATGCACTGGCAGGTCCAGGGTACGTTGAGGTGCAATGCGGGATGCAGCCAGCCGCAACATGCAGGGGCGGCACCAGCAAGTCGGCCGGACAGGCAGCGTCCCCTTCAGCGCGACCATGGCCGACCTAAATTGCCTGCCCTTTGTGCGCGTTGCTCCTCGCAAGGCCTGCAGGCGTTGACAGCAAAGTGGCCGCCTGCCGCCAGGCCTGGACCACATGCTGCCCGCGGAGCGGCCGTTTGCGTGGCTGGGCGGCGTGCGGCCCAGCGACGCGGCCGCCGTCATGCTCGCGCAGCCGGCCGCTGAGTGGCCGCCGCCGCAGCGCGCGGCGCTGGAGGCGCTGCGGGTGCGCGCGCTGGGGTCAGGCCCGGGTGGCTGGGAGCCTGCTCAGTCTTAGTCTCTCCCAACAGCACCTGGGTGGGTGTTCTCAGCGGTGCGAATGGCGGCTGGTCCACGACAGCCACATTGCTTGACCACACCTGCTCTGCAAGTGAAGGACTATGTGCGTGCCTGCAAGGCGCGTCAGTGCGACAGGCCTGGGCTCTGATCGCAGCAGGCCCTGCTTGACCTTGCACCAGCCGCGCTCGCCGCCTCGCACGCCTCTTATGTTTCTATCAGGGTTTTAAATTAAAAAAACCCCCCAATCCGCCTGCGGCAGGGCTCGCTGCTGGAGCAGGAGGACGCGTTGGCGCGCGCGTACGCGGACGCGCTCGGCGAGCTGCGCGGCCGCGCTCTCGCCCAGCCCGGCGCGCCGGCCGACGCGTGCGGGCTCTTCGACACGCTGTGCGCCCCCGCGCGGCGACCCGCCTGAGCGGGTGGTTTTCTTGGGTCCGTCAGGGAAGCTCGCATGCGACATAGCCTGTGCGGTACTGCACGCCATGCAGGCTCCAAGCAGCTGCCCCGACATAGCCCGCTCCTGCTGCTGTGTCGTCACGCCTCTGCCCCAGCTGCCGACAGCCACGGGCAGCGTGGGCTCTCGCATGCGACACGTTGGCCGGCGGCCGGCGAGCGCGCGCATGCGGCTGGGGTTGGAGGTGGGGTCACTCATGCCGCACGCGCGGCGCGCAGGCGCATGCTGCTGATGCGCGCGGACGGCGTCTGGGAGGCGTTCTTGGACGCAGCCGAGCGGCAGCTGCCGCCGCGCGACTTTGCTGTCGCGGCCGTCCAGTACGAGGCGGTCGGCGCGCGCCTGGCCGCCCTGTGCGTGCCGTGGCAGACCGCCCTGGGCGCGCCCGCGCCGGCGTGAGGCGCCGGGCGCCCTCCCGTCCGCGGGGTGCGGCAGTGAAGTGCGTGTGCTGGCGACCGACCAAGTGGCGGGGGTCCCCCGCCTTGCGCGGCCGCCAGCGTGTCCTGGAGGGTTTGCTACAAGGGTCGCATGCGAGTAGTTAGCATGGCCCCCTCGCAGTGTTGCGAGTTGGCCCCAGGCCCCTCATTTCATTCATTTCTCGGCCAGCTACCCCACAGCCGCGCGTGTGCCAAACAGGCTGTGCACACATCACATCGTGGCGGCCCAGTCTGCGCCTGCACCGAACGCGCACGTAGCGAGACACTTGCAGTGGGCTGCTGTGTGGCTGCCACGCGAGGCAAAGGCTCACTTCCATGCACGTCCATTTCATGATGGTGTGGCGGTCCGGGCGGCAGCCAGCTTGCGGGCAGCAGCTGGCGGGGCGCGGCGCTCACCTCGCCAGTTTTGGGCCAAGGAGTGCGTGTC
>JAABUV010000297.1_pt1 | contig 76355 bp, 99 predicted proteins | sample 5559971 | NCBI WGS metagenome assembly JAABUV01 (sample SAMN10711881, study PRJNA513362) | rock metagenome | isolation source: Antarctica rocks | place: Antarctica: Victoria Land, Knobhead nord | collected 2015-12-19 | reverse complement strand
CCCTGCGCGCGCCGTGCGGCCCGGCCCCTCGCGGCGCGGCGAGCCCCCGGCGCCCGACTCTGGCAGGGGCGCTGCGGGGCGAGCCGCGCCGGCGGCGCGCTGCAACCCGCCTGGCCCAAACCCCATTTCATGTGGGACCGCAAGAGCGAGGCACGCTGCCTCCGTCACAGCTGACTCACCCCGCAGCCATCTTTGGCACATGCGCATGTGCTTCGTATGGCCGTCAGCGCCAAGGCGCCATCATGAGGTCTCACCGCAGCGCCCCACGCATCACCCATCTCCTTCAGTGGCGGCGCGCGGCTGTGCAGGGGCAGGTGGAGCAGGGACCGGCCTGGGCCCTGCGCGGGCTGCGCACGCGGGCGGCGCACCCCTTCAGGAACGTGGTCGAGGCGAACGTGTCCATGACGGCCGGCACGGTCACGCGGCCCGCGCAGAAGTAGGGGTTGGCCTGCGCGCGGGGGCAAGCGCGTCCTCATAGCCCGCCCCCAGACAGCAGGGGCGAGGTGCCCGCGCACACCGCAGGCATGTGCGGCGCGCGCGCAGCTCGCGCAATGCCCTCCCCAATGACCAGTAGCTCGCTCCCGCAAGGCCCTCCCGGGTGACCAGCAGGTGGTAGGCTGAGGGACGGTGCTGCACGCCTGCCAGGCTCGCCTGCTTGGCCAGTGAACAGCAGGCCCACAGTCAGCAGTGAGACCCTCGCAGCCCGCCCCGGCACAGCTCCTGGACAGGCGCCGACGCAGCCGCAAGCATGCGCGGCGCGCGTGCCTGTCTGCTAGGGACCCCTCGTTGGCCAGCGCAAGCCAGGCTCAGAGCCGGGCCTGCGCGCCTGCCACTCGGCCAGGCCCTCCTTGATGGCCGCGCGCTCCTGGCGCTTGCGCATCTGCCACGACTTGCGCGGCTTGCCGGCCAGACCGTCGTTGCCGCCGACGCCCTCCTCCACAGCGCCCGCCACGCCCTGCCGAGGTGGTCCTTCCCCCCGTCGTGCCACGCAGGCGTGACCCACAAACCCATGGGCGCTGGCTCCGCCGGAATGAGAAGAGCCGGAACGCGAGGAATGCACGATGTCGCCGGTGTGCATGCAGTCATTGCACATACCCAAACAGTTCATTTCAGTTTCCGGCATGCTCTTCAGCGGTCGCAACAGCCTGCAGCGCCGCTCGTCGGGGTCGAGCGCCCCCACCTTCAGCAGCAGCCCGGGCTGCAGGAAGCGGACGCTGGACGTGAAGCAGAGCTCCACGACGGAGTTGGTCAGCAGGCTGCCGGCCTGCTCGCCCACGCCGTACGCGGTGCGCAGGCCCTGCCCGCCCGCGCACGCGCAGTCGGGCTGAGCTGCATGTAAGGGCCGTGCTGAGCTGTACGGCCGCATGCACACCCTTGTGGTCTTGGCACTGCCCTATCTTCAATTTTATGTGATGCCCCTTTGTCTCAGCGGTCCTGTCCTCAGTCCGCATGTGCTTCCCAGGCGGCCGCGGACGTTAACTCTTGCCCCTCAAGCAGAAGGCAACACGTCGAGAGTATGCGGGCTGTGCGCGCGCGCGTGGCGCCCTACCCGCCATGGAGCTGCACATGCCAGCCGCGCAGGGCGCGCGCCTGCGCGTCAGCGAGCACGGCCACCCGCGACGCAAAGCTGCTGTCCACCATGGTCGCCTCGCCCGCCTCCTGCACGCCGCGCGCTGCTGGGTCAGCGCCCGTCACATCTGCACCTCACGGTTGGACGAGCGCTTGCTTGGGTCTCAGCACCCTGCCTCCGCGTGCCCTGGTCACGCACAGCGCAGGCCGCAGCAGCACGGTGCGGAGCATGTGGCGGCCGGGGTGGCAGCGACGGGACAGGGGCCGAGCTGGGCGGGCGCGCCTTCATGGGCCGCTGCGGGTGCGCGAGGTACACGAGCGCGCGCGCCTGCACGCCCAAGCCCCCTTGCTGGCTGACACTTCTCCACACAAGGCGGGGGGAGGGGAGGGACTCATGGCCAGGTAGGGCGCGGGGGGCCGTGTGCACCGACCCTGCAGCAGCAGGGCCGTGCATGGGCCGGCAACCCGGCTCGCAGCAAGCAGCTGGCAGACTTTAAGAAGAGCTACAGGGCCCAGGCCATGGCCGCGGGCGCGTCTTTATTGCCAGGAGGCCCCGCAAGTGCTGCAGGGTGGCCTGCTCCTCGGGGGTCAGCAGGGGCACGGCAGCCAGCTCCTCAACTCCCGCGGCCACGGCCTGGGCCCTGTAGCTCTTCTTTAAGTCGGCCAGCTGCTTGCTGCGGGCCGGGTTGCCGGCCCATGCGCGGCCCTGCTGCTGCAGGGCCGGTGCCCACTGTCCCCCGCGCCCCACCTGGTCACACCACATGGCCAGGTGGGTTACACACGCGTCCAGTGAGGACGGGGCGCACACCAGCTCGCCGGCTGCGATGCAGGAGCCCTTGTGCTGCACCAGGGTGGGACTGCACAGGCACCCTCACATCATGCAGTCACGCAAGCCCTGTCCCATTTCATTCTTTCATCAGCTCCAACACACTTGCTTGAGCATCTGCGGTCGACTCACAACACGTGTCTCGGCATGCTCGACAGGGCGGCAGCCAGCGCAGGGCGCCTGCACCATGCTCGCTGCTGGAGCCGAGGAAACCCTGGAGGGCTCCACCTGGGCCGCGCGCGCGGCGGCCAGGCTGGCGCCGTCGGAGGGCTCGCCCCGGCAGAAGAGCGTGGGTCCCAGCGCCTGCAGCGCCGCCCAGACGCCCTCGCCAGGCTGCCGCTCGTGCAGCACCACGATCGGCGTGTGCGGGTCCGCGTCGCACCTGCGCAGCTGCGCGCCGGCAGCCGCGCGCCTCAGCCGGACCGGCCGGACCGCGGCTGCAGGCATGGCGCGCGCGGCTGCCAGCGCAGCATGACACGGACGGTACTGTGTCCCAGCAGGGTCGAATGGGCACTTGGCGGGTCGGACCTTGTGCACGCCTGTGCGCCTGGGGGTTTGCTGCTCACGCTCCCCAGCAGGGCTGCACCGCCCCAATTAAGGGCTCCAATGGGGTCCTGGTGAGGGCACCCATGCTGGAGCTGCAGACAGACAGCAGCATGGCCCAGCATGGGCAAGCGTGCTTGAGGCATGCGGAGCATGCGGCACCAGGCGCGCCTGGTCCGCAAAGTTGACAAAGGCGTCCTCAGACCCGCAGATGATCACGTGATCCGCCAGCGCGCCCAGCGGCCCCTGGCGGTCATCGCGCGTCCACACATGTATGTTGGCGCAGGTTGAGACTGCCATCCGTGTAGGGAGCAAGCCACCATGACACACGACCCCAAACACTTCGCACGAAAGGGACCACCAGATGAAGCAAAATCCCAGTACCCAGCCCAATCAACCAAAGGACTCATGTCGATGTCTAATGCTACGCCCCCGCGGGCCATGTGTTCATGCTCACCAGAAGGAGGCGCACACGAACTTGCATGAGGCACACTGTGTCCACAATCCAAAGTGTGCCTGCACCTGAGCGTACATCTCTGCTGGCATGAGCCGCTCGCCGCCGCCATCGCTCCCGCCGCGCACAGCCTGCTCGAGGCTCCACTGCGTGGCATCGGCTGCCGGACCGCTGAACTCATACAGCGACCTGCCGACGGGCGCGCATGCGCTCAGCGGCACCCCACATCTTTGAGGCCAGAGTGCCGCTCAGGCAGCAGGGAATTGCTTTATCAGCATCTGCATAAGACGCGCTCACAGAGAATGTACCGAGCACACATATGTCTCCAGCCGTCCTGCTGCCCAGCAGCCCGTTGGCCCTCAGAGCGTGTCCAAGCGTGTCCGCCGGCAGGCGCGCGTGCGCGCGCGCCGGGCGCACCGCCGCTCGATGCTCGTGTGCGGGAACGCGGCCTGGCCCTGCCACCTCCCCGCATCTGCGCCGTCGTCCCGGTCGCTGGCGCCGCCGAGCCCGGCCCGCCTGCTCGCGTCGGTGGCAGTTGAGTTGCTCCACACTCAGACGCTCAGCTGCATAGCTACAGCAGTCCTGCATGCCGCCGACGCTCACTGCCAGCCTCGCGCGCCAGCCATTGCACAGCCACGCGCCTGCTGCGGCCGCGGCGGCTGCACGCTGTGGTGTGGCCTACAACCGCACCGGCACCGAGCCTGGCGCGGGCAGTGGCCAGGTACGCGGCCCCTCAGCGTGCCTTTGCGCCTAGTCTCCCACGGCGGCAGGAGCTCGGACCTGGTGCGCAGCGCGCATAGCTGTGCAACGTCGGGCAGACGCTGGTCCACAAGGTGCAGCGCCACAGGGCGCCGTGCACCGCAGAGGGCTTCTTTGCCACATTCAAGAGCACGCCCGTGTCCTACCCGGACGTGCTCTGTTGCATCATGCAGAAGCAGATTGCGGCCGCGCTGCCGCACTACGCCACAAAAGCCATCAGAAAGTGCATGGCGAGAAGCAGCGCGCACAGCTGTACACGCGTGGCCAGGAAATGTGGCAAAGGTGCTGCGCCGCTTCTCGTCATGCAAATTCGGATGGCCTTGTGCGTATTGTGAGGCAGCGCGGCCGCAATCTGCTTCTGCATTACGCTGCAGAGCACGTCTGTGAAGCACACCGGCGTGCTCTTGAACGTCGCGAAAGCCCCCGCCACCATGCATGGCAAGCGGTGGCGCAGCACCTTGGCGACCAGTGTCTGGCCATCGGTGCACAGCCGTGCGCGCCGAGCACCAGGTGCCTAGCCGGCGGGGGTGCCGCCGGGGGAGACTGGCGCTAAGCGCAAAGGCACGCTGCGTGGCCGCGCTCACGGCCGTTGCCCGGGCCAGGCTCGTTGCCTGTGCGGTTGTATGCTTCGCCAGATGTGCAGTCGCCGCGGCCGCAGCAGGCGCATGGCTGAACATGGCTGGCGCGAGGCTGATCATGCATATGCACTGTTGCGGCTAGGCGGCTGCTCCAGGCATAACACTGTGCAGCGGGCGCTGAGCGGCAACGGTGTATGGGGCTGTGAGACCGACAAGCTGGGGAGGCACCCGTTCCCCTGCGACCTGCTGTGGCCGAGCAGGCCCGTCGCCGGAAGCACAGCCGGCGCTGCGGCCTCGGCGGACGGCGCGCCCGCGCCCACGCCGCGCGCCGTGTGCGCTGCGCAGCGCATCGCCGCCCGTCAGCTCAGCCCGGCGCGGCGCCTTGCTGGTGCGGCCGAGCACTTTGGGCTGCACTACCCTACCCTACCCCACCCTGATGCAGCGAGCACTGGGCGACTGCTTGCCTAGTATCAATCCTGCGGACGCATGCAAGCAGATCTGAGGGGGCCAGTGGTGTTGGCGCGCGCGGCCGCGCCTGCCGGCGCCGCATTGGCCTGGAGCGGCGGCGCGGCGCCGGCGCCGGCGCCGTCGTCCGACATGGTCGGCACGCACACGACATCGTCCAAGTCGACGCTGTCGCTCTCCAGCGCCGCGCCCTCCGGCAGCTGCAGCAGGCACGGCCGGCCGTCCTCCGTCAGCGAGACCAGGCCCAAGCCGGCGTCCGCCACCCGCGCCTGCGCCCCGCGCGCGCACGCGCCGTCACGCGCGAGCGCCGATTCGCGCAAGCCTCTGCCAGCAAGCATGCAGGCACGCCATGCGGGTGCCGGGCCGCTCCGGGAGCGCTGCGCCGTCAGCGCAGGCCGCGCGCGCAGGGACGCCCTGTACCTGCAGGGGCGCCAGTGTTGCCAGCGGCGCGGGCGGCCGGGCCGGCCACGCAAAGCGCTGCTGCAGGCCCGCGTCCACGGCGGCCTGCGACGCGCCGACCACGACCGCCGTCTGGCCGGCCTCCAGCGGCGCCCGCCCCGGGTTGAGCACCACGCCCCGCCCGCGCATGCCTGCGCACGCCCGCCGTGAGCTCGCTTCGCTGCCAAGCGTGAGCCTTGCTCATGGGCGGAGCCCGTGGGCGGGCATACCCAGTGTCTTGGGGAGGCTGGCATGACGATGATGCTGCAAAGCTTTCATTGCAGGGCGCTCCTCAGATGCAACTCCCCGGTGGCCCAAGCCCCGTGCCATGTGGAAGGGTCTAGGGCGTGTTGCTGACTGGACCCTTTGGAAAGGCGGAGCTTGTTACATTGCACCTGCTTGCTTCACCTCACTCTCCTCCCTCCTCCGGCAAAACGACTGCCTCCAAGCTTTGCTGGACCGTAGAGCACCTGAGTAGGCTGGGCAGCGGTTTTCTGTCTGTTTGCAGAGAAGATGGACAGGAGGGTGGCTAACCGTCAGCGTGTGCTGCTGGGACACTTCAAGCAGGTGAGTCGCGGCTCTGTGCCGCCGTGTGATTCGCCCGTGAGGACAACACCTGAGCCAGTTCACGTTTGTGCCGCAGACTGAGGAGGTCACGGCCGCGATGAGCCGGGCTCAGCTCGAGGTGCGCTGCTCGGGTGCTATGGTGGGTCCATATAGCTGCTGTTCTGTCAGGAACTTGGTTGACGGTGAGGTGCTGTTGAGCAAGCTGCGCATTCACTGGGGTGCGCCGCGCGCATCCCTGGTGCTCAGTCCTTCCTGGAATACACCAGGGCAGTATGCTCTCTGCCTGACACCGCGCGTGACGGCATGTTCGCGTGCAGTCCCGCGCATGCTCCGCCGGCGACTCGTCTGGGTACGAGCGGCGCTCGTCCGGCTCGGACGACGTTGTCATCGTCAGCGCGCTGCGCACCCCTATCACAAAGGCGCGCCCGCGCGTCCCGCGCGCGTGCTCCGGCGAGCCCCGCTGCGTGCCGGCAGCGGCTGCTCCTGTGTTTCAGCAGTCTGGAAGCCTCACTGCGGGGGCTTCACCTGTGCACGCAGGCGAAGCGCGGCGGCTTGAAGGACACGCTGCCAGACGACCTGCTGCTGGCGGTGTTCAAGGCGACGCTGGAGCGCACTGGCATCAACCCGGCGGTGTGCCACTTCTCTGGGCGGAGTCCTGTGATGCTGGAGGCGTTCGGATGCTGACTGCGAGGTGGTGAGTCCGTGCTGGTAACTTTGCGCCGAGCACCATATGTCCGCCCTAAAGTGTGGATGCTGTTGTGCGCAGGACATTGGAGACATTGTCATTGGCAGTGTGCTGGGTGACAGCTCGCAGCGCGCGATCCAGTGCCGAGTTGCCTCGCTGCTGGCGGGCATTCCTGAGACCGTCCCGGTGCACACTGTCAACCGGTGCGACCCAGCACGGGCTGCGAGCGCCGAGTATACAGGAAATTTGTGTGTATGCTAGCCCACCTCCGTGACTCTATGTGCACATACATGCGCACGCAATGACGGGAGCCTGCGCGCCAGCACTGGCAGCCGCGTCAGTAGGGCCGGCCTGCGCTCGCAGGCAGTGCTCATCCGGCCTGCAGGCGATTGCGAGCGTGGCGGCCTCGATCAAGGCCGGTTTCTACACGATCGGCCTGGCGGGCGGCGTGGAGACGATGAGCCTGAACCCGATGGCGTGGGGCGGCGGCGTCAACTCCAAGCTGGACCAGAACCAGCAGGCGGCCGACTGCCTGCTGCCCATGGGTGCGCGGCCCGGGAGGCCGCGTCGCGCCTGGCTGGCCGCTGCGCAGCTGGGTCGAGCACGCATGTGGCCGGCCTGTATGTAAAGCGCGTGCTGGTGTGACGCTGCCGCGCTCACTTCAGGTGTGAATCAAGTCTAGTTCTGCTGCGGCTGGTCGAAGCCAGTGGAGGTCTGACTTGCCAACTGCCAGCCTTGCCCAGCGCCGCTCCCGGTCGCTTGGGCGGCCGCCCACCGGGCGCGCGCTGCGGCGCGCAGGCGTGACCTCCGAGAACGTGGCGGAGCGCTTCGGCGTGTCGCGCGCGCAGCAGGACGCGCACGCGGCGCGCAGCCACCAGCGCGCGGCCGCCGCGCAGGCGGCCGGCTTCTTCGACTCGCAGCTCGTGCCCGTGGACACCGTGTGGAAGGACCTCAAGACGGGCGAGGAGAAGCAGGTGCACGTGGACAAGGACGACGGCATTCGCCAGGGCGCCACGGCCAAGGCGCTGGGCGCGCTCAAGCCCGTGTTCAAGCGCAACGGCACCACCACGGCCGGCAACTCCTCGCAGGCGCGCGCGCCCCTGCGCGCCCATATCTCATCCGGTGGCAAGTGCTGGCTTGCAGGGCCGGTCTCGTATGCGTTGTTGCGTGAAGAATGTGCGTCATGGGGGCTGGCGCACTGCAAGTGTGCACAGGAAGACTCAGGGCTGCATAGCACGACGTCCGACGGCCACTCTACTCTTGTCGCAGTGGGGCGCAGCTGCTGCCACTGTTGCCTGCCTGCCTGTATGGCAACGAGGCTGACGCGGCGGGCGCGTGCGCGCAGGTCAGCGACGGCGCGGGCGCGGTGCTGCTCATGACGCGCGCGGAGGCCGCCAAGCGCGGCCTGCCCATCCTGGGCATCTTCCGCTCGTTCGCGGCCGTGGGCGTGGACCCAGCCGTGATGGGCGTCGGCCCCGCGGTCGCCATCCCGGCCGCCGTGGCTATGGCCGGCCTGACGCTGGACGACATCGACGTCATTGAGCTCAACGAGGCGTTCTCCTCGCAGGTGCTGCGGGCGCCCCCGCCTGCAGCGCTAGGGTAGATGTAGGGTGTACGGTTCGGCCTGCAGCGCACGTCGGGCCGCGGCGCCTGACCGGGCGGACGGGCGTGGCCTGCCAGGACAAGTCGCGTGTGCAGCGAGCGCGCTTTGCAGCCCAGCTGCGCAGGCCGTCCTCGCTGCCGACCAGCAGAGCATCGGCAAGCAGGGGAAGCAGCAGGACCTTGCACACCGTAGCGGCCCCAGCCATGCATGCTGTGGCTGCCTGCCGGTGCAGCTTTGCCGGCTGCTGGGCACCTGCCGCGCGCGGCTGCCGCGCGCGGCTGCCCGTGTGGTGCCCTGCGCGGCCGCCCGGCGCCCTGGGGCGCGCGCTGAGCGTGGGCGCTGCGGCGGCAGGCGACTTACTGCATCAAGAAGCTGGGCCTGGACGAGGAGCGCGTCAACCCCAACGGCGGCGTGGTCGCGCTGGGCCACCCGCTCGGCTGCACCGGTGCGCGGCGCGCCCGCCGCCCGCCGCGCCACGCCTTGCCCTGCATGTGACCGCTCGGATCTGGATGGTCTCGCGATCTTGGTAGCAGCGCACTGAGGCGGCGGAGCCTGGCGGTGGCGAAGGCTCATGGGCTTTGCCGTGCAGCGCGCGCTGCGCGCAAGGGCTCGCGATGTCACAGAGCATGGGCCAGGAGCTCCAGCTGCAGGCTTGCGTGTCCTGAGCTCGGGCCACGAGCTGGACCCAGCCGTCAAGTGTGCGTGTTGCCGTCTGCTGAGCATGTTGCCGTCTGCTGGGCTGCGCAGTTTTAAGCGCGCATCGATGCGCTGTATCCGGCAAACGCATGCCAGTTGTACGCGTCTGAGCAGTCATCCCAGATTTCAGCGCGCGCGTCCGCCTGTGCGCGCAGGCGCGCGGTGTACGGCGACGCTGCTGCACGAAATGAAGCGCCGCGGCAAGGGCGCGCGCTTCGGCGTGGTGTCCATGTGCATCGGCTCCGGCATGGGCGCGGCCGCGGTGTTCGAGCAGGGCAGCGAGGCGGATGCGCTGGCCAACGCGGGCGCCGTGGACCGCCAGGAGTACCTGTCGCCCGACGCGGTGGTCTAGGCGTGCGGAGCAGGGTAGGGTGGGGCGGAGCAGGGCTGGCCTCGCGCTGGCCAGCGCAAGGTTGGGTAGCGTCCATGCGCCACAACTGCCCCTTGTGACGCATGGCGTGTACAGCCGCGCGCGGTGAAACGCTGCTGTGGGCGCTGCTGTGGGCGTCACATCGCACAGTACTGCATAGCAGGCAGCACCGCGGTGTGTGTTTGTTGGGCGGTGGCATGTCCGGCCCTGGGGCAGCGACGCCCTTAGCTCACTTGGATCTGCTGCAGGCAATGCTTTGAACTTAGTCAGGAGGGTGGTTAGCTAGGAAGGGTGTTATTTAGGAGTTGTCAGGCATGTGAGGCGGGTGTGCATCAGGCGGCGCATATACACAGGCTCTGTGCTCTCAGTGAGGCAGCGCAACAGCGTGTTGCGCTGCACTGCAGGGGCACCGGCGGGAAACAAGCACCTGTGAGTTTATGGAGTCAGGATCTTGTGGCTGAGACGGAATGTGCAGGTTACAGGCAGCATCGCTCGCATATGCGGTTGTAAAAGCTCGTATAATCGCACAAGCAGCCATGCGGCATGTTGTGTTGCCGCATCTCGTTGTGATGGTGCATCTAATACAGCCTATGGCATGTGCTACACATCAGCACCCAGCCCCGCTCCATGCTCAGCCGCTCTCAACAAAGAACACAGAAAATCACACGGTTCAAGCTGAAACATGCCCACGTCCGAGCTGGAAAGAGCCAGAGCTAGAGCCACCCCGCACATGCTGCCATGCGCTGATTATTGGCGGCACATGCTTATTGGCCCGCCCGTCCGCCCTGGACGTCGTCGCGATGAAATAATCCAACCCACCCGCTGCTGTATATCTGTACAGGGCTGATGGCTGCAGAAACAGGGCTTCAATGCAGGCAGCATGCCAGTGCGTTCACCCATCCAATACCGGCGCAGCCAGCGCCCGTCGCGCAGCACACGCGGCAGGCCTCGACCGAGCGCCCCCAATGACGATGGCGGATGCCTGCAGGGACCCCGGACCGACCCTGTGCCCAACTGCGCGCGCCGCCTCACCCCCAAAGACCTTCACGACCGTCATACGGCGCAGTCCCGACGACCCCCTCCACGGCCCCCTCCACTGCCTGATGTCCCACCCCGTCTGGCAACCTGGAGAAGTAGGCTAGTGGCTGGGCTGTGACCTGGTTGCGGCCGCAGGAGGCCCGCTGCGGCAGCAGCTAGCTGCCCCCGGCTGGAGCACTCAGCTGGGGCACGCGCCTCCCGCAGTGCTGGCCCCGGGTGGTCTCCGAGTCGCAAATGAATGGCAAGTCGCTCAAACGGCAGGTCGCTCGACGCCCCTCACCGGGGCGGAGCCGACCTAGGCGGAGCTGCTGGGGCTGCTGCCCTCGGCGATGCCGCCGGCCAGCGCGCGCGTGCCCGGCCAGCCGTTGAGTGGCAGGCCCTTCTTGTACCGCACGCCGCACGCGTTGCACACCGAGCGTGGGCCCTCCGGCCCGCAGCGCCACTGCGGCGTGTGGTGCGTGCCGCAGTTGCGGCAGCTCATGCGCGCGCCCTTCTTCAGGCCTGCGCGGCTCGGCGCGCCGCCCCATCAATTACATGCGGGCAACCGTCGTTCAGCTGGGTTGGCAGCTCACCATGTGTGCAGCCCACATGGTGGCCGAGTGAATTCAACAAACGAAAAAATCGCTGCGTGTACCCGCCTGCTGCGAGCAGCAGATGCTGACTCCCGCATGAGCCATGACCCCGCATAAGCCGCCAAGCCGAGCGGGCAGCCTGGCAAAGCAACCAAGCTCCGTGTATATAACTTGCCGAAGCTGCCTGCAGGGCATGTATCTCAGACGTGCTGGCAAGCCTGGGCCTGCTTCACTTTACAGCGGTGACAACCATGAGCCAGCAGGCGAACATGCCAGGGGGCGAGGGGGGCACAGAGGGTGGCGCAGGCGTACAGCGGCGGCGCGACTTGCGCTTGCGAGTGCCGCACTCGCCGGAGCCCTCCGACTCGGAGTCGGAGCCGCTGGCGCCGCCTGCGCGCGAGCCGCTAGCCTTGCTGTCGCCTGCCGGCGCCAGGCCCGCGCGCCGTCGCCCCGCCGCGCGCGCTCCCGCCTGCAGGCACCGCGCGTGACACACCCTTGTCAGCATTCAGTGAAATGCAATGGCTCAGGGAGCAGACAGATTAGCCCAGAGCCCTTGCCTGTTGCGGCACAGAAGGCACTGGAGTTGACAGTGTACAGAAAATGCAAGCTGTCACAGAGCGTGCAAACGCAAAGTGTCCAATGCGCGGGTCTCTTGGCTGCTGGCCCAGGCCCGCACGACCACAGCCTCCGCTCAGCACATGTATCTATGCAACAGGGTGGCATGCACTGCATAATTCATGCAAAGCATCTCCGCGAGCGTTCTAGTGTACTCCCTGCTCAGAACACCCAACACAACCAGCTCTGTGGTCTTTAAGAAAGCGTGCTGGCCGTATTTTGGGAAGCGCACCTTGCGCACACCCGCCTGGCGCGGGCCCAGCGCAGTGTCTGCTGCCTCCATCGGCAGCGATGTGCGGATCGTCGGGTAGCCATACGGCTCTGCTCCAAACGGCAGCGGCATTGACACCGTGCGGCTATGCAGATGCCCCAACACCTGCGCGCCCAGGCTCAGGGATCAGCGCATCTGGCCTGCTTAGCCAACAGCACAGACACACTGGGTGGTACCGGATCTGTTCTCACGGACGGTCCTGATCGCTGAGCAAGACATGGCAAAGGGTATGCGCTTCAGACGATGGCGGGCGCGCCTGCTGCGCACAGTGCGCGCCGACCCGCGGCGACGGCATGTGCATCACAGGCATGCTGTGCGCCGCGTGCAGGCCCGCGCCCCGCGCCTCGCCCGGGGAGCCCGGCGAGTGCTGCACGTGGAACGGGCCGCCCCGCAGCGGCGGCGTCGGCGTCGACTGCACCCCGCACAGCCACGCTCAGGTTGCTGCAATCGCAGCCATGCTCTGCAACCCTGGCTGCGCACTGCAAGACGACATGGTGCTGGCTGTGCAGCGCCAAGACCAGGGCACGCCGCGACAGGGCTGTGGCGCCACGCCCGGGCCCACGGCCAGCGCTGCTGCAGCAGCGCAGGCCGGTGCGCGGCTGGGGTAGAGCACGCGGTTGGGGACGCGCCTGCCGCGGCGTGGCCGCCGCCTCCGTCGGGAACAGCTGCCCAAACGGCCCAGCGGCCAGATAGAGCTCTGCGGGCGTGGGCGGCATGTATGGCGCCGCAGCGCCCGCGCCCTCGCAGCCGCGCCCGCCCGCCCCCAGGTCCTCGAACAGTGGCTCCATGCCCTGCAGCTGCAGCTGCGCGCCCCCGCCCACGCTCGCGTCAGCGAGCGTGGCCAGAGCGGCGCTGCGGCTCGGACTCCCCGCTGGCGGCGCGGCGGCGCCTCAACCACCCTACCAGCGCTTGCTCCCGCGCCCTGTTATGAAGGGAGCGCCCATGCCTGCAGCTGCAGCTGCGCGGCCCCATGCGCCCCCAACCGGTTGCAGAGCGACACTGTCACACGCAGACGGTGTGCTGGGGTGTGCGTGCTGCGCACAAACGCCCACCACCAGGGTGTAGTTGCAAACACATGTCAGTGGCAGAGCTACGTGAACGGCACTGGTGAAAGGGCACCAGACAGCCATGCCACCAGGTTGCTACACCTCCCGCGCCGCTGAGTGGCGCCGAGGCCCCCTTCCAAGGCTCCACCCTGGTCGTGTCGCGGCAGTTGCCCAGGGCGCGCGAGGGTACCCCTTCTGCGCGGGGTGCGCCGAGAGCGCACCATTGCGCGCGGCGAGGCGCCGCCGTGGCCAGGGTCGAAGTCCACTTGGCCCAGCACGTCCGAGAACAAGGCGGAGCGCTCTGCTGCGTTTGGCAGAGGCTGCACGCCTGCCCGGGCATCCGCAGCAACTGTGAACACGGACGGCGGCGTGGCTGCCTTCTTGCCGCCCAAGCCGGCCTGGCAGGTGTCCACCGTCACGCTGACGCCCTCCGGCAGCGGCAGCGGGTTGCTGTGGCACTGGTGCAGCTCCAGGACTCCCCCCTCCCCAGCCAGCTCGCCGGCCTCCCCCGCCAGCCTGTGGCGCTGCACCTGCGTCCGGGGCGGTCGCTTGCGGCCAAGAGGGGGACAGGGTGGTGGGAGGGTAAGAATGCAGACCCCACCAACCTCCTGGCATGCAAAGTTGGAGTGGCTCCGCCCTTCAGCAGGGCGCCCTGTGTATGCACTGGTAGAAGGAGCGAGAACATAGCGACGCCGGGACTCGCAGTGTTCCCAAGCGCTGCGACTGGCATATCTCATGCACGCTCCAGCGGTTACGCACCCCGTTCACGGCGTCCACAGCCATTCCGTAGTTGCCTGAGCTGGTCGTCCTGAGCAAGGGACCGCCTGGCACCTGCAGGGTGCCGAGCGGTCTCATACAAGCCCCGGGCGCCCTGTCCTGCAGGTGGGCCTGCATGCAGCCTTGCCAGGCTACCTACCGGGAAGTTCCAGCTGTCATTGCGAAAGAGGCTGCCCAGCGCGCTCGCCATGGCACCCGCTGCTCCGCGCGCTGCTCAGCAGCGTGCCACTGGCCTGCACCCGCTGCACGCCGCTCCTTGCGCACCGCACGCCGCACTGTGCGAGCTCTGCGCCGCGCTCTGCAGACAGCTTCTCCCTTGTCAGTACTCTGCCAGCTAAAAGTGGAGAGCAAGGAGAGCTCATCTCCCTGTTCCGCAAGACCTGTGTTTATCGCCTGCCCCAGCAGGTTTCATGCTTGGGGAGCTAGCTGGAGGAGGTCAGTTTTCAGTCCAAGTACGTGCAGACTACCACTGAACTGCTCTGCTGGCTGCAATCCAAGCTTGCCAGCTGCTGCTGCTCATGAGTTTGGCGCTGCGCGGAGCCGTGCTGGCATCCGTTCCACTGCGCTGTTGCCCAGGCGCGCTAGAGTATATCTGTGTACACGCATCGAGCGGCGGCACCTCCTGTTACTTTTGTAAACGTGAAGACCGGATACTACTCACGTTCATGTGCCACACTTATGTGCTGCAAGGCTGCCGAGCCTGCATGCACAAACACTGGTTGTTGACCTCGCAGGCCCGTTGAGGCTTCTGCCAAGCGCGGTCCAGCCAGCGCAGCTCTGCGCTGCGTTCCCCGCGCCTCGTCACGGCCCGGCGCTGCGGACGCCCGCACAGCCCGTGACGTGCAGCGCAGCCCGGCAGATGACCGCCTCGGCAGACACCACGACGAGTCTGCCCTCGCTCACCGTGGACCGCGTACCTTGCCTGTCGGCACGCCGCCCGCTCCTGGGTCGCTCCCAAGCACTGAGCGTTTAGCGCCTTCGGTCTGGCCTGTCCTGCCTTAGCTATGACTCCTGCCTGTACTCAACGCACGCACATTTGCAACGACTGGACGGCGTTCCTCTGCTGGGCGGTAGCGCACGTGCTGAACTTGCGCTGGCTGCGCGCCTCAGCAATTGCAACCGAACGAGGGGGCGCCTGGGCGGTGCAGGACAACTACGCTTGGCTGCTGCGCGAGGGCAGCGGCAAGGTCGCCGTCGTGGACCCGTCGGAGGCGGCGCCCGTCGTGCAGGCCCTGGAGAGCAGGTGAACGCCAGTGCTGCGAACAGCCATTTTGAGTCCCAGTGCAGCCTCGCTAGTAAGACAGCTTATGCCGGCGCGGTGTGCATGGCCAGAGCTTATGCGGCGCGCATGCCGGCGGGTCTCACCACGGTGCCGGCGGCCGCGCAGGGGCCTCAAGCTGGACTACATCCTCAACACGCACCATCACTGGCGCGCTTGGCCCGCCCCGCTCCTCAAACTGCCTTGGCAGCAGCAGCACGCTTGCCTGGGCGCATACGCGCCTGTGTGCAGGAGCCTGCCCCGCATGCGAGCGGAACGACGCGGGTTGTTACGCCTCTCGTCGTGCTGCAGCGCATCACTCATGCAGTGAAGCACAGCCGAGCGTCCGCTAGGTTGGAAAGCTGAACAAGAGCGGCAGGGACCATGTGGGCGGCAATGAGGAGCTGAAGCGGCGGTATGGCGCCACGGTCGTCGGCCCCGCGGCCGACCGCGCGCGCATCCCCGCGATCGACGTGGCCCTCGCAGACGGTGAGAGCTGGCGCCTGGGCAGCCTCGAGATGCGCGTCATCGATGTGCCCGGCGCGCCGCCCGCCCAGGATGCGGTGTGTGTGCGCTGCAGCATGTCCTGCACGCCCCAAGGTGTTGTGGTGCCTCTGGGAGCTTGCCCTGTCTGCATTGGCACGTGTTTGCTGACAGGGCCAGCTGTTGACACTGGCATTTGCTGATGGTGCCTGGCTGGCCAAGCAGACAAGCTGCATGACTTGCATGAGGCCGTCCCTGCACCCACGTGCCGCGACTCACTAATTGTGAAGGACGTGTGTCAACTCCCTGAGTCTTCCCAGACGCCTGGCTGGCGTTTCAAAGATTGGGGGCGGTCCGGCAGGGCACACGCGCGGCCATGTGGCGCTCTGGTTCCCGGACGCCGAGGCGCTGTTTTCTGGTGCGCTCCACGGGCGTGAGCTGTGAAGGCTGCTGCCGCCGCACGTGTTGCTTGACATTGTGGGAGCTAGTTAGTAGAGGGTCTATATCTGATAACCTCGCCAGGCTTGTAAGACGCAGGCGGCATGCGAGTGCCGTATGCGCGCGCGTTGAGCACTTACCATGCTTGTTTGGGCAGACGTCGCCGCGCGCTTCGAGACCGTGAGTGATGATGGCTGCCTGCGCAGGGGATACGCTCTTTGCGCTGGGCTGCGGACGCCTTTTTGAGGGCTCGCCGGAGCAGATGTGGCGGGTGCGCCTGCTGCCATGTTGCGCGATGCTGCCCTTGCTGGGCACACCCCTGCACGCCTCGCTCACAGGCACGACGCCGAGTGAGGCTGGTGCAGACGTGCAGGCATGCAAGCGTTGTCAAGCAATGGTGCTGCTCCGGCGGGCGGGCGGGGCCCCGGCTGTGCGGCCCATGGCTGTCGCCGCCCAAACACTGTGAAGCCCACACCAGCATGGTGCTGCGTCGGCGGTGCCTGACACGCGCGCGGGGCTGGCGGCAGTCGCTGTCCAAGCTGCGCGAGCTTCCGCCCAGCGCGTGGGTCTTCTGCGGCCACGAGTACACGCAGAGCAACGCCAAGTTCGCCTCGAAGGTCGACCCGGACAACGCCGTGCTCGCCGCGCGCGCGGCGGAGATCAAGGAGCTGCGGGCGCAGGCGCGGGGCCCTGCGCGCTCTGCTCTTTTTTGTGTGCAGGCATCGCGGTCCTGGCTCTGCTGTTGCCGAGAGAGTCTGAGCAAGCGCGCACAATGCGCTTGCAACCGGACGCCGCGCAGTGCTTTGCCGTGCACAGGGCTGCTGTGCTAACCGGCTGCTCGCCCGCCGGCTCCGTCGCCGCGCCGGGGCCTTGTCTGAGCGCTGCTCATGTGGCACCCGTCCACGTCTGTCAGCCTGAGGTGGCATCCAGGGCAAGGCGACGGTGCCGAGCCGGCTGGGCGCCGAGCTGGAGACCAACCCCTTCCTGCGCCCGTCGAGCGCCGCCATACGCTCCGCGCTCGGTGCGGCAAGCGCGCGCTGGCCCGCACACGCTGCCATGCCGGGGCTGCGCCTGCGCAGGGCGCCGCAGCGGCTTGCAGAGGGTCATGAAGGGTTGCAGGGGGTTGCAGAGGGTTGCTGAGGGTCGCAGGGGGTCGCGGAGCGTTAATCGACCGGCATGCAGCACAGGGCTGCATGCCAGTGTTGCATGCATGTAGACCTGCCATCTTAATGCGTGACGCGTCTGCTGTGCTTTCCGCGGGGCGCGCAAAAGCCCATGTGTGTGTGCGGAAGGGTGTGCACGTGAGTGGCGCATGGAGGCTTGCCGCTCCCACGGCGTGAACCCCATAACTGCACACCTGTGGTGACAATCTGATGCAGATGTGGGTGGAGTGCGTGGCACTGAGCTGGCCTAGTGCGCACAGGTGTCGCGAAGGGAGCCAGCGATGTGGAGGCATTCACGGCCATCCGCGCCGCCAAAGATAAGGCATAAGGCACACGGATGATCCGGCCGTGGCAGCGCAGCGGCTGCCATGCCTGTGATCCTGCAACGCACGTCGTGTCTATGTGCACATGCGTTTGCTCTTGCGCCGCAGGCCTTGCATAATAAGTCTCAGGCTGTGCAGAGTGCTCGACAAACTCGCCATCCTGTTGGCCCGCACAGTGAAGGGTATGTGGACCACTTGAGTATTTGTTGAACCAGTTAGCCTGAAATGCACTGCAGCATGATGACTGGAACAGCGTGCGCAGCTGATTTCAGCCTGGCACCTGACCACAGTCTCCACTTCTTTTCGTCAAGCGCCTTCGTGCGAGGCACCCCTGGCTGCTGCCCGCAGCCCACAACAAGCGGCGTTGTGACTCTGCTTTTCCTCAAATGCACGCACCCTCGTGCATGGGGCACCTCATGCAGTGCCACCAGCAGTGCTCGCGAACTGGCACTTGCGGCAATGATAGATCCGCAGCTCGGGCCGCACAGAGCGGACTCGCTGCCAGGCAGGGGCCAGCCCCAAGCCTCACGCCCTCCGCAGCACACTGCATACGGATTCCGGGCATGGCCTCAGGCGGCGACTTCGTCAGCGTCCATGGCGCCACCCTCGTCGCCTTGGCCCTCAGCGTAGAGCCCCATCTGCTCGGCAACCGCGGCTTGCCGCGCCGTGAGCTCCTGCTTCACGATGTTGCCATACCCGCCGCGCCCCGCGTCCCAGTCGGTGCGGTACTCGTCGCGCACCTGCACGCGGCCACACGCGCGCGCGTCCTAACCCCAGAGCCAGCGCCTCTCTGCCCCGGAGCCAGCGCCACCTTTCAACCAGGGAGATGATGTGTGCGCGCCCGCGCTGGTCACACTTCGCGCACCTAACAGGAGCAGTGAGCACACGCCCAGCCAGTCGTGTGCCGCACGCACGTGATGGACACGTCACGATGTCGGAAGTCGCTTTGTAGAAAACCACCAATCACACCACGCCTGTATCTACTTGATGCATCATGCAGGCAAGCACATGATGTGCCCCCGAACCTATGAAGGGGCAAGGCTCGCCCACCGGTGCGCCCGTCAACTGTGTAAGCGACCCCCCACACAGTCAGCCCTATGGGCCAGGCGCCTGTATGCCTGCGGCGCGCCTGCCCGCCGGAGCGCCCGCGCCCGAACTGGCGCCCCTCCTTGAAGCCCCAGTCGAAGTCGGCGCGCACGGGCCGGTCGTCAAGCACGGTTCCGCTGATGTACTTGACCGCGTCCTCCGCGTCATCGCGCGTGTAATACACCACGAACGCAAACCCACAGGGCGTCATGCGATGCTTGTCCAGGCCCATGATGATGCGCCTGACGTCGCCGGCGCGCGAAAACACCTGGGAGCCACGGCCGCAGGCTTTCCTTCAGCGTGGCTGCTGACGTCAACGTGCTTGCAGCTGACTCCGCCCCACGTCTGTGCCCTGACTGACCGCGCACAGGAGCGCTGTTGTGCCACTGCAGCACTCTGTTTAGTGCTGCTGCCCGGGGCGCGCCTCATATATCTGCTCCTCAGTGGTGTAGAAGGACAGGTTGCCGACATACAGCGTGGTGGACGACTTCAGGCACTCCTCAAACTGCTCCTGACTGCCGTCGAAGCGGCGGTCGCGGTACTGCGAGATGACTGGGTCAAGTTGCTGCACGCGGACGCGGGGGGCGTCAGTAGGCGTGCTGCATTGCCGCGGCCTGCCGCCCGCGCAAGCCTGGCAGACAGGCAGGGCTGCCGGGGAAGAGCCGGCGCGCCTTGAGCAAGCGCGCCATCAGGAGAGGAGCAGGTCGCCAGCGGCAGCCTGCAGCTCACCCATGTTCGCCGCAGGCCGCCGCTGCTGCAACGGGAGCAGGCAGCAGTGCAGCTCCAATTCTGCTGAGCAGCTGCGGCACTGCTTACGTGAGAGAGTGAGTCTTTTCTCTGTGCACTCCACTTGGTCAGCCTGCAGAGCGCGACACAGTCCTGGGCCTCTTTTTTCTTGCCAAGTTGGTGACCCTGTGATGACCTGACTTGCACAGCACGCAGCAGGCTGCCCCGCCAATTGGCTTGCAAGCCTGGCTCCAAACTCGCCCTACTTATTTGTATTACCACTGTCTCCAGAAGCTGCAGGTGCACTTTTTGTGACCACCCTTCTGTGGTGATGCGGCCTTCAGACATCTAGTGCTGCCTGACCGTTGGCTGCAACAGCTGGAACTGGCTGCGCCCAGAACTGTAGCTTGCTGGCTGTGTGAGGTGCGACTGGCTCCTGTGCAGCACAGGTGTCACCAGCTCCCTGTAACCAACCATGGCTCAAGCGCCTCGAGCCAACGTCGCTCTCTGGATGCAGGACGGAACAGCAAGGCGCCGAGCCCAGTGGTGGCAGTCTGCCGCAGGCGCGCAGCACCTGCAGGGGAGCGCGGAGCTGCGGCATTGGCATGCGCAAGGCATGGCCCCGTACCCAACGACGCAGGCCGGCGCGGGCGCCTGCGCGGGCGTGCAGGACTGCGCCCCGCCGGCGGCGAGCCGCCCAGGCAGCGCGCACGGCCGCGGCGGCGCGGCCGAGCCGGCCGGCAAGCCCGGCGCCGGGGACCTGCGGGGGCCGCGCTTCCGCTGCAGCCGCTGCGCGCGCGACCTCAGCGCGGCCGGCTTTGCGCAGCGCGTGCTGCACGTGAAGAAGTGCGCCGCCGCGGGTGCGCGGCCCGGGCTGCAAGCATACCCTAACCCTACAGCTGCGCTGCGGCGCCGCCAGCCCTGCGCCCCCAAGCTGCCTGGCCTGTCCTCAATACCTCTTGTGACGGGCTGCGTGGGCCGCGCCCCCAGTGTACCTAGAGGCCCACGCCGCATATGCCCAGCGGGCGCTGCAAGCTGTGGAGCGGCAACCTCCAGCAGCGCAGCTGCAGGCGCACCACACATGGCCTCGCTCACGCTGCGTCCAAAGCCCTTTACCCATCGAGGGCGTGCGGGTGCGCGGGGGCGCAGCGGCTGCGGCCCAGGCGGCGAGCGAGGCGCCCCTGCCCTCGGCGTTTCGGCCGTTCGTGGCGCAGGCGCCGGCCGCGTGCGCGGGCGCGCCGCGCGCGCCGCCGCCGGCGCCGCCACCGGCCAGCGTGCGCGCGTGGCTGGGCGGCCTGCAGCTGGAGCGCCATGCGGCCGCGTTCGAGGCGGTGCGCGGGCTGGGCCGCCGGCTTGAGGTCGCAGCTGCTCAGGGATTTTGTAGCGGCGTGTGCACTCGGCCCCGCAGCGCAGCAATGGGTGTGCTGTGTAACCCTCCCGAGCGTGGCTATTGCGAGGCACATGCAATGGGGCTCGCCCGCTCACCCAGCTCTCTTGAGCCCACGCTTGCTCAGTAAACACAACGACTGTGTCTCACGCTCTCCAGCACAGCGACATTTAGCTGTCGATTCCCTCCGTCTGTCTGCCGTGCTGCGGAACGGCGCATGTGCGGGTGGGGCCCTGCTCGCCGCTCGCCATGGCCTCAGACCCGACGCGCTCTGCAGAGCCGGGCGCGATCGAGGCTGTGAGAGGCGCCGGACGCCCTGCCGCACCCGGGCAGGGCTGCTGCCCGGCGCCACAGCGCGCGGCGGCTGCCGCCCCATCCCCGCTCGTGCGCCGCGCAAGAGCAAGTCAACCTGGGGCCACGCCCAACCCCATACCCTAATCCCACACCTGCTCGCGCGCTGTGCAGGAGCAGGTCGACCTGGCGTGCCTGCCCCTGCTCAGCGGCGCGGACCTGGCAAGCCTAGGGCTCGCATGCCCCGCCGAGCGCCGCCGCGCGCTCGCGGCCGCCGCCGCGCTGCGCGCGCCGCGACAGGCAAACCCTCTTTCCGCCAGTGACCCTGGCAGCAGGGCGGCGGCGCCGCGTGGCGCACCATGGGTCGCGTGCGCCCCTGCAGCGCCTCACCAGCCGCGGCAGCCAGTGCCCTCAGCGAGCGTGGCGCCTGATCAGGCTCCCAGTGGGCCTGGAGTCGCGCCGCGCGACGCTCATGACACAGCGCTGAGCGGTGGGGGGCCCCCTCCGCGCGCGGCTGCGCCTGTGTCGCGCTCAGCCGCAGCGGCCGCTGCACACGGCAATGGGCGCGCTGCCGCCGTTGCGCACGCTCACAGGGATGCTCCGCGCGGGTGCGCTCCGGCGGCCAGCCACAGCTGGGAGACGCGGCCTGCCGCCGCGCCCGCCCCGCGCCCCGGGCCTGCCTCGGGCAAGGGCGGCGGCTGCGGGGGCACCCGCGCGCGGCCGCCCGGCGCAGCTGCGGCGCGCCAGCCGGCGCCCGCGCAGCCTGACCAGGCGCCCCGGCAGGCGCCCAGCCTGGCGCCCCGGTGCGCGGCGGAGGAGGCCGCGCAGCTGGCGGCAGCGCTGTCGGCCTCGCTGGCGCCTGGCCAGGCCGCCTGCGCGCCCGCTGCTGCGCCGGCGCGCGCACAGGCTCCGCAGGCGCCGGCCGCGCCGCCGCCGCCTGCAGGCCGGGCACGCTGCGGGCGCGCTGCCAGGCGCGCGCCTGATCAGGCTGCGTGCGCACCGCCGGCCGTGCTGACGCCTGAGCAGGCGCTGGCCCGGGGCCCCGTCGCCGCGGCGGGGCCAGCGTCCGCCGCCATGCCATGTGCAGGCCCGACCGGGACAGCTGCAGACAGCAAGCCCGCAGCGCGCATATTCCTCAGCGCCGGAGACAGCTGCGCTCGCACTGCGGCGGCCGGCGGCGACGGCTCTGCAGCCGCCGCGTCGGGCGGCGGTGGCGCGGCGGCCCGGCGGGCGCTGGACGCGCTGGGTCAGCTCATGGCAGGCAGCCGGCGCCAGCGCGCGGCCGGCGCAGCGCATGGCCTCAGACCCAGGCCCACTGGCTACTGCCGCGACGCTGAGCGCGCAGTGCTTGAGCAGCTCTTCCCGCCGCCGCGCGCCAGCGCGGCCGGCCCGCCGGGGACGGGTGGGGTCTATGAGGAGGACCCCTGGGAGCATGAGCCGTGCTCGCTGCACGCGTGCGCGCGCGGGGCGTGCACGCGCATGGACTGCGCACCGCCCGGGGAGAGCGGTCTGGCGAAGCGCGTGCGCAAGCGCAAAGCCGCGGCGGCCGCAGCCGATGTGGCGGCAGCTGTCTATGGGGACGGCGAGCGCGGCGGCGGCGGTGGCCGCGGCGGCGGCGCTGACGCGCTCGACCGCAGCCAGGCGGCCGCAGCGCCCTGCACGCTTCCGCAGGTGCGAGCTGTGGGTACTTGTGTGCTTGAACGTAGAGCGGCGCGGCAGCAGGCTGCGCCAGGCACGCCTGTGTGGCCCCGCAGGCGTGCCCTGCTGAGAACGGGCGACTGACGTTGCTCCCCTTCGAGGCCCTCGCTGTGACAGCGCTCCGAGAGCCTCACATTTTCTACATGCATGCGTGCGTGCACCTGCGAACGCCCAGCAGCGGCGGCAGCGCAGCGCGGCCCGCGGCCCGCATATCCCGGGCGCCCGTGCCGGCGCGGCCGGTGCCCTGAGCGAGGGGCGCCCGGCGCACAGGTGCGCCTGCAGGCGCTGCGGCAGGAGCTGGCGGCCGCGCAGGACGTGGTCGCGCAGCTGCGCCGCATGGTGGCGGACGCCGAGGCGGAGGCGCGCGCGTGACGCGGGCGCGGCGGGCTGGGGCTCCCGGGCAGCCTGCTTCTGCCGCGAGCGGACCTGCCTGACACCGGCGCGCTGCCAGGCTATTGCCTCGTGCTGCCTGGCGCGTCGTGTCGTGCGGGCTGCATGGCATGTCTGCTGATGCTGGCACCATGCACTCTGTCGTCCGAACCGGACGATTTATACCGAGAAACCGGTTTATAGATGGACAGGGCTGCTCAGGGGCCTGTTAGGCTCAGGGCCTTCCATAACGCATGAAGCATGACCGCGATGTTAGCATAACACGACGAAGACGAACCCAGCTGCAGCGAGCTGTTGGTTGCCCGCCATGAACGGCTCCGCAGCAGGCGAAGCAGCCAACGCCGGTGAGCAGCCTCCCGGCGACACCCAGCTGTCCAAGGCGGACAAGGCGCGCAGGTATCGCACCAAGCTCAAGGCATCCCTGGATGCGGCGCAGCTCGAGGAGTGCCGCAGGAAGAACCGGTGCGCACAGTGAGTCGGGCGCCTCCGCACGCCTGCAGAGCTGAAAAGCTGTTTGGAGGTGCTCACTGGTCGTGAGTGCCGTGCCGCAGTGTGACCAGTGCACGGGGCTGAGCGCGACGCTGCTGTGGCAGAATCCCTGCTGACGCCTCGTGCAATCCGTGCGCAGGGAGCGCCAGAAGCGCTTCCGCGACCGGCAGAAGGCGGCGCGAAACGATTCTACGCGCGTGGCGCAGTCGGCGCTGCACGCCGCGGCGTCCGGCGCCTTCGACACCGCGGCCGTGCTGCAGCACGCGCACGGCCTGGCCGCGCAGGGCGTGTCCGACCACGCCGCGATCGCGCACGCACTCCTGGCCTCCTCGGCTGCCGCCGCCGCCGCCGCCGCGGCTGGCCTGCGGCCGCAGAGCGCCGGTGCCAGTGCGCTCGAGCTGCTCAATGCCGGCCTGGCCGCTATGCCCAGCCGCAGCAACGGCAGCCTCGGAGCCGGCGCGACCGCGCCGCCGAGCGTGTCCGGCTCGGACGTGGCTGTGGTGGCTATGGGCGGCGGCGTCGGCGCGAGCGCGGGGCAGAGCGCCCCAGGTGACGCCGGCGCGCAGGGACGGGCGCCTGCGATGGCCGAGCACGCTGCAGCCGGGGGCCGCGGCGGCGCCCGCGCAGGGCCGCCGGCCCCGGAGCCCGACCAAGCGCCTGCGGCCGTGGAAAGAGCAGGCGCGCGCGCACAGCGCGCCCCAACAGAGCCGGGCGGCGAGCGGGCTCTGGCCAGGGTCGAGAGCGCGATCGCCGGCAGCACCGGGCAGGGCGGCGCGGGCAGCGCGGCGGGGCGCGCGGACAAGCAGGAGCTGGCCGAGGGCCTGGCGGCGCTGTTCTGCAAGGCGGTCGCGGGCCTGGGCGCGCGCGAGCGCGTCGCGGTGCTGCGCGCCTTCCTGGCGTCGGTGCGCGGGGCCGTCGGGGACGAGGCGCGCCCGCGCGCTGGTCGACCTGCCGCGGGTTTCGGCAGCGGCCGCGGAACCCGGGGACACTATGCTGCGTTGGGCAGAATGTCTCCCGGCGGCGCGGCCGTGTGGCCGCGCCACGCGCGACCACCCAAGCATGCGTGCTCGCGGTCGGTGCCTAGACGCGCACACTGTCCTCACGGGGACAGAGTCAGAGAGTGTGCTGGCGCGACGCAGCTCCGAACAGGTCGTCTCGACAACTGTGGGCGAGTGGGTGGTGTGTTCGCTCGCCCAGCGTTGCAGCGCCCTAGCTTCTCCTCAGCCAGGAGGAGCGGCAGGGAACACATGGGTTTCCATCTGCGCGCAGGTGTGCTCGCAGGCGTGCCTGCCGGCGGGCGGCGCGCCGCGCTACCTGCAGTTTGACGCGGTCGGCAACCGCGTGGCGACGACGACCGGCGAGGCGGGGCCCCAGCTGGCCGCGGTGCCGCTGGCTCCCACGGTGCCCACGCCTCCAGCGCCGGGCGGCATGCTGCTGCTGTGATTAGGGGAGGTGGGAGCCGGGCGTCAACCGCGCTGCGCCGTCAAGTGCTGTCATACGCTGCCTGTCCCTGGTCACAGTGTGCCAGTCCATTGGGTCCGCCAGCGCGCCGTCCGTGACACCCGTGACGTCCGCCGAGCTGCCTCGGTGCTGCTGACGCCTGCCAGGCAGCATGCCGACGCTGCGAGGCAGAGCGCGGCAGGCGGGAGGGAGCCCTGCCGGGCGTTGCGGCACCCGCCGCATGCTAGCAGCGCTGTTCGGGCTGGGCGCGTGCTGCGCTAGCGCACGTCCTGCTTTACCGCAGCATGGTCACACGTCTAGTTGTCATGGTGCTGAGCACGCACAGTGGTTTTTCCGTGGCGCTGGTCCCCATAGTGTAGGAGCGCCCAAGTCTGGCTTTTCAAATAAGCATGTATTTGGTACTGTGTGGAATGGTGTGCTGGGGTGGAGTCCACCCTCTTATGCTAGACTAGTGGCGCGCGGAGGAGCCGGGCGTTTGTGAAGGATCAGATGCACTGCTCACGTTTTCCGCATGTTCATCAGCCCGCTTTGCGTCAGTGTCCTTATGTATGCGTCTGCTGTAGCGATTGGCGCACGTGCCTGTAGACTACATGGCAGCGCTTGTGGCAGGGAGCTTGTAAGCTGCCTCAATGTAAGCTCATTGGATGCTAATCAGGCCAGCACTGATGTCATGACAATCTCTTGCATGTTGACATCAGCGCACTAGCAAGGGCTATGCATGACGGCTGAAAGCTAGCAGCAAGCAGAGCGCCAGCACGCGCGTGCGACGAAGCAGCTGTCAACACAGTGCTGCACATCCTGCCAGCACTTTGAACCCGAGCACAGGAAACCGCTACCTCTCTCATGCAGAGCACTCTGAAGAAGGGATGTTTGCGCCCAGCAGACTGCCAGCCACGAAATACATTGCTTGCACAGCAAGCCATGCAGCTACACATGCTCCGGCCGCCTCGCATCTGCGCGACCATAGCATCCTCCACTGCTCCTCACCACTGCCCGACCTCACTACACCGGACCTCACTACACGTATCAGACATCTGCAAATGAGAGTGCACACCCACGTGCTTAACGACACATACACTCAGCTCAGAAAGAAAGAAGTCACGCGCGATCCTCGCACGACCAGACGACGCCCTCCGCAATGCCCCAGCCACGTCTGTGCACCCCCGCGCCCTCCTGCCTCCCCAAGATGCGCACAGAGCCTGCCTGCAAATAGGGCAGGATTCGCGCCCGCTCCCGGCCCAGCCACCGGTGCGGGTCACGGCGCAGTCCACACGCGCGCGGGCTTGGAGCGCGCGGGCTCAGCCGCCGATGCGGATCATGGCGCGGTTCTTCGTGCGCGCGAGCTCGAACATGCCGGCGTGCGCGGCGCGCTTGCGCGACACGGCCGCGCCGATGATCGCGCGCAGGTCGCCGTCGCTCGCGCCGTCGCGCATCGCGTCGCGCAGGCTCACCTCGTTCGCGCCAAACAGGCACACCTGGGGGACGGCGCATTTCAGCCTCAGCGGGTTGTGTCAGCTCTGTTTGCTGTGATGCCTGCTTGCAAGTAATACAAGCAACTGTGCCGTGCAAGACTGCTCATACTGCGACAGGTTACGTTTCTCCACATTCTATCAATGTTCACATTACAGCCTCCGCCGAACCCTGCTTGCAGACCTCACAACTGCACAGCCCGAGCAGCACACACCGCATGCAGCCCGCGGGCGCGGGCGGCGCGCCTTGAGGTTGCCGTCGGCCATGAGGCGCAGGCGGTTGCAGTCGCCGCAGAAGGCCTGCGTCATGGACGTCACGAACGACACGCTGCCGCGGTGGCCGCGCACGCGGAAGTTCTTCGCCACCTCGCCGGCAGGGTCCTGTGCCGCGCAACTCCGTACCTTGACAACCTCTCCAACTGATTCCCAATTTACACACTCTATGACAAGACAGACCCCATCGACTGAGTAGACCATGTGCCATGCGTCAAGGGTCAAGGAGTCGTGACACAGCGGTCCTCTGCAGGTCAGTGCGGGTGGTGTGCTGCTCTGCTCTGACAAACCCTGGCTGGTTGTCTGTGGTGCAGCCCTAAACCTAACCCCGCCAGCGGGCCGGCCCGTGCGCGCGCCTGCAGACGCTCCAGGCCCTGCGGGAAGCGGGCCTCCACGGCAGCGCGCATCTCGCGGAAGGGCACCATCTTGGCGTCGCTCCACACGTTGCCGTCGAAGGGCATGTACTCAATGAAGCGCACGTTCACCGGCAGGTCCGCGGCCAGCGCCGCAAAGTCGCCCAGCTCGTCGCAGTTGGCGCCGCGCATCACCACCACATTGATCTGCCGCGCGCGCCGCGGCGTAAGCCGCCGACCCGCTCCTGCCCCGGCGCCATGTGGAGCGGCACATGGCCACCATGCCCACATGCATGACAGGGTTAGGGCCCCTGACCACCACACCCACATGCGCGATAGGCTTGAAGTACTAAGCCACCACACCCACATGCGCATTCAGAATAGGCCACTTGGCCACCCCACCCACATGCACGACAGCTCCGAGGTCGGCCCCCGCAACGCACGCGCGGCGAGAGCCCCCGCGCGCCTTCACGGGGTCGTAGCCGAGCTCCACGGCCCGCAGGATGGCGGCCATGACGCGCTCGTGGCCCCGCCGGCGCGTCATGCGCTCGAAGCGCTCCGGGCGCAGCGTGTCCAGGCTGATGTTCAGCAGGCTCAGGCCTGCCGGGCGGCCACGCCTGAAGGGTTTAGCGGGGCCGCCATACCCTGGCATACGCCGACCCCCCACAGGCGCGGCGCGTCTGCGCTCCTCCCCACAGGCCTGTGCTCGGAGCAGGTGCACCACCGCAGCACATCGCTCACGGGCGGACAGCGAGCAAGCCTGATCTGCCTGACAGAGAGGGTGCACGCGCCGCTCGGCCGGCGCAAAAGCGGGCGCAAGCCTGTTGGGTGGCAGGTTAAGGGTAGCCCTTATGCCTGCCGCTGCGGCCAGACGAGCGACCCGCCACACATCTGTGCCTTTACCCCTACAGCATACCCGTGCATCAAGCATGACTGGAACCATGTCCGCTGCGGCAGCCACCACGACCCCGCTGCAGCGTCGAGCCCAGCGCGTGCGCACCCGCGGCGCGCAGCTCGGGCAGCTGGCGCGCGAGCGCGATGCCGTTGGTGGTTATGCCGACGCCGCGCAGGCCCGGCAGCGCGGCCAGGCGGCCCACGAGAGCGGGCAGGTCGCGGCGCAGCGTCGGCTCGCCGCCCGTCAGCCGCACCTTGTCCACGCCCGCCTCCACGAACAGAGCCGCCTGCCGGAGCGGCAGCCAGGGCGTCAGGGCACTTCCACACCCGCGTCCCATGAACAGCGTTGCCTGTGTAAAAGGCGATAAGGTTATTTAAACGTTTTGCACGCCGCCTGCATCAAACTGCGCCGCCTGCGCAAGTGACAGTCGGGGACATAGAGCAGATCCATGCAAACATCCACTGTAGCGCGGCTGTGGCACTTGACGCAGCTAGCACTGCCGCGCAGGGCGGAGCGCTCGCAGGCAGGCCCGGGCGCTCACGAGGCGCATGATCTCTTCCGTGGTCAGCAGCGCCTCGCGCGGCGACAGCTCAATGCCCTCCGCCGGCATGCAATAGGAGCAGCGCAGGTTGCACCGCTCGGTCAGCGAGATGCGCAGGTATGTGTGCATCCGCCTGCGCGCCACGGCCGGCTCGCTTGGCTGCTCGGATCGGTGCTGTCACGGGTGCAGTGGAGGCTGGTGAAGGACGCATCCAGGAAGCAAGGCAGCGCCATGCTCAAGCAAGCCCTGCACTTTTCCCTTGCCACCGAACCGGGCACGCGGATAGCCCAGTGACAGGTGACAAGTACTAGCCCCTGCCCACCATCCCTAGCACCCGCGCGGCCTTGCCACAACTCGCAACAATCCCTGTGTCTGCACATAGCCCCGTCCATGCATATGCTGGCGGGGTGGTCTCTGTTCGGCCACTCTCCAGCAATAGGTCAGCGAGGCGCACCCGAACGTGTCAGTGAGCACGGCGTTGCCCTCCGGCGCGGCGGCTTGCGCCGCCCGCAGCGCCGCCACCACGTCCCGCCAGTCAAGCGCGGGCGCCTCCGCCGGCGCCGCGCCTGCCCCGCCGGCCGGCTTGCCCGGCCCTGCCGCTGCCGCCCCGGAGCAGCTCGCCGCACCGTGCGAGCGCAGCCGCTCGCGCGCCTCCTCCGCGCTCGGCAGGCCGCGCGCGTACAGCGATGCAGCCGCGGCGTGCACCTTCGGCCCGCCGCCAGTGGCTGCGCCCGGTGCGCTGGGCGTGGTCTGTGGCCTGGGCGCAGCGTGGGGCTGGGACGCCGCGGCGGGCCCCGCGCCGCGCACGCCGGCAGCCTGCATTTCCCGCCAGCGCCGCAGCGCCGCTGCGTCGGTATCGAACGCGTCTCGCGGCGCATCCTCGGCGGCCGGCGTCGGCAGCGACTCATGCTGGTAAGCAGGCTTCACAAAGGCGCGCATGCCCTCGCGACACGTCATGTTACCGCCGCGCAGCAAGCAGCTGAGCCGCTGCGCCACGGCGCTCCGCATGGCTGCGCGGCGGGCGCAGCAGAGGCAACCTGAGCGGCGAGCCCTCGTCCGGCAGGCGTGAAAGCTTGCCCAGCTTTCCTGCCCGTACAATAGTGTGTTTGTGCGCTGGTCTATCTGTGTCTGTCTACCAGGTCTCAAGCCGCGTACAGTATATCGTGACAGCAATGCCTTGCTTGTGCAAGCGCAAGTGTATGGTGGCAGCCCTTGAATGCTATAAAGGAGCCTCCCCTACTTCACAGGTGTGCTGCCTGTAGGTGCAAGATGCTAGAGCGGCCCCAAGCCCTCAATCTGAGGAGTCCCGTGGTCAGGATGCCCTATTGAGTGAAATCTCGTAATGCATCAAGTTTAAGAATGGGGCACGTACCAGTACAAGCACTTGCACTGTGGCGGCCGATCGATCAATCGAGGGCATTTTTCCGGTTTGATGGTGGAATATGCCCAACAGCACATGCGTGCTCCGAGCCGCATTCCATGCCGCACGCTGATTTACCTGTCACAACCATAGGCCGCAGGCCATACTTTCAACACCGCATGGCACCAAATGAGACCAAACATGCTGACCAGCCCTTCTAGCTACATATAGGCACACAATGTAGCACTCAATAGCTGCTGTTCAGGTGCGAGCACACTGACCGCAGCTTGCTGTACACCTTGCCCGGCGGGGAGCCCATGATGAGCGCACAGATGGCGTCCCTGCACGCACGCACAGCACTCAGGCAGGCAGGGCACGGCAGCGCTATGCGATGCGAAACACGTGTCTGTGCGTCGTAGGACCCGATGCCAGAACAAACGCGCGCGTCTCACGTTCAAGCCTCTGCAAGAATGCTGGCGGAAATGAGGGCTGGCACACACACGCCGGGCCGCGCCTGCAGATGCGGATGTTCTGGAAGGAGCCCAGGATGTGGATGCGCGTGTCGGCCAGCACGACTCGCGTCTTCGTCGCGTTCTCGATCGTGAACTTGGTCTTTCCGCTCTACGAGCGGCGCGCCGCGCGCGTCAGCCGCGCGGCATTGCTGCAGAAGCAGCCAGCGCCTATGCGCCCCAGCAGGCGACAGGCGGCGGAGCAACAGGCTGCGGCAGGCGCGCTGCGCCAGGCGCAAAAAGCGCTCCACAAACGCATGCGCAACGCCGCCCGCGCAGGCAACCCCTCGCATCGCCCAGCATGCCAGCCCGGGCCAGGCACGCACGCCCCGCACGCGGGCCGCCCGCCGCACCTTGCCCGCCAGGCGCCCGATGCACCGCGACAAGTGCTCTCCGCGCAGCGTCTGCACCCAGTCACCCGCGGCCGTCAGCTACACACGCAGGCGGGCGGGCGCCCTGCTGCAGCGCCCCGCTTAAAGAGGCTCCCGCACATGGGCCTCGCCCGCGGCGGCGCAGGGCGCATGCGCTCAAGCGGCGCACGTGCGCGCAGCCTCCGCAAGCGGGTCACGGCATCGTGCCGCTGCAAAGCGGCTGCCCAGCAACATCCAGGGCACAGGACAGAGCAGGCCTCCAGACTGAGTGCCGAGCGCCCCAGCACGTCGCAGACACGAGCGGAGCACGCCCCCTCGAGTCGGCAGGCAGGCAGATCACCACCCCAACACGGCGGCCTGCCCTCAGACGCGCGTGCTGGCGAAACGGCGACGCGGCGACGCAAGCACCCGAGGCTTGGCGGCGCGCAAGGCTTGGCGGCGCGCGGGCGCGCGCCTTGACGTCCTTGATCTCGAAGCACTCGATGTACAGGTCGTCCAGCCGCAGCAGCGCAACCGCATCCGCCACCTCGAAGCCTGCCGCGCGGCCGCGCGCTTGAGCGCCCGCTGCCCCGGCTGCGCTCTGCCGGCGCCCTGCTGCCGCCCTCGTGGCCGCTCGCGCGCGTCCACACTGCGAGCACTGGCCGGCCTCCCCCGCCCCGGCCCTGCGGCAAGACTGACGTCGCGCGCAAGCCCGCCGCCCACCGCCGGCACGGGCAATGCCATCAAACGCAAGCCGGACAGAGCGCGCGCCGCGCCGGCAGCGCGACCGCCCAGGCGGCGGCGCGCACCCAGGATGTAGGCGTGCACAAAGTCGGCGGCCTTCTGCAGGTGGCCCACGTCCGCCGTGTCCTTTGTCGTCTTTATCTCCACCTGCTGGCCAGGCCGCGGTCAGCCCTCCAAGCGGGCAAGAGTGAAGCGGGGAACGCAGTGCGCGGGAGGGAGTGCCGGCGCGCACCTTGCGCGTCTTCAGGTTCATGCGCATGTCCAGCCGCAGGTTCTCGGTGACCGGCTTGTACAGCGCCAGCCACACGTTCTTCAGCGGCGTCATCCGGTGCGCCGGCACAGTGACCTGCGGCGCGTGCGCGCGCCGGCGTCAAGGCCACCGCGAACGCGCCGTCCGGCAGCAGTCGCGACCACGCCAGGGCGCTGTCTGCACGAAGCGCTTGCAGGTGGCTCCTGCACCACAGCGCAGCGCCGCGCCGCAGGCAGAGGCCGCCGGCGCGCACCCGCCGGAACTCCACGCGCCGCCCGCTCTGGTCGAACGCGCTCAGCGGCGCAAAGCTGGGCCGGTGCGGCGCGCCCGACGTGGACGGCTGCCCGCCGCGCGCGCCGGCGTCCCCCGCCGCCTCGCCGCGGCCGCCGGTGGGCTCGCCCGCGGCGGCGCCGCCCGCGCGGCTGGGCTCGCCGCCGGCGCCCGGCTCTGCGTGCGGCGGCTCGTCCGCACCGCTATCCATCGGCAGCGGCGGCGCCGCGGCGAGCGGCGCGCCGGCCTCGGCGCGCGCCTCCTTCTTGCTGACCTTTGGCATCCTGGCGGTGGCGGCGACTGAGGCGGCCTGCCCCTACTTGAGACAGGTGCGCTGGTGCGGGCAAAGCAGCGACGCACGAGGACAAGCGGTCGCCAATAGAGAGCTAAGCGCAGCTGGGAGCCTAACGGTCTCTTCGCTGTCTGTCGGTGTCTGAGTCTTCGCTGCACTTGCACAGCTTCGGTCAGCCACCGACGCACTGCGGGCAGCTCTTCAGGTTTAGGACGGTCCGCTCTAGGGCTGGCCCCCACCATCCAGCCGCTCAGCTGCAGGTGCAGCGGGCATACGCAAAAGTGGAAAGGGGGGCCGTTGGGCGGCCGGCGATGGACCTGGCGGCCTTCACTGAAGGCCTGGCGGCGCTGCCGCTCGCCGCCCTGGTTGCCGTGGGCACGCTGGTGTTCTTGTTGGCCGTCGTGGTGCTGCGGGCGGCGGGCAATCAGCTCAACACCAAGGCGCCGCCGGTGTTCGAGGGCGTGCCCTTTGTTGGCGGCATCATCAAGTTTGTGCAGGCGCGCCCATCACCAGGACCAGGGCTAGAGTTCAGCACCGCGCTGGCATGTATGTCAAAACTGCTCAAGCACTTTGTGGAGCAGCCTCGGAAAGGCAGCAGTGGCTGCAGCAGCAAGCAAGTCAGCACGGCAGTCGCATGCAGAGCGTCATTGTGGCAGCGCATGCGCTCCGGCGCCGAACGTGGCCGCATGCGCAGGGGCCGATGAAGCTGATGGCGCAAGGCTATGCGCGCCACGGCGAGGTGTTCACCGTGCCGGTGCTGCACAAGAAGATCACGTTCCTGCTCGGGCCCAAGGTGTCGGGCCACTTCTTCAAGGCCAACGATGAGGAGATGAGCCAGAAGGAGGTGTGCGCGTGCCGCCGGGGCGCAAGAGCGCTCAATTGAGCTCAGCCCATGCTGCCCATGCTCTGCTGCCCCAGCCAGCTGCCCGTGCTCTGCTGCGCAGCGGGCCGTGCCGCAACTAGTGCAAGCTGCCAGGCGCCCTTGGCAGAGCGCTATACTACAGGCATACCTTTATTTGTGGCGTTGAAAAGTGTGAGTTCAACCGGAGCGCTGGCTGCACAGGCGCGCGCTGGTCAGTAGGCGGCAGGGACGGGTCGCTGCGGGCCGCTGCACGCCGTCGACCAAACCGCGCTCCGCAGCCTCTGCCAGAGGCATGGCAAGCAGTTTGTTTATTGGCCGCGCAGGTGTACGAGTTCAACGTGCCCACGTTCGGCAAGGGCGTCGTGTTTGACGTGGACCACAAGGTGGGCACCCCTTGCTGCTGGTTGATCTATGAGGACTTGCTCTTTGCCAGTGTGTGGTGCAGGCAGCTCATACGGCAGCTGCGGCGCAGGTCTGCGCTCATAGATCTATCGTCTGCCAGTGTTTGGTGCAGGCAGCTGATGCGGCGGCTGCGGCGCAGGTGCGCGCGGAGCAGTTCCGCTTCTTCGCCGAGGCGCTCAAGACGGCCAAGCTGAAGCTGTACGTGCCGCACTTTGTCAGCGAGGCGGAGGTGCCGCCCGCCTCCTGGGCCTGCCTCGCGGCGAGCGCTGTTATAAGCAGGGCCAGGACAGGCCCCTGCTGCCCCCCTGATGCTGCCAGCCCGTCAGGCAGCTGAAGGGGTCAACCAGCAGCACACTAGGAAGTCGTTGGCGCTCGAACATCAGTCTGCTAGCGACATGGCCATGGTGCATGGGGCCGGCATCGCCGCCGTCCCTGTTCGCGACGCGAGCGCGCGCGCGCGCAGGCATACTTTGCGCGCTGGGGCGACGAGGGCGAGGTCGACCTGAGCAAGGCGTTCGCGGAGCTCATCATCCTCACGGCCTCGCGCACGCTCATGGGTGCGCGCCGGGCCGCCGCGGCGCGCCGCGCGCGCGCAGGGGCCCGCATGCGGCGCGGCTGCACGCGCGCGCCCGCCCGCATGTATGCAGTGGGAAGGAGGGGCGCACTTGCGGAGGGTTGGGCCGGGATGGGGCCAAGGAGGGGCGCACTTGCGGAGGGTTGGGCCGGGATGGGGCCAAGACTGAGCTAAGGTAATGTCGGGCGGGGACTTGACGAGCGCCTCATTGTGGCGCTGCGCCGAGGCGTACACACATATGGGGCGCGTCACCACCGACCTGATAATGCCGCTTGCGCGTGGCGCTGCTTCAATGATGGAAGAGTCAGGAGGGGCAAAAATATGGCAGATAGTGGTGCTGGCGCACAAGACCCTGTCCCGGCACCGCGCCTCTGTTAATCCCTCGCCGCGGCCGTGGCCAGGCCGGGTGAGTTTCAGATGAGGCGCACATCGAGCCGCGGGAGTTTCGCTGACAGCACTCGGGGCGGCCCGCCGCCCAGTGAGTGTTCTCTGATAGTAGCTCCGGCACATGCCACAGGGCCTCTGCGCGCCCCCTGTCCCAGTGCGCCCAGGGCGGGCGGCGCAGCGGCCGTGCTGCGGCGCCTGGCGGGGCTTTGCAGCTGCTGCAGAGTCATGGCCACATGGAAAACGGCCTTATTGTTTCGGCCGAGGTGGTCTGCGTGTGCTGCCACTGCCGCCGCTGCTGCGCCCGGCCCGCTCGGCCGAGGCGGTCTGCCTGCACCGATGCCGCCTGCTGCTGCGGGCGGGGCCAGGGCGGGAGGTGCGCGAGAGCATGTTCGAGCAGGTCTCGGAGCTGTTCCATGACCTGGACGCCGGCATGCTGCCCGTCTCTGTGCTCTTCCCCTACCTGCCCATCCCGCAGCACCGCCGGCGCGACCGGTGCGCTCTCGCCGCTGCTAGCATCGTGCGCTAACTGGGCATGGCTCGGACCGTACCCCGCCCGCGCCGTTTGCAGCGCCGCCGCTGCGAACAGTGCGCGCATGGCGGCGCCGCGTGATGCCTGATCTGGCACCCTGACCTGGCGTGGGGCGTCATGGGGCGGGTCCCACAGGCAGCCGCTTCATGGCAGACGCAACGCATGCACTTCCGGCAGTGTTTACACGCTCTGGCGAAAAAAAAAAAATAAAAAAAAAAAAAAACGACGCGTCGGCGATGAGGTACTGGGGACAAGTTGCAGGGCATGGGAGAAGGTGTCGTCTTTGTAGGGCGAGTGACAGGGTAGTCTGCTGGGCCGTCGAGAGGGCGCGCCTGCGCGCGGGCGCCGCGCAGGGCGCGCGAGGAGCTGTCCAGGATATTCAGCAAGGTGATCCGCGCGCGGCGCGCGAGCGGCGCGCGCGAGGACGACATCCTGCAATGCTTCATCGACTCGCGCTACGAGAAGGCGCGGCGCTGTCCGCGCTGGGCCCAGGGTCCAGGGGAGGGCAGGCTGCGTCTTGGTGCTAGGTGCAGTCGTTCAGCTGTCCATTTGCGCAGGATGGCCCTGCTCTGGCAGCCGCTGGGGCCAAGCGGCGTGGCTGGGCATGCGCTGGCAGCCCGTGAAGGTCTGGCATCAAGGTCTGTGGTGCAGGCTTTCAGTAACGGCTGGGCCGCTTTCAATCGACCGCAGCCAGGCACAGAGGGCGCAGCAGGAGACTGTTCAGGCGCTGCCGCCCGCCTGGGGCTGCCCGAGAGCGCGCGCGCGCGGCGGCAGGTGTACGGCGGGCGCGCGCTGACCGACGACGAGATCACCGGCCTGCTCATCGCGACGCTGTTCGCGGGGCAGCACACGTCGTCCATCACATCCGCGTGGACCGGCTACCTCATGATCGCCAACAAGGCGCGCCGCCGCGCGCGCGCGCTGCCTGCTGCGCGGCGCGCCTCGCGCCCCTGCATCGAGCTGGTGGACCTGGGCTGCTCACGAGGGCCGCCTCGGGGCTCTGCAAAGCATTTTGGTCGCATGTGCCCGTGATGGCACCGCGCTGAGGATCCGCCTCCTTTTTGCAGTCAGGTTGGGACAGCTGTGCAACTTTAGTGCTGCATCTAGCATGCTGCACATTGCATCGGCCGACCGGGCGCACGGACGGGGCAGGGCACCGCATGGGCCGCCGCGGAGGCGGAGCAGCGGCGCGTGCTGGCCGAGCGCGGGCCGGGCATCGACCTCGACGCGCTCGGCGACATGGACGCGCTGCAGCGCTGCGTGACCGAGGCGCTGCGGCTCTTCCCGCCGCTCATCATGCTGCTGCGCCAGGCCAAGGCGGCGTTCGCGGTCGAGACGAGCGCCGGCCGGCAGCACGTGGTACCCAGGGCGCGCCCCTGCTTCGGCCGCCCTGGCCTGCGCCACATCATCTCGTGCGGCTGGCCACACTGCGGCGTCCGGCCACGCGCAGACCCTGGTGGTGCAGACGTGGCCTTCCGCCATGGTCATTGAAGGCGCTCTGTTGTAAAGCTGCGCCGCTCATACAAGCGTGAGCCATGCGCAGGCGGCAGCCCACTGTGCGCGTGCGGGGCATGACCGCAGACCGGGGCATACCCGCGCTCCTGCCGGTGCACTAGGCGCGCGCGCGCGCGGGCGCGCAGGGGCACATCGTGTTTGCGTCGCCGGCCTTCGCGCACCGGCTGCCGCAGGTCTTCCCGCGGCCGGACGCGTTCGAGCCGGACCGCTTCGCGCCGCCGCGCGAGGAGGACAAGGCCGCGCCGTTCTCTTTCATCGGCTTTGGCGGCGGGCGGCACGGCTGCATGGGCAGCAATTTTGCCTACCTGCAGGCGCGGGCCTGACCCGAGCGGCCTGCTGATGAGAGCACCGTTGCTGGGCGGCCCGCTGTCACGCAGCTGTGCCGCTTGCATGCAGAGTTGATCATTGCGGCAGTGGCTGGTCAGCGTGGAGGGCACCTTTGCATGTGCTTGAAATTGGCACTGGGTGAAGTTGGCACAGCATCCGCATCCTGCTGCGGAGCAGTAGATGATGCTTGCTGGTTTTTTTAGCATGACAGTGGAAAGAGAGGAAAGGGTTGACAACTTTTGTGCCAGGAACATCTCTCTGCTGGCTCGTTGCAAGGTCTTTGTACGTCGGGCGCGGCAGATAAAGACGATCTGGAGCCTGCTGCTGCGCAGCTTCGAGTTTGAGCTGCTGGACCCCTTCCCGGAGCCCGACTACGACTCGCTGGTGGTCGGGCCCAAGCCCTGCCGCGTGCGCTACCGCCGGCGCGCGCTGCAGGCGCAGGCAGCATGACGCATGCAGAATTTGTTTTACAAGTGCTAGCATGGCCGCCTTTCTGCGCGGGTGGAAGCGAATCAAGCGCACGGCAGAAAGCACTGTGGGACGCGCGGCGTGCATGCGGGGTGTTCCTTTGGGGTTCCCAGGTGTCCCGCATGACCCCGCAGACGCGTGTGTTGTCTGCGCAAGGCCCTCGTGCCGGGGCCTATTTTAGCGGCCGCCATGTTTGTGGCATGCATGCGCGGCTGCAAACGAGTGAACACAGAGAGGTGGTGAGGTAATTGTGCTGAGCTACGTCCGGTCTGACAGCGTTTGGTTCAGGCGCCAGCGATGCCTGCATGTGTGAGGCGCAGAGTGTGGAGAGCTGCGGACAGAGTGCAGACACTCTGCTCTTGTGGCATGCTGACACAGGTGGCCTCTCCGCACATACGTGACTGCCATATTTATAGACTCTGGTCACCTAGCCACCATTGCAACCTCAGCACCAATGGGGCGTGCACATGGTCCGGGGTGTGCCAGTTGCAGAGTGAACTGCAAAATTGCACTGGCTGGACTAGCGGGTGGTGGAGCACGTAACGCAAATGGCACTTGCATCTCGCATGATTGGCTTGAATGCTAGGTGCTGCATGCGGCGTGAGGAGTCACCGACGCTCCGACGCGGTGCTGGCACCAGCAGATGCATCACACATGGCTTCCTCGCCAGGCAGCTACAGTACTACGCAGTCCCAGACGCCAACCAAAACCACACCATGAATGGCTCTAGCACCCTGCCTGCAGACTCCAAGCGACGGAGGGTCGGCGCCGTCAAGTCACATCAGGACTTGTGCACTACGCTCAGGCAGCGGTCCGCTATGCTGGGCCATGCAAGCTCAGGAGGCAACCTGTTATGCCAAGGCATATCACCGGATGCCGCCTGAGCTTGCATGACCAAGGCCGTGCATGCCCTCTCACATTTGACAAGATGATCATCTTGGAAAGAGACCAGCGAGGGTGGCGCAGACGCCCCACATGGACGCGGGCCAGGCACATCAGGGGTGACGCTAGGTGCCTGGCCCAGTCGCATGCGGCTCATCATAGGCACCAGGGCTTGTGCAAAGCTGCAGGGACCGCTCGTGCAGCCACAGTGGGTGGCTGCATGACATGGCGGTCGCCGGCGCTCCAGAGGCGCCCTCCACCCGGGCGCAGGCCGGCGTCGGGAGCGGGTGGGGCAGGGCGGCGCCCCGCTCGTCACCGCCGGCGCATGGCGAGCGAGCCAGGGCGCACGGCGGCTGTGAATGGGGCCTCGCCCGCCGCCACCCGCCCCCACCCGCGCCTCTTCACACTCTAATAAGCTCAGGAGGAGAACCCCGTGGGGTTGGGGCAGGCGGGCAGCGGCGGCTGGATGATGGTGGCCGCGCCCAGCTGCGGGATGGCGCCGTCGAAGGGGTACACGACGGAGCCCATGGTGACCTGGCTGCCAGTCGTGACCGGGTTGCACACGGCCACGGCGCCGCCGAACTGCGTGCTGGGGTTGACCTGCGCGCGGGCGCCCAATGATGTCTGCTGAGCACCGCCACCGATCGGGCGCTCTGCGCCCCGGGCGGCCACAAGGGCTTCTGCAGCGCATGGCCGCTTGCTGTCCGGCATGTCTCTGGTTCAACTGTGCAGCGACGGCTGCCCAGCACGGCACCTGGAGGCCTCTGCAGTGCACAGATACTTCGGCTGTGCTCTGGCCCACATCCACTGACCGCCTGCATGCAACCCCACCAGCCCTGCTGGGCCGCAGCACCGGCGCCGAAGCAGCCGCAGCGCGGCAGCACCGGCGTGCACTCGGCAGGGTAGGGTTAGGGTTAGGCATGTGGATAGGGTAAGGGACAGGACCTGGTACGTGGACGGCAGCAGGTTCTGCGGCGGTGGCACGTCGAAGAAGGTGGACAGGAACTGCGCGCCGCCGATGGCCTGGAACTCGGCCGCGCGGCGCGTGTAGTTGAACTGCGCCTCGACCGCGGTGCTGTCCACGCCGCCGCGCAGGTAGAAGCCCTGCAGGTTCATCGCCTGCGTCCCATAGGCGCCCGCGTCCACCTGGCGCGGGGCGCAGCAGGGCCGGTCAGCGCGCGCGCGCCCCAGGGACGGTGCGAGCGCGCGCGCGCTGGCATGCAGGCAGGCGCCACGTTTGTGTGCATGCTGCGCTTTGCCTGCAGGGCGAGGGCTGGCCCTTGACAGGGCTGACTTGACAGGCTGACTGCGTATGCACGCATGGTGACGCGACCCGTCCTGGATCCCCATCAAGCGTAGGAGCTGATGCGTCATCACCTGAATATTTATGTTGACATCAAGCATCCCCTGAAAGGGTTCCTTCTCTGCCTGGAACAGGAGAGTGTCCAGCACAGGCTGCGGCGCAGAGCCGCCGGGGTGGCACCGAGGCGTTGGCGTTGAGGTCGAGGCTGTAGGGCGTGGTGGTGTAGTTGGCGAGATCCAGGTCCACCTCCGCGTCCAGCACCACCTGGCGCCGCGCGCGCGCCGGGGCTGAGGACATACCCTGCCATCCAGTCTAGGGCCATGGGCGGCTCCGCCACGAGGACTGCCGGATTCGCGCATGCGCTCTGACAGCACGCCCTGCCCTCCGGGACCGGGCGGGGCGCAGCTCGCGCAGGCGCCTGCAACCCAGGCCGCCTCTGCTGTTTACAGCCCCTGGAGTAAGACATGCTGCGCTGCAAGGGCTGCCTGCACCGGGTCTGCACTCGTCACTGCATTTAGCCATCTTGGTCTGGGGGCCTCACCACGTTCGGGTCAGAGTCGCCGTTGTCATCGCTCGGCCAGAGCAGCGAGTTGACCGCGCCCGGGGACCTGCGCACGCGGGCGCGCCTGACCGCAGGCACGCGAGCACTGCCCGCCGCCTTGCGCCACGGCCAGACACGGGCATGTTGTTTGCGCTACATGCATGCTCTGCCGCCAGGACCGCATGTTGTTTGCGCTAGATGCGTGCTCTGCCGCCAGGACCGCATTATATTAGCGTGACATGCATGCTCTGCCGCCAGGACCGCATGTTGTTGCGCAACATGCAGGCTCTGCCGCTAGGACCGCATGTTGAACGCGCGAAATGCGCGTTCTGCCGCCAGGGACGCGAGCCGCGCGCGGGCGGCGCACACGCTCTCCAGCTCGGTGTTGTAGTCCGGGTCGGCGAAGAACAGGATCTTGCCGCGCAGGCGCGCGATGGTGGGCCAGGAGCCGTTGGCGGCGCCGCCGGGGAGCACGATGTCGCGCAGCGCGACCGACGCGTTGGCGCCATTGTCCACGCGCAGGTTGTCCGGCGTGTAGATCTGGGCCAGCGAGAACACCTGCGGGCGCGTGGTCGCTTGTCGGGCTTGCGCGAGGGGCCGAGCCGCATGTAGAAGTGCTGACTTCTAGCCCAGGCTGTTTGCCCCGCGCATGTTAACCCAGCGAGGTGCCCGCGGCCGCCGCGCGCAGGCGCCGCGCCTCTCACCGCGCCCCTGGCGCGTGTCTGCCATGCACGCAGATCAGTGGAGGGCGTGCGACAAGGGTGCCGCGGAGCACGGCAGGCGCGCCGCTCGCGCGCGCGCACCGAGAGGATCTCGGCCTTGATGTCCACGATGGCCGCGTTGGCGCCGCGCGTGAAGTTGGTCGGCTGCACGTTGGGGTTGGCCTGCATGCATAGGAAAGGGTACGGTTGGGTAGGGCGCACAGCTCAGGCCACCCCCCAGCAGCATGTGCTTGCAATGGTGCTCGCACTGGCCTCCGTTCACGCATGCATGGCGGCACTGTGCAGCATGTTCATGGTGAGGCGCACAGCTCAGGCCGCCCTCAGCAGCATGTGCTTGCAATGGTGCTCGCACTGGCCTCTGTTCACGCATGCATGGCGGCACTGTGTAGCATGTTCATGGTGAGTGGCTGCATCGGATGGAGGGCGCAGCCGGACGCGCTGGGGAGCCTGCGCACTGCGTCATGCAGGCAATACTCGCAATCGCCTGGCAGCCTGTCGGCGGCCGGGCGGGCCGCGCGCGCGCCTGCAGCTGCGCGAGCGCGGGCGCGTACTGCGCGCCCAGGAAGCTCTGCGGCGCGGTGGTGCCGGGGTGGTGGATGAAGATGACGATGGGGAAGTGGCCGGGGTGCGCCGCCGACCAGGCCGCGATCTCGCCCAGGCAGCCCTTGAACAGGTAGCAGCTGGACGCAAAGTCAAAGTCCGGCAGCCGCAGCACCTGCGCGGCGGCGCGGCCGCGCCGGGGCTCGCGCACTACTGGTGCTCATGTAGGAGGGTTCATGCCCTGTCTGCAGCAGCCTGGCGCGGCAAGCCCCCAGCCATACTGATTATGGGCCGATGCTCTTTGATCAGCCAAGCATGTGGGTGAGAGGGTGTCAGCACATGCTAGTCATGACATACGTCTGGCGCTGTGAGATGTGTGCTCTCCTCGTGGCGCGCGGTCTCTGCTCAAGTACGGAGCATGCCGGGCCATGCAGCGCCTGCATGCGCCCCTGCCACCTGTCAGGCGCGCCGCACGCGCCTTGATGCCCGGCTGGAGCAGGTCGGGGCTGATGAGCGTGTTGTTCGCGCCGGCCAGCTTCAGCCCGGCGCTGTAGGCGTACTTGCCGCCCGCGCCCGGGTCGGCCTGCGTGTCGATCTCGAAGCCGCGGATGCCTGCGCGCGCCGCGCGCCTGAGCTCCGGTGGGGCGACGCGCAGGCCCCATGCAGAATGCGCGTTCAGCGCACCGGCGTTCAGCTGCTGCGTGAGCGTCTGGTGCGTGAACGCCAGACGCGTGGGGATGTTCTGCTTGTTGGCGGTGAACACGGCCTGGTACGGCGCGCTCGCCAGCAGGCTGAACACGCTCTGCGGCGGCGCCTGGTGGTACGATTGGAACGTGCCGACGACCTGCGGCCCCGCCCCCTGGCTTCGGCCTCGACTGCCGCTGCATCATCGGCTTCTGCGGCACATATCTACCACCTGAAGCTGGGTGGGCTTTGACGACTCACGGCAGGGATACGGCATGATGCCATCGGCGCCAGCGCCACAATGCCGCAAACTTGAGCGCTCGAGAGCCGATGTACATGGTGAATTGTCGCTGCGACAATACAATAAGTTTGCAGTCGGCAGCGTGCGCCCAGGCGCGCCTGCGTCTGTGTGAGTGTCAGGTTGTCGCCCTGGCCGGGGGGCGTCGGCGCCACAGACGGCCGCGGCGTCGAGGTCGGCGCAGCGCTCGTTGTCGGCGCGGGGCTGGTGCTCGGCCGCGGCGTCGTGGTTGGCGCGGCGCTCGTGGTCGGGGTGGCGCCGGTGGTCGGCGCGGGGCTGGTGCTCGGTGCTGCGGTTGGCGTGGGCGGCGGCGGCGGGCAGTGCTGCGCGCGCCCCGCACACGCTCAGGGAGCTGCCAGGCTTGGTGGCGCGTGCGGCGGCCGGGCTTGCGCCAGGGCCAGCATCACACATGCTCTGTGAGTTTTTTGGCACGGCAGCTGCCAGTGCTTGGGCAGGTGGTGCACACTGGTGAACTGGCATCACAGCGGATCTCTGGAATGTGGTGCGTAAGCTTCGCCTGGAGCCGGTGTACATGAAGTAACACTGGATGTCTGCGCGCACACAAGGGTGCCGTGCGTCGAGTGAAAGAAGTGGAGCAGCAGGCATGGCGTATGGCTCGTCGGGGCGCACATGCAGGCTCGTTCAGGCGCAAGTGGGTACGCATAGGGCCCAGTGCGCTCGTTTCACTGGGAGCCACTGCTGCACAGGTGCACGGGCCGCCGGAAAGGGGAGCCTACCAGGCCAGCCAGACCGCACGCCACGGCATCCAGCTGGTCGTGAACGGTGCTGGCCTGCGCGCGCGCGCACACCACCAGCAGGGCCGCGACAAGCGCGACAGCCGCGTTGGGCGCCATGCTGGCTGCGGCGCGCTCGCCCTGTCGAAGCACCTGCGCGCAGGCGCGGCGGTAGTTACACAGCGGTCTGCTGTCTATGCAGGGCTCTCGCACGCTCAGCGGCGGCGTCAGGCTCGGAACAGAGGGCCCCTGCTTGTGCTGACAGAGCTCAAAGGCTGCAGCGCGCTTCCCAGCCGGGGCTCCTCATGCAGCAGCGGCAGTACTTGTGTACACGCTTATTTTTGCTTGTGTGGCAGTGCTGGAGGACAGTGCTGGAGGACTGTGAGCACCTGTGCAGTCCTTGGCGAAGGGGCAGCCCTGCGCTCTGGGTCTTGCTGCCCTGGCGCCTGCTTCCCCTTGTTTAGCACGACATTGCAGAGGATGCTGCTCACCCATCCCAGCGCCTCGCGATGATCGGATATTCCTTAGAATTTCGTCTGAGCTATGGGAACTGTCTGAAGCCTTTTTGGATGGCACAGGTTTTGGGTGTCAAGACCTAGGTGCCGGGCAGGTGTCAGTGGGTAGGTGGCAGCGCCATCATGAGCCCCACTTGAGGCCAGTTAGCAATTGCTTTGAGCAGCGTGATGCGCCAGGACTGGGAGGAGCCTGACGCTCTTAATGAGCGATACCCGGCGCCGCCCACCCCAACATACATGGCAGCAGGCGACCAAGGGCGCTTGGTATACAGAGACTGGGAGGACGAGGCAGCCTGCGCTTCACAGAAGCACAGAAACGTGTCCGGGCCAGCGCCCTTGGACAGCGCCAACCCGAGCAGCGACCGTGAAACAGCCGCGACGCGCTCTGGCGGCGCGGGAAGCAGCGGCGTGGACAGCGCCGACGCGCTACGCGCGCCAGACGCCCCAAACCATGAGGTGCCACGCAGCCCATGCCAGGCACACGCGTGTTACTAAGCACGCAAGCGCGCTCGCTTTACTAAGCACACGACTCAGATGCACACAAAGCATCAACGGGCAGACGCCCGTGCAACACAGGAAGTCAGCTCTTGCGATGGCACGCAGGTGCCGTGGCGCGGCGCGGGCGCCTGCAGCACCCCGCAAGGCAGCGTAGCGGAGCTCGTAGATGAGTTCAACTGCTTAGTCCATGAGTACCAGGTGCCGGGCAGGCCACACTGCAGGCTCCAACCACGGCCACCTGTGAAAGCAGTGTTGTATGAGCAATTGCGCAACAGGCGCTCGATACGCAGTCTTACTGTTGCCCGCTGCACTTCTGCGTAGGTTGCTGCCTAAATGGTCGCCGGGTACAATTCTGCGTTGCTGCCTGCGCACCTCAGCACACCGGGCGGCTGATGGTCGATGTATCACCCTGGTATCTGACACCAGGCCGTGTCGGCGCTGGTCAGGTGCAGTACGTGGAGCGGTTCCTGCAGTATCAGGCGCAGCGCGGCTCGGAGGGCGGAGCAGCCGGCGAGCGTGACGGCCAGCCCGGGCAGGCCTGGCAGGGTGTGGGGCCGGCGGCCGTGGCACAGCGGTGTCCCGGTGCGCGGCAGCGTGAGAGCAAGCCATGGAGGCCTGGAAGAGGGTGAAGGCAGCGGGCTGTTGCACAGCGCCGCCGCGCACGGAGGCGCAGGGAATTTGCGGCAGCAGCGGGTGGTCAACACATGAAGCGCCGCCTGTGACCCTGAACATGGCCTGACTTGCAGACCTGCACCACGCCCCAGCGCAGCGCTGGGCAGTGGTTTGCCTGCGGGCTGTCGCTCAGCACATCAGCGCTGTGGAACAGCATGCGCTCATGTCTTGTAGGCATGCACCTGGCCCCTTTACAGACTTTCAAGTCATAGGGCATGCCAGTGCTGGCTCTGACTGCATGACAGCATGAAGTACCTACTTCTACTCTGCTCTACGAGCCTGCACACTCCAACCACTGGGCGCCCTGGCAGCCCCGCACATGGAGGTCCCGACAGCGGACTCACAGGAGCTCGGACACCTCCACTTCGCGCAAGCACACCACTCTGACAGCCTCCACGCGCCTCACCACTGCCTGTACACATTGCTTCGCCTCCACACTGCGTCTCGTCCGCGCCATGCCTACGACGCATCCCTACGCATCCCTGCATTGTGTCCGCATGCCAGCTAGCCTGAGGTGCATGCTAGGGCTCTGGCTCAATACCCCTGATCGGCTACCAATGAAGAGGAGGGCGCTCGCGTGCGAACACCGTCTGACATGCATGTCATGTTCGTGGCTGACATGCAGTCTGCCAAAGGGTCCGCTCCAAAGTGTGTGATTGGGCCGTTGCAGTGGCGGCCCCACCACGCAGCATGCAGGCACCTGTCCCTTTACACTGCGCTGCACGCACTGGCAGCATGTGCCTTTCACCCCGTGCTTGCCCCTTGAGCCTGGCGGGCGCGCTGCCAGTGCCTGCGCTCCTATGCCTGAGCCTGGTCACGCGCACACATCTGCGCTACCGCGCGTCTCTCTTGCGCGCCGACGCGACGTGCTGGGCCGCTGGGCGTCATGTGCATGCCTGTTTCCAGGATGCGCTGCTGAAAACATAGAGCAGGCATGGTAATTCCAGTAGTGCCAGGTGCTTCCAGCAGCACGGCGTGCCCCGCCTACTGCCTGGCTCCAAGACTTACAGACCTGCCCGCAATCTTGCCCCACAGCATGCTCGAGCGCGCACCAACGCCGCGCCTGTGCATTCCTCATGTGCAACCCCCAGGCGTCAGCTTGCCCGCCTTGTGATCCATGTGCGGTCGCACGCTGGCACGCCGCACTGGCGCACCCGCGCGTGTCCTGCTGTCTGGCACGGCCGCAGCGGTGCCAGTGGCGCGCAGCGGGTTGTGCGCTCCCCGGCACTGCTCCACTCTAAACCCACCACAGCTGCCGCTGCTGCCTAGTTTGGCACATAGTCAAACGCCGGCGGCCCGCTCTCCGCCGCCGCCGCCGGCAGCTGCCCCACGCGCGCCTTGGACGCGCTGGTTGGCTTGAGGTACGTCGGCGCGGCGCCGGCGCCGCCCCCGGCCGCCGCCTGCAGCGGCGTGTCCGGCGGCAGCGCCGGGGCGGCGGCCGGCGCCGGCGCGACAGGCGCGGCCGCCTTGGCGCGCGGGACCGCTGCGGCGCCGACGGCGCGGCCGCCGCCGGCGCCGCGCGCGGCCGCCTGCGCTTCCCAGAGCATGCTTGTTGGCGGAGTAACCAGCACATCACAGGGATCCGGCAACAAATGCACTGATGCGTTCGGATGCACAACCCGTGTGCACGCGTCCCCGCTCCGCATGGATTCCCGCTTCGCTACAGGGGCCGCACCTGCGCCCAGGCCGCGCGCTCGCGCTCCAGGCGGCTGCGGTGCACCTTCATGTCGCCCAGGCCGCCGCCGCCGCCGGCCGCCGATGCCGCCGCGGCGCTCCTGTGTTGGCGGCATGGCAGGTCACGTGCTGTCTGGAGACAGGTGGCCCATGGCGCTGTGCCAGTGCACTGGGTGCCTGGGGCGGGACGTGGCAGGGTGCAGCCTGGGGCCACGGCATGCAGCGCCCTGGGCAGCACTGCTGCTGGCAGGTACCCAGGCCTCCGGCCTCGCTTGGCGGACTATCAGTAACACTAGCAGGGCCGGGAACGGGCACGCAAGGGCATTAAGAGACCGAGGCCCAGCGGTGAGGCCCAGGCGCGGCGGCGCACCTGCCGCGGCCGCGCGCAAACGGGTGCGGCGTGCGCGGGTGGCCGCCGCCGCCGCCCGCGCCGGCAGCCGCGGCGGCCGCCGCTGCCTCCTTCTCGAGCTCTAGGCGCGACTTGCGCACGCGCGCGTCGCCGAGGCCGCCGCCCGGGGCGGCCGGCGCAGTTGCGCCGCGCCTGCGCCCAGAGGCAGGCGCTGATTGCAGCCGCGGGCACACCGCAGCGGCCTGCGCTGCGCGGGCTCAGGCGGCGCGAACAGAGCGTGTTTGCTGCCGGCGACGGCGCACTGGCAGCGCGATCCCTGCATGTGGCCGCGGCATACCACGCGTACTGGACACGCATGCGCAGGGCGCCCGAAGCGGCCACTCGAAGCACGCAACATCGCTCGCCCGTGTGCACACACTATCAACGTCTCACACGTCTTGCAAACCCGTCACGAGACAACCGATGGCTGCATGAACATTTGCTGCATGGCCCAGGGCTCGCGCGCCTGGCGGCGGCAGCACCGGAGCGCGGCGTGGCGGGCGCGCCCGCGGCCACGCGCGCAGCGGCGGCCGCGTCGCGCTCGCGCTCCAGCCGCGACCTGTGCACGGGCAGCTCCGCCAGCCCGGGCTCCACGGCCTGTTGCAGCAGTGATAGGTTGAGGTAAACATAGGGTGGTCGCGCTCGTGCTCCAGCTCCAGCCGCAATCTGTGATCCAGCGGATTTGCCAGCCCGTGCTTCGCGGCTACGCAGCAGCGACGGGGACCTGGGCAGAGCGGGCATGCTGACAAGCGAGTGCCCTGGCCGCTGAACCCGCTGTTGTTCGCAAGCCCTGCAAACCCAGGGTTTGCCGCCTGCGCAGGAGTCCATGGCGCTGTGCTGGTGTCGGTGTCGACCAGCTCATGCAGTCGGACCCGCGCCCACGCCCGCTGTGAGGACGCGCCGCAGGTCTGCCAGCTCGGGGCGCCTGCATGCGTGCAGGGCATGCAGTCCCCGGACCAGGCAAGGTGCTGGACACCCCGCCCGCGCTCCCAGCTCAGCGCTGCGCCGCTGCGCCAAAGTGCAGTCCCCGGGCAGGCAGGCGCGGCAGCCCGTGGCGCGCGCGTGCGGCCGCTGGCGCACCGCGGCCTGGCGCTTGGACGCGAAGGCCGACGTGGCGCGCATGTAGCCGGGCACGCCGCCGCGGCCGCCGGCGCCCTTGGCGGCCGCCGCGGCCGCCTCCTTGTCGCGCTCCAGGCGGCTCTTGTGCACAACCATGGACTGCGCGCACGCAACACTTGGTAGGGTATTGGCCTAGGGTAGCGCGCCGGGCAGCAGCCGCGGAGCAGCGTGGGCGCATCACAGAGCAGGAGGCAGCTTTGGCAGGGCGCCGCGGCCGGGCCTGCTTGCGGCAGCCGGGGCAGGCGGTCCGTGTTCCATGACCAAGCTGCACGCACCAACCCCGATGCGGCAGGCACGGCAGGGACTGTCCAACTTTCTTGAGCCTTTCTCACGTTTGGGCGATGCAGCGCGACATGGACATACCGCACTCACGCCGGCACCGGGGGAAGCAACGCCCGAGCGCGCCCACCGAGCCAGTGCCTCGGGCCAGGGCGCGCTGGAAGGGCGGGGCGCTGACATGGCGCCATGCGGGGGCGCGCCTCGCGCAGGTCCTTGCCCTCGGATGCGACCACGTTGGCCATGACGCCGCGCACCAGCTTGTGCACGGCCAGCCGGTCCGCGTCGCTGCGCCTGCGCAGCGTGCGCGGCCCTCTTGTATCCCACCCGCTACCTCACCGCATCTGGCACAGAGCTTGTGCATGGCCAGCCGGTCTGCGTCGCTGCGCCTGCGCGCGTGTTGCCGGGGCGGGCCAGTTTGCATCCTATCCGCGACCTCACCGCATCCTTATCGTCACAGTACCGCACAACCTGCCAGGGGTGTCTCTCCACTGAGCTTGCTCATGCATGCCTGCCTCTGACACAGCACATGCGCTAACACATGCATGCGCATGCCCCGAAATCTGGCTCCAAGCGCTCGCGCGCAGCTCCCAGCAAGGGCGCCGCCCAATGCGCCTCAGCCTACGTGTCGGGCGCCCCCGTGCGCAGACCGTGCGGCCAGGGCCCCCGGGCGGCTAGATGGCTGCCAGCCGCTCGCTGCGGGGGGCCTGGGACCCCCGCGCCCATCGGGGCCTGCGGGGCGCCTGCAGCCGCGCTGGGCGCGCACCGGCTGGCGGCCGCCGCCTCCTTGGCCAGCTGCACCTTGCTCTTGTGCAGCTTGGCGCGCGCGCCTGCCGCGGGCCCCCACTCCCGATCCTGCCGCCAGGGGGCGCGCCCGAGGGCTGTCAGCGGCCCGCGCGCGGGGCGCCAGCGGCCCCGGGCAGCGGCCACGGCAGTGCATGACGGCAGGCCCCCTGCCAGGGTGGGTCTGCGCTCCCGCACCCGCACTCCAGGGGCTGCCCCTGGCGTCTGAGTCTCAATCATGTCACGATGTCAACGAGTCTGTGTAAGCAGCTCAGTGAGGCGCGTGGGGCCACAGGAACAGAAAGCAACCCAAGGCTCTGACCGAGCCGCATCACAGCCTGTTGAATGCGGCTTGGGGCTCATGGGGCCCGGCGCCGCGCCTGGAGCGCCTTGAGCTTCTTGTCCATGTAGGGCGTGGCCCGCGCGCGCGGCACGTAGCCCGGCGGCGTGTCCTCACGTGCGCTCGCGCCCGCGCCGGCGCCCGCGCCCGACCCTGGCCCGCCCCCGCACCCGCTGCTGGCGCCCGCGGCCGCCGCCTGCGCCGGCGGGGCAGCCGCTGCATCGCCCGGGCCGCCGCCCGTCCCAGCGGCGGCGGCCGCCACGGCGGCGGGCGCGCGGGCCGGCCCGTCACGCTCGGCGTCCTTTGCAGCGGCGGCGGCCTCCGCCGCGGCACCCGCCGGCGCGTCGGCCGGGGCCGGCGCATCTGTCAGGGTCAGGGCGGCGCCCAGCTGCTCCGCGGCGGCGTCCATGACGCCGCTCAGGCGCCGCGCGCCGCCGTCGGTGGCGGGCGCCTCGTCGGCGGGCGACCCGCCGCGCGAGGCAGCCTCGCCGTCGGAGCCCACCAGCGCGCCAAAGTGCTGCGCGCCCGCGCCGGCGGCCGCGCTGGTAGGCGGCTCGACGGCCACGGACGAAACCGGGCTGCCGCCCGCGGGCTCGCCCTGCTCGGGCGTCGCCGCCGCGCCGCCCCCGCTGGGGCTCGCCGCCGGGCCCACCTGCCGCCGCGGCGTGCGCTGCACTGTCAGCGCCGGCCCTTCTCAGGCGTCGCCACGAAACCTCGTCCACAAGGCGCGCATGAAGTGTTGTGGCAGGAGGCCTCGCAGGAGCGCCGGCCGGTTCAGCAGGCGCGCCCGGCAGGCGCCGCGCGCACCGCGGGCGCCTTGAGCGCGGGCGTGTTGGCGGGCGTGCGCAGGCGCGACGGCGTCCCGGCGCTGAAGCCGGCCGCTGCGGCCGCGGCCGCTGCCGCGCGGCCATCGTGCCACGGCCCCGGCGGGCGGACGTTGACGGGGCGCAACTCCTGGGCGCACGCACAGGCGGGATGCAGGCACAGCATGCGGCGCGTGGAGCGCTGATAGGCGTGCCCCATTGCGCTCCTGCTTGCAGAGCAGCGCGTCCAGCACGGCGCATCGGACCAAGGCGCCCACATTGCGAGTAGCACAGCGCTTCGGACAGCGCGGACTGGGTGGACCGCGGCCCGTCAGTACGCTGGCACCGGCAGCTTTTGGGCCGTATATCTGCAGGCGCGCTGACGGCGGCCGACGCTGGCGCGGCCAGGTGCGGGCGCCCTGCTTCAGCGCAAGGCCGGGCCCACGCTCTTTCACCGCGCTGTGCCATGAGCGCAGCGCTCGGGCGTCCTTGCTCGGCGTCCTTGCTCCGCTGCTAACCACACAGGTGCCCTGCCACCCGTCGCAGCATGCTGGTGCACCACGTACTGCTCGGCCCTCCCAGCTCTGCGATGCTGATCCAGCAGCGTCCCCGAGCGAGCGGAGCGGGCGCCCGCACCTGCGCGATCGCGTCCAGCGCGCCGGGCTCCGGCGAGGCGCCGCCGCTGCCGGACCCGGGGGTGCCCATCGGCGTGCCAAGCGCCAGCGCGAGCCCGCGCACGAGCGGCGCCGGGCCGGCGTCCGCGCCGGCCGGCGACGCCAGCGCGCGCCATGCGCCCGCCGCTGACGCGGGCGTGGCCATGGCGGCGGGGTTCGGTGTGGCTGCCGCTCCACGCGTGAGCCCCACCATGGGGCTGGCGCCTGCGTCCGCCGCGCCCCCCAGCGCCAGGCTTGCATCGGCGTCTGCTGCAGGCCCCGGCTCCGGGTTGGCGCCGTGGTCGGCGACGGTCGGCGCATGCGCGGTCGGGGCCGCGACGGGTGCGCCCACAGGCGCCACGCCCGTGCGCTCGTCGACGAGGCCCATCACCGGGCTAGTGTCCATGCCGGGCGGGGCCGCCTCGGCCGCGCGGCCGCCGCCGCCGTTGCCAGCGTGCGCAGCAGCAGCATCGACGGGCTCGCCGGGCGCGGGCGGCGTGTGCGCCGCGGCTGCGCCGTCGCCGACCTTGACCGGGGTCGGGCGCGCCGTGGCGCTTTCTTCCGGCGCGACCGCTTCGGCGGTCAGCGGCGGCGGCGCGTGCCGGGCGGGCGCGTCTGCGGCCTGTGCCGCCAGGCTGGCAGGCGCGGCCGCGTCTGCGGCAGGCGCGGCCGTGGCGGCTGCAGGCAGCTGCGCCGCCACACCGCTGTCGTGCGCGGCCACGCTGTCGTAACCGGCGGTGTGCGGCGGGCCCCCGGCGTCCTGCGCGCCGGCATCCTCTGTGGCAGGCCAGCTCATGGCAGCGCGCCCGGAGCAGCTATCTAGCAGCCTGCAACAACACACACAATGCACAGACGGCCTGGGCCTGGTTCAACTCCCGATGTCACACCAGCGCGGCTGGCAAGAGCGAGTGCAGAGCTGGCATAGCCGAGAAAGTGTGGGCATATGCACTCATGGCGCATGCTGACAGTGCAGCGCTCCGCAGACGCCCACGACAAGCACGCGGGAGGCAAATTAACAGGGTTATGCCACGTGCGAGTGTGCGACGTGGTGGCGCGCGTGCTGTGTGCACCAAAGGAAGGGAGGCAGCTCGCGCACCGGTGCACTGAGGTTGCCCGCCCCCGCCGCCTTGAGCGCGCTGCCGGCAGGCCGGGCGCCCTTGGCGGCCGGCGTGGCCGCGATGCGCTTGCCGCTCCGCAGCACCTGCGGCCGTGGCCGCGCTCAATGTTGCAAAAGGGCCACACGCGCCAAAGGCATGCCTTGAAGGCGGGCAAGAGAGCAGTAGCAGGCGCGGCGCACCTTGGACGGGGTCGTGCTCATGACGGAGGTGGCCTCCAGCTGCAGCGCCGCCCCGCGCGCAGGTTTGGCGTCGGACGGCTGCGCCTGCGCGGCAGCGCCTGGCTCAGCGCTTCGGGCGGGGGGAAGCAGCGGCCGGGATCAGTGGGAAGCAGGGCGGGCGAGGCGGCGCACCGCGCCGCGCGGCGACTGCGCCTCCTCGTTGCTGATCGATGTCAGCGCGGCGCGGGTGCGGGCGGCTGCGGGCCCCTCCATGGCACGGTGCGCACGGCGCGCTCGTCAGGAGTGCACACCGCCTGGCGAGCCGTCGCGACCTTGCAAAGGCGGTGAGAGCTCGATGCGCGCTCAGGTCAGCATTGCCCGTGGGGGAAATGCGGAGAGCTCTTTCAAACCGCTAGGGTGGGGTGCATGACCGGGTGTTGCACAGTAACGCCTAGAGTCCTGAGAGAGCCGTTGGACAACGGCTACCTTGTGCACTGGACCTCTAGCGGACTGCTCCTGAAACCACGACAGGCCTGCACCTACCTCAGTTTTTTTAGTCACAGGCTGATGTAAGCCAAATCAAGGATTTATTGCCACATTGATGCCATCTACGGAGAAAAGCATCTCTGCAGAGCAAAGGCTTGGGCCCGTGTGAAGGCAGCAGGCAAGGAGGAGGTGAGCACCAGTGGCACAGCTGTGGTGGGTGGCGCTGGGCGGGCGGCAGGGGCACACGCCGATCGGCATAACCTAGACTGGCGTCACACCGTCGCCGAGGCCAATGCAGCTCGAGGCCGCCCACGCCTGGCAGTCGGCCTGGTCGCCCGCCGACAGCTGGGGCCTGGCCACCTCCTCACGCTTAGGCGCGCCTGGCCACTCGCAATGCCGCCCAGCAACCCTCGTGCATGTGCATGCCTCACAAGGGGCCAGATTGCTGCCGGCTCTGGACACCAGACCGGCCTGAGGTTGGGGGACGCTGCTGCCAGTCGGCAGCAGCAGCGTCCGAGCCGCACGTGTCCGATGCCTGGTCCGGCATGCGCGCAGGGCCCTGCGCTGCGGTCCGGCCTATGCTGAACGTGGACAGCTGGGGCGATCTGGACACGCCCCAGGGCTTTGCGGTCGACCTGCCAGCCGTGGACTGCGATGGAGCAGAGCCCGCCATGTTAATAGACGTGCCGTGGCCAGGCTTCCATGCTCCCGGCCTTGAGGCCCTGTCGGGCAGCCTGGACAGCTCGTCTACGGGTGAGACCCTGAGGGCGCGCGCGGCTGCGGCCGCGGCATTAGGCATGCGCTCTCTGGTGCCGCTCCCGCGTCAAAAAGCTGTGGGGCACGCCAGGGCACCGATCGCCGCCAGACGCTGGCACTGCACGCTGACTGCTGGCGATGTGGGGTTGCGCGCCACCAGGTACCAGCGATGGCAGCAGCGTGCTATCTGACGTCATGGTGCTATCTGACGCCGTGGCGCAGCAGGGCGCCGGGCCTGAGCTGCGCGAGCAGCAGAGCCTCAACTCCACGCACCCGCCGTGCGCCCCGCAGCTTCATAGACAGCTTCCAGTCCCCTGCATAGATCAGCGGCGAGACGGCCTGTGCTATGCACGTGCGCGCAGGGATGACAGCGGTGGCGCCAAGCAGCCGCTGAGCTGGGAGCAGCTGGTGCAGTGCAGCCTGGGCCCGCGTAGCGCGCCCGGCAGCACGCAGGCCAGCGCACGCGCGCAGCCGGGCCTGGCGGTGGCCGTACCGCAGGTGCTCACCGGTCGAGAGCTGTCTCTGGAGTGCGCCGGCTGGCTGACGGTCGCTGCAACGTCCCGAACGTGCCTGGTTCCCGTAGTTGCCAGACGCGAGGAAGAGAGATGCGAGGAATAACAAACTGCGCACGCTGGGTACCGGCGGTGCCCAGGCCTGGCGGCGCGCGCAGGTAAAGAAGAAGGGCGGGCGCCGGCCGCCGGAGAGCGCGCTGACCACCGAGGTGCTGCTGGCCGGCGAGTTCTTCGACAAGCCCGTTGAGGTACGCCGGCCCTGCCGCTTGCATTTTTTTAAAAAATGGCTTGTCAAATGTTTTACGAGATACGCACTGCGCTCACCGTGTGGGCGGGCCCAGTGCTGGGGCCCTGCTACGAGCGGGACCCACCATGCCCGAGCACTCTGGTGGAGGCATCGTTGTGTGGGAAGCGGCGGCACTTCTGCAGGTCGCTGCGGCCAGACGCCGTGCCTGGATGCATGCGCGTCAGCAGGGCGCCCGTGCAGCCAGCACGCTCGCGCTTCACGTGCGTCGCGAGCGTTGGGCTAGGATTAGAGTTAGGGTGCAGGAATGTTGCGTGATGCCCAAGGCCCGCGCGCAGGAGGCGTGCGAGCAGCTCAAGCTGAGCAAGACGACCTTCAACAAGCAGATCCGCGCGCTGCGGATCCTGCGCTGGCCGTACCGCAAGCGCAGCTCGCTCAACAAGCTCGCTGACATCCTGCGCGCGACCCTGGCGCGCCCCTGGGCCGCCCGCAGCCCCGGCCTCTCTTTGCCCGGCGTGGCGCGGGATGCTGGCCTGCCGGCGGGCTTGCCGCACTGGCCGGGGCCGGTGTCCCGGTGCTGCAGTCACTGCATGCCTGCCCAAGCCTGCCCGTGGTGGCGGGGGACACAGCCTGCGCACGGCCGCAGGAGCCCGAGCAGCCGCAGCACGAGCGCAAGATGCTGACCGCCTTCCTGACGACCATCGAGTGCGAGCTCGCAGACCATGCGGTGCCGCCCGCTCCCCTGAGCCGTGTCGCCGGCTGCCACAGCCCCAACTGCGTGCACCTGTTGACGGTGCACTGTTGTCAAGTCGTTCCATGCCCATCGCGTCACGGTCAAGCTGGGTGCGTGTGCTTCATTGTGTGAGAGATGGGCTGTCTGGCCGCGTGCGTGCTGCATGTCAGGGGTGGCAGATCATGATTACGGCTGCATCGCCTGGCGGTGGACCCCCGTGAAACGGTGACAAAGTTTTTTGTGGTTGAGCCTGAGCACATTTCCGCTTACCGCCGCCTGAGCATGGAGACACACCGTGTCAGGAGCATGAGCCTGCCAGCCAGGCGACGTGCAGCGCGCCTGAGGCTTTTGATCGCTGTGCGCAGACCGCCAAGCTCTCGCCGAAGCTGTCGATCTTCCGCCAGAAGATGTTCAAGTTTGAGCACGCCAACGGCCAGGTGCGCGCAGCTGCCCGTGGCCTCGCCTAATTGGTGTTCAGCCCTGGGCCCAGTTGCCAGATGTCACATCTCTGCTCCGCAGGCAGCCCAGCATTCGGGGCTGGAGCCAGCATGTTGAGATGCTTGATGGCGTTGGTGCTCCTTGCCTGCTAGACGGCTTGGCCACATACGCCCCGGCCCACAGACGGCCCAGCCAAGGGCCCATGTTTAGCAAGCACCCCATGTCGATGGCGCAAAATGTGCTCAAGCTGGTCTGCACGCTCGCATGCCTGGCACTGCCGTCCTCAGGCCTGTGCTGTGGATGGGAACAGGGCACCGACGTCAGCACGGCGGCACGCAGGCACGCCCCCCCCCAGCAGCAGCAGGGTCCTACATAAGTGCAGGTGACTTGGTTGTCACGTCCAGCCGGGGTTGCTGCAAGCGCTGTACGGCCTGCCTTTGTGCACACATTGCTCCCGTCGACACCGCGTGCCCCCGGTCGAAGCTCTGCGAGCGCTTCTGAGGCGGCTGCGCGGGCGCAGGCTTGCCGTGCTGGGCGCCATTACGGCGACCGAGGCGGCCGTGGGCGACGGCCGCGCGTGCGGCCCCGCGACGTCGCGCACGCCTGCGACGCGCGGCAGCACGACGCGCGACCTGGGTCCTGGCGCGAGCGCCTGATGGAGCCCAAGAGCTCGAGCCAAGAGGCCTTCGGACGTCCCTGGCCGCGTCGCCTGCGACGCGCGGCCTGGTTGGCTGCGCGCGTCACTGGCCCGGGGGACGAGCCTGCAGGCGCGCTCAGCAGCGACAGCGAGCATGGTGGGCAGGCGCGCAAGACGCGGCTGCGCCTAACGAACGAGCGGCGGCACTGCTTGTGGGTGGCTTGCTGAGGGTTACAGGTTTTGGCGACGCGTCGCCGGGGGCCCTCGGTCTGTGCCGCTCTCCACAAGCAGCCCCCCCGTTCTGCGGGAGGGTGGGGGTGCGGTGGTGAGGGCGTTAGCGGTCAGTCTGGCGGTTCTCTGGCAAGGATGGGACTGGGCGCGAGGTGACATAGGTTTTCAGAGGAGCTGCCCCGCATCCAGCTCTGGCTGCTGCAAGCACGGGTTTTGAAGGCCAGCGGATCATAGGGACACGCCCTCTGCTTGTAGCGCACCCATTTTTTCATTCCCTTATGCCCTAGGTGTGGCCGCTGGCGGCCCATGTCACTCCCGCGCGCGCGCGCGCGCGCGCGCCCGCAGCCCCAGCTCCTGCACCCGGGGGCTGGAGCAGGCGGCGCGGTGTTACCTGGCGCCACTTCTCGATCAAGAGCTTGCAGCCTGGCGCGCAGGGCGCCAGCGCGCTGAGTGGCCTGCCAGGGCGCCATGTTTTTCCCCCCTCGGTAGCCAATCTGCCTGCGATGTGTGTGTTTCAGCTTCGTGCCTAGTGCGTGCCCCACTGTTTCCTGCAAAGTTTCCTGCGAGGCTGCCTGTCAGGTTCGTTTCCTTTTTTTTGGCACACGGGGGCTGGGTCTCAGCTCATCTCAGCCGGAGGGTGTGGTCCGGGGTGGCTTGCCCCGTGCGCACACCAGACCTCAGTGTGCCTGCATGTCAGACAGGCGACCGCATCAGACGAGCCAGTATTGGTAGGACCCGCTGGCAGCTGCGGCTGCATTTCATGTTATTGGAGACCGGGGTTTGTCAGGCTTGGAGCTTGTCTGGGGAGGGGCTGGTGTGGGAACTCGCATGATCCTGGCACCCACTGCTCATCACAGACCTGGCAGGCGCTGGCGCTGCCCAGCTGCCGGCGCGAGTGGCGTGCTAGGAGGGGACGGGGTAAGGGAAGAAGGACGAGGGCGGGGGCGGGAGAGAGGGGTGCCTTTGTGGGCAAGAGTCTCGCACTCGGACAGCCACAGCACCATCACATTTTCGCAATGGCTTGCACTGTGCAGCCGCCGGCGCGAGTGGCGTGCGAGGGGCGGGGCTGTGCGAGCCCAGGGTCAGGGCGGGTCAGCAGGGCGGCAAGAAAGTGCCTGGCACCCGTTGCGACAGGCCTATCTGGCCGGAGGCCTGCACTGTGCGGGCCTGCGTACACGGCGTGCCAGGGTATGGGGGCCGCCTAGTGCTGGCACGCGCGCTGCAGGCCGCCCGCACGGGGGGCGCCAGCCGCATGCCAGCGCCCGCCCGCCTCCTATGACTCATATGTACCCGCCCGCGCGTGCTGCAGCGGCTGGAGCAGCCTGTGTTCTCCCGGTCTGGGCGCCGTGGGGCAGCGGAGAGCCTCCGCTGCTCGTTTGGCAGCCCAGGGCTGCCTGTGGCCGCCGAGCCTGCATGTGCTTTAGACCGGAGTCAGGGCAGGATAGGGGAGCGCCCTGGCGCTGCCTGCACATGCAGCGCATGGCGCGCCCTTGCACGCGTACTGGGCCAGTGACACGGGTGGGCGCTGATGCGCACATGCGCTCTTGCATCCTGATGGGTGCAGGCAGGCACTCTTTCTTAGTTAGGCTGGCTGGGTGGCCGAGCGTGTGCTGTGCGCTGGTGGCAGTCGCTTGGGCGGCCGCAGGCATGGCGGGCAGGCAGGCGCGCGGGTCGCAGCAGAGCGCTGCGGCGTGTGCCCAGAAGGATGTTCTCCATGCGAGGGTGCGTGCTATGCGCGCATATGAGCCTGGGCTGCACAGGCTTCCAGGGTATGGGGTGCAGAGTAGGGGTGCTGCCCGCGCTGCGGCCGCTGGCTGGCAGCCTGGGCAGTCGCCCATGCGGGCCCGGGCTGGAAGCCCGAGCAGTGCACGGGTGGGCGGGTGGGCAGGCGTCAGGCAGGGGTAGGTGCGCTTTATAGAGCAGCCGCGTATGCGCAGCTGCTGTGCTACCGTTGCGGGAGCGGTGCCCTCGCTCGTGCGGGTGAGGGCGCGCTCGCCCCGCACACATGTACCCCCATACCCCAAAAAAAAAGGTAGCAAGGCCGGCAGTCATTGTTTGCCTGTGCAAGCAGATGTGCTGCTGCCGTGGCGTGTGTTTGTGACACTCCTGGCAGCCGTTTGCGGCCGCTTGTACAATGGCCCTGGCCAAGAGCCAGCGGCCTGTGCCGCACACCTCACACCTTGCCTCTCGCTTAGCTGTTTGTGAGGGGGGAGAGCCATCGCGCGCTCCCCAGCCCCGCCTCTGTGCGGCGGGGCGCAGTGCTAGAGATGTTACGCACGTGGCTGCTGTGCATGCAGGCATCTTGCGTCGGCGGCCTGATGGCTGCCGCTTGAGTGAGGATGCGCGCGTGTGAGAGTATTTCCGCAAAGGGCGCAGCTGTATGCCTTGTACGGCCTCCCGCTTGATGCATGACAGGAGGTGCAACAGCGGTGCTTTGCCCTGCATGGTGAGTGCCGCTGTGCGGCGGCCATTATGGTTGCCAGCTTCCCGATGACAGGATTTGCTGTGGCATGTGGGCGTTGTTAGGACGCACACTGGCCGCCGCCCTAGCGTCTTGCGTGCGCGCACCATGGCGGCGGTGTTAGGTAAATTTCGTGTGTCACGGCCGCACAATTGAGATGCGCGCTAGCTTGGTCGCTGCTTTCTGCTGGCACACATATTGCGATGCTAGGGTGTAGTGCGCATGAAATGAGCTAGCATTCGACAATGGCATTATTTCCTGCTTTTGCGGACTCGGCCTGTTTCAAGCCGCGCATATGTGTTCGCGCATCGCATTGCAGGTATGGATGGATGGGCATGGGGTTGATTTAACTTTCTGGTCCGTGCCAACCATGACCACTTGCTGCCTCTGGACCCCTCTGCGCAGCATCAAGACAGCAAGGCAAGCTCTTAGCTCTCCATTGATGCGTCCGTCCATAGATACACAATAAGCTTGGCTCCATTATTGCTCGGCAAAGGTCTGCAAGTCTGCCCGTTAAGTCGCGCAGAGGCAGAGCATGTCTTGCAACAGGCATGCGCCGCCTCACATCTGCTCCAGAGGAAATTCATGACCAAGACCTTCAAACCTCGCATCACCCGCCCCAGGGGGCTGTAGCGCGTGCAATGCACCCTGAGGCGACCGCCTAACTCGGCTGGCTCACATGTCGTCGCGCCAGGTCAGGTGCAGTCGCGCCGGCTCACACATAGTCGCGCCAGCGGTGCCCGCACTTCGTGCAGTTGAAGAACAGCGTCATGCCCTGCCGCTCCCGCGAGACCACGTCAGCGCATAGCAGCCGTTGCTCCTCACCACTGCTGCAAGAGCGCGCCGCCAGGGACGGCTGTGCTTCCAGTGCACATGCAACTAGACTCATCCGCCCAGGTGCCTGTAACGCATGCAATGCACCCAAGACAACCGCCTCACTCGGCGGGCTAACATGTTGTCGCGCCAGGGCGGATGCAGTCGCGCCGGCTCAGACATGGTCGCGCCACTCCACACCGGCACGCCGCCCCACACCGGCCACACCTCTTCAGTGGCGGCCGAGAAGAAGACGGCCTCGTTGTGCTGGCACTTCTGGCACATGACGTCGCGCGTGCGCGGCAGCGTCGGGTCGGCGCTGACGTCCTGCAGCACCACCGTCTTCTCCTTGTGGCTGTGCGTGATCTCGTTCCTGCGCGGCGCCACGGCGCGCTGAGCGCTGCCGTGGACAGCTGCAATGCCTCGGCGCAGAGCGCTGCCTGTCAGCCAAGCCTTGCAGCTCCTCCTTTCATCTCCACTGGCAAGGCAGAGTTTGCCTTGGCTTGCCACCAACGTGCTCGAGTGTGCGCAGACAAGCGCACACGCATGCTTAGTACTTCTAGTGTCCTCTGCGTGCGCAGGTCCTAACATTCAGACGCCTGCTAGGCCCGGGTCAGCGCAAGGAAAGGAGGGGACGGCAAGGCTTGCGGCCGCACCTGTAGACGCACCAGTCAGCCGGGTCGGCATCCTCCTTGTAGTCGCAGTTCTGGCACTGGAAGATCAACACGCGCCGCTCGCGGTCCTCCTTCGGGTACAGAAGGTCGTTGCTCTCAGGGCAGAACTGCGCGCGGCGCCCTGCTTCTCCCGCTATGCAGAATGCAGGTAGCCCTGACAGCCAGTTGCCCTCTGGCACAGAGGCTTTACGCTCTTTTGTTTACAGAACGTGAGCGTTGGCGTCTTGGCTGGACCTGAAGCATACGGTAAGGCACATGCAAAGCATAACAGGCGCACCCGCAGCCGTGGCCCAGCCGCTTTAGCTGGCTCTCCAGTCTCAACGGCACCCGGCTCAACCAGGTCAGCCATCAACTGGCTGCAGGAAGCGTGCGCGAGCCTCTCAATGCGCTCAGCTCTGAGCTCAACTGGTAGAGAGCATGGACCGCCCCCATAGCAGCCTGTCGCTGCCCCTCCCCTTCATAAGACGGAGTCTCCTGTACGCTGCACCTGTTTGTGAGGGCGTTTTGACAACGAAAGGTATGTGAAAGAGATTACGCCGTGTGTCAGAACACACGTAATAGACCACGTCCGTGTGGTGCTACACTGTGTTGCAGGGCTGCCAGCAGGCGTGCGAGTTGCAAGGTGTGCCATCCTTGGCCAGTGCAGCAGCTGGAAAGGGAGCATGCGCGCCAAGTTAGGCAGTCTCACAACAAAAAAAGCTTTGGTACCAGTTTCAACACTGCTTTTCAGCTGCTACGTGCTATCAACGTTGTTAAAGCAACTGCCAACCCCTTGAGGTGAGTCCCTGCAGCGGTGCGCCTCGGCGAGACGAGGTCTCCCATCTGTACAAACATTGTTCTGTTCACCTGGCAAGCCAAGACTTGGAGTAAGCTGCCCCCCCCTCCCTGCAGGCACCAGCACTCTGAGAAGGCACAGGCCTGCCGAACAGGCAATCATGCTTATTTGGACTTGACGCGGTTGTCCAAAACGCCTGTCAATGTGCAGGCTCACCGATGTCGTCAGCAATGCTCGGAGTGCAGCGTGGCTGCTGCCACGACAGTGCGCATCGCACATGCCCGCTCACCCATCGCCCGCGGCTTTACGTGCCGGGTCGTGTCGCTGTCGCAGCAGCGGCGCAGCACGCCCGCTGCCGGGGCGGTGCAGCACCGGGCCCCTCGCTCCCAGCAGCAGCACATCCTTGTGGCAGCATGCGCACGGCGCCGGGCGCGAGTGCACGGCGCCGGGCCTGCAGCTGCGGGCGGCGAGCGCCGCGCTCCGTGCCAGCGCCCCCGGCGGCGGCCAGGCAGCGTGCGGCCTTTGATAGCAAGCGCGCTGAGCTGGATGAGGATGTCGAGTCTTTGAGGCATGCCGCCCGCGCTCCCCGTTCGACCTGGCCCACGCCCTGGTCCCTCCTGTATTCATTCCTTGGTCGGCAGTTTTGCATTTCTGCCGCGTTTATCAACCTGTTTACTGTAGGTGGAGAAGCCTCCTCGCGGCTGGTTCGCCGGCCTGGTTGTGCCTGTTGAGGATAGCTGCCTTGTGCGGGGGTGCCTGGGCAGCCCCTGTGTTGCGCTGCCTGATCCCGTGCAACTGTGTACCTGCAAGCCTTCTCACGCATGCGACACCAGCGCTAGCTCGCAACCCGGGCCTGCGAGCGCGCCCAGTGTGACCCCACACTCTGCCAGCGCGCCCGGCGCGTGACCAGACCCTGCGCACGCTCCCAGGGTCACGCTGTCAGCGGCGGAGGCGCGCAAGGCGCTGCGCTTCGACGAGGTGCGCACGCGCGCCGGCGAGCAGCTCATCATCGTCAGCGCGGTCGCGTACGACAGCGAGGCGCAGCAGGCGCGCCGAGCCCGCCACCCGCCTCAGCTCCACCCCTCGGTACACAACATTTTCGCCTCCAGATCCAGAGAGCACTGCTCGCTGTGCCAGCATTGCTGGTGTGCTTTGAATGCACAACAGCTGCGTCACATACGTGCAACGGGCGGCATTAGCACCCTGCTGGCACCCCTCTGCTCTGCTGGCACCCCTCTGCTTTGCTTCCCTCAGCCTGGAATGACTTCCCCCTGAGGGCACGCAGCAGCGGCGGTGTCTCAGAGGTACTGACCGGAGAGCGGACTGCCGGCCAAGCAGAGTGAGGGCATGGGGGGCGGCTGGCGGCACCGCCATAGGCACGGGCGGGATGCTGAGCTGTGCCCGCTGCGCTCAGTGTGAGCAGGGCACAGCGACCTGCTCCATGATGTACAGGGTGTGCCTACCGAGGGGGAGGGCGCCTCTTCTGGCAGGCACCTACTTTGGCAGGCACGCCCGGGCGAGGCGGGCGTGGCGCGCGTGCAGGAGGGCGTGCGCCCGGGGCAGCGGCTGCTAGCGCTGTCCGATCCGATCCGCGGCGCCGAGATGTGGCCCATCACGCCGTCCACCAGCAGCCTGAGCCGCGTGCGCGATGCGTTTAAGCTGCGCCGCGCGCCCACGGTTGACCTCGTCGTGTCCGCGGCGTCCGTCGAGGACCAGCTGGAAGGCGCGCCGGCGGCGCGCCGCCCTCGCTCGCCCCCGGTCGGGGCTGCTGCGGCGCGGGCCGCACTGCAGGCGTCCCCCAATCGCCGGCTGGCCGGCGCTGCGCGCCCTCCTGTGAGGCGCAAAGCGCGTGCCGAGCTGCGCCGGCTGGCCGCCGCAGTGCCGACAGGGTATACACTGTTACGGGTCTGCCTACCCTAACCCTTGGCGGCGGCCAAGCCTGCAGAGGGCTCTCATACGACGCGCCGGCAGGGCGGGGGCCGGGCTGCATCTCCACCAAGCGTGCTGGACTGCCAGTCATGCCAGGGGGCGTCCCGGGAGGCTGGGGCCCGCTAAGCGGGTGCTAGCAATGCGCCGCGCCCTGCGACAGCCGCGTCGCGCGGGGGCAGAGTACGTTCTCGCAATATCCACGCCGCCCAAGGAGGCCCCGAGCGAGGCGCACATGGACCGCCTGAGGGAGGCGTCCTCCGAGCGGAGCAGCGGCGCGGGCACGTGGCGCGACGCGGCGCCCTTTGGCTCGCTGACCGCCGCCGGGGCGCTCGAGTCGCCGCTGCTGCCGGGCGGTGCGTGCCCGCGCGGCCGCTGCCCGCACGCTGCTGTGGGCCGCGCCTGATGCGCGCGGGCGGGACACTGCTCAGCGCTGGGCGCGCCCGTCACGAGGCAGCCCCGGAGTCCGCACACTGCTGCGCTCTGCGTGGCTGCCCGCGTCGTTGGCATGTTTGCAGCAAGCGCGCCTGCTCTGGTGGGCGTCTCCGGCATGCATCAAGTGATGTGCACTTGCGTGCGCTGGAGCCCGGCCTGGGCGCGCAGACGCGCCCGCGAGCACCGGGAACGGCGCGCGGCCCGGCGCAGGAGAGGGAGCGGGCGGCGGCGCGACGATCGCGCAGAAGCTGGAGGCGGAGCAGGCGGAGGCCGCGTCGAGCGCCGCGCGCGCCGCGCAGGCGTACGACCGGCGCGTGCAGGCAGGCCCTGCTGCTGCGCCTGATTTGGCTTCAGGGTAGGCGGCCATGTTGACAGGCACGAGGAACCCAAGCTCCAGGACAGTTGTTAGGAGAGGGCAGACGACGTCTGCCGAGCGAGGTAACCGAAACCCCTCGCTTGCCACCTTGGTGTGCCGCAAGTCGGCCACGCCATCCGAACAACAGAGGCATGTTTTCAGCTTTGTCAAATACTGCGGCGCGCAGCGCCGGCGCGACTATATGGAGCGCGACTCCATCCGCAGCGACTCCAAGCTGTTCATCGGCCTGTTCGTGGCCTTTGTGGCGCCCGCGGCCGGCATCCTGGCCTGGGCGTTTTTCAGCGGCTACCTGGATCAGCTGGCGCAGGGCTACAAGCGCTTCTAAGGCTGCCCCGCCGGCCGGCGCGGGGCCGTCGGCGCGCTCGGCGCGCCCGCGCAGGCCGCGTCTGGGATGCAAACAGGGCCCAGCAAGCATGCGCGGCCGGCAGAATTGCCCAGGTCGCTCTGCATGCGTCTGCGTGCGGCTGGGACAGGCTGGCAAGCGCGCCGTCAGCATCATGAATGCGAATGCATCGGCAGCAGGCTGCATCGCCTGTGCACCGTGGCCGCATCCTCTGAGCCGCCCAACGCAGGCGACCCGCCATGCGTTTGCTGCAGACATGAGCTGGAGGTCATGTGGAGTGCAGTGTCAGGAGGCACATCATGGATTGCCCTTGTATTTGTTTTGAAAGACAGGCAGAATTTTTTCGTCAGGCTGTGGCCTGACGCGCATAAGATGCGCACACCCCAGGAGTGTACATGTCATGATGGTCTGCTAGCACCGCAGACATCTGCTTGCTGGTGCGGCTTATCTGCATTTTTGTCTCACTGCTTTGTCTCACTGTGATAGAATGTGAGAGAGATGAGGAAAGGCACTGTCAATGTGAGGCAGGAGTATGCGTTCCTCCTGTGCGTGAGATTCTTGAGAGGCTGCGCCACCGCATGTGCAGTCCTGCACTATGTGTTGGCGCAGCAAATTGGGACTAGGCGGGCCGCGCTTCATGTCTGCGGGCAAGCTTGCTAGACAACAACGGTTGCGTTGTGTTCAACACAACTTAACTGTGATAATCAATTCAGGTTCTTCACCCAGCGCTAGCACAGCAGGCCGAGAACATATGAAAGCACCTTCAGCAACAGCAACCGTGCATGGCCAGTTGACCTTCCCTGCATGGCCGCTCGCAAGCACGCCAGCAGCTAGGTGCCAGGAGGCGTCTGCAGACATGCCCCAGCCCTCTGTTTGAGTTATTTGATAGACTTGAGCTGTAGTCGGTGCGCAGACAGGTGCAGCTCGCAACCCTGCCAACACGCGCTGGGATGCATCTGCATGCTACGGAGGTGCCGCCGCAGAGGCGCACCACGCTAGCAGGGACACCCCACAAGGCAGTGACCGCTGCTCGGACGCCATCACCAGGGAGGCTTGACGCTGCCCAGGCGCGCGCGATGTGGCCCGCGTCACATGCGGAATGTAAAGCGCTGGCCGCCCCCGGGGAAGCCGCCCCCGGGGAAGCCCCCGCCGGGGAAGCCCCCGGGGAAGCCGCCGGGGTGGAAGCCCGCCTGGCCGGGCCCCATCTCCACGTCGTCGCCGCGGTCGTACGCCGCGCGCTTCTCCGGCTCCGACAGCACCTGCGGCAGCCAGGGCCGCCGCTCATCCCTGCAGGAAGCGTCAGGCGCAGGCCAGCACGCGCCGCGTCGCATCGGGCCGCCGCTCGTCCTGCAATGAGTGTCAGAAGCAGGCAGGAGCCTCGTTGCATCGGGCGCAGCTGCGAGCAGCCTTCGGAAGCAGCACTGTGTTGGGTGCCGGGGGCGGGCCTCATATGCCTCGGCCAGGTCGCGGAAGCGCGCCTCGGCGTCCTCCGCGCTCAGGCCGGCCGCGGCCGCCTTGTCCGGGTGGAAGCGCTTGGCGGCCGCGTAGTAGGCCTGCGCGCGCGGCGCGCGCGCGCGCGTTAGGCGGCCCGGCGGGGCGCGGCGCGCTGCGCGCGCCGGGCGCACGGGGCCGAGCGGCAGCGGGCGTGACGCCAGGCGCCTGCCACTGGCAGGGGCGGGCGATGACGACGGTAGGGTTGGTGAGGCCTCAGCGAACGACACGGTGCGCCCTCGCGAGCAAGGGCACGCCACATACACAGCATCATGCGGGCCAGCGTGGCACCGCAGGCCCTCTGGAACGGAGCCTCCGTGGCTGCAGGCCTGCTTGGAGTCGGGGCGTCCCCGGAGGGCGGGCAGAGGGCAGCACCTTTTTAATGTCCCGGTCAGCGCACTGCTGGTCGACCTCCAGGATGGCGTAGTAGTCCTTTCGCGCGGCCATCTTGGCGGCCTTCTCGGCCTCCCGCAGCGCCTGGCGCGCTTGCGGGCACGGTTGGCGCTAGGGTAGGCAGCCTACCCTACCCTACACGCTGCCCACGCAGCCGCCGCGGGGTAGAGCATCGACAAGGGCAGCAGACAGCGCAGGCAGACGGAGGTGTTAAAGCCAAAGGCGTGGCACACGGCGCCGAAAGCACCCATGCCAGCAGAGCACGCGCTGCCCCGGCACGCGTGCACGGCCAGGCAGGCTGTTGCGCATGTCGGCGCTGGGCATGCTGTCAGCCGCACTGCACGCAGCACACGCATCCGCTGCGCGCGCACTGGGCTCCCAGCTGATCCATGACCTTTCCAGCGCTTGCTCGCGCGCTCTGCAACCTGTCGCAGCGCCCACGGGGCGGCGCGCCTCCTGCAGGCGCCGGTCGTTGGTGGCCTGGAGCGCCTCGCGCGCCTCGCGCGCCGCCAGGTCGTGCTCGCCCAGCTGCGTCAGCAGCCGCACCTGCGCGCGCGCGGCGTGCGCGCGCTCAGGGCCCCCGGGCCATGTCCACCGCTCACCGGCCACTGCCGCATGCGCGCTCTATCAAGAGGAATGGGCGGCCTGGCGCAGGGGTTAACTCTATTCCGCACACATGCACCTATGCAGGGTGGCCTAACTCCCAACAAGTGTGCAAGCGGGCGCCCCTTCTCAAGTCTGCTCATTGCCAGACTGTCCCGTGACACGACTGCACATGGTTGATGCCTGCATGCCAGCAGCACATCATGTCACGTAGCTGCGCAAATGCATGGGCCGTACAGAGGCGCCTTGGCCCGTCCCCCAGTGGATCCCCTATGACACCCCTACACCCTCTACCCTACCCAGTGAAGCCCCGCGCCTGTACATCGGGGCCGCCCGGTGGCGCGCACCCGCAGTAAGATAACATCGACGTCCTCTGGCTGGATTGCGAGCGCGGACTTGCACGCGGCGGCCGCCGCCGCGCGCGCCCCTGCGCCCAGCCGGGCGCGCGCGCGGCACAGGCCGGCCCACAGCGCGCCGTTGACCGCGTCGGCCGCCGGCTCCACGCCGGCCGCGGCCTCGTACGCGGCGGCGGCCTCCGCCCACGCCCTGGCGCCCTCCGCGCGCTCCGCCTGCGCGCGCGCGCGCGTCTGGGTCATCTCAGGGTGTGATAGGGCGATAGCAGGGTTACGCTGCGCACAGCTGCTCCAGCGCCGCCAGCTCCGCGCGCTCCGACCTGCACGTGCGGCGCGCGCCGCACCGCTGTCGGCAAAGCGGCTCGGCTCCTAGAAGCTGCCTGATCGGCGCGCGCGGCGCAGAGCTCGCCAGATTGCCGAGTGCCGTCCTCAGCAGGTAGCACCCCCGTGACCGTTGCGCGTGCCCCTGTATGATGACCTGGCGATGCATAGGAGCACACCCTGCAGAACGGACACTCTCAACCAACCTGCTGCACGTCCTGCACGTGAAGCGCATGTGCGGAGGCACATTTGGCAAGCCCGGCATGCTGACGGGCGGCAGGGGCGCCGCGCTCGGACGCGAGCGCGCCTTGGCCTTGTGCTTGTGCAGCTTCTTGAGCCGGTCGTACTGCTCCCGCGCGTCGCGGCAGTCGGGGTCAAACTTGAGCGCCTGCGAGCCCCGCCGGCCGCGTTTCGCAAGAGCTGGCGGGCCCGCGGGTTGCCGGTGCCGCGTGTGCGGCCGCAGACAACGCGCCCAGGCGAGCTGGGCACCGCAGCCTCCGCTCCCGCTGCCAGCCCCGTTCTGGCGGGCACGGCCGCCCCCGGGCCCCGCCCAGCAAAATGCACCGGCATCCTACACAAGCCCACACGCAGCGAGCCTGCACGACGTCTCAGTGCAGGCGTGCGAGGATTGGAGTTTAGGTAAAATCTAACCCAAATGCGCACGGCCCAAGCGGCGCCGCGCCTCGCCCAGGTGCCGCTTGGCCAGGTCCAGGTCAGCGAGGTGGAGGTAGGCGGTCGCGCGCAGCACCAGCGCGCCCACATGCGCCGGCTCGCCCTTCAGCAGCGCGCCAGTCACGGCCGCCGCGCCTGGCCGCGGCGGCGCCTCTCAGGCTGAGAGTCAACTCATGGGAGCGCAGGCCCTGCCACCAGCTGACAACTGACTGGATTATGGGCAGACCGTCATCATGACTGCGCCCGGCCAGAGAAATGCCCACCCGGAGATGGTCCCTCTGCGAGGGACTCATGCCCGCACAGAGGGCATGCCGCTGCCCGCTGCGCTTGGGGAGGCGGCATGCAGCGGGGCGGCCGCCGGCACGCGCGCGCGCGCGCCTGAGTAGTCGTGCTCCCCCAGCAGCAGCTCGGCCTCCATGACGCGCGCGTCCGCGCACGCGGGCGCCGCCTGGAACACCGCCGCCAGCCGCGCGCGCACGCCCTCCGCCGCCTCCGCCCCCCTGCTGTCCCACGCAGGCCGGGTCGGACTGCGTATCATTCACCTTCGAGTGTGCTACTACAAATTAGGCTTGGAATCCATGTATGAACTTAATATAACACACAATGTATGGGGGGTTCGCCTGTGGCTTGTATCAAGTTATTCCGCTTGGACGCGCAGTCTCCTCTGCATGCGCATGCAGCGTGGCAATCACTGACTGCTGAGCAGGCGCGCACAGCGCGCAGCACGCCTGCTCGCTTGGGCGGTCTGCAGGGCCGCGGCCGCGCGCGTCACGCGCTGCAGCTCGTCCGCGGCCGCGCGGTGGTCCGGGCGCGCGGCGAGGATGCGCTCCAGGTCGGCCTTGGCCGCGGCAAAGCTGCACGTCTCCGCCAGGATGCGGCCCCTGGCGCGGCGTCACGGGCGTCAGGGCCGCAGGAGGGTCTCTCAAGCCCTAGCCATGCCCTGATCAGGCGCTGCATGCCCTATCCGTGGTCACACACGTGCCGCCTCACAGAGCCACAGTAGAACGCGTGTGCGAGTGACGCAGGCAGGAGCATCCTGGTGGAGCGCGGCGTACGCGCGCATCGCCCCGCTCTTGCGCGGAACCCTGGCCGGGCAGGACCCTGACAGCGGCTGCGCTCAGCCGGCCTGGCCGCGGCTCGGCGCGGCGCTGCCCCGCAGACGCGCACCGCTGCAGGCGGCGCGGCACGCTCGCCGGGTCCAGCTCCAGCGCAACGTCCAGGTCCCGCAGCGCCGCCCGGTGCAGCCCGAGCGCCGCGGAGGCCGCGGCGCGCTTGGCGCGGACCAGCGCCGAGCGGCCGTCCGCCTCCACCGCCGCGCCGTACTGCGCCACCGCCGCGGTGTAGTCGCCGCGGGACATCGCCGCGTCGCCGGCCACGAGCGCCGCGGCCGCGTCCGGCGCCGCCGCGCCCGCGCCTGCCGGGCGCCGGGCGCGCTCTCAGAGAGGTTGGTTGCCGCGTTCAGTGGGCAGTTGCAGTGAGGCAGGACGCCGCCCAGCACCCGGCGTGACTGATGGGTGCTCAAGCCCAGCTGCACTTGACGCATCAGCCAGGTGATCCACACATCCCTGCCTGTGCTTGGCTTCCCTTCCGGCTAACCCTGCTAAAGCTGTTGCGCGTAAATAGAGAAAGGAGGGCATGCCTAGTTGCACGAGCAGTAGGCATAGCGCGGCCAGCGGCAGCGCAGCGCGCCCCGCCCAGGCCATCAGGCTCATGCACTCTGCACGAGCTTCAGTGCTTTTCCTCTACTGCAGCGGCAGACTGGTCTCTCTTCCCAAGCCATAGCAAAGCTGTGGCATTGCACAGCCTGCAGCAGCTGATGTTCACATACCCAGTGGGCCTTATACGCAGCCGATCACAACCACACAAGGTACAAACTAGTGCAGGAGTGCGCGTTTGTAAACCTGGCTGAACGCGCCCGCTGATGGCTGTGATCTGGTATGATCTGGCACCGCACAGTCACTGAAGTTGCAGGTAAGGTCAGGCCAGGCCAGTGGCTTTCAGGCTTTCCGAGGACCAGAGGTTTATCCTGTCAATCAGCGCTCCTGTTGGGCGTACACAGGGGCTTGGCTCGGAAAGAAGAAGCCCTGATGGAGCGTGAGGGTCAGCATGACCAGCAGCAGGATGCACCAGCCTGCTATATACCTAGCAGACACGACCGGTGTGTTGCAGTTGAGCCGCATGTGCGCCAATGCAGCCAACCCCAAGCCACTACAGGTACAGGGACGCGCTGCCGGACAGCAGGTGCGCCCGCTCCGCCTCCCGGCACGCCGCGGCCAGCGTGGCTGCGCTCGACACGGTCGCTGCCACCTCCGCCGCGCCTGCGCATGGCATGCCATCACGTCTGTCGTTGAGATAGGAAAACAGTGTTCCAAGCGACTCCGTGCTGCTTAAGACAATTACGCCGTGCGAAAGGTCTCTGGAGGACTTCATGATGCGCACCCTGCAGAGCCTCGCCAGGCATTCTTTACGTGTTATGAGCAGCAGCGCTACGAGGAGTTGCAGGGCTGTGCACGCATGGTCGGCATGCGTCTGTTTGCTGGTCGGTTCAAGACTCGGCATCGGTGCATTCAGCCCCAGGTGCTGCTGTGATGGCCCGCAGCGCGCGCCTATGCTGCGCAGCAAAGCCGCTGCGGCGGCCGCCAGGCCGCGCAGCACGGCGCCGTCCGGCACCGCGGACGCCTGGACGGACGCGACCAGCGTCGCCGCCGCGCCGCGCACCTGCGCGCCGCAGGCCCGCGCCGCGACGTGATCAGGCCAGCGCAAGCGCGGCGCGCGTCCGAGGGGCGCCTCTGTGCGGTTTGCGGCATGGCCTGCACGCCGCCCGTAAAAGAGGTGGACTGCCCCGTAAAGTCCCTGCAGGGGGTTTCACAGATAGTCACAGCATTTCTGGCAGGACCTATTCCTTGTTGTGAGGTGCTGCAGAGGCGCGCCTGGCAGCGGCTGAGGATGGCGGCGGGCAGGCCGTCCACGAGCAGCCCCGGCGGCAGCAGCGGCACGCCGTGCTGCGCCGCCGGCCCCGCCGCGGCCGCCGCCGCGGCCGTCTGCGCGCAGAACTGGAGCACGTCCTGGCTCGCATCCTCCGGCCCCAGGTAGCGGCGCGCCTGCGCCGGTCGTGCCACGTGCAGCTCTAGCGTAGGGTTTCACCGTCTGTTCAGTGCTAGCGCAGTGTCGCTGAGCCATGTTGGGAGACAGCAAGAGCAGTCGCAACATGCCGATCATGTTCAGGCTGGCCATGTACGGTGTAGGTTTGGGCCTTGCACAGCACGCTGAGCTGCCTGCCTAATGGAGTTGCCTCTGCTGCTACAGGGGGCCGGCCGCGCACCGGCAGTGTTGCAAGGACGACCGCGTGCCGCGCGGCCACGGCGCCCAGCAGCGCCGCGGCCACTGCCGCTGCGTGCTCCGGCAGCACCTCAGCAGCGCAAACGGCAGCCAGAGCAGCGCGTGCGCCGCCCGCGCCTGCCGCCGCGCCGCCCGCCGGCCCGCCCGCTTGCCCGGAGCCCTGGGGACCGCTCCCGGCGGCGACGCGCGTGGCCGCGCCGGCGGTGGCGCCGTTCCGCGACGGGGCGTGCGCAGCCGGGCCATTGCCGGCTGCGCCCGCTCCAGCCACATCATGTAGCCAGAACAGGCTGCAGGGCTCGGGCGGCCGGCGCCGCGGTGCATCGGGGTCCTCCAAAGGCGGCGCGAGCGGTCTCGGCACCGTCAGCTCCCCGCAGGCCTGGCCGAGGCCGTGCGTACGTGATTTGTTTTGCGAGTAAGCGCCTGTGAAAGGAAACCAGCACGCACGTGGCACCCGTTTGCAAGCTTGGAGAGACAACGGCCAGGTTGGCACACAGGGTGCACACGGCAGGTGTCTGACGGTAGCCTGACAGTCCCTCGCACAGGCAGGGTACGCGGGCGCGCCTGCCCTGCGGTGCAGCAGATGCGCAGCAGCATGCATGCAGCGCTCCCAACGGCGACGACCTGGGTCAGCCAGGCGCTCCAGGTGGTCAGCTTGGAGCGCTGGCAGCAGAGCGCTCCCACGGTGGACACAGGCACAATACAACGCAGAGTATCCATGCGGCGCACCAGGACGTCAGCGTGCATGGCCCCATCGCCTGGAGCCCTCCCTGTGTCAAGCCACTGCAAGCACACAACGGTCAGTGCCTATGATATTCACCAGCAAGCCGCTACTTGATGGGAGCAGGAAAGCCACCTGGAGAGCGGGCGGCGCGGGCGGCCGCTCCGCCCATGCCCGGGCCCTCTCTCGCTCCTCCTCCTCATCGGCGTTCCGGCGCGGGAAGTCCGCTGCAGCACAGGGTCCGGCATCAGCAACGATGCTGCAAGCGACGCGTCGTACGAAGAGTGGAGCCAGTGCGCGCCTGTGAGCGGGTCCTCCATATTGAGACGGCACCGACGCCCCTAACGACACTCCGCGCCACCACTGCACGGTTATGCTGCTGTGGTGCTGGCTTGCCAGGAGACAATTGTTTGTGAAGGAGGAGAGGAGGAGCTTGCATTGGCGTTCATCAGGCAAAGCCTTGCATCTAAGCAAGGCTTGACCCCACCCCGACCCCGGGTGGCAGGGAGGCTGTGCTGCGCCCGGCACCTACTCTCGTGCTGTGCTGCGCCCTGAGTCAGAGGGGATGTGGTAAGGCCAGAGTCTGCAGCTCTCAGTGACCCATGGCGCTCACAACTCCCAAGGTGTACCTGCCAAACTGGGCCATTGGCGGGCTGCTGCTGGGCTTTGTCGCCGGCACGTATGTGTACACCATGCGCGCAGTAGGCACCGACGACCTGGGCACGGAGCTGACGCGCGAGCTGCAGCGCCAAGAACGCCTGGCAGCGCAGCAGAAGTGAGCGACGTGGCTGTGAGGTGCTGCAATGCTGTGGAGGCAGGCCATGCGCGCTGTGAGGCAAGTGCCCGTGCTGCGCCAACCGTTGATGATCGTGCTGCGCGCTTGCACGCAGGTGAGCACTGCGCGCCCGAGCGTGTCCGCGGCGTTTACTATTAAGTCCGCACCTGCCATGGCGCTGAAGGCCGCGAAGAAGCAGCTTGCAGTGCCCGGCGCGACGTGCCCGGCCATGAAGAAGAATGGCCGGCTGCCGACGACGTTTGAGCAGCGCCTGTACCGGGTGCGCTCCCTGCGGATGCACAGTGTAAGAGACTAATGGCGCAAGGCGAGTGGCTGCTCGAGTGTGGAAGCGTGGTGAACCGCTGCGTAGGCCTGCCTGCGCAGACGGCACTTGCTAAGCTGCCTTGTTGCCAGTGTCCAAAACCAGCTGCTGTGCACGCAGGTGTGCTCGGCCATCCCGCGCGGCAAGGTCAGCACATACGGCGAGATGGCCAAGGCGCTGCGCAGCTCTCCGCGTGCTGTCGGTCAGGTGTGCACACGCGAGAAGCCAAGTGCCAGGCTGAGTCCCGAGCAGGTGTATGGCCTGTCGCATTTGCCAGTGGTATGCAGCCTGCAACAATGCGCGTTGCTTTCACAGCACCGTGTGTGGTGGCTGCCTGTTGTAGGAAGGCCTTTGCAGTTGCTGCCCAGCAAAGGGACCAGCAACCGACCCGGGTGCTGGCCTCTGCAGCTCTTGCTGTAGCTGCGGCATGCTGCGCAGGCCCTGCGCCGCAACCCCTTCGCGCCGGAGGTGCCGTGCCACCGCGTGGTGACCAGCACCCTCGCGCTCGGCGGCTTTAGCGGCAGCTGGGTACGCGCGCATGATGTGCTGCCTACGCCAGCGGCGCTCTTTTCATGGGGGCTCATCACGTGTAGAAGCCGATTGCTTGTGAGTGTGCGCATGGATCATGCCCTGAATTCCCCTCGTAAGCAGGCAAGCTCTGTCACATGCTCTGCTGTCTGTTTGGTATGATAGTAGGAGCGGGCGGCGCGACATGATGGCAAACGCTGCAGTCAGAAGGCCGCCAAGGTCCCTGTTGCTGTGAACATCTCGTTTCAGGTGACGAGGGCACGGTGTGCGATTGACGGCGGGCGGGCGCCCGCAGGGCGACGAGACGCCCAACGTGCGGCGCAAGCGCGCCCTGCTGGAGGGCGAGGGCGTCGCGTTCACGAGCGACGGCGCGCGCATCTCCGCGGCCTGCCTCGTCGGCGCGGCCGCGCTGGCGGACGCTGCGGCGCTTGCCTAGCGCGCCGCGCCGCGCTGCGGGCCGCCGCTCCGGCGAGCCCGCCCGCCTGCGGCCGGCCCTGACGGCGCTGCTGCACGCCATCGCGAGGGCGCACCCTGCAGCAGCGGCTGCGCCCGCGTTGACGTCCTGCCACAGCCGCCATGGTCTGCAGTGCTGTGTCTGGTGTGGTTTATCTGTGTGCTGCTCGTAGTGCTCTGCGAGCCCTGGTGCTCTGCAGGACCTCTTGGCACACGCAGTAGGCTGAGCTGCTACACCAGCACCGCAGGGTCAAGCGAGGATTGTTCCCGACTGCCCCTGGCCCACACGAAAACGGAGGTGCACCATCTGTTCATGCGTGGCTGCTGCTGCTTGGTCAGCGCGGACGTGGGAGGCGCTGATGCCAACTCACAGCCTCAGCCAACCATCTGACGTGCACATGTGTTAAGAGAGCTTCTGAGTATTTGCTTGCAAACATAAGCACTATACAAACTCGTCTGCCGGAGTCTGATCCGCGTTTACCAGGCAGCAACGCGTTACACTTAGGGGTGCAATGCAGCAGAGGAGGCACTTCGTATGAGGCGGCTGTTGAGAAGTTCTACACGAGAACTTACAAGCTGTGAGTTGTGGCTCTGTAATAGTTGATAACTGTACTTTGCACTCTCCTGACTGACATGCATGACTGAACATCCGTGTATCAGCCAACTGCATGTCCATGGACCTGCAGCAGCATGCAGGGCACCTGCTTGCCTTGATGGGAGGGTTTCCTGATCAACCATGGCTGGGCGTACGACATGCACATATTGCGCGCAAGCAGGACTGCATCTGCCTGTAGTGCCTGCATGGTCTGAGTCCTAACGCGTCTCTGGTGTCAGTGTGAAGCAACAGCACAGGTAGGCGGTAGCATAATGTGACTCACAGGAGCTGTGACTGCCCCGACCACTCCTCAAGGCAGCAGGGGCCCACACGCAGTGCGGTCGCAGTCATGGGAATCCTGGAGAAGTACGCTCCCCGCTGTCACCCGCCTGCGCTGAGGAGGAGTGCATACCGTGCAAAGGATACAGGCACAAGTCACCGACGCTAACAAGCGTGCCTGCTGGGGCACCAGAATCAAGGAGATTGAGGCCGAAATGTCCCGTACGCAGAAGAACAAGGTGACTGCCTTCGCGCACACGCACTGGGTCACTGCCGACACCACCGCCAGGCACAGCCGTGGGGCAGTGCCGCTGGCAGATAAAGCCCAGCGCCACCCCCGGCTGGCCAGCCTGCCAAAAGTCCTGCCGGGAGCTTTGCTGGGCAGGCGCTGCTGCAGCGCCGGCTGGCTGGGCCAGTCGCACGCACGTCCCTGCTGGTACTGAAGGCGCTGGCGAATCGACGGCAGGCCACGGAGTACCACCTGGGCCAGCTCAAGGCGAAGCTGGCCAAGCTGCGCACGGAGCTGCAGGCGCCGCCAAAGGCGCGCCTGCCTGCACTCGGCCAGCCCGCCCGGCAGCAGTGGGGCCCACGAGCTGCCTTGTGTGGTTTCAGAAAGCTTGATCTGAAGTACGGCCCTGCCACACCGTCGAGGTCTGCCTCGTGTGGCGCAGAGCGCTGGCCGCAAGGCCTTCGGCCGCCTGTTGTCCAGCTCTCTGGGTAGCGAGCATTGCGGCCGACCCCACCGCGGCAGCGGGCAGAGCCCTGCCACGTGCGCCCGGTGCAGGACAGCAAGGGCGGCGGGGAGGGCTTTGAGGTGCAAAAGTACGGCGACGGGCGCGTGGCGCTGATCGGTGCGCGCCCGCAGGCCACTGTGCATGCGGTGACCGGTCTGCACGCATCGCATTGTACTTTGCAGGCGGCACTGCGCTGTTTTGCTTCTGTGCCACCAGGTATGGCCGAAAAAGTCTCACTCGTATGAAAACGATTGGTCACAGCTCCTGTTGCAATACATATGCATGCTCTCCTGCGGCATGCCCGCCACGTCCGCAGCGCGCTAGACCGGGGGGGCGCATCAGCGACCTGGCAGAGAGTGTCGCGAGCAGGCCGCACGCAGGTGCGGGCGCGCGCAGGCTGTCCCAGCGTGGGCGCGAGCGCGCTGCCAGGTACTGTCAGGTGCCGCCAACGGGCGCAGGGCGGCCGCTCACTGGGCGGCCGCGCGCGCAGGCTTCCCCAGCGTGGGCAAGAGCACGCTGCTGACCGCGCTGACGGGCACCAAGAGCGAGGCGGCCGCGTACGAGTTCACCACGCTCACCTGCATCCCGGGCGTCATCCACTACAACGAGGCCAAGATCCAGCTGCTGGACCTGCCGGGCATCATTGAGGGCGCGGCCGAGGGCAAAGGCGCGGGCCCCGCCGCGGCCCGGGCACAGGGTGCCGCGGCGCTGTCCGTGTGCGGCCCCGCGGGCCTTTACGAGCGGCGTGCCCGAGGGGCCAGCCAGGGCAACCGATGCGCCCATGGCGGGGCCACGACGGCGCG
>JAABUV010000296.1_pt1 | contig 76399 bp, 63 predicted proteins | sample 5559971 | NCBI WGS metagenome assembly JAABUV01 (sample SAMN10711881, study PRJNA513362) | rock metagenome | isolation source: Antarctica rocks | place: Antarctica: Victoria Land, Knobhead nord | collected 2015-12-19 | reverse complement strand
CGCCGTAGCGGGTGGAGGCGGTGTCGGCATCCTCCCAGGACTGGATCGGGCCGTTGAAGGCGGCCTCCCAGGACCTGCCGGGCTTGCGCGCCTCCACCCCGAACTCGCGGACGACGTGGGGAACGGTATCGAGGTCGGTCAACAGCCGGACCGGCGGATCAATGACGGCGGAATAACTCATACGGGGAACCCTCTTTCCGACAAAGCTTTCGGATGCAGTCCTAAGACGTCGGGGCGGCGTCCTTGCCTGATGGTTCCGTTATCGGTTCCCGCCCTCGGGTTCATGAGGGGGAAAGGCGTCGGTGGACCGCCTGCGTGGGGGAGGTTCGGAGCGGCCCGAACGTTTCCGGGTGGATCATCGACGCCAGCATCTCCAGGCTGTCCACCAGGCGCGGGCCGGGCCGGCTGAAGTAGTCGGAGCCGTTGACCACGAAGACGCGGCCCGCGCGCACGGCGGGCAGCGAGTCGTAGCCCGGCAGCGCCTCCAGCGTCGGCATGTCCTGGGCGGTCCGCTCGACGCCGAAACCGCACTGCGCGACGACCAGCACTTGGGGGGCGAAGGCGCGGATGTCCGCCCACCCTACCCGCGTGGAAGGCCCGTGCAGGCAGCCGATGCCGTCGTGCCCGCCCGCGATCCGCACCAGCTCCGGGTCCCAGTGGCCGCCGCCGAACAGCGGGTCGATCCACTCCAACAGCACCGTCCGGGGCCGCGAGTCCGCGCGGGCGGCCCGCGCGCGGACGGCCTCGATGCGCCCGCGCAGGCCCGCGACGACGCGCAGGGCCTCGTCGGGACGGCCCGCCGCCTCGCCCACTTGGGTGACAGTGCCCAGGACGCCGTCCAGCGTCGTCGGCTCCAGGTTCAGGACACGCGGGCCGGGCCGGGGCAGGGACCGCACGGCGGCCAGCACGTCGTCGTAGGCCACGGCGCAGACGTCGCAGAGCTGCTGCGTCAGGATCAAGTCGGGAGCGATTCGGGCGAGAAGCGTCTGGTCGATGGCGTACAGCGAGTGCGAGCCGCCCAGTTGCGCGCGCACGGCGGCGTCGATCTCCGCGCTGCTCAGGCCGGCCCCCAGCACGCTGCGCGTGATGACCGGCTTGTCGCGCACCTCAGGCGGGAAGTCGCACTCGTGCGTCACGGCGGCCAGCGAGTCGGCCAGGCCCAGCGCGCAGACGATCTCGGTGGCGCTCGGGAGCAGTGAGACAATTTTCATATCTTGATCCCACTGTTGCCCCGCAGGCCGCACGTCAAACGCGGTGTTGTTCTGTGCGACAAGAAAATCGAAAAAACCGGCCGGGCGGCGAGACACGGACGAAAAAGGGCAGGGCCGAGCGGCCCCGCCCTTTTATCCAGTGGATCTACTGCGATTGATTCATCAGCATCCGCCGGCGCGCGCGCCACACGAGGGCCGTCAAGCCCAGAGCCATGAACACGAGCGCCGAGACCTGAGACGGTTCCGGGGCCGCAGAAGCGGACCCGACAGCCGCGACTCCGTCGATGACCCCGCCCGACCCCGTGGAAACGGAGGAGAACCGGATGAAGTCAATCGCGGTCAGAGGCGTCTGACCAAAGAACGAGTAGGAGACCCCTCCCGCGGAACCGTTGTAGAGGGTGTTGTCGGCGTAAGCGACCGACTGGTTGGCGAAACTTGCGGCCGTGAGCGTCGGGTCAACCGGCTTGGAGAAGTCGTTGAGGCTGCCCCAGCCGGACGGACTCGCGCTCGACATCCCCTCCCAGTGGTAGGGATTCTCGGGGAACAGCACGGAGTCGGAGGAGGCGACGCTGTAGAACGTTATGCCGTCCGCGCTGACGCTGACCTGGGGGGGCGTGCCGAACGTGGAGCCGTCGGTGATCAGGTACTTGGACATGTCCGTGGTGTCGTCCGCGAACCCGCCGCTGGTAAAGCCGGTGTTGCTGAAGACGGTGAAGTCCTGGCCGTACCAGGAAGTTCCGCTGTGTGTGATCGGGGCCGACATCTGGACGGTGATCTGTCCGGGGCTGTTCGGGCTGAAGGCGGCGAGGAGGTTTTTGCCCGTGTTCGCATCCACGCCAAAGGCCGGGTTGACCATAGACGCATGGTACACGGGATCGCCGAAGGTGTCGTTATCCAGGGTCGTGGGCTGGCCCAGAACAGCCGATGGGTCGCTGAAGGTGGAACCGCTTCGGAGGCCGCTGGCGCTGATGACGGTGCCGGCGAAGTTCTGGGCGGACGCGCCCACAGGCATCAAAGACAGTCCGATGACTGCCGCAAACACGGAGGGAGAGAGTTTCAATGGGGTGTCCTTTCATAAAGGGTCAGTGCTGCAAGCACTAACGGGGCGAGATCAAGGGATCTGGTAGGCCGAGCAGGGGAGCATGCCGGGGCCGTACCCCGAATCATCCTGCGACAGCTCCCCCCATTGGGGCTTGTTGGGGCTGTAAGGGGCCGTGTCGTGGACCGCCTTCACGTGCCCGTCGGCATAGCAGACGTTCGCCGTGAGGCTGTGGCGGAAGTCGGTGTTCCCTGAGTTCGCGTAAGACGGGAACTCGCTGGGGGCACGCAGGAAGTTGTCGGCCTGGTTCGGCTCAAACCCGGCGTCGGAGAAGAGGGGCGTGTCGGTCGGGGAGACGATCCGCCTCAGAGGAGCGGGCGGCCAATCGCCGGAGCCGTTAAGACCGCCGAAGAAATCACCTCCTAGGTAAGTGGCGTTGTATCCATAGCCGTTGTATGGTCGGGAGTGAGGGCCGGGCGTGAAGGGGCTATCGGGGCAGCCGTGGATCTCACCGTCTTTGGTGTAGACGCCGAGAAACCCGGTCGTCCACTTGCCGTTTCGATAGCGAAAATCCCAGGCATCGTTCGCGTTGCCGTTGTTGTACGAGGGACACGCTATCTCGTCGTAGTCGTTCGTGTACATCTGCCAGGCCAGCCCGAGCTGTTTGAGGTTGCTGGCACAAACGGCACGCCGGGCGTTCTCGCGGACCTTGGAGAAAACGGGGAACAGGATCGCCGCGAGAGTCGAGATGATCGCGACGACGACGAGCAGTTCGATCAGGGTGAATCCACGGCGGGGCCGGGGGGGGCCGTGGGCGAACGGGAGGCGGCGTCCGCGAGGGGACGCGCCGGGGGCGTGGCGAGACATGGGTGTGGGTCCTTTCGCCTGTCGCGCGCAGGCAAGGGCTTCCCCGCCACGGCTGTGGCGGGGACACCTCTGGCTGGCATTCTGGCTGAGAGGACACGCCCAGGCGGACGAGACCCCATCACAGTTGCGGGACAGCGCCGGAATTGCCGCGCCGCGAAGGCAGCGAGGCGCACCGGACTTCCCCATTTAAGCGCCGCGTTGACCGCGGCACACCGGAGATAAGAGCACGATGAAGTTGTGTGGGCGTAGTATGGCAGGGCCGGGCGGGGTTTGTCAAGGGCGGCGTCAGTGCCCCGATGCCGCCGCCAGCTCGCGCTCGGCCACCGCCCTGCCCTCGTCGTGCAGCAGGTCGTAGACCCGGCTGCGGATCGCGAAGAACTCCGGCGTCCGGCAGATGTCGCTCGCCCGGTCCGCCCCGAACGGCACGTCGATCTCCGCCTTGAACCGGCCCGGCCGCGCCGTCATCACGAAGACGCGGTCGCTGAGGAAGACGGCCTCATCGATGTCGTGCGTGATGAACAGGATGGTCGTGTTCTCGCGGCGGCGCAGGTCGATCAGCATCTCCTGCATGACCAGGCGCGTCTGCGCGTCCAGCGCCCCGAACGGCTCGTCCATCAGCAGAACGCGCGGGGCGTTCGCCAGGGCGCGGGCGATGGCGACCCGCTGGCGCATGCCGCCCGAGAGCTGCTTGGGGTAGTGGTTGGCGAAGCCGGTCAGCCCGACCGCTTCCAAGAAATGGTCGGCGATCTGTCTGCGCTCGGCCTTTTTGATGCCGCGCTGGCGGGGGCCGAACTCGACGTTGCCCCGCACGGTCAGCCAAGGGAACAGCGTGTAGCCTTGGAACACCATGCCCCGGTCGGCGTCCGCCTCGAAGACCTCGCGCCCGTCGAGCAGGACGCGCCCGCCGCTGGGCTGGATCAGGCCGCCGACGATGTGCAGCAGGGTGGACTTGCCGCAGCCCGACGGTCCGACGATGCTGACAAGCTCGGTCGGGTGCAGGCAGAACGAGGTCGGCTCCAGCACGGTCACCGGCCCGCTTGGGGCCGGGAACTGCTTGCACAGGCCGTCGAGGCTGAGGCGTGGTTCTTGCATGACGTTGGTTCTTCGATCAGTCTTATTTCGATCAGTTCTTCTGCGCCTCGGCCCAGGGCAGCAGGCGCGGCTGCACGATCTTGAACAGCATGTCCGTCGCCAGGCCCAGCAGGCCCAGCAGGATGATGCCGACGAAGATCTCGTCCGCGCGCGAGAACCGCTGCGCCTTCATGATGCTGTAGCCCAGGCCTGAGCTTGTCGCGACCACCTCGGCGATGACCAGATACGTCCAGGCCCAGCCGATCATCGTCCGGCAGGTGTCCATCAGGCCGGGCAGGGTGGCCGGCAGCAGCACGTTGAACAGCAACTGACGGCGGTTCGCGCCCAGGGTCCGGGCGGCGTGGAGCAGGTCGCGGGGCACCTGCCGGGTGACGTCTGCGACGACCAGCACCATCTGGAAGTACGTGCCGATGAAGATCAACAATATCTTGGCCGGCTCGTCGATGCCCGCGATGACCATGACCAGGGGAATCAGGGCCGGCACGGGGACATAGCGCACGAAGCCGACGAACGGCTCGTGGGCCGCCTCGGCGACTTTATACGCCCCCATCAGGATGCCGACGGGAATCGCCAGCACGGCGGACAGGAGAAAGCCCATGCCGATACGATAAACGCTGATCTTGATGTCGGGCAGCAGCTCGCCGGCCTGGTACTCCTCTACGGCCGCCTGGAACATGTGCGTCGGCGTCGGCAGGATCAGCGCGTTGGCCCGCCCCGAGTAGGTGAAGAAGCACCACAGGGCCAGCGGAATCAAAAACGACGCGGCGACGATGCCGAGGTAGGCACCGCGCGGGATGTCCTCGCCTAGCCGGAAGAGGCCGGGCCGCCGGGAGCGGGCGAGTCGGTGGATTCCGGTCCCGGCGTCCTGCTCGGCCTCCTGCCCGACGCTTGGTTCGGTGCCCGGCGCGGTCGTCGCCATGAGTTGGGTTTCCTAGTTCACCTTCAGCGCGTAGTCGTAGGGGGGCTTCTTGCCCTCGCCCTTGGCGACGGCGGCTTTGATGAAGCTCGGGTCGATGGCCGCGGCGAAGTCGGGCAGCTTGGGGATCTGCTTCTGCGCCAGCAGGAACTGCGTGATGGACGGCCCGCTGGTGTAGAGCGAGGTCGGCTTGGCGCTCTGGGTGAACGCCGCCTGGGCCTCGGCACCGTCGAAGATGCGCGTCCCCTGGATGAAGCTCTTGTAGAACGCGGCCTGCTCGGCGGGCGTACCGGGGTCTTTGGCCGTGTCCGCCATGATCTTGACGGCGTCGTCCGGGTGCGCGCGCCACCAGGCCATCGAGTCGTACCACGCGTCCACGATGCCCTGGACTTGGGGCCGGTGGGCGTCCACGAACTTGCCCTGGAAGACCAGCAGGTCGGGGATCTGGCCGGGGAGTGCCCGGCTGTCGAAGATCACGTGCGAGCCGGGCAGCTTGGCGAGCAATTGGCTCTTGTTCGGCTCCCACACCGCCACGGCGTCCACGGTTTTGGCGATCATCGCGCCGGGGCAGTCCTGGACTTTGATGTTGACGTACTGGATGTCCTTCTCGGTCATGCCGTTGGCGGCCAGGGCCTTGTCCAGCAGGAACTGCTCGACCGTGCCAAGCTCGGTCGCCACCTTCTTGCCCTTGAGGTCCTTGATCGAGTGGATGCCCGGCCCGGCCACGACGGCGTCGTTGCCCGCCGAGTTGTCGTTGATCAGGACCGCCTTGGCGGCCTGCCCCTGCGCCAGCGGCCCCATCGTGTCACTCCAGGTCTGGCAGTTGGCGTCCACCTGGTTCGCCGCAAAGGCGTTCAGCGAGTCGGTGTAATTAGGGAACCACTTGAGGCTGACGCTGACGTTGTGCTTCTTGAAGAAGCCCTGCCGGTCGGCGATGGCCCAGGCGGTCCACCCCGGCCAGTCCGAGTAGCCGATGGTAACCGCCCCTAGGGTGCTCCCGGTGGATGATGCGGTGGTGGTGCCCGTGCCGCCGCTCGTCGCGGTCGCGGCGGCGTCCTTGTGGGCGCACCCACCGAGTGCCAAAACGGCCAGCGCGGAACAGGGCAGCAGACAAGGCAAGAGGCGTGGCAGAAGGCGGGAAGCGAAGCGCATCGCGGAAAAACTCCTTTTCTTAGGCGCGCGGCGGCAGGCCGTGCGGAGACGAAAAAGAGCGCCATGCTCTCGGGGGACTCTTCTGCGAGCCGGGGCGGTGGACGGGGTGGCTCGGCGGTGAGGTGCCGTGAGTATACGGAATTCCCCGCCGGATGTCAAGCCACTCGAGGAGAAAATCCGCAGGTTGACGAAAAACGAGCACCCGTGTGGCACAATGACGAAAATCAACGCATAGGCTGGATGGACGTATGAAACAGGTCAACGAGGGCGAGAAGGGGCACGGCACGGCCCCGGTCGCGCTGGACGCGCTGGACCACAAGATCATCGCCGCGCTGCAAGAAGACGCGCGCCAGACCAACGCCGCCTTGGCCGCCCTGGTCGGCAGCAGCGAACCGACCGTGCGGCGGCGCGTGGACCGGCTGCTGGCGAGCCAGGTCATCAAGATCGTCGCCGTGGCCCCGCCGTTCCAATTGGGATACGACGTCGTCGCCATTCTGGGCATCCAGATCGACCACCGACACCTGGACGAAATTTCGGACGCCCTGCTGGCCCTGCCCGAGATCCGCTTCGCGGGCGTCACCCTGGGCAGCTACGACGTCGTGGTGGAGGCCTGGTTTCACAGCACCGGGGAGCTGTTGGCGTTCCTGCACGAGCGCCTGAGCAAGATCGTCGGCATCCAGCGGGTCGAGTCACTGCAAGTGGCGAAGATGATCAAGTACGCTTATGACTGGGGCATACAGCCGTCGGTCCGCGCCGAAAAATGACGCTTTGCGTCACATCAACCGACCTCTTAGTGATTTTCGTCAGCGGGCCTTGACAAGCCCCCGACAGGCCGGTATACTCCATCCGGCCCGAAGACGGGCCTTTTCCCTCTCTCTTTCCCTCGAGTCACGACGCCGTGACGCGGCCAATGACATCTGCTCTGTCCCCAGAGGAGGCCCGCGTGGCGGACGACATCCCATCGGAAGAAGTCTTGTTCGAGGACGTCTTGCCGCCCGGCGCGACATGGTCGCACGTCCTGAAGCGCGGCACGGCCTTGCGGCTGACCGATGTGGAGGGCGGCGCGAACGCCGGGGCGATTTTTTATAACGCCGACGGCCCCACCGAGCGGCTGAACATCCCCGACACGCTCAAGGCCCAGCACGTCGCGCGTCTGACGGCGGGCCTGGTGCTGTACTCGGACATGGGCCGCGTCCTGTGCTCGATTACGCACGACACATCAGGCTGGCACGACGCCCTGGGCGGCTGCCTGGACGCCGTGGGCGTCCAAACGCGCTACGGCGAGGCGCGCTACCAGGAGTGCAGAAACGACTTTTACAGGAACGCGCAGAACGGGTTTCTTGTCGAGCTGGAGAAGCACGGTCTGGGGCCGCGCGATCTGTCGCCGAACGTCAACTTCTTCAGCAAGGTCGCCGTCGGCGAGGACGGCGCGCTGGAATATCAGCCCGCCCACTCCCCGCCCGGCGGGAGCGTCGAGCTGCGGGCGGAGATGAACGTCTTGGTCATCTTGTGCTCCTGCCCGCACCCGCTTGACCCGGACCCGCGCTATGCGCCGAGGCCGGTCGGTCTCTCGCTCCGGCGCGTCCCCGCCCCCGGCCCGGACGACTTGTGCCGGATGTCGCGGCCCGAGAACGGGCGCGGGTTCACGCTCACGGAGAGATACTTCCTATGAGCGGCTTCACGATGGTGGAAAGCGCGCTCGACCCGGCCTCGGCGGTCTACCGCGCAGTCGTGCCGGCGGGCGAGTCGTGGATACGCCCGATCACGCGCGGGCAGACGCTGCGGATCGTCGATTTGGAAGGCAACCAGGCCGTGGACACGCTGTTCTACGACGCGGCGGATAAGGCCGACCGCTACGATTTCCAGAACACGATCCGCGACCAGGGGAACATTTATCTCACCACCGGGACGCGCCTGATGTCCACGCGCGGGAACGTCCTGCTGACGATCGTGGCCGACACCTGCGGGCGGCACGACACGCTGGGCGGCGCGTGCTCGACCGAGAGCAACCGGGTCCGCTACGCGCTCGACAAGGGCGGGATGCACGCCTGCCGCCAGAGCTTCCTGGGGGCGCTGCTGCGCTCCGATTACGGCCTGGAAAAGCGCGACGTCGCCAACAACATCAACTTCTTTATGAACGTGCCGGTGACGCCCGAGGGCGGGCTGACCTTCGAGGACGGCGTCTCGCAGCCGGGCAAGTACGTCGAGATGCGCGCGGAGCGGGACGTGCTGGGCCTGATCTCCAACTGCCCGCAGCTCAACAACCCCTGCAACGCCTACAACCCGACGCCGATTGAGGTCGTGATCTGGGACGCCCCCGATGTTCCGTAAAGTGCTGATCGCCAACCGGGGGGCCATCGCCTGCCGGATCATCCGCACCCTTCGCCGGATGGGCGTCGGCTCGGTCGCGGTCTACTCGGACGCCGACCGGCACTCGCCCCACGTCCGCCAGGCCGACGAGGCCGTCCGTCTCGGCCCGGCCCCCGCCGCCCAGAGCTACCTGTCGGTCGAGGCCGTCCTGGAAGCCGCGCGGGTCACGGGGGCGGAGGCGATCCACCCCGGCTACGGCTTTTTGAGCGAGCGCCCCGAGTTCGCCGAGGCTTGCGCCGACGCCGGCGTCGTCTTCATCGGCCCGACGGGCGCGCAGATGCGGGCGTTCGCCCTGAAGCACGCGGCCCGGTCGATGGCCGCAGGCCTCGGCCTGCCGCTGCTGCCCGGCTCGGGCCTCTTGACCGATCCGGCGGACGCGCGGGCCGAAGCCGCGCGGATCGGCTACCCGGTCATGCTCAAAAGCACGGCGGGCGGCGGCGGCATCGGCATCCGCCTGTGCCGCAGCGACGCCGAGCTTGCCGAGGCGTTCGGGGCGGTCCGGCGTCAGGGCGCGGCGGCGTTCGGCGACGACGGGGCGTTCGTGGAGCGCTTCATCGAGCGAGCACGGCACCTCGAAGTCCAGATCTTCGGCGACGGGGTGGGGGGCGTCCTCGCCCTGGGCGAGCGCGACTGCTCCGCCCAGCGGCGCAACCAGAAGGTGATCGAGGAGACGCCCGCGCCGGGCGTCTCGCGCGAGACGCGGGCGCGGCTGTCCGATGCCGCCGTGCGGATCGGCCAGGCCGTAAACTACCAGTCGGCGGGCACGGTCGAGTTCGTCTACGACGAGGACGCCGGAGACTTTTTCTTTCTCGAAGTGAACACGCGGCTCCAGGTCGAGCACGGCGTCACCGAGGAGGTCACCCATATCGACCTGGTCGAGTGGATGGTGCGCCAAGCCTCCGGCGACCTGCCGCCGCTGTCCCAAATGCGGATCGAGTCGCGCGGCCACTCGTTCGAGGCCCGGCTGTACGCCGAGGACGCCGGGCGCGGCTTCCAGCCGAGCGCGGGGCGGCTGACGCACGTTTCGTTCCCTCCCGATGCCCGCGTCGAAAGCTGGGTGGAGCCGGGGACCGAGGTCACGCCGTACTACGACCCTATGCTCGCCAAGCTGATCGTGCGCGGCCCGGATCGGTTGGAGGCGCTGGCCGCTTTGCAGGCCGCTCTCGCCCAGACGCGGCTGGGCGGCATCGAGACCAATTTAGACTACCTGCGCCGCGTCTGCGACTCGCCCGAGATGGCCCAGGGCGCGGTGACGACGTCGTTCCTGAGCCGCTTCCCCTACGCCCGCGCGGCCATCGAGGTCGTGTCGGGCGGGACGCAGACCACGGTGCAGGACTGGCCGGGCCGCCTGGGTTACTGGGACGTCGGCGTCCCGCCGTCCGGGCCGATGGACCCGCTGGCTTTCCGTCTCGCCAACCGCCTGGTCGGCAACCCCGAGGGGGCTGCCGCTTTAGAAATCACCTTGACCGGGCCGGAGCTGCGCTTCGGGCGGGCGGCGACGGTGGCCCTGACCGGCGCGTCCATGGCCCCGACGCTGGACGGCGTCCCCGTGCCCTGCTGGGAGCCGATCCCGGTACCCGCGGGCGCGACGCTGAAGCTGGGGGCCGCGACAGGGCCTGGAATGCGGGCCTATCTGGCGGTGAGCGGCGGGCTGGCCGTCGGGGACTATTTGGGCAGCTCGGCCACGTTCATGCTGGGCGGCTTCGGCGGGCACGACGGGCGCGCGCTGCGGGCCGGCGATGTCGTGCATCTGGGGGTGCCCGCCGGGGAGGCAGAATTGGGGCGGGGGGGCCTCCCGCCCGATGTGACGCCGCAGTACGGGAACGCCTGGCGGATCGGCGTCTTGTACGGGCCGCACGGGGCACCGGACTTTTTCCGGGACGAAGACATCAGGATGCTCTTCGGGACGGACTGGCGGGTACATCACCAATCCGACCGCACCGGCGTCCGCCTGCTGGGGCCGAAGCCGCAGTGGGCGCGGCTCGACGGCGGCGAGGCCGGGCTGCACCCCTCGAACATCCACGACAACGCCTACGCCGTCGGGACCGTGGACTTCACCGGCGACATGCCGATCCTGCTGGGGCCGGACGGCCCGAGCCTTGGCGGCTTCGTCTGCCCCGTCACCATCGCCCACGCCGAGCTGTGGAAGATGGGCCAGCTCCGCCCCGGCGACACGGTCCGCTTCCACGCCGTCACCTATGAGCAGGCTGCCGAGATGGCGGGCGCGCTGAACGAGTCGGTGTCCACGCTGAACACACCGCTGCCCCGCCTGCCCGACGGGGACGGCCTGCCGACCGAGCCGGCGATCATCAGCGCACGTCCCGCCACAGGGGAGACGCCCGGCATGGTCACGCGCGCCGACGGCGACCGCTGGCTGCTGATCGAGTTCGGCCCCAACGTCCTCGACCTGGCCCTGCGCCTGCGCGTCCACGCCCTCCAGTCACAGCTCCAAAGCCTGGCCCTGCCGGGCATCCTCGACGTCACGCCCGGCATCCGCAGCCTGCAAATCCATTACGACCCGCACCGGCTGCCGCGCGAGGCCCTGCTGGATGCGCTCCAGACCGCCGAGCGGGCCATCCCCGCCGGCCTGGACATGACCGTCCCGTCGCGTGTTCTGCGCCTGCCGCTGTCCTGGGACGACCCGCAGACCCGGCTCGCCGCCGAGAAGTACATGCAGTCGGTGCGCCCCGACGCCCCCTGGTGCCCGGACAACATCGAGTTCATCCGCCGCATCAACGGGCTGGGGTCGCGCGACGACGTCTACCGCACGGTTTTCGACGCCGACTTCCTGGTGCTGGGCCTGGGCGACGTCTACCTCGGGGCACCCGTGGCGACGCCGGTTGACCCCAGGCACCGGCTCGTCACCACCAAGTACAACCCGGCCCGGACGTGGACGCCCGAGAACGCCGTCGGCATCGGCGGGGCGTACCTGTGCATCTACGGCATGGAGGGGCCGGGCGGCTACCAGCTCTTCGGGCGGACCACGCAGGTCTGGAACACGTTCGGGAGCGAGCCGCCGTTCGAGCCGGGGACGCCCTGGCTGCTGCGCCCCTTTGACCGAATTCGGTTCTACCCCGTCGGCGCGGCGGAGCTGCTCGAACTGCGCGACGGCTTCCCCCACGGCGACGTCTCTCTGGAGATCGCGCCGGGCGAGTTCCGCTACTCTGAGCACCTGGACTTCCTGCGCTCCATCGAGGGCGAGGCGCGTGAAAGCCGGGCGCGTCAGCGGGAGGCGTTCGAGGCCGAGCGGGCTCGCTGGGCGGCGGCGGGGCTGCTGCTGGCGGACGCCGCGCCCGACGACGCGGGCATCCCGCCCGCGTCAGACGCCGTCCCCGAGGGATGCGAGGCGGTGACGACGCCGATGACGTCGAGCGTCTGGAAGGTACTCGTGGAGCCGGGGCAGCGCGTGGCCGCGGGCGAAGTTCTGCTGGTGCTGGAAGCGATGAAAGTAGAGTGGGCCGTGGCCGCGCCGCACGCGGGCGTGGTCACCGAGGTCCGTGCCAAGCCGGGCGCGCTGACTCTGGCCGGTCAGAACCTTGTCATCCTGCGGACCGAGGGGGAAGTGCCATAAGTACAGATGCCATGAGGCTGGACATCGAGGCGATAGAAGCCGCCTACGACGCGGGCGAGACGCCGGCGTCAGTGCTAGGCTACGTCTACGGGCGCATCGTGGGTGAGCAACTCAACCCGGTTTGGATTTCGCTCGTTTCGCGCGAGCGCATTGAGGCGCGGGCCGCCGCCCTCGGACGCGCCGACCGGGCCGGCCTGCCGCTGTACGGCGTCCCGTTCGCGGTCAAAGACAACATGGACATGGCCGGGATGGGGACGACGGCGGCCTGCCCCGCTTTTGCCTACACGGCGACCGAGACGGCCACGGTTATCCGAAGGCTCGAAGACGCCGGGGCCGTCCTGGTCGGCAAGACTAATCTGGACCAGTTTGCGACCGGCCTGGTCGGGACGCGGTCGCCCTTCGGGGCGTGTGCCAGCGTGTTCGACGGTGACTATATTTCGGGCGGGTCTAGTTCGGGATCGGCGGTGGCCGTGGCGCGCGGGCTGGTCTCGTTCTCGCTCGGGACCGACACCGCCGGCTCGGGCCGCGTCCCCGCCGCTTTCAACAACCTGGTCGGCCTGAAGCCGACGCGGGGCGCGCTCAGTACGCGCGGCGTCGTCCCCGCCTGCCGGTCGTTGGACTGCGTCTCGGTCTTCGGGCTGACGGCGGGGGATGCCGCCCGCGTCTTCGATGCCGCGCGCGGGTTCGACCCCGCCGACTCGTTCTCGCGCCCGTCGGCGGGCGAAGACGCCCCCGCGCCGTGGCTGCCCGGCCCGTTCCGGTTCGGCGTCCCCCGCGAGCCGCAGTGGGAGTTCTTCGGCGACGGCGAGGCGCAGAAGCTCTACGAATCGTCCGTTGCCGGTTTGGAGGCGCTGGGCGGCGTCCGGGCCGAGTTCGACTTCCGGCCCTTCGCCGAGGCCGCCGCCCTGCTCTACGCCGGGCCGTGGGTGGCGGAGCGCCTGGCCGCGCTGGGCGGCTTCTTCGCCTCCCACGCCGACGACGTGAACCCGGTCGTCCGCGGCATCATCGAGGGGGCGTCAAGATATAGCGCCGCCGACGCATTCACGGGCCTGTACCGCCTGGCCGAGCTGCGCCGCGAGGCATCGCAGGCCTGGTGCGACGCCGACGTCCTGCTGCTGCCTACCACAGGGACGATTTACACCCACACCCAGATCGAGGCCGACCCCATCCGGCTCAACACCCACCTCGGGCATTACACCAATTTCGCGAATCTATTTGACCTGGCCGCCGTCGCCGTGCCCGCCGGCCTGCGCCCGAACGGCCTGCCCTTCGGCGTGTCACTCGTCGGGGCGGCGGGCACGGACCGCGCGCTGCTGCTGCTGGGCGACCGCCTGCACCGCCAGTCAGGGGGCAGGCTGGGGGGAACAAGCACCCCGCTGGGAGACACCCGGCCCCTCATCCCGCCGGTCCCGCCGCCGGGGTGTGTGCCGGTCGCCGTCGTCGGCGCGCACCTGACGGGGCAGCCTCTAAACCACCAATTGACCAGTCGCGGGGCCAGGCTGACGGCGGCGACGCGGACCGCGTCGGGCTACCGCCTGTACGCCCTGCCCGGCACGACGCCGCCCAAGCCGGGCCTGGTCCGCGACCCCGGTGCCGAGACGAGCATCGAGGTGGAAGTCTGGGCGGTCCCTGCGGCCCATTTCGGGGGCTTCGTCGCGGCCATCCCGGCCCCGCTCGGGATCGGCAGCGTCGCGCTGGCGGACGGCTCCTCCGTCAGCGGCTTCATCTGCGAGCCGTTCGCCGTCGCCGGCGCGCGGGAGATCACCCGGTTCGGCGGCTGGCGGGCTTATCTCGCCTCGGGCACCGCCGTCCCCGTCTGACGATGTTCCGGGTGGTGCCCGTGCCCCTTGACATCGGCCCCGCCGTCCGCTACAATGGCACAAGGACGCGCGCCGCCTGCGCCCTGCCGACGCTCATGGAACGACAACTCCCAGAAGGGCCGCCGCTGCGGCTGTCCGATTTCGACTATCACCTGCCCGCCGGGCGCATCGCGCAGGTGCCGCTGGAGCCGCGCGACCGGTCCCGCCTGCTGGTCCTGGACCGCGAGGCCGGGTCGCTGACGCACCGCCACTTCTTCGACCTGCCGGAGTATCTCAGCGCGGGCGACGTGCTGGTGCTCAACGACACGCGGGTCACGGCCCAGCGCCTGTTCGGGGCGCGCGTCGATCACCCCGAGGAGCGGGTCGAGACCTTCCTGACGCGCCCGGTCGCCGAGGGACTCTGGGAGGCGCTGGTGCGCCCCGGAAGGAAGCTGCTGCCCGGCGTCACGGTCGCGTTCGGCGACGGCCTGACGGCCCAGGTCTTGGAAAAGACGGACGACCGGGGCGGGCGACTGCTGCGGTTTGCCGCGCCCGAGGGGGTGTCCGTCGAGGAAGCCATCGCGGCCCGGTCGCTGGCCCCGCTGCCGCCCTACATCGGGACGCCCCTGCCTGCCGAATCGCGCGGGCGCTACCAGACCGTCTACGCCCAGGCCGGCGGGTCGGCGGCCGCGCCCACGGCGGGCCTGCACTTCACGCCCGATCTGCTGGCCCGGATCGAGGCGCGCGGCGTCCGAATCGCCCGCGTCACGCTGCACGTGGGTCTTGGCACGTTCCGGCCCATCGAGGCCGACGACGTCACGGCCCATGTCATGCACGCCGAGCGCGTCTCGGTCAGCCCCGAAGCCGCCGAAGTCGTCAACGGCGCGGCGGGGCGCGTCTTCGCCGTCGGCACGACCTCGGCCCGGACTTTGGAGAGCGCCGCCGTCGGGCCGCGCCGGATCGCCGCGCGCGAGGGCGAGACAGCGCTGTTCGTCACGCCCGGCTACCGGTTCCAGGTGGTAGACGCGCTGATCACGAACTTCCACATGCCGCGCTCGACGCTGCTGCTCCTGGTGAGCGCCCTGGCCGGCGCAGACCCGATCCGCCGGGCCTACGCCGAAGCACTGGCCTCGGAGTACCGGTTCCTGTCGTTCGGCGACGCGATGCTGATCGTGTGAACTCGTTTGGGGCGCATCCCTGCCGGGGCTGTGAAAAGCCCCGGCAGCGAGCCGCGCCAGTGACCTTGTTGAGGTGTACCAGACCATGCGCGTCGGCATCTTCACCGAGAGCTATCCGCCTCTCATCAACGGCGTCAGCACGTCCGTCCAGACGCTGATCGCCTCGCTGGAGCGGGCCGGGCACGAGACGTTCGTGTTCACGTCGCACTACCCCCGCTACACGGACGACCGCCCCCACGTCTACCGCTACCCCTCCGTCAACTCGCTGGTCGAGCCGGACTACGTGGTGCCCGTGCCCTTCTCGCCGCGCATCTCCCTCGCCCTGCCCCGGCTGGGCCTGGACATCGTGCACTCGCACTCGCCGTTCTTTCTGGGCCTCGTCGCCCGCCGGGCCGCCCGCGCTCTCGGGCTGCCCCACGTCGCCACCAACCACACGCTGTACACCGAGTACGCCCATTATCTGCCCCTGCCCACCGTGGCCGCCACGCGCCGGATGCTGGTCCGGTGGATGCACGGCTTTTACGACTCGTGCGATCAGGTGCTGGCCCCCTCCGACCTGACCCGGCGTGTCCTGACCGAGGACTACGGCGTCCGAGCGCCGGTCTCGGTCGTCCCGACGGCCATCCCCGCGCCGCCCTACGTGCTGGCCCGGCCCGACGCCACCCGGCAGGAATTCGGCCTGCCGCCCGACGCCCGCATCCTGCTATACGTGGGCCGGCTGGCCCCCGAGAAGAACCTGGACCTGCTGCTGCGGGCCTTCGCGCGCGTGGCCGAGAGCACGAGCGACACTTACCTGCTGCTGGCGGGCAGCGGCAAGAGCCGCGCCCCGCTCGAAGCCCGCGCCCGGACGCTGGGCATCCACCGCCGGACGCGCTTCGCCGGGTTCCTGCCTCGCACCAAGCTGGACCCGCTGTATCAGGCCGCCGACGTGTTCCTGTTCCCCTCGAAGACCGAGACGCAGGGCCTGGCCGTGGGCGAGGCCCTGGCGGCGGGTCTGCCCTGCGTCGTCGTCAACGCCGGCGGTGCCCCCGAGTCCGTCCGCGAGGGCGTGGACGGCTTCCTGGTGCCCGATGCCCCTGAGGCGATGGCCGACCGGGCACTGGAGATCCTGCGCGACCCTCCCCTGCGCCGCCGCCTGTCGGGCGAAGCCAAGCGCGGGGCCGTGTCGCGCACCCCCGAGCAGGTCGGTGGGCGCGTCCTGGCCGTCTACGACGCCCTGCTGGCCGCGCGGCGGGCGGGCGGGGCGCGGGGCGGGGCGGCACAGGACGCGCCCCGGCGGGAGGGGTAGGCCGGCTCGGGTCGGATGCGTCCGTGATCCCACGCCGTCCCTAGGGCGGCCAGCCGGTCGTGGTACTCGACCCCGCTGACCCACGGGGCGGGCCAGGCGGACAGGCCGCGATGGGCACCCGCGAATGCGCCCGCGAGGCAGGCCAGTGAGTCCGAGTCGCCCGTGCTGACGGCGGCCCGGCGCACGGCGGCTACGGGGTCGTCGGGAAAGAGCAGAAAGCAGAGCAGGCCCGTCGCCAGCGCCTCCTCGGCCACCCAGCCCTCGCCGGTGATCGCGCAGGGGTCGGCCTCGCGGTCGGCCCGTGCCAGCGCGGCCTCCAAGCGGGCGAGGCTGCCTAGGCACTCGTCCCAGCCGCGCGCGATGAAGCCCTGCGGCGTCGCCTCCCCAGGCCGCTCCCACAGCTCCCCAAGCCAGTCCGCGTGGTAGATCTCGCGCTGCGAGAGGGCATGGGCGCGCAGCCGCCGGGGCAGCCCCTCCGGGTCGCCGCCCGCCGCCAGATCGGCCACGGCCTCGGCGGTCAGGTCGGAGGCGGCCAGAGCCGTGGGGTGCCCGTGCGTCAGGGCGGCCTGGAACTGGGCCAGCGCGGCGCGGGTCGCGTCATCGACACCGGGCAGCAGGCCGACCGGGGCGACCCGCATGTTCGCGCCGCAGCCTTTGGAGCTTGCGACGGTGGCCCGCACCCAGGGCAGGCCCTGCGCCAGGCGGCCGCAGGCCGTCATGCACGTGACGCCCGGCGCGCGGTCGTTTTCCGGGCTGATGTTCCAGGAGATGAACGCCCGCCGCAGCGGCCCCTCGGTCGTTTGGGCGGTGTAGGGGCGCTCGGCTGCCACAAGCGCCTCGCCGACGGCCAAAGTCATTTGCGTGTCGTCGGTAACGCGCCGGCCCGGTTCGGCAGGTCCACCCGGCCCCCAGCGCGCCTCGATCTCCGCCACACTCTGGATGAACTCCGTCTCCGCCCCCAGGGCATCACCCAAGGCCAACCCGAACAGGCAGCTCGAGGCGGCGTTTGTTTTTGAATCCGTCATCCTGGCATATTACTCCATGTCGGTACGGTTTAGCCCCGATTATTTGTGTCTATAACGCGGAGGAGAGACATCCCGATCGGGATTAGAAGGCGGAGGGTAGATACTTGGGACTACAGCCGTTTGGACTGGACAATGCGGTGACACACTGGAGTTTGTCGGAGGCGATGCTGCATTATAGCCTCTTCGTGTCAATGTTCGCGCTGGGGGCGGCGTTCGTGTTCTTCCTGGTGGAGCGGGAAAAGATCCTGCCGGCCTACCGGGGCACGATGACGACGTCGGCGATGATCTGCGGGGTGGCCGCCGTGGCCTACTACTTCCTCACCTCCCAGTACGCGCCGGGCAAGCCGTTCCCCACGGACGTGCGCTACGTGGACTGGACGGTGACGACGCCGCTGCTGCTGCTGAAGTACCCCGAGATGCTGAAGGTCCGGGGGTCGGCGCTCGCCTGGAAGCTGATCCTCGCGGACCTGTTCATGATCGTGACCGGGTTCATCGGCGAGTTGTCCGGGGCGTCGCTGAACGGCCACTGGTATCCCAACGTCGCGGGCGGCATCGGGGCGCACTACGTCTGGGGGGCGGTCTCAACCCTGGGGTATCTGGTCATCCTGGCGATCCTGCTGACGGAAGGCAAGAAGCTGGCCGCCGAGCAGCCGCTGCCCATCCGGCACGGCATCAAGTCCATGAACCTGTACCTGCTCACGCTGTGGGGCATCTACCCCATCGTCTACTGGTTCGAGGGACTGAGCGCGTCGCACCTGGCCTGGCACGTGAACCTGGACTGGTTCAACGTCGCGTCATCGGTGGGGGATGTGATCAACAAAGTCGGCTTCGGCGTGACGGCGTACCTGGCCGTCAGGGCGCTGTCGGGTGACGACCAGAACAGCCCCGACCGGGTACCGGAGCCTGACACGGCTGCACGGCGGTAAGAGCACACAAAGTAAGAGCACACAAAGAAGCCCCGCCATCGCCGGCGGGGCTTCTTTTGTGTGCCTGCGCTCAGGCGACCAAATCCAGCGTCGGCGCGACGTGACCGGCCTGGATGACGCGGTTGCGGCCCGCCCCCTTGGCCCGGTACAGCGCGGCGTCGGCCTCGGCGATCAGGGCCGCGCCGTCCATGTCGAACCCGCGCGCGGCCAGGCCGAGCGAGGCGACCCCCAGCGAGGCCGTGATGGGGCGCTCGGCCCACCCGGCCCCCTCGATAGCAGCCCGGACGCGCTCGGCGAATACGAGCGCGCCCCGCGCATCCGTCTGCGGCAGTATCAGGGCGAACTCCTCGCCGCCGTAGCGGGCCACCAGGTCGGTCTCCCGCGCCTCCCGCAGCAGCAGGTCCGCGACGCGCCGGAGCACGGCATCGCCCCCCTGGTGGCCGAACGTGTCGTTGTACTGCTTGAAGTGGTCCACGTCGAGCAGCAGCAGAGACAGCGGCGGCCCATAGCGCGCGGCCCGCGCCACTTCAGCGTCCAGCCGGTCCCCGAAGGCGCGGCGGTTACGCAGCCCGGTCAGCACGTCCGTGATCGCCAGCGCCTCAAGCTCCGCATTGGCCTTCGCCACCTCGCCCATCTGGAACTCCAGGACGATGTTGTAAGACTCGATCTGCCGGCGGGCCTCCTCGCGGGCGATGTCGCTGCCGATCCACTGTGCCATCAGGCGCAGTATCTCCTTGTCGCTCTCGGCGAACGCCTCGGCGCGCGGGGCCGCGCCGGCGAAGCAGAGCGTCCCGTGGAGGACGTCTCCGACCCACAGCGGTGCCCCCAGGTAGGCTTCGAGGCCGGTCGCGGCGTAGGCGGGCAGGTCGCGCCAGTCGGAGCCGCCGACGTGGCCGACGGCCTTGACTTCGGCCGCCCGCACCACCTGCGAGCAGTAGGTGTTGTCCGTGCCACAGGTCAGCCCGACGGGGAAGGAGTTGCCGGGGGATACGGCGTGTATAAACGTGCATTGCTGGCCCTCCACCTGGGCGAGGGTGCCGATCTCCAGGCCGAAAAAGTCGCACCCTAGGGCCAGCAGGCGCGCGACCTTCTCGTCCAGCGTCAGCCCGCGCGCGGTCATCAGGCCCTGGAGGCGCCGCAGCCGCTCTTCGCTGCGCCGCAGCGCCTCTTCGGCCCGGTGGCGCTCGGTCAGGTCGTGCAGGAACGAGAGCAGGACGGGCCTGCCATCCAGTGTCACCGGCGTCAGCGTCACCTCGACGGGGAACTCCACGCCGTCCGCCCGGCAGTGGGTCCAGTCGAACCGGTGGTGCCCGCACCGCCGGGCGATCCCGTCCATCTCCCCGGCCTTCTCGTCGGAGCGCCTGCCGTCGGGCTGGAACTCGGGGGACAGCGTGGCGGGGTGGTGCGACAGCAGCGCGGCCTTGTCGGCGCAGCGCAGCAGGGCGACGGCGGCGGGGTTGCAGTCAACGCCGCCGCTCTCTCCGAGAAGCAGGTGTGCGTCGGATGACTGCTCGAACAGCACACGGAACCGCTCTTCGGCCATATGCCGCTCGGTGACGTCGTGGGAGACGCCGATCACCCCCTGCACCGACCCGTCCGCGCCGCGCAGCGGCCCCACCCTGTTGTCCCACGTGTGGCCGCCCACCTCGGACACGTAGGAGACCGACTCGCCCGCCAGGGCGCGGCAGACCGACGGCCCGACCACGGGGTCGCCGCCGTACATCTCGAACAGCGACTGCCCGACGACCTGACCCGGCTTCAGCCCGAGCGCCCCGAGGCCCTGCCCCTCTGAGGTCGTGAAGACGCCCCCGGCGTCCAAGCTGAACAGGACCAGGGGCGCGTTCTCGACCACGGCGCGCAGGCGCTCCTGGGTCTGGCGCAGCGCGTCTTCGGCCTTCTTGTCGTCGGTGATGTCGGTGAAGGTCTGCACGACGGCGTGGGGCCGGTCCTCGCCGGCGTGGAACAGCGGCGCGACGTTCAGCCGCAGCCACTGCACGGGCTGGCCGCGCCGCATCAGGCCCAGGACGCACTCCGACTGTGCCTGACCCGATTCGAGCGCCACGCGGCTGGGCTGGCGCTCGCGCGGCAGGATGGCCCCGTCCTCGTCCACGACGCGCCAGCCGGGGCTGTGGACGTGGCGGTCGGTGAACCCGCCCGGCGGCAGCCGCAGGATGCGCTCGGCGCTCCGGTTACACATCAGGATGGTGCCGTCCCGGTCCTGGACGGTGAAGCCCTCCTGCATGGCGTCGAGCGACGCCAGGAACAGCCTCTGGCTCTCCCGGAGCGCGTCCAGCCCCTCCGTCCCATCGCGGTGCCTAGTCTCCGCGTTCATGTCAGTGATCCTTATGAGTGCAATGGTTTCTGAGCGCGATGGCCGGACGGGCGATTACTCCGTACCGCACCACCGACTCGAATGCCCCGGTACACATATCGGGAAAGTGCGCGTATTTTTACAGGGAGGGGGATGTTTTGTCCCCGCCCTGGCAGGGGACACGGACAAAGAGCGGAAAAAGGGGAGAATAATCATGGCAGGAAAGCTGGACGGCAAAGTCGCCCTCGTGACGGGGGCGTCGTCGGGCATCGGGGAGGCGACCGCCCTCGCCCTCGCCCGTGAGGGCGCGCGAGTCGCGGTCTCGGCGCGGCGCGCGGACCGGCTGGCCTCGCTGGTTGGGCGGATCGAGGCCGAGGGCGGCCAGGCGCTGGCGGTCACGGCGGACGTGGCCCAGGAGGATCAGGCGCGGCGCATGGTTTTGGAGACGAACACGAAGTGGGGGCGGCTGGACATCCTGGTCAACAACGCCGGCGTGATGCTGCTCGGGCCGATTGCCAACGCGGACACCGAGGACTGGCGGCGGATGATCGGCACCAACGTCTTGGGGCTGATGTACGCCACCCACGCCGCGCTGCCGCTGCTGAAAGCAGACAAGGTGAAGGAGTCGGGCGGCGGGCACGTCGTCAACGTGTCGAGCGTCGCGGGCCGGACCGCGCGGGCGGGCAGCGGCGTCTACAACGCCAGCAAGTGGGGCGTCGGCGCGTTCTCCGAGTCGCTGCGCCAGGAGGTCTACGGGGACAAAATCCGGGTGACGGTCATCGAGCCGGGCGCGGTGGCGACCGAGCTGACGGACCACATCACGCACCCGGAGGCCAAGCAGCAGATCAAACAGTTCATCGGGGCCATGACGCCGCTGGAGAGCGAGGACATCGCCGCCGCCATCGTCTACGCCGTGACGCAGCCGGCGCGGGTCAACGTCAACGAGATCCTCATCCGCCCGACCGAGCAGGAGCGGTAGGGGGCACGCCTAGGCCATCAAGAACCTCATCCCCGGCCCTTTTCCTTCAGCAAGGGGAAGGGGGCAAGGCGGGGTGAGGTTTCCTGCGGGGCGGGGTCCCGGCGCGGCGACTTTTCCCGCCCCCGCCCCGTATAGAAAAAGCCATGCCGCGCCGCGCTTCCCCCCTCTGCTTGCCCGTTTTCTTCCTATGCGGCCTCGGCCTGCCGTGCCAGCCCCTGCGGGCCGCGCCCGCCGCGCCGGATTATGCCCGCGCGCCCTTGATGCGGCTGCTGCACTGGCCGCGCTTCCCCCTCCGCGTTTTCCTCGCCACGCACGGGTCCGAAGAGGCGCAGGAAGCGCGGGACGTACAGATGGGGTTCGACCTCTGGGTGCGCGCGACCGGAGGCGGGGTGTGCTATGTAGTCGTGGATGCGCCCGGCAAGGCCGACCTCACGGTGCGGCTCGTGCCCTCGGCGGCGCTGCCGGGGAAGGCGGGCGCGGTGGGCATGACCACGGTCTATTCCCACGGGGCGACGCTGGCGCGGGCCGAGATCCACCTGGCGACGGGGGAGGCGACGCCGGAGGACATCACCGCGACGGCGGCGCATGAGTTCGGCCACGCGCTGGGTATCCAGGGGCACAGCGACGACCCGGACGACCTGATGTACCCCTCCGAGACGCGCTTCTTTTCCGCCGCCGGTGAGCGTCTGCCCACGCCCGCCCCGTCCGTCACGGCGCGCGACCTGAACACGTTGCGCGCCTGCTACCCGGCTCTGCTGGGGCCTCCCCCCGCTAAAAACGTCCGCCCCTCCTGAGCGTCCCGCGCGGCCCACAGCCGCGACCAGTCGCGCAGGCTGGGCATCAGCCGCCCGCCGGCCCCGCGGCAGGTCCGCTGGAAGAACTCCCAGTCGTCCGCCGTCACCGCCCAGCGGCCCCCCCGCCGGTGCCCGCGCAGCCACCCCCAGGTGAGCCAGTCGTAGACGCGGCGGCGGCTCAGGCCGCACCGCCCGGCCACCTCCTGCGGCGTGTACCACTTCTCCGCCTCCTGCCCGTCGGCCCGCGCCGCCCCTTTGGTCTGTCTGCTCATCGCTTGGTCGCCGACGCCGCCTCCCAAAAACGGAAAAGCCGGGGCGCAAACGCGCCCCGGCCTCCGCTGGACAAACGGCATTTCTTATGTTACAATCCAGTGTCCCGGTAAGCCCAGTGTCCCGGTAAGCCCAGTGTCCCGGTAAGCCCAGTGTCCCGGTAAGCCCAGTGTCCCGGTAAGTGGCTCCCCGAGTAGGACTCGAACCTACAACATCTCAGTTAACAGCCGAGTGCTCTGCCAATTGAGCTATCGAGGAATAAGCGCCGCGGATATTATAGACTCTGCCGGCGGGAATGTCAAGAGGGCGCGGGTACGGCGCGCACGGAAATCGGCACGGGAACTCGCGTTGAAAATCACCGAAATCAGGCTGCACGACGTCTGCCGCGCCACCCTCGTGGTCGAGATGCCCGAACACGAGGCGTGGACGACCGAGGGCCGGCCCCACCTGCCGCGCCTGCTGTTCCGGCTCCTGCCCCAGATGGCCTCGCAGCGGTGCGTCAACGAAGACGACCTCCCGTTCCAGCGCGAGGCGCAGGCGACCGAGATCCCGCACCTGTTCGAGCACCTCATCATCGAGATCCAGAATCAGGTCCGGCGCGGGCTGGGGGCACCGCTCTCGGGCGAGACGCACTGGAACTGGACCGTAGACCCGCGCGGGCGCTTCCACGTGACCGTGGACTACGACAACGAGCTGGTCGCCCTGGGGGCGATCCGCCTGGCCGAGCGCCTGGTCAACGCCCTGGATAGCCGCGACCTCGCCCGCGTGGACATGGCCCGCGAGGTCGCGCGCCTGCGCGAGATCGCCTGCCTGTCCCGCCGCCTGAGCGCCCCGCCGCCGGTGCGGGCGGGCTGAAGGTACCTCCCTCGTCATCCGCTAGTCCTAACTCCCAGTCCTAACTCCTCCCGGAAGTGACACCGTCGGTGACGGGACTAGGGAGCGCCCCGGAGGCGGGCGATGTCGCGCAGCGGCGGGGCACCGAACAGGCGGCTGTACTCGCGGCTGAACTGTGACGGACTCTGGTAGCCGACCCGGTAGCCTGCCGTCGCCGCGTCAAGAGCCTCGGACAGCATCAGGCGGCGCGCCTCCTGGAGGCGCAGGTGCTTCTGGTACTGGAGCGGGCTGAGGGCGGTGACGGCCTTGAAGTGGTGGTGCAGGCCGGACGGACTCATGCACACCTCCTGTGCAATCGTTTCGATTCGGAGAGGCTCGGCGTAGTGGCGCTTGAGCCAGTCGATAGCCCTGGCGACGCGCTGTGTCAGGCTGTTGTTGACGGCGATCTGGCGCAGCCGCGCGCCCTGCTGGCCCCGCAGCAGGCGGTACAGGATCTCGTGCTGGGCCAGCGGGGCCAGCATCGGCACGTCGCCCGGCGTGTCCAGCAGGCGCAGCACGGCGTCCAGCAGCGGCGCGTCCGTCCGGCTGAGCGACAGGCCGCAGGCCGCAGCGGCGTCAGGCGGCGGCCCCTCCATTTCCATCAAGAGCAGGCTGATCTGGCGTGGGTCGATGTCCAGGCAGAACCCGAGGTATGGCTGTTCCTGCGACGCCTCGACGACCCGCGCGGTCAGGGGCAGGTCCACCGACATCAGCAGGTAGTGTGCGGAATCGTGCAACTGGCTCTCTTCCCCAAGCACAGCCAACTTGCTGCCCTGGGCGACGATGCAGAACGTGGGCTTCTGCATCCCGTGAACCGGCTTGGAGGGGGCCGACATGCGGTAAAGTGTCAGCGGGGCGAACGCGGTCGGGTGTGTGCCGTCAACCGCCGTCAGCCGGCCGAGCAACACGGTCAGTTCAGCCTGCCTCTCGCAGAGCGCGTTTTTCATGCCCCCAGTGTACCCGCCCCGCTCCCCCGCCCCCTTTGGCTTTTCGTCCGGTTGCAGGATCGGGCAAGAACCTTGCAGTATCCGGTCATGGCCTTTCCCAAGAGGCGGGTAAGATGGTCTCATCTTAACAGACGTACAGAAGAGACGCACAGGAGACCATCAGCATGAACGTTTCAGGATATGCGGCCCAGTCGGCGGCCACGCCGGTCGCGCCGTGGGAGTTCGAGCGGCGCGCGCCGCGCCCGGACGACGTGGTGATCGACATCCTCTACTGCGGCGTCTGCCACACCGACATCCACCAGACGCGCAACGGGTGGGGCAACGCCGTTTACCCGATGGTGCCGGGCCATGAGATTATCGGGCGCGTGACGAGTATCGGCCCGGATGTCACCAGTTTCAAGATCGGCGACACGGTGGGCGTCGGGGTGCTGGTAGACTCCTGCCGGGAGTGTGCCTCCTGCCTGGCAGGGCTGGAAGTTTACTGCGAGAAATATCCCACGTCAACCTATAACGCGAAAGACCGGCATGACGGCTCGCCCACCTACGGCGGTTATTCAGACAAGATCATCGTCTCGGACCGTTTCGTGCTGCACATCCCCGATGCGCTCGACCCCAAATCCGCCGGGCCGCTGCTCTGCGCGGGCATCACCACCTACTCGCCCCTCAAGCACTGGAAGATCGGGCCGGGCCACAAAGTCGCCGTCGTCGGGCTGGGCGGGCTGGGGCATATGGGGCTGAAGTTCGCCAAGGCGCTGGGCGCGGACGTGTCGCTGTTCACGCGCAGCGCGGGCAAAGAGGAAGAAGCGCGGCGGCTGGGCGCGGACCACGTCGTCCTCTCGACTGACGCGGCGCAGATGGCGGCGGTCGCTAATACATTCGATTTCATCCTCGACACGGTGCCGAGCGCCCATGACCTCAACCCCTATTTAGGTGCGCTGAAGCTGGACGGGACGCTCATCCTTGTCGGACAACTCGACGCGCTGGCCCCGCCTATCGCGGGCATATCGCTGATCGCGGGACGCAAGTCCCTCGCGGGTTCGGGTGCGGGCGGCATCGCCGAGACGCAGGAGATGCTGGACTTCTGCGCCGAGCGCGGCATCACCTGTGACGTGGAGATGATCCCCATCCAGGACGTCAACGAGGCCTTCGAGCGCGTACTCAAGAGCGACGTGCGGTATCGGTTCGTCATCGACATGGCCTCGCTGAACGCCTGAGAGACGCGCGCAAAAAACGCCCCCGGCGCTGAAATGACTTTCAGCGCCGGGGGCGAACTCTTGCGCTTTCCCGCTTGATCTTTCCCTCTTTTCGAGGCGGCTGCTCAGTGCCGGAAGATGGTGAACACGGCGATTGCCAGACCCAGAAGCTGGAACGGGTCGACGCGCGAGGGGGCACCGCCCTGGTTGATCGTGATGTTGTCGCCCGCCTGGACCATGTACGTCCCCTGGACCGTCGCGTCGCTGGCGTTCAGCTTGACCGTCTGGGCCGCGCCCGTCCTGGGGTTGGAGCGGATGATCTGCACCTCGTTGATCTTCGCCCGGTCGGACAGGCCGCCGGCCTTGCCGATGGCGGCGGCCAGCGAGATCGGCTGGCCGTTCGTCAGCCCGTACTCGGCGGGGTTGCGGATGCCCGGCCCGGTCAGGGTGTAGGTGGCGGCGACGGTGGCGGCGGGGACGATGATGCTGTCGCCGTCTACCAGGACCGGGTTGAGGGTGGCGTCGGTCGGATTCTGGCCCGCCGTCGCGTACTGGAACGGGAGCGTGTCGGTCGGGGCCGCCCCGAAGTGGCGGATGACGATGCCCGTCGTGTTGGCCGCCAGTGTCGGCCCGCCCGCCGCCTGCAAGGCGCTGTAGGCCGTCGTGCTGGCCGGCACCTGGAACCGACCCGGCTTTACGACCTGGCCCTGGACGTTGATGAAGATCGGCTGGGCCTCGCGGCTGCCGACCGTGATCACGTCGCCGCCGTGCAGGGCGGGGTTGCCCGCCGGAGTCTGGGCGTCCAGGAACGATTTGTAGTCCACGGTCTCCTTGCCGTTGGTGTCGCCGCGCGTGATCTCGACCTTGCTCAGGTCGGCGTTCAGGGCGGGCACGGCCTGGCGCAGCACGTCGTCGAGGTGGGCGTTGGTGCGGACGACGTAGTGGCGCGGCGAGGTGACCAGGCCGGCGACGTCCACGCCGATGCCGCCCGCGTCGAGGATGGTGACCACGACCTGCGGCTTGACGTAGAACTGGGACAGCCCCGTCGCCTTGCGGCCCGCCCCGCCCGACTCGCCGCGGATGGTCGCGGCGGCCTGGGCCGGGGTCTTGCCCTGGACGAAGACCTGGTTGATGTAGAGCATGGTGATGTTGCCGCTGCCGTCCACGGTGTAGTCACCGGTCAGAGTCGGCTCGTTTGCGACCGTGACGTGGATCTTGGCATTGGCGTCGATCACGCCCGTCTGCGCCGCGGCGGGGGGGGCACTCCCGCTCAGCAGAAAGGCGGTGCAGAGGAGCAGAAGGGCGGCCCGCAGGCGCGACAGAGGGAGGCGCGGGGCGGGGCGGGGGGCATAGCGGTCGGCATGGCTCATGGTGGTGTGTGTACTTCCTGGATTCGAGACGTGACCGCCGCTCCGGGACGGGCGGCGGGCGGGCGCATCGCGCCCTCAGACATAAGCCAGAGGCAAGAACCGTGCCAAAACGGAGGCCCCCGCCGGAGCGGAGACTCGGGCGGAAGACGGACAGGTCGCGGCCCTACGCCCCGGCCTCTTTCGGGGCGGCGTCCGGCGCGGCGTCTTCCCCTGGGCGGGGCACGACGTTCTCCGCCTGGGGGCCTTTAGGACCCTCGCCGACCTCGTACTCGACCTCCTGGCCTTCGCGCAGGGACTTGTAGCCGTCCTGCCGGATGACGGAAAAATGGACAAACAGGTCTTTGCCCTGGCCGGTGTCAATAAACCCGTAGCCTTTGGCGTCACTGAACCACTTGATCTTACCTACTGGCATCGCGTGTGCGCTCCTTATCTCTCCGCTATTTCCTCCCGCTCTGGCTGCCGGGTCCGGCGGCGACGGGTTTTACCGCGATCTTCTCCCGAAACGTGCTCACGTCTGGCAGGCAGGCCTGCCCGGACGAAGGGTAGCATAAACGGTGCGATTTGTCAAGAGGAAACGTGCGGTGGCACACAGGCCGATGCCCGCCGCCCCGCCGGGACAAACCCGTAACTGTGGCCCAGGGGTGGGGGCCTACCGGCCGCCCCCCGTGTCCCCCCGTAGCCGCGCCAGGTCGCCCGGCGTGTTGACGTTGACCAGGTGCGCGGCGACGTGGGCGGGGGCGTCGGCGACGCCAAACTCGCCCGCCTCGATCAGCCCGTGCAGGGACAGGCGTCCCGCCGCCAGACGTGCTTCCAGCAGCGGCAGGCAGGCGGGGGCATAGACCGAGAACAGCGGCTCCCACCGGCCCGCGCTGCGGACCGCCAGCCCGTGCGGGCCTTCCGTCCCGCCCGCCGAAGCGAACAGGGCGGCCAGCCAGTGCAGGTCGGCGGGCTGGAGCAGCGGCAGGTCGCAGGCCAGGGCGAGTACGGGGGCCTGGGCGTGGTGCAGGGCCGCTTCCAGCCCCCCCAGCGGCCCTCGGCCCGGTGCGCGGTCGGGGACGAAGGCGACCTGGGGAAGCGGCCAGGCGTCGGGCCGGGGACGCCCGACCACGAGCGCGGGCAGCCCCGCGTCCAGCGCCGCCCGCGCCGCCCGCTCCAGCAGCGTCTTCCCGTCCCATTCCAGCGCGGCCTTGTCCGTGCCCATGCGCGAACTCAGGCCTCCGGCCAGGATCGCTACGGTGATTCGCATCGGTTCCCTCTCCTACTGTGTACCGGCCCCCGCGCTTCTACGGGCTTCTTCGGGTTTCCGTGCTTGCCGCCGCTTTGGCATGGATTATGCACCCTGTCCCTTTGGGTCCCGCTGCACTCCGGCGGGCGATAGGGGGCACGGGTTTGGCTTCAACATCTTCGACACCTTTGACATCTCCGACACCTTCGGAGTCCTCTTTGCTGGATCGGGCGGAGGCAGGGGCAGGCCTGACGACGGGCGGGTCGGCGTTCATCGAGCAGGCGCAGGAGAGCGGGCGGTACTTCATCCACCAGCCCTACCACCTGTACTCGGAGGCCAATCATGCCGCCTGGCGGCGGCTCTACGCGGGCATGGAGGAGCGCTGGGCGCGTCACGCCAACGCCCCGTTCCTGCGCGGGCTGGACGCGCTGCGCCTGGACCCGTGCCACGTCCCACGGCTCACCGACGTCAACAAGTTCCTGCGGCCCCTGACCGGGTTCCAGGCTGTCGCCGTCAGCGGCTTCCTGCCCGCGTTCGTGTTCTTCGACTGCCTGAGCCGCCGCGAGTTCCCGACCACGATCACCATGCGCGACGCTTCCGAGGCGTTCGCCCCCTGGCCGGACATCTTCCACGACGTCACCGGCCACGTGCCCATGCACACCGACCCGGCCTTCGCCGACGTCCTGGTCCGGTTCGGGCGCTGCGCCCATACCGCCGCCGAGATGGTCTCGGGCATCGCCGACGCCGACGAGCAGGCGCGGCGGCTGACCAGCATCATCCGGGCGATGGCCCGCTTCTTCTGGTTCACCATCGAGACCGGCCTGATGCGCTCCCCCGAGGGCCTGAAGGTCTACGGCAGCGCCCTGCTCTCGTCGCGCGCCGAGATGGACCGGGCCGTGAACCCCGCCCTGGTCCAGCAGTCCCCGCTGCAACTGGAATGGGTCATCCACCAGGGGTTCCTGCCGAACTTTTTTCAGCCGCTGCTGTTCACCGTCGATTCGTTCGACCACCTGTTCGGGCTGGTCGGCGAGCTGGAAGACTGGATGCGGCGCGGGAAGCTGGACGACGTCGCGCCGGGCGAGCCGAGCATCTCCGCCTCGGACGTCCAGAGCTTCCTCCAGGGGGCGGGCACCCGATGACCGCGCTCCTGACACCTCCCGCGCTTCAGCCTCTCTCCGCGCCTCAGACTTTCTTCGGCCCGCGTCCGGCGGGCGACAAATGCCTGCACCGGATGGTCGAGGCGCAGGCCGCGCGGACGCCCTCGGCCCCGGCCCTCGTCTGGGCGGGCGGCTGCCTGACGTATGCCCGGCTGAACGGGGACGCGAACCGGCTGGCCCGGCACCTGCGGCGGCGCGGGGTCGCGCCGGGCGTCCTGGTCGCGGTCTGCGCCGAGAGCGGCCCGGAGATGGTCGTCGCCCTGCTCGCGGTGCTGAAGGCCGGGGGGGCTTATGTCCCGCTCGACCCCGCCTACCCCGCCGAGCGCCTGGCCTTCATGCTGGACGACACCGCCGCGCCGCTCGTCCTGACGCTGTCGCGCCTGCGGGACGTGCTGCCCGCCTCTTCCCAGAGCCGCGTGCTGTGTCTGGACACCGACGCCGCGCTGTGGGGCGGCGAGCGCGGGGACGACCTGGACGGCGGGGCCGGGCCGGACGACCTGGCCTATGTCATCTACACGTCCGGCTCCACGGGGAGGCCCAAGGGCGTCCTGCTGGCCCACCGGGGGGCGCATGCCAATCTGGGCTGGCGTCAGGAGGCGTTCCCGCTCGACGAGTCCGACCGGATGCTCCAGTCGTACTCGTTCAGCTTCGACCCGTCCGTGTGGGCGATCTTCTGGCCGTTGGTGTCCGGCGCGGCCCTGGTCCTGCCCCGCCCCGGCGGCTTGGCCGACCCCGGCTACCTGGTCGAGACGCTGGTCAACGAGGACATCACCGTGGCGGGGTTCGGCCCCGCCCTGCTGCGGACTCTGCTGGCCCGCCCCGACGTCGCCCGCTGCCGGATGCTGCGCCACCTGTTCTGCGGCGGCGAGGCCCTGCCGCCGGATCTGCCCGCCTTGGCCCACGCCCGGCTGCCCCGGACGGCCCTGCACAACGTCTACGGCCCGACCGAGGCGACCATCGACGCCGCCTGGTGGACGGTCCCGCGCGGCTGGTCGGGGGCCGTCGTCCCCATCGGCTTCGCCGCCGCACAATCCGGGCTGTTTGTGCTGAATGAAGATTTGACCCCCGTGCCGGACGGCGAGGCGGGCGAGCTGTACGTCGGCGGCGTCGGCCTGGCGCGCGGCTACCACGCGCGGCCCGACCTGACGCAGCGGTCTTTCCTGCCCCATCCCTTCGACCGCACCCCCGGCGCGCGGCTGTACCGCACGGGCGACCTGGTCCGGCGCGCGCCGGACGGCGCGCTGCTCCACCTGGGCCGGATCGACTCCCAGGTCAAGATCCGCGGCTTTCGGATCGAGCTGGGCGAGATCGAGGCCGCCCTGTGCGCGCACCCCTTGATCCAAGACGCCGTCGTCGCCCGGCGCGAAGACGGTCCCGAGGGGGGTGGCGGGAATGAGCCGCGCCTGGTGGCCTACTTCGTGACCGCCGGCGACCCGCCCGCCGACTTGCGCGACTGGCTCTCCCGGACTCTGCCCGCGCACATGGTCCCCGCGCTGTTCGTCCGCCTGCCCGCGCTGCCGCTGACCCCGAGCGGCAAGCGGGACCGCACCGCCCTGCCGCCGCCCGGACCCGAGGCCGGCGGGCGTGTGGGAGCGGCGGCGGACTTCCTGCCGCCGCGCGACGCCCTGGAGCGGCAGATCGCGCGGGTCTGGGAGGAGCTGCTGGACGTCCGCCCCGTCGGCCTCCGGGACAGCTTCTGGGACCTCGGCGGGCACTCGCTGCTGGCCGCGCGCCTGCTGGACCAGGTCGGGGCCGCCTGCGGCCGGACGGTGCCCCTGTCCGCGCTCTCCAGCGGCGGGACCGTGGAGCACCTGGCCGACCTCCTGCGCCGCCCGGCGACCGGAGCGCTGACCGACGCGGCCCCGTGCCTGACCAGGATCGCGCCGGACGGGTCTCGCCGCCCCTTCTTCTTCCTGTACGGCTTCCACCCGCTGGGCGGCTTCTACTGCCACTCGCTGGTTCGACGCTTCCCCGCCGGACAGCCGCTGTACGCCCTGCACCCGCCCGCCGTGCGCGGCGCGGCGCGGCCCACGATTGAGGCGCTGGCGGGCGGATACGTCGAAGTCCTGCGCGCGGCCCAGCCGCACGGTCCGTACCGGCTGGGCGGCTTCTGCGGGGCGGGCCTGATCGCCTTCGAGATGGCCCGGCAGCTCACCGCGCGGGGCGAGGCCGTCGAGTTTCTGGCCCTGATCGAGGTCCACGCGATCAATGCGATGTTCCGCCTGGCCCTGCGGCGGCTGACGGGCGGCTCGCGCGCGTTCGGGATGGCACAGCGGGTTCTCTCGCCCGCCGTGGCCGCCGCCCAGGGCTGGTGGCGGGCGTGGCGGGGACGCGCCGAGCCGGGCCTGATCGCCGCCCTGGACCGCGCCGCGGGGGCGTATGTCCCCGGCTTCTACGCCGGCCCGGTCGCTCTGTTCCGGGCCTGTGACGACCCGGAGACGTTTGCGGGCGACCCCGTGGCGCTGTGGCGCGAGGCCGCGCCGGGCCTGACCGCCCATGACGTCCCCGGCACCCATCTGGGCTGCCTCCTGGAACACGTCGGCGGCCTGGGCGACGCCCTGGGGGCCTGCCTTGATGCCCTTGACCGCTGACGCCGTATATCTCTGGCGGGCGGACCTGGACCGCCCGCCTGTCCCGTTTGAGGCGCTGGCCGGGACGCTGTCGCCGGGCGAAAACGCGCGGGCGGACCGCCTGCGCCGCCCCCTCGACCGGAGCCGATTCGTCGCCGCGCGCGGCCTGCTGCGCCTGCTGCTGGGCCAAGCGCTCGACCTCACCCCCCACAGCCTGCGCTTCACCTACGGCCCGTATGGCAAGCCCGCCCTGGCCGGCGACGGTCCCCGCTTCAACCTGTCCCACTCTGACGGCCAGGCTCTGTTCGCCGTTTCCGACACCCGTGAGGTCGGCGTGGACATCGAGCACGTCCGGGACGATATCCCAGTGACCTCGCTGGCGTCACGCTTTCTGCCGCCGCCCGCCCCCGCCGCGCTGGCGGCCCTGCCCCCCGCCGCGCGGCCCGCCGCCTTCTGCCGCGCATGGGTACGCCACGAGGCAGCCCTGAAGGCATATGGCTCCGGCCTCGCCGTCCCGGCTCCGCTTGACGCTGACCTCTGGGCTGTGCTGGACTTGGAAGTCCCGCAGCCATACTGCGCCGCGCTGGCCGTGGAAGGCTCAGAGGTGCGTATCGAGTGGCGCGAATTCTGAGCGCGCGCGATCCCGCTTGATCGCCTCCAGCAGCCCCGCTGACGCTTCACTCACCAGATGGTAAACGCCCTCGAAGCCGCCCACGAGGTACGGGTCGGGGACCTCGCGGACCGGGGCGTCAGGCGCGTACTCTAAGAATGGCCGCACAACGGCCCGGCAGCCGGGGTAGGGGGCGGCCAGCGCCCGCACGTCGCGCAGGTTCTGGTCGTCCATCGTCAGGACGTAGTCGAAGGCGTTCAGGTCATCCGCTGTGATCTGGCGGCCCTGGTGCGCGTAGTCGATGCCGTGCTGGTCCAGCAGCGCGCGCGTGCCGGGGTGGGGCGGGTGGCCGACGTGCCAGTCGCCGGTTCCCGCCGAGTCGGCCTCGATCTCCCCGGCCAGCCCCGCCGCACGGACCTGGTGCCTGAACACGGCCTCCGCCATGGGCGAGCGGCAGATGTTGCCCAGGCAGACGAACAGAACACGAATCATGGTGTATCCTCTTCCGCGTATCTTTTCTGGTGGTATACTCGTTATGCTCTCCACAAGAACATACCCATGCCTACGCCGCCCGACAACCCCGCCCCCCCCCGTAGAGCCGTCCGCCTGACGCTCGACACGCACCTGCCGCCGCTGTCCGGGTTCACGCCGACCAAGGACATCCGCTACCATCCCCTGTTCCGGGGCCTGCTGTTCCCCTGGGTCTGGCGCGTCCTGTCGCAGCGGCTGACGCGGGCGGGGCACTATTTTCTGATCGCCACGACGCTGTTCATGGCCTTCGGGGCGGTCTCGCTCGACCAGCAGTGGTACGTCCCGTTCACCTACGCCTTCGGGCTGTGGGTCGTGGCCCTGGTCTCGATGTGGGCGCAGCACCCGCGGGTGTCCCTGCGGTCGTCCCACGCGGACCGGGTGCGGGCGGGCGACACGCTCCCCGTCGAGATCGAGGTCGAGGCCTGGGGCCGCCGTGCGGTCGGGCTGACCGTGCTGCCGGACCGGCTCCCGCCTGCCGTGGACGCCGTGCCGCCGGACGGCGTGGCCCTGCCCGTGCTGCTGCCCGGCGAAAAGGCGCGGGTGCGGCTGGGCCTGCTCTGCCCCCGCCGCGGGGCCTACGCGCTGCGCGGGTTCCGGGTCGAGACCGCCTTCCCGCTGGGCCTGATGGTCGCCCAGCAGGTCTGCCCGGAGCGCCGCCGCCTGCTGGTCCACCCCCGGTTCACGCCGCTGTCGCTGCTGGACGCCCCGCCGAGCCGGCGCTACCAGCCCGGCGAGGCCGCGCTGTCGTCGAGGCTGGGCGACTCGCTGGAGTTCATCGGCAACCGCGAGTACCGCGAGGGCGACCCGCTCCGCTCCATCGACTGGCGGGCGACCGCGCGGCTGTCCCGCCCCGTCGTGCGCGAGTACCGCGAGGAGTACAGCCTCCACGCCGCCCTGATTCTGGACACCCACGTCCCGATGGCGCCCGGCTTGCCCCCGCCGCCGGCCTTTGAGCGCGCCGTCTCGCTCGCCGCCGCCGTCGGCGAGTACCTGTCCCGCTCGGACTACCGCCTGGACCTGCTGGCGACCGGGGCGGACGTGCAGGAAACCGGGGCGGTCGCGGACGACGTGTTGGACGCCCTGGCGACCGTCGCCCCCGACCCTTCGCCGCCGTGGGACGCTTTAGAAGACGCGCTGGCCGACCGCCTGCGGGGCCTGACGCTGGCCGTCTGTGTGCTGCTGGACTGGGACGTCGCCCGGCGGGACTTCGTCGCGCGGCTGGGCGAGTCCGGCGCGGGCGTCAAGGCCGTGGTCGTCCGCGATTCGCCCTGCGCGCTGCCGCCGGGTGACGTTCTCGTGCTGACCTCGGCGCAGGTGGACGCCGGGGCGGGGATTATCTAGGGGCAGGTCCGGCCCGAAAGAGGCCCCCCAGTCCCCAACTCCGGGGGGACAGGAATGAGATGTAGAGGCGGGGCTTGCCCTGCCCTCTGGCTCCCCCAGCCCTGGGGGCTGGGGGCCTCTGCGCCCAGCCTTTCGAGAAGCACAATCGCCATGACAGCACCACCCCTCCCACCCCTCACAGCGCCCGCCGGCACACAGGCAGACGCTGGAAACTCGCCCGAAGGCGAGAGGAGCCGCCCGCCCTGGCCCGCCGCCGCCGCCGCGCTCGTGGCGTTCGCCGCCCTGGCCCTGAGCAGCGGCGCGTACCCGTCGCTCATCGGGCTGGCCCTGGGGCTGCTGCTCTCCTATGCCTTTGCCGCCCGGTTCGAGAACGTCACGCTGACCAAGTGGACCCTGCGGATCGTCGTCATAGGCTCCGCCGTCTTCGCCTACTTAGCGGGTGCCGTCAAAGACGACAGCGCGTTCTTCGACATGCGCTATCCTTACTCGCTCGCGCTGATGATGGCCGCCGAGCTTGTCTTGCAGTTCTGGCGGCGCGAGCCGACCGGCGGGGCGCGCGCGCCGTTCACGGTCTTTCTTTCCGCCTTCGTCTTCCTGTGTGGGTGCAGTGTGGTCGATGACGGCGCGCACCTCTTGTGGTATTTGGCCCCGGCCTTTTTCCTGTTCTTCACGCTGGCCCTGCCCGGATTCTTGCCCCGCGCGCGGGTGCCGCTGGCTCTGACTCTGGCCCCCGCCCTGTTCGCCCTGGGCCTGGGCGGGGCGACCCACGCGGGCTTCTATGTCTACCGGGGGGCGCTGAACGCCCTGGGCGGGCAGGTGGGCAGCCGGCATCTGTCGGTCAGCATGGGCATGAGCGGCCAGCCGATCTTAGGCTCGTCGTTCACCCTGCGCGACTCGCTGACGCGCGTTCTGCGGCTGGATCACCCCGGCACGGACCCCTACCTGCGCGGCATGACCTTTGACACCTATGCGGGGCGGACGTGGGGGCCGGCCCTGGAGGGGCGCAAGTTCCTGCCCTACCGCCCCCCCGCGCGGGCGCGCGGCGAGGCCGAGGCGCGCGTCACCCGGCTGGACGACGGCGTCACGCTGCTGTTCGCGCCCCTGCACAGCGCGGCTGTCCGGGCTGAGGGGGCGACGACCGTGGAGTGGGCCGCCCCGTCCGAGGGGCCGCTGCGCGTCGAGTCCACTGCCGCCGACCCTCTGGTCTACGATGTCGTCGCGGCCAAGCCCGCCGCGCCGCCGGGCCTTTTAGACGCCGCGCCGGGTGGCGACGAGCGGGCGCGCGACCTGACGCTGCCCACGGAGATCGACCCCCGCGTCTTGGCGAAGGCACACGCGCTGGGCGTGGACAAGTCCGGCCCGGAGACCAAGATCGCCGCCGTGGTCCACTTTCTACAGACCAACAACGCTTACAGCCTGACGGTCAACCCCGGTGCGGGCGACCCGATCTCGAACTTCATCTTGCAGCGCAAGGCCGCGCACTGCGAATACTTCGCCTCTTCGGCCGTCATCCTGCTGCGCGCCCTGGGCGTCCCGACGCGCTACGTCAGCGGCTACTTCGCCCACGAGAACGGCGGCAAGGATGCCCTGCTGGTGCGCCAGCGCGACGCCCACGCCTGGGCCGAGAGCTGGGTCGCCGGGGTCGGCTGGGAGACCGTAGATGCGATGCCCGGCGGGGGCAGGCCCGACGCCTTGGCTGGCAGGATCCCGCTGTGGTGGCAGGCCTGGGAGGGCATCCAGGACGTCTTGGGCGCGCTGCGCCGCTGGGTCGTCAGCGCCTCGTGGGCCGAGAAGGGGGGCGTGTTCGCGCTGCTGGTGCTGGGCCTGCTGCTCCCGCAGGTGTACCGCTTCTGGCGGGCGCGGCGGCTGGGGGCTGAGGGCTTCCGCTACTCCCAGGCCGACGCCGCGCTGGCGGCACTGGCGATCCGGTTCGAGCGCCTGCTGGCCCGGCGTGGCCTGCCGTGCCCCCTGGGCCGGACGTGGCCCGAGCACCTGCGGGCGCTGCCCCGAGACAAAGCCCTGCCGCCCCGCTGGCTGGCGTTCGCGCAAGGCTACGACCACGCCCGCTTCGGCCCGCCGCCCGGCCCTGACGCCCTGGCGCGACTCGCCGCCGACCTGCGCGCGCTGGAGAAGGGGAGTTGAGTCGATAAGAGTCCCCGGCACTGGAAGTGCCGGGGCGATGTTCCATGACCCCGACAGGAGACCGCATGACAGCCACGCCCGATTCAGCGCCGCCGACCCCGCCGCATCAGCCCTTAAAGTCTTCGGAAGCGACCCCCCTGGAGACCATCGGGCGCATCGAGGCCAACCTCTCGTCCGTGATCCGGGGCAAGCCCGCCGCGATCCGGCTGCTGCTGATCGCGCTGCTTTCGGGCGGCCACGCCCTGCTCGAAGACGTGCCCGGCACGGGCAAGACCACGCTCGCCAAGTCCCTGGCCCGCTCGATGGACGGCGTCTTCCGGCGCATCCAGTTCACGCCCGACCTGCTGCCCGCCGACATCACCGGCAGCTCGTTCTACAGCCCCGCCGACGGCTCGTTCACGTTCCGCGAGGGGCCGGTGTTCGCCAACATCGTGCTGGCCGACGAGATCAACCGGACGTCGCCGCGCACCCAGTCGGCTTTGCTGGAAGTGATGAGCGAGGGCCAGGTGACGGCGGACGGCCTGCGCCGCGACCTGCCCCAGCCGTTCTTCGTGGTCGCCACCCAGAACCCGACCGACTTCCACGGGACGTACCCGCTGCCCGAGGCGCAACTCGACCGATTCGCCGTGCGCGTCACGCTCGGCTACCCGGACCTGCCCGACGAGATGGAGATACTCTACGGCCAGAGCGAGCGCCACCCCTTCGACGACCTCCAGCCGGTCGTGACCGGCGCGGACGTGCTGCGCCTCCAGGCCCAGGTGCGGCGCGTCCGCGTGGACCGCGCCCTGGCGGAATACCTCCTGCGCCTGGTCGCCGCGACCCGGACCGACGACCGCGTCCGCCTGGCCGCCTCGCCGCGCGGGTCCCTGACCTTGTTCCGGGCGGCCCAGGCCCGCGCCCTGGCCGAGGGCCGCGACTATGCTCTGCCCGACGACGTCCAGGCGCTGGCCGTCCCCGTGCTCGCCCACCGCCTGATGCTGGACACGAAAACAAAATACGGCGGCCTGACCGGGGCACAGGTAATCGAGGAGGCGCTGGAGAGCATTCCCGTCCCGCGCTGATGGGGAGAAGCAGGAACCCCTCCCGGCGGCGAGCCGCCCTCCCCCCCTGTTGAGGGAGGGCAAGGAAGTAAAGCGCGGGCCTATGCTCTTCTGACTTCGCTCCGTCTCAGCCCTTCCCTAACAGGGGGGCCTACGCGCCCCGGCGCGCGGCTTCCGCCAGGTGACGCGCCTCGGCGTCGTCCAGGTCGACGGCTTTCTTGCGGGCGGGCGGGTTTTCAAGCTCCACGTCGGTCTGCACGGCGCGCTCGATGGTAGATAAATCGGAGACGCCGGCCAGGAGGCTGTAGCGCAGGCTGAACTTCTTTTCGGCCCCGGACAGCTTGTTCCGGGCCTCGTCGGATAGCCCGTCCAGCCACTTCTGCCGCATGGCCGTGGTGCCTGCCTGGTGGCGGGCGCGGATCTCGGCGGGGAGGCTCTCGGGGTCTACGGTGATGTTGGCCGTGCCGTCACCATAGAGCTTCGTCAATGTCCCCGTTAGGCCGCGGTAGTGGGGATAAAACAGGCCGGATTTGGTGTCTGCCGCAGTGGTGTCGCGGTCCGTAATCTGGACGGTGTCGCCCTCGACGGGATTGGCTGCCATGAGTGATATTCTCCTCAACTGGGGTGTATGTTTGCCCGGATACCGCCTCGGGTAAACGGAGCGGGGTGCCTAGACTATTATGGTAAACGTACTTTATGTCATCGGCGAGATACTGTTGATCGCCGCGCTGCTGGGCCTGCTCGCCGTCCCGGTGTGGCTGGTGATGACGGCCCTGCACGTCAAGAACACGACCCTGGGCCACGCCAAGCGGATGTCCCAGCGGCCCATCGCCGCCGTCAAAAACCTGATCGCGACCGGCAAGGGCATCGCGCAGCAGGAGACGGTGCGCGTCAAGCACATCGCCGGGTCGGGCAAGGTGGCCGTGGGCGCGGTCCAGCACTCCGCCGTACACATCCAGGCTGCGGCCAAGACGGTGCATCCCGGAGACCTGCGGCCCGCAAAGGACACTCTCCAGAACGCCGGCAAGGTCCTGAGCCTCGTGGCGAAGCTGTCACGGGCGGGGGTCAAGCAGGGGCGGCGCTAGACCGGAAGCAATTATGCCGTCCGCAGGCCGGACCACGGATCAGAACCCCTGGGATTTATTCCGTGGTGATCGTCCGGCTGACCGTATTTCCCCCTTACTTTACCGCCTTCAGGGCTGCCTCCACCGCGCCGGGCGCGTCGGACGGGTTGCCGTCAGTGAGCGTCTGGCCGTCCAGACTGACGCCCAGGTCGGTCACGGCCTGTGCCTCAGGCGAGCGATCTTCTCGGGGGACATCCAGGTCCACGATCTCCGCCGAAACCGTGCCGCCGCTGCGCCCGGCGTAGTCCCGGACGGCCTGGAGCGGCGCGGCCAGCGTTTCCGGCTTCGCCTCGTTCCCCTCATCGTAGACCCAGCCGACCCGCAGGCGGCGCTTGGCCGTAGCCGGATCGCCGACGGTCTCTTCGGACGGGTCGGGGCCGGCAGCGGGGGTGGGAACAGCAGTGGGGGCCGGCGGCGTTTTCGGCAGCGTCTTGGTCTGGGATTGCGGCGGCGGATCGTCTTCGCCGCGCTCAGGGACGGCGTTTTGGTTGACGCCCCGGCCCAGAAACACAACGACGCTCCCCAAGATGACCAGGCCCGCGATGACCAGGAAACGGTTCATCCCGCTTCTCCCTTCTCCGCTTTGATCCCCAAAAACGCCCCCATCCGCCCCGTCGCCCCGTCGCGCCGGCAGGAGAAGAAGTCGCGCCGGTTGCGGAACGTGTCCTCGTCGCAGACCGCGATGGAGGACGCGCGCAGGCCGGCCTGCAAGAGCTGCTGGAACACGACCGCGCGCAGGTTCAGGCCGAACGTGCCGCCGAACTCGCTCCGGGGCAGGACCACGTTGGCCGCCCGCGCGGCGGGCATGGACCGGAACCGGTCGGCGACCTCGGGGCCGACCTCGTAGCTCTCGCCCGCGATGCACGGCCCGACGGCGGCCAGGCACGAGGAAGGCGAACAGCCCATCTCGTCCGTCATCGCCCGTACCGTGCGGGCGGCGATGTTGGCCGCCGCGCCCCGCCAGCCCGCATGGGCCAGCCCGACGGCCTTGCGGGTGGGGTCCACAAGATAAACGGGGACGCAGTCGGCGAAAAAGAGCAGCAGCAGCAGGCCCGGCACATCGGTGACGAGGGCGTCCGCGCCGGCCACGGGCACCCCGCCCGTGGCCGCCCGGACGACCGCGACGCCGTCGCCGTGGACCTGCTCGGCCAGCACGACTTGGGTGTCATTGTAGCCCAAATCCGCGAGGACGCGCTGCCGGTTCGCCGCCACCGACGCGGCCACATCCCCGACGTGCGCGCCTAGATTCAGCGAGTCGTAGGGGGCGACGCTGACCCCGCCGCTGCGCGTCGTGAAGCCTTGGGTGATGCGCGGCAGCCAGGCCAGCGTCCGCGCCTGATACAGCGGCAGGTCGCCCACGAGTTCTTTCCGCCATCCGGTCATTCCGAGTTCTCGATTTCCCGCGCCTCTTGCTGCGTCTCTTGCTGCGTCATGGGTGCCTGCGGAGAGTGCTGCACATAGATGATGCCAACCGTAGGAGCATCGTTTAAGGACTCACGCAGGACAAAGGGGCCGCGATGAGCGGGGCCTCTTCTTCGTCACGTTCTAAGAAAGGCACCCCCCACGCCTAACCCTTGACCACCGGGAGGCTCAAGATGAGCGTCACAATCCTCTGCCATCCCCCCCAGAATCGGGGGCCGGGGGGCGAATGACTCCCTAATCCGCCAGCTCGTATAGGTCCATGTCGCCGGACAGCAGGGCGTCCTTGGAGGCGTCGGCGAAGAGCTGGTCGAGCTTGGCCAGATACTCGCGGACGGTCATCACGACGGTGGCGTGGGACCAGGTCAGCGGGGAGACCGAGAGGGGGTCGCCGTTGTATGGGTGGATCTGCTCGGCCAGAACTCCCGACTCCAGGGTGTGCTTGCGGACCCAGTCGAGTATCTCCAGGGCGCGCGACAGGTCCGAGGGCTGTTTGGCCTTGGCGATGTACCACTCGGCCAGCCAGAGTGTGCAGATGATCCAGGGGTTGCCCGGCACGGCGTCCACGTCCTGGGAAATCTGGTGGTAGTAGTCGTTCTCGTAGCGGGCCAGCCCGCCGATGTCGGTGCGGCACCACAGGCGGGCCTCGACCTGCTCCATAGTCGCCACGACTTTGGGGTCGTCGGCGGCCAGCATCCCGAACTGGAACACCCCGTAGGAACTGGCGTCAATCGTCACGTCGGCGTCAATCGCCCCCGTGGCGCGGTCCACGGTGATGCGCCGGACGAAGCGGCCCCGCTCGGCGTCCCACAGGTGCTCCAGGGCGGCGGCCTTGATCTCCCGCTGCGCGCGGCGGAACTCGACCGCCCGGTCGTCGTCGCCGAAGGTCTCGGCGAAGTTCGCGGCGGCGTTCAGCCCGGCCCAGACGGCGGCCACGGTGAACGTGTGGATGCCGTGCCGCTCCTCCCACAGGTCGTAGGAGGGGCCGGGCAGGCCCGTGTGCGGTTCGCGGTACTGCGTCATAAACTCGCCCGCGCGCCGGATCAGCGGCGCGTACAGGCCGCGGATGAACTCGACGTCCCGGTAGCGCGCGTAGTGCTCCCACAAAGCCCAGAGCACCAGGGCCGTCTCGTCTTCTTGGATGGGCAACTGCGCGTGCCCGGTGCCGTCGGCCCAGGGGTGCCAGGACGAGCCGAGCGACTTGTCGGGGTTGTACTTGTGCAGCAGGTAGCCCTCGGGCAGCAGCACGTCGCGGCAGAACTCGTAGAAAGAGCGCGTCACGTCCGGCTGGCCCGCCAGGTCCAGCCCGTAGGCGACCAGCGCCCCGTCGCGCGGCCACATATAGGAGTAGGTGTCGTTGTTGAACGTCAGATAGTCCGAGTCGTTGGCGGCCAGGATCGCCCCCCGGTTGTCGATCTGGGTTCTCAAAATCAGCAGGGACTGCTTGTACAGAGTCACCAGGGCGTCGGGCAGGTCGCCGTAGGGGATGTTGTCCTTGTTGACCCACTGGTTCCAGTAGATGCGGGCGCGGTGCTGGAAGAACTCGGGGCCGCGCGTCTTGACCAGGCCATTGATGAGCTTGACCGCGGCGTAGTCCTCGCCCGCGGCCAGCCAGTAGTAGACCGTGGCCGTGCGGTCCAGGGCGACGTGCGCGGCGACCGTGCTGTCCACGGCCCCCTGGGCGACCGTGTTCATCCCTAAGACGCCGTCCTCGGCGTCGCGCCACGTGCCCTCGGCCCCGTGGGCGCGCGAGACGCCGATGGCGTAACGCGAGACGCCGTGATCGCACGTGCCGTTGGCGTTCTCGACGCAGACGTTGGCGAGCATCCACGTCTTGCCCTTGTAGTGGATGACGGCCTTGAGGTTCGGGGCGTAATAGGCCGTGTTGCCCTCGGACGACTCGTTGAGGTTGAAGTCGTGATGCCAGAACAGGCGCAGGTCACGGGGGCGGGGGGGTGCGTCCGGGGACAGCAAGTTCTCGATCTCGACCTTACGCACGTAGACGTCGCGGTCGAAGTCCACGCAGTCCCGGCAGACCAGGCGCAGGCCCAGCCCCCAGTGCGTCAGCGTGACCTCGGTGACCAGGGTGTCTTTCTCGTAGCGCAGGCTCTTCTGCCAGGCCGGCTCCGAGACCCAGGCCATCTGGCCGTCGGTCCAGACGCCGAACCGGCAGGCCTGCCCGCGCGTCTGGTTGGCCTGGCCGACGAAGGGGAAATACACGTCGCGCAGCGTGTAGCGCGAATCAAAGGTCAGCAGCAGGTTGCCGTTGGCGATGGGGATGTCTCGGGGCATGGGTCACTCTCAGCGCCCAGTATACCCCACGCGGGCCGCCCCCGCCGCGCAAAAAATATTTTGCCGACCCCTTGACCAAGTCTGCGCGGCGTGTTATCATGGGTCCAGCGCAACGCCGCGCGAGAAGCATTCGCAGTTCCCGGAATGCATTTCTTACACTTCTTCGGCTCCTCTGCCTCTTACACTTCTTCGGCTCCTCTGAGAGCCGGACGCTCTTGTCTGGGCAAAGGACTGTCGCCCATGCCGGTCGCCAAAAACAGCCGCTGGAAGGCGCTTCACCGCTTCGGCCCGCCGATGCTCATTACTCTGGGCGTCTTGTGGTTGCTGCAAGGGGCGCTGGCCCACACGGGCAATCACGGCGTCATCATCCGCAACCTGAACTATGATGCGGGTACGGTCAAAGCTGGGAGCACGGTTACGGGCACCATTCGGCTCATTAACCTATCCTCCGCACCAGTTCAAGTAGACGCACGACCGGGCTGTGGATGCACGGTTGCGGACGTGCCGGATAAGCCAGTAGCACCACTGCATAGCGAAGCCATCAAGTTGGTGGTTGATACGGACGGCATGGGCAAGGGTCAACAGCAAAAGGGCGTACTGCTGGAGATGCAGGCGGGGGCGAAGTCCTGGCAGCAAGTGGCGAATATCAAGTTTCGGGTGGATTAAGAATTGTGGGCATACCACGGGAGAAGAAGATGACAAAGACGCGTACCATACAGGCTCGAGATCGTGTTGCGCCAGTTCTGATGGCTGTCGGCCTGTGGTTGGCAGGAAACATAGTGATGACAGAGACACCTGCCAAAGGACAGGAAGTTACAAGCAACTATGGGTATGGGTGTGTAACGACCTCATCAGACGTTCAAAACGGCGACAAGTGTACCTTCAGCGTGAGCCAAAATTCATGCGTTGGCAATTGCTCCTGGACTGTATATACAATAACAACCTGTAGTTCCTATGTCCTGAACGGTACGACTATCGCGTGCCAAACGGTGCCAAGTCAACCGGAGGGTACTACAGTTCAACAATACTCTGGCAATTGCCAGCCGATGCCTCAGACTTTTCCTACCAACCAGCCCCCGTGTGGGTGTTCATTCGGGCCTTTGCAATCAACGTCTTATACCAAAGGTCCTGTCTGCGCTTACCCAGCCTAAGAAAACCGCTTGCCCGTATGAAAGACTTTATTATGACAAGCAGTGTGCTTCCCGGAATGTGCTTGTTCAGCCTGCTGATGTTTAGCCTGCCCGCTTCAATTGTTGCGGCACCTCTCCCGCAACAACTCAGCGAAAACCTCAACTGGCGCGAACAACGACTGAACAATGTCACGTTCGACTGGCAGATGACATACCGTCAGCGGAATTCTGCCGAAGCGCCCCAAGAGGTCCAAGCACGTCAAAAAGCAGCGCGGAAGCAACTGCCTCCACAACTCAAGCGTGCAGGCCTAGATGACAAAACGATTGAGCAAGAAGTTGAGGCAGTGGTCGAGAATGCTGCAAAACAGGGAGAAGTAGCCTCGTACCACTCAACCACGAACTGGGTATTTGAGCGCCATGGTGATCAGGCACTTATAGGTGGTGTTCGTCAGTCTATCAAAGATGGTACGCAAGAATATTTTAGCAACAACTTTCACCAATTTTATGACAAGAACTGGGTCCTTGTCATAAATGATGGCAATGAGGTTAATGGCAGACCAGTCCGGCCTAGACTTCTCTCTGCTTGGGCTGCTCCAGGGAACGGGCTAGAATATGACAGTGGAATCGCGGACGGTCTTCAGGTCGGACCGGAACACTTCACAATGTTAATGGGTCTAAACCCGCTTTCGATGTACGGTGTAGTGTGGAAGATAGTAGGAGAAAATCCTCATAATTGGCGATTAGAAGCTCCGATCATGCAGAACGGGCATCTGTTGTTTGCTGTGAGTTGCACGTTGGATCGTTTGCATGGCAATATACCCTCGCAAATACAACTAAGTAGGGGAGGGCAAACATTCACTTTCCGAGCCGAGAGCTATAGACAGTACAATGGGGAGTGGTTGTGTGACAAAGTAGAACTTCACGAGCAATTGCCCGATAGAGAGCTGAGGGCTGGAACAGACATGACGGAAACTTGGACATTGCACCACGTCGGCCCCTCACATCCAATCCAGGTTTCAGTCCCCAAAGGCTTACCTGTTAGAGATTACCGGCTTCTAGGCGACCAAATTTATGGGGTCTTCGAGGCGAGTTTGACGAATTTGCAGAAGCAATCGATAGTAACGTATCGGTGGCCCGGACAGTTTCCGAAATTGGACGAACTTAAGAAGATGCAACAAGAGCAGCGCCCTGGCGAGGGCGCACCCGATCCAAGCGCATCCGGCTCCACATCGCCAAGCTCAGGTACGCCCGCGTCTACCTCAAGTATAATCGGATCTGCCTTGCCATTCGCTGGAGGTCTGCTCTGCGTCGCGGGTGGCGTATGGATGTTCAAGCAACGCCACACAGGGTAGTCCCTCACTTCCTCTGGTCAACTCAGGAAAATACGATGTCTGCTCTTTCTGAGCGATCTCGGTGGCGTGTGCTGGCGTTCGGTAGTCTGGTGCTGTTCGCGCTCCTGAGCATACTAGCGATGACCCGCCTCTTTGCGGGCCACAGCGAGAACGTCCTGACAAGCGTCCCCGCCTCCCACTTTCCCGCCGTTCCGGCTTCTTCCCTCCCTGCCCCCGTCTCCACCGACCAAGCGCGCCAGCAGATTAAGTTCGCTACCTGCCTCTGCCGCGACCGACAGGGGCGCGTCTGGATTGGGACGGAAGATCAGGGCGTCTGGCGCTACGACCCGCGCGCCCCCGTGGACGCCGCCTACCTCCACTTCGCCGCCGCCGACGGGGCGGGCGACGACACCGTGTACGCCCTGGCCTGCGACGGGCGCGGGCGCGTCTGGGCCGGGACGCTCAACCACGGCGTCGCCGTCTTCAACGGGCAGACCTGGCAGCGCTACGCCCCGCCCGGCGGCCCGCTCGGGAGCCGCGTGTTCGCCCTGGCCGTCAGCCCGATCAGCGGCGGTGTGTGGATGGCGACCGAGGCGGGGTTGGCTCGGTACGAGCAGGGGCAGTGGGCGTACTACACCCGCGCGAACGGCCTGCCCTCGGATCAGGCCGCAGCCCTCGCGTTCGCCCCGGACGGCACACTCTACGTCGGGACGCAGTGCGACGGCATTGCCATAGGCTCGCCCCACGATGGCTACCGCGCCTGGCGCGTTGTCCCCGGCCCCGCCTCCTCGGTCCAGGCGTTGCGTGGGGCGGGACTGCCGTCCGGCCTGATTAACTGCCTGTGGGTGACGCGCGACGGCACGGCCTGGGCCGGGACCACGGCGGGTCTGGCCCACAGCGGCGATGGCGGGCGGACGTGGGCCTTCCGGCGCGGCGGCGACTGGCAGGACAAGGCCTTCGGACGGTTCACCAGCGGCTACGCCGACTTCCCCAAGATTAATGGCATTGAGGTTGTGTTCCCGTCCGGGCGCACGCTCGCGGTTCGCGCGAACGGCAAGGCCGAGGGCAAGTTCCTGGCGACGCGCGGCTTCACGGGGGGCCGTCTGCTGGACACCGGACGTAGGATTGATACCGCCCGCGTTCCGAACGCCGCGCCCCAGGCGGTCTACCAGGCCGAGCGGTACGGCGACTGCGTCTTCACGGCGACGGGTCTGAGGCCGCGCCGCCCGTGCCGGGTGCGCCTGCACTTCTCGGAGATCATCTTCCACGAGCCGGGTAAGCGGCTCTTCGACGTGTCCATCAACGGTGTGCGCGTCCTGGACCACTTCGATATCTACAAAGCGGCCGGTGCCCAGGACCGCGCGGTCGTGCGCGAGTTCCCCGCCCAGACGGACGCGCAGGGCCGGCTGCAAGTCACCTTCGTGGGGACCGCACCGGGGCCGGACGAGGCGGGCCTGAGCGAAGACTACGTCTCCTGCCTGGCCGACGACGGCGCGGGACATCTGCTCGTCGGCCACCGGCAGCAACCGCCCGAGATGCTGGACCTGAAGACCGGTGCCCGCCAACCCCTGGGTGCGAACGTCTACGCCCGCGCGCTGCTGCCCCTGAGAGCCAATTCCGCCTGGGCGGCGACCTACGGCGACGGCATGGCTCCCCTGTCCCCGCCCGGCCTGACTGCCCCCGCCCCGGCGCGCGAGGCCGGAACGTTTGCGCCGCTGCCCGCCGCACCCGGTCCGCCGACGCGGGCGCAGATGGACGCGATGCGGGCCGAGGTCGAGCGGGTCGCGCCCGATCCGAAGGAGACCCAGCCCAAAGTCGTCGCCCTCGCCGACGACTGGCAGACGCAGGGGGACTGGCTGGGCCGTTACGGGCGCTACTGGTGCTGCCTGGCGGCCCTGTTCCACCCAATCCCGGAGGACTACGTTTGGGGCGCGGGCTGGGAGACGATAGATTACCGGCTGACGATGGGGCCGAACCATGCCAAGGCCGACAGCCTACGCTACTGGCTGCAATGGCGCTATACGGACAACCCGCGTGTGCTGGAAATGCCTGCCGCCTACGTGCATAGCCGCGTTCTGAAGGGCTACACCAACTGGAACGTCAACCGGCGCGAGACCGAGGTGGACGATCACGGCGAAGACTACCCGGTCAACATGAACGGCCCGAACATTGACGCCACCCTCACCGTCCCCGAGGGCCTCTACGTCCTGTCGCTGTACGACTACAACAAGGACGGCCACAACGACGACAACCGCTTCCGGGACTACCGCCTGTCCGTCCGCGCCCACACCGGCCAGTCACTGGAAGATGTCAGCGGCTTCAATGTACAGCCGGAACTGGCGCACGGGCGCATTCGGGACTTCTGGGGCGGCGTCTGGAAGCGCTTCCTGGTGCGCGGCCCGCTGACGCTCACGGCCGAGGTCAACCGGAACAACTCACACAACGCGATCCTGCCCGCCGTGATGCTGGACCTGGTAGACGAACACCCCGCTCCCTACTTCCAGACCGTGGACCAATGGAACGCGCGGGAAGCCCAGCGTGAGAAGGAGCGCCGGACGCTGACGGCACAATGGCTGACGGCCGTCCGTCGTTTCCAGCCCGCCCCCTCCGAGGCCGACGCCGCTGACCGCCTGTTCGACGCACTGGCCGAGAAGCGACTGATCAACTCCGCCTGGTGGGCGACCGAAGGCCGCCGCTACTACGCCCCGCTTCTGCGCTGGTACGCCGCCGACGCTCAGAAGCACCGGCCCGGTTCTCAGGCCCACGCTCTCGCCCGCCTCGCCACCTGTTGCTATCAAATGGGGCAGTACGAGCCGTGGGAAGACTATCAGAAGGCGGCGGGCCTGACGCCCGCACGGGACGTCGAGAAGTCCCTGCGCTGGGACGGCGTCACTGACTCCTACTCCGGGTCGGGCTACGAGATCGTGACTGCTCACCAGGCCGAGCAGTCCGGCCATCGGGAGAGCCGGTCCCGATGACTCCCGGCTTGACGCGGGCGGCCCGTCCCGCTATAATAAGCCCTATGAACACGTCTGTGAACAGGCCCACGGCACGAACACGGGGCAAGGCGAAGAACCGGGAGCGGCCCCTTGGCGTGGCAGTCGGGATGGCGCTGGCGGCAATATTCGCCGTTGGCTTGGTTCTGCTGGTCGCCCAGCTTCTGTGGCCCGGCTCGGTCGTGCGTAACTTCTTCCTGATGTCGCTCCATGCGTCGAGCGCGACGCTGCCGCTCGACCCGCTCTACCAGCAGTACAAAGAGGCGCTGAACCGGCAGGAGGCGCTGCTTGACTCGCCCCTGGCGTTCGGCTGCGGCGGCCTGGTCCTGGGGCTGCTCGCGCCCCGCTACGCCGCTCGCGGGCGGGTCTTGATAACCAGCGCGCTGATGGCGCTGGGCCTGCTGGTCGTCCTGCTGGGCTTCACCTGGATTGACGCCCTGCACAACACCAACGCGCTGGCGGACAACGAAGGGGGCCGCGTCGCCCGCCTGGGTGCCCCGCTGGACTATGTGCTGCGCCAGACCGCGTGGGGCCTGGGCTGGACCGCCGTCTGCATGGGCGGCGCATGGGTGGGGATGCGCGCGCGCGACCGGCGCATGACGCCCTCGACGCCCGCCGCCGCAAGCGGGAGAATCAAGACCCCCTAGCCCCCAATAATATAGCCCCCAATAATGGGGGAACCAGATGTGTTTGGGCGACTGGCCTTTCGCTCCGAACTCCCCCAGGATTGGGGGACGGGGGCCTCTTTTCCTACCCTGCGCCCACGATCTCCATCCCGACCACCCGCACCGCGTCCGCCTGCATGACGATGCCCGCCGCTGTGTGGTGCAGCGTCCCCGACACCAGCACTCGGTCGCCCGTGATCGCGGGCAGGGCCAGGCGGCCCGATTCCACCCGCACCGGCGTCTGGCCGATGGCGTCGGCGACGAAGAAGTGGTCCCCGAGCCTGTCCGACCCGCTCGTCACCAGGGCCGGCCCGAGCAGGACGTGCGCGCCGTCCGCCGCCTCCCCCAGGCCGGCTACCTGTGCCTGCGGGGCTGCCGTGCCCGGCTGCGCGGCGAGTATCTGCGACGTCTTGCCCGCGAGAACCGAAACGTCCCAGTTTTGCCCGCCGCCCGGCCACGAGGCGGTGACTTTGTACGCGCCGGGCGGCAGGCTCACGAACGCGAACCGCCCGTTCCCGTCGCTCTCCCCCGTCCGCGTTTCGCCCGTCTCCACGCTGCGCGCCGTCACCGTCGCCCCATCTACGGGCGTGAGCGCGTCCCCCGCCAGCAGCGCCCCCGAGACCGCTCCGCGCGTGGGCGCGTCCTTCCAGGGCATCGCGGGCGGGGGCGCGTCGTGCCGAAAGACGGTGGGCAGGGCGGCGAACAGCGACGTGTCGCCCTCGACCTCGTGCCCATTGGTGCCGCGCGGCGTGTCGTAGCAGTAGAGCACGGCCCCCGCCGCATGATGTCCCGAAGCGGAGGCCTGCCGCGTGTCGTCGATCTGTGCCAGCGAAGACGTGACCGAATTGAGATACAGGCCGACGCCCAGCGCGACCTGCCGCCCATAGGCGCGGTCCTTGGCATAGGTGTTCCAGCCGCGCCACCTCTGGCCCATGCGCGCGTTGGGGAAGTAGGCCATCGGGCAGTTCATGTCCAGGATGCCCTCGCGCATCCAGTCCCGCCAGGGCGCGAAGACCTCGGTGTAGGACGTGCTGTGGGCCTCATACGCCGCGTCGCTCGCGGGCGGGTCCCCCCAGCAGATCGTCGCCGCGCTCACGACCAGGTGCGGCTTCAGGGCCGTCGCCCCGACGTAGACGCGCCGGACCAGCGACGTCACCTGCGCCCGCCGCCACGCCTGCCAGCGCGGGTCGTCCCACGCGGGCCGCCCCGTCGCATGGTAGCGCGCGTTGAACCGGGCGACCGAGACCACGTTGTACCCCCAGTGCCCGACCGTCTTGCCGTCGCCCCCGTACCGAATAAAGTCTAAATGGATGCCGTCTACATCGTAGTGCCGCACCACGTCCATGTAAACGCGGTAAGTCCACTCCGCCGCATCGGGGTTGCCGGGGTCGATCTTGGTCGCCTCGCCGTCATAGTCCGCGCCCGTATCCGAGAGCGACAGCCACTCGGGGTGCAGCTTCGTCAGCGCCCCCGCGCTCGCGTTGCCCCCGACGGCGCAGGCGTTGATCCACGCATGGATCTGGATGCGCGGCTTGCCCGGCGCGTGGGCGTGGTCGCACAGGTATTGCAGTGAGTCGAAGTGCTGGGGGTCGTCCTGCGCCCACTGCTCGTAGTGCGTGGCGTAGTACGCATCCGCGCGCTTCCGCATCTGCACGAAGACGGCGTTGCAGTGCATCGCCCGCAGCCGGTGCAGCAGCAGGTCGCACTGCGCGGGCGTCTTGAACCCGTCGTTGAACCCGTCCACCCAGAACGCCCGCAGCTCGGGCTGGTCGGTCGGGGCGGGGGGCTTGGCAAGCGCGGGCAGGGCGCACAAGAGCAAAGCAAAGAGAGGCAGGGCCAGGGGCAGCAGGAGGCGGGGCAGGCGGGGACTTTTCATGCCCCGATTATAGCCGATGGGACGGCGGGGAGGCAAGCAGGAAGGTGTATAATAGCACCAACACGATGGGCACAAAGAGGAGGATCAGCCGATGACCGAGGCAGGTTTGGAGATCGGGCGGCGCGGGCAGGCGCTGTATGACGGGACAATCCGGGCGCAGGTGGAGGCGGAGAACCGAGGCAAGTTCCTCATCCTGGACGTCAACACCGGCGACTACGAGATCGACGCCGAGGACCTGACGGCCTCGGAGCGGCTTCTCGCCCGGAGGCCTGACGCCGTCCTGTTCGGCGTCCGCATCGGGCACCGCGCGGCCTACCGCCTGGGTGGAAACAAGCAGGCCGCCCCCGCATGATGACAGGGACGATTAACGACAGCAGGGAAGCGACGCTGACGGTGCAAGTCCAGGGGCCTGATGGGCAGGAGTTTAAAGCCGAGGCCATCATCGACACCGGCTACAATGGAACACTCTCGTTGCCACCGGAAGTGATCGCCTCTCTCGCGTTGCCCGCGCGGGGGGCACGCTACGTCACCCTCGGCGACGGCAACACGGTCCTGCTGAACATCTACCGGGCGACAGTCATTTGGGACAGCCTGCCGCGTTCCGTGCAGGTCATGGAAACCGAAGACGTCTCCCTGATCGGGATGTCGTTGCTCTACGGCTACCGCGTCACCATGGACATTGTCGACGGCGGTATTGTGACCATCGAAGCGAAAACGTAGTAGCGGTTGAACAGGCGCGATTGACATAACCCAAGCCCGCGCTTATAACGCAGGCAAAGCTTTAAAGGAGCCGAGCCGACATCATGACCGTTTCTTTGCCCGCCGAGATGGAAGAATTCGTCAACGCTAAAGTACGCAGCGGCGAGTACCCGTGTGTGAGCGAAGTGGTCTTCCACGGCCTGTTCCTGCTGCAAGACCGCGACACCCTGCGCCAGATCAAGCTGGAACGGCTTCGCAAAGACATCGCGGTTGGCCTAGAGGCAGAAGAGCCTAGCGGACTCATCCCTGCTGAGAATGTTTTTCAAGAACTGTATCAGCGGAACCAACGAGCGGCTGGAGAATAAACTGGTAGACAAGGTGTCAAAGTTAAGATGAACAATCCCGAACGTGAGTTGGCCCTCGCTTGCTTTTCCGGCGACGCAAAAAAAGTGGAAACCTTGCTCAAGCAAGGTGTTAGTCCTAATGCACAAGATGAACAACAAAAAACAGCGTTGATGTGGGCATCGGTTCAAGGACACATCGGCATTGTGAAAATGCTGTTGCAGTTTGGAGCCAACTCTAGCATAGCCACTAGCGAAGGAAGCACGGCACTTGACTTTGCCGAGCGCCAAGGCCATACCGGCATAGGACATATACTCAGGGGTGCTAAATCACAAAGCAGTAGCCAACTTCCTCTCGGTGTAGAGCAACTAATTCAGGACAAAAAAGTCTTATTAACGAGGACGTTCAATGCTAACGATGGAGATGCCGAACTCTTAGAAGCTTTACTTCAGAAAGGTATCAACCCCAATCTTGATAATGGGTACGGCGTGACAATGCTGATGTCCGCATCGTATCGCGGCCAGGTTTCCCTCGTGAAAACACTGCTCAGGCATAAAGCTGACCCTAATGCTGGCGGAACCAGTATGATCGCTCTCGTTGATGCCGCGACAAGAGGTCACAGCGAAATCATTGATCTACTACTGAGACATGGTGCGAGTATCAATGCTGAAACTGACGAAGGTTGGGACGCATTATCTGCTGCCGCTCTAGGTAATCATGTCGAAGCAGTTAGGACGTTAATAGCATACGGTGCTGATCCTAACAAAAAAAATCGCCTGGGCGAGACCGCCCTTGGCTGGGCAGTACATAAGCGTTATTCGGAGGTCGTGCGCGAGATGCATACGCGACAGCCTGTGCCTTCGAGGACGCTTCAAGTGGCTACTGTTGCTCCGGTTAGCCGAACACCAATGACTGACCGTAGTAGGGTTACATCTTCCTCAACTGCCAGTATATCAGAAGGTAAAGCCGCTAATGCCAGCCCACTAACGCTGGAGTCTGCCATTCTTCAACTGAGGAGCCTAATTGGGTTGCCTCATGTGAAAACTGAAGTTACTCAATTGGTGAATTTCCTCCAGTTTCAGAAGATGCGGAAGGAAAAAGGGCTGTCAGTTCCTCAACAAAGTTCGCACATGGTTTTTACCGGCAACCCAGGCACAGGTAAGACAACCATAGCTCGCTTGCTCTCCCAGATTTACAAAAGCATGGGCATCTTGTCTAAAGGGCAGTTTGTTGAGACCGACCGCGCCGGATTGGTCGGCGGTTTCTTGGGGCAGACCGCGATCAAGACGAAAGAGGTTGTGGAAAGCGCCATCGGCGGCGTCTTGTTCATAGACGAAGCTTATATCCTTACCGAAGACACTTACGGGCGTGATATGTACGGGCAGGAGGCCGTCGCAACGCTCCTGAAACTGATGGAGGACCACCGGCGGCTTCTAATGCAATCTGATAAGTCGGCAAGTAGTCGCAACGCTCCTGAAACTGATGGAGGACCACCGGGACGACCTCATCGTCATCGCCGCCGGGTACACCGAGCCGATGCAGAAGTTCATCCGCAGCAACCCCGGCTTGCAGTCGCGCTTCAACAAGTTCCTGCACTTCGACGACTACGTGCCCGCCGAACTGACCGAGATTTTCCGGCACTTCGCCGCGCAGGGCGACTACAGGCTGCACCCGGCGACCGAACTGAAGCTGACCAACGTGTTTGCGAGCCTTTACGCCCAGCGCGATGAGACGTTCGGCAACGGGCGGCTGGCGCGCAACCTGTTCGAGAAGGCCATCAACGCCCACGCGGGCCGGATGGTGTCGGCGGGGGCGACCGACGAGGAGAGCCTGGTCACGCTGTACCCGGAGGACGTCCCCCAAGGCTGACGCCCGGCAGGTGCGCGTGGCTTCTGCCTGCCCCGTGGATAATGTGTTATAATGTGGGTGGATATTGAAGGCCGCCGGGGTATGCCGGCGGTAGTGTTGCCACCCCTATGCCCACAGAAGCGACGGAAGAGAAGAGGCCTGCCGCGCGGCAGCTGCAGGAGCGGCTTTCGGCGGAGTACGTCGCCGCCCACGCCGACGTCCCCGCCACGCCGCCGTCAGGCGGCGACTTTTATGGCGCGTTCCCGCTGAAAGACAGGGTGGGGGACGAGTCGGGAGACGTAGCCGTGGTCATCGGCGACGTGGCCGGGCACGGGCCGGAGCAGGCGATGCAGGCCGGACACATGCGCGCCCTGCTGTCCGACTGCCTGGCGGTCGGCCTGTCGCCCGCCGAGACGCTCTCCGCCGTCAACGCCATGATCGAGCCGGACCCGAACTTCGAGGGCTTCGGCACGGTCTTCGTCGGGACGCTGGAGGCACACACGGGGACGCTGACCTACGCCAGCGGCGGGCACGAGCCGGCCCTGATCGCCTCGCCCACGACGCTGGACCCGGACGCGGTCCTGGAGCTGGAGGGCACCGGCCCTCCGGTCGGGGCGTTCCCGCCGGACATGGCCCGCTTCGAGCAGCACCAGGCGACCCTGCCGGAAGGGGGGACGCTGCTGCTCTACACCGACGGCGTCTCCGACGCCCGCCCGCCCCGGTCGCGCCTGGAATGGCTCGGCATGGACCGGCTGAAAGCGCTGCTCCTGCGGTTCGCCTCCCTGCCCCCGCGCCAGCTCGTCACGCGCCTGCTGGCGCGCGTGTCCGCCTTCTGCCGGGGCCGGTTCCATGACGATGTCGCCTTGCTGGTGGTCCGCCGCCGCGCCCGGAAGTGACCGGACGCGAGCACGGTCATCATGTCTCCGGGGTGTCATGTCTCCGGGGTGTAGCGCGTGTCCTCGCCGAAGCTGACCATCAGCACGGCCTGGATGAGGTAGCCGCTGGTGTCGATGAACCGCGCCCACCCTTCGGCGGCGTGGCCGCGGTCGCGCGCGTCCCGCCAGTCCACCAGGCCGCCGCTCTTGTCCCAAAGGCCCGCGTACCGGGGGCCGACGGCCCAGCGGAGGCGGTTCGCCGCCCGCAGGGCCGTGGCCTTGTCATGCGTCCGCTGCGCGTACTTCCACTCGGCCTTGGCGAGCTGGAGGCCAGGTCCGGGGTACAGATAATCGTTCTCCAGGCGCGGGGCGAAGTAGTGGTGCCAGTGCGTCCCGAAGTAGGTCCAGCGGCCTGGGTCGGCGGCCTGGGCGGTCATGGCGTTGGGGCCGACGGTCCAGCAGTCGCTGACTTGGCGGACGAACGGGTCGCCGGGGTCCAGCGCGTCCGCCTCGTAGGGCAGGAACGCGATCTGGTCCACGCAGTCACCGTTGGTCGGCTGGTCCTTCTGGTCGTGCTCGCGCAGGCGGTAATACCCCTTCCACCCATCGTCTTCCTTCATGGCCGCGATGCCGGACCTCAGACGCCTGGCCGTCGCCGCGCACCGGGGATCGGGGCGGCCCAGCAGCGCGGCCCAGCGATCCAGGCAGAGCAGGCCGTCGTAGGCCGCGACGGCGTCGGTCAGCCACTCGTCCGGGCTGCTCGCCGGGCCGTGCTCCATCTCGGTGTTGGTGTCGAAGCGGGCGATCAAATAGTCTGCGGCCGGCTCCGCCACGGCCCAGGCGCGGGTCAGCCACGCCCGGCCTTGGGCGTCGCGGCCCGTGTTGGCGAAATACTCGTACCGCTTCCACATCGCCACGGTCATCATCCCGGTCGCCGCCGGGGTCGCCGCGTCGGCCCGGACGCGCCGCCCCCCGCCGTCGTACCCCAGGCGCGCGGACATCCCCCCGAAGTCGGCGGCGTGCGGGTCCATGACCCAGCCCTGCCGGTGCCCGACGAGCCAGACGTCGAAGAACCCGTTCAGCGCAGGCTCCAGCTCGCCGTCCCCGCCCCCGTGCTCCCGAAGAAAAGCCGCCGCCCGCAGCAGGCTGATGGCCCCCACCGCGCCCGGCTCGGAGACGACCCAGTCCGGGCCGTGGCCGCCGATGGCGTCGTCGTTCAGCGCGCCGTACCCGTCGGCATTGGGTTTCGCTTGAGTGGAAGTGAAAGAGCAGGCGACGATGTGGCCGGCCTCGCGCCGGATCGCCTCCCGTGCCTGGGCGTCGGTCAGCGGCGGCGTGGACAGCGCCGCCTCGCGCCCGCGCGGGTCGCCCAGCGGCGGCGGGAGCGACGCCAGCATCCCCTGCCGCCGCGCCACGGCGAGCACGAACAGCAGGCCCAAGAGGGCGGCGACCGTGATGATGATGCGTGCCCGGACGGCGGACGGGCTGGGGCGGGCGTTTTGGTCTGTCATAGGGGTTCTTGCATGACTGTGTGCGCGAGGAATTACGATTGACCCGCGCCAACCGGGTGTGCTATTATAAGCTCCACTCAACGGGCTGTCAACCGCCCGGCTCGCCGGTGCCCGTAGTTAGGAAAATTGCCATGCGATCTCGTCTGCCCGCGGCGTGTGTCTCCGCCGCCCTGGGTCTGCTGGGGGCGGACGGGCTGGGCGGCCCGGCCCGTGCCCAAACCCCTCTCCCTCCCCGGACTCCTGTCCCTTCCCAGACTCCTGTGCCGGGCGACACCGTCAGGTCGCTGTCATCCACCGCCGCTGGTGCCGCCCGCGTCACCGCCGTCAGCCTGCTGGGGCATGGCGAGTCGCTCGCCTTCGTGCAGGACACCGACGGCCTACACGTCACGCTCCCGCCCGCGCCCGTGGGAGAACACGCCTTCGCCTTCAAGATCACGCGCTGACCGAATCGCGCGCTGACCGAGCGCGCCGGCTGCCGGGCGAACGCGCCGGGGGCCTTGTCATCTTCTGTTAATCGTAAGCAGTTTTTCTTATGAAAGCGTTTATGAAAGCGTTATGGTTATGGTATAATCGCCGGGTAGCCCGGAAGCCGCTCGCGGCGTCGGGCCACGGCGCTCGCGCGAGCGCACGGTTTGAGAGAGATGGAGGACAGCATAATGTTTCTTTCACGGAAAAAATGGGCGCTGCTGGTCGGGGTGGCGGCGGTGACGCCGGCGGTGGTGTTTTCCATCGCGACCACGAGCCGCGGGTCCGACCACGCCGACACGCCGACGATCGCCATGACGCCCGGTGCGGACCTCACCGATGTGTTCGTCTTCCCCAGCCCGAACGACCCGAGCAAGGTCGTCCTGGTCATGGACGTGCACCCGCTGATCCCGACGGGCATGTCCGGCAGCGTCTCGTTCGACCCGGACGTTTTGTACCAGTTCAAGATCGACAACGTGGGCGACAACCGCGAGCACCTCGTCATCCAGGCGAAGTTCACCGGCACCGGCCCCAACCAGGTCGCGGCCATCGCCGGGCCGCTCCCGCCGATGAATACGGGGACTCAGAACCTGCTCCTCGTCCAGCAGGGGCTGACGCTGGGCACGATCAACCAGACGTTCTCGCCCCAGCCGAACATCACGGCGTTCTGCGGCGCGCGCGAGGACCCGTTCTTCTTCGACCTGAACCAGTTCTTCAAGATTCTGCCCGACCGTGCCTCGCCGCTCACCGGCAAAGCGGACCCCACGCCCGACACCCCCAAGGACACCAGCTTCAACCCGAAAGTCGCGTCCGGCGGACGACCGGCGGCCTCGGATGGGCTGGCGGGCTTCAACGTGCTGTCCATCGTGGTGGAGCTGCCCCGAGCGATGCTGGTCGGCAGCGGCAGCGGCAAGATCGGCGTCTGGTGTACCACCAGCAAGTAGGCTTACGCCCGGAGGAACAACACACATGAACACGAACGCAATCAAAGGCGCAAGCGCGATCAAGGGCGCGGCCTGCGCGGCGGGCCTGCTGGGCGTGGCCCTGATCGCCGGCTGCGGCGGCGGCGGCAACGGCAACAGCGGCGGGAGCACGGCCGGCGGGACCACCGGCGTCGTCGCCCCGCACGTCTTCGTCCAGATCGACCGCCTTTCCCGGCCCGCCATCAACGAGGTCTTCGCCACCGTCGCGAACAACCGCCACGCGGTCAACCACACGCTCAACAGCCCCTCGGATGATGCCGGCCCCACCGGGCTGACCAGCGACATCCAGACCTTCATGGTGGGCACGGCGGGGCGTTCGCAGGCGATCACCGACGTCGTCAAGGCCGTCATCGTCCCGGACGTGATGCGCGTCGACCTCTCGCAGCCCGTGACCCAGGCCGCCTATCTCGGCGTGGAGACCGGCGGGGCGACGGGCAACAAGTTCGGCGGGCGGGCGCTGACGGACGACGTCATCGATACCGACCTGGGCGTCATCTTCGGCGACACGATCCCGAAGCTGGGCCTGGCCCCGGACGACGGCAAGGAGATACCCAGCCTGACGACCGACAACGTCGGGTACGACAAGCACTGCACGCTGAACACGTTCCCCTACCTGGGTGCCCCCCGGTAGGAAATCCCGGCGCGGGGGTGTGAGACGCCCGGCACTGCCAGTGCCGGGCGTCCGGCCCGCCCCTTCTTGACTTGCCCTTCTTGACTTGCCCTTTATGAAACGCCTTCCCCTGATCCTGCCCCTCGCCGTCGTGGCCGCCCTGGGTGCCTGGGCGCTCAAGGCGCACCGGGTCGCCCCGGCCCGCGCCGCCCCCGGCATGGTGTCCGCCGTTTCCCCCTTCTCCGGGGAGCCGATCTCCGCCCCGCCCGTCGAGCGCCCGCCGTATGACCCGGCCCTGACCTACAAGATGGTCGCCTTCTGCCAGAGCCGCGTGCGGATGAACCCGCAGAACGGGGCCATCGAGTGGGCGCAGCTCGCCGGCGCTTACCTTCAGCGCTGCCGCGAGACGGGCGACATCGCCGACGCACAGCGCGGCGAGCAGGCGGCGCGGCGGTCACTGGCGATCCGCTCCATCAACAACGCGCCCGCGCGGGACGCCCTGGCGAACAGCCTGTTCACGCAGCACCGGTTCGCGCAGGCCGAGGCCCTCGCCCGCGTGACGACTGCCAAATATGAGGACGATCCCAACGCGCGGCTGGGCTACGCCGGGGCCGCCCTGGAGCGCGGCAACTACGCCGTCGCCGCGAGCGTCTTGCAGCACCCGGTCGTGGCCGGGCAGACGAAGCCCGACCCCAGCATCGAGGCGGTGCAGGGGCGGTTGCTCGACATCGACGGCCGGCCCGCGGCGGCCCTGCGGCTCTTGCAGCGCGCGCAGGCGGATGCCGAGTCCAACCTGGACATGCCGCGCGAGAACGTGGCCTGGTTTCACATGCGCGTCGGCGACGAACTCGCCCGCATGGGCCAGGCCGACGCGGCCGCGCGCTCCTACGGGGAGGCCATGGCCCTGTACCCGCACGACTACAAGACGATGACGGGGCTTGCCCGGCTGGCGGCGGGGCGCGGGGATTGGGCGGGGACGATTCGCTGGGGGCAGAAGGCGGCCGAGGTCGTGCCGACGCCCGAGGTAGTCTCGCTGGTCGGCGACGCTTATGCGGCGACGGGGAACCGCAAGGAGGCGGACCGGCAGTACCGGCTGATCGAGGCCATCGGGACGATCTCCCGCGCACAGAACACGGTCTTCGACCGCTACCGCGCGATGTTCGACGCCAACCATGACCGCAACCTGCCGGAGGCCCTCGCGCTGGCCCGGCGCGAGATGACCGTCCGGCGGGACGTCTACGCCTACGACACCCTGGCCTGGGCGCTCTACAAGAACCGCATGCTGCCGCAGGCCGCTGCTGCGATGAAGCAGGCCATGGCGCGCGACACGCAGGACTCGCTGCTCTTTTATCACGCCGGGACCATCGCCGCAGCCCAGGGCGACCGTGCGCAGTCCCAGGCCGATTTCGCCCACGCCTCGGCGCTCGACCCTTACTTCCACCCGTCCGCACCCGCCGCCTTGCAGCACCCCTACGGCGGGTTCTGAGCGGCCCCTTTCGATCAGGTCCTTTTCGCCGCGCCGCGACCGGACGCGGACTTGTCGGGCAAGGTTTTTTCCGTCTGCGAGGCGTACCCCTCGATGTCCGCGACCGTGATCTGCGGCAGGTTCAGCTGCCGGTAGACGTCCCGGACGGCGATGTCGAGTATTTCCTCCGAGCAGGCGGTCTTGCTGCGGCCCAGCTTCTGGGCGATGCGGTACAGCATCAGATGGGTCGTGATCGGGATACGCAGCGAGAGGCTGCGGTCCGGGATCTCCTTATCGACCGTCTCCGCCTCGTCCAGCGAGGCTAGGTGGATCAGCTCGTGCTCGATCCAGTTTTGCAGCTTGCTCCCACTGTGCAGGTTATGTCCGTTGTGGCTCATCGTGCTCGTCCTTGTCACTCTGTTGATAGCGCTATTATATCCGGTTTCTCAGGATAACCGAGGCGCTTCTTCTCAAGCCTCACTGTAACCTCTTTGTAATATACCGTTGTTGTAGATGTAATCAATTTGTAGTGAGGTTGTGTTATAATGGCTCCAGCCGGATCGTTGGAAGGAGTCCATTATGCGTCCCGCCCGGAGAGCCTTCACGCTGATAGAGTTGCTCGTCGTGATAGCCATTATAGCGATTCTCGCGGCCATCCTCTTTCCCGTCTTCCAGAGCGTGCGTGAGAACGCGCGACGGACGGCGTGCTTGTCCAATGAAAAGCAAATAGGGCTGGCGGCGGCTCAGTACATGAACGACAACGACGGTGCCCTCTACCACCACCACGAGGACTACGTGCTGGACGACGGGACGCAGACGCACACGCTGCCCGCAGATGTCAGCGGCTGCACGGGCGGCGGGGCGGGCAACAGCAACGCCGAGAAGCCCTGGGCGATCTTCTTCCAGCCGTACCTGGCGAGCCGAAACGTGATCTTCTGCCCGGACGATGCTGCGACCCACTCGCCGCAGGAGGCCAGCAGCATCTACGCCTACAACGGCGGGATCTCGGTACTCGGTCAGGAATGCACCGCCGACCCGAACGGCGAGCAGTGTCAGGCGGAGCAGGCGAACCACCGCTACGCCATGTGGAGCTACCTGCTCAACTCCATCTTCACGCACAAGTCTTGTCGCTACGTGATGACGGGCGTTCTGCCGGGATTTGCCACGGCGTCGGCCATGAGCGCACTGCCGGACGAGAACGTCATCATGTTCTCCGAGCGCAACTCGGCGGCGTTGGACGACTGCGCGAACGGCTCATCTACTGACCAGTTCTGCGCGGGGACCGGCTGGGGCTACGTCCCCCAGGACGACTACGACACCTGGCCGGGTGAGGCGAACATGGTCAACAACGGCACCGGCCCGGCCCCTTACAACCAGCAGGGCTGGATCGCCTACAACCGCCACCGGGGCGGCGCGAACTACCTCTTCTATGACGGGCACGCCAAGTGGATGCGCTGGAGCCAGGCCCGCCTGTACCAGTATCCTGACCACGACCCGGACAAATACAACCCGAACGACCAGCCGGTAGCCCTGCCGGCGTCGTAGGAACCAGAACCTCGATGGACAGACTCCGCCGACTCCCGCGCTTTTTCCGCCTCAGCGCCCTGCTGATGCTCACCGCCTGTGCGGGGCATCCCGCCGCCGCGCACCCGATGGGCAACTTCTCCATCAGCCACTACACGCGGCTGGAGGCACAGCCCCGGCGGATCGCGCTGCGGTATGTGCTGGACTTCGCCGAGATACCCACCGTTTCCGAGCGCGAATCGATGGGCGTCCAGGGCAACGCCCCGGTCAGCGCGGAGGCGACTGGGGCCTACTTGCGCGCCAAGGCGGACTCGCTGCGCGGCGGGCTGACCCTGACCGTCGATGGCAGGCCCGCCGTGCTGTCAGTCACGCCGCTCTCCCTCCAGTTCCGGCCCGGCGCGGGCGGGCTGCCGACGATGCGGCTGGCCCTCGACCTCGCCGCGCCGCTCCCGGCGGGCACGATCCACCGGATCGCCTACGGGGACGGCAACTACGCGGAGCGGACCGGCTGGAAGGAGATCGTCGCCGTCGCCGGGCCGGGTGTGGCGCTCCAAGGTTCGTCCGTGCCCACCACGGACGTGAGCCGCGAGCTGACGGTCTACCCGGCCAACCCCACCCTCGCCCCGCCGCAGCAGACTGATGCCGTGTTCGGCGTCACGCCCGGCGGCGGAGCGGCGTCCCTGGCCGCCGCCTTGCCCTCGGTTGCGCCCGCCGTAACACCGGCCAACTCGCATACCCCGCAGGACAGGTTCACGCAGGTCATCGCGATGCGGCGTCTGACGCCGGGCATCATACTGGCGGGCCTGCTGATCGCCTTCGTGTTCGGCGCGTTCCACGCGGTCGGACCCGGGCACGGCAAGACGATGGTGGCCGCGTACCTGGTCGGGTCGCGCGGGACGGCGAGGCATGCGGTCGCGTTGGGCGTTATCGTGACCGTCACGCACACCTTGGGCGTCTTCGCGCTGGGTCTGCTGACCTTGTTCGCGTCGCGCTACGTCGTGCCGGAGCGGCTGTACCCGATCTTGAGCACCGTCAGCGGCCTGTCGGTCTTCGGCGTCGGCGTCTGGCTGCTCGCGTCCCGCCTGCGCGGCCCGTCGGCGGCACATGAACACGCACATACGCACGGCCATGAACACGGCCCCGACGAGATTCACCCGCATTTGTCCGATGACGAGGCGCACGCGCTGGCACACGCCCAGGGCCACGCGCACACGCACGGCCATGACCACGCGCATGACCATAGCCATGGGGACGGGATGGACGCCGACGGGGGACACTCCCACGGCTTCGGGTACCACACGCATTCCGTCCCGGAAGGGCCGATCACGCTGCGCTCCCTGCTGGCGCTGGGCATCTCCGGGGGCATCGTCCCCTGTCCCTCCGCCCTGGTCGTGCTGCTATCCGCCATCGCGCTGCACCGGGTCGCCTACGGTCTGGTCCTCATCACCTCGTTCAGCATCGGCCTGGCGTCCGTGCTGATCGTCGTCGGCCTGATGGTCGTCTCCACGCGGCATTGGTTCGAGCGCTTCCCCGTAAGCGCCGGCATCCTCCAGCGCCTGCCGGTCGCCAGCGCCGCCGCCATCACCCTGATCGGCATCGTGCTGGTCGTCCGTGCCGTGACCCAAGGCGTTTAACCCCTCAAGGCGTTTAGATTCGGACGTATATGTTCAGTAAGTCGCTCCTCGCGGACACCCCCACCAAGACAAAGGTCGCCCTGGTCCTGGGCGCGCTGGTGGCCGCCAACGTCCTGCTCTGGCTGCTCGCCTGGAGCATCTCCGGCCGGTACACGTTCCTGCTGGCGACGGGCTGGCTGGCCTACGGCTTCGGGCTGCGCCACGCCGTCGATGCCGACCACATCTCCGCCATCGACAACACCACCCGGAAGCTGATGCAGGAGGGGAAGCGGCCCGTCGGCGTCGGTTTTTACTTCTCGCTGGGGCACTCCACGATCGTCCTCTCGCTGTGCGCGGCCCTGGCGCTCTCGACCGCGTATGTACAGAAGCACATGCCGCAGTGGCAGGGTCTGGGCGGGGTCGTCGGCACCCTGGTATCGGCGCTGTTCCTGTACGTGATCGGCTTCATCAACCTGGTCGTGCTTTGGAACCTCTTCAAGACCTTCCGCGCGCTGGCGCGCGGGGAGGCCGGGGACGACCAGAAGCTCGCGGATTATCTGGACGGGCGGGGCCTGCTCGGGCGCATCTTCAAACCTGTGCTGCGCATGGTCCGCCATAGCTGGCAGATGTACTTCGTCGGCTTTCTGTTCGGGCTGGGCTTCGACACGGCGACCGAGGTGGGCATCCTCGCGCTTTCGGCCCGCTCCGGCCAGGTTGGGACGCCGTTCTGGGTCATCATGCTGCTGCCGCTGCTGTTCATGGCCGGGATGTGCCTGATCGACGCCCTGGACGGGATTCTGATGCTCGGCGCATACGGCTGGGCGTTCGTCAAGCCGGTCCGCAAGGCCTACTACAACCTGACCATTACGACGCTGTCGGTGCTGGTCGCCTTCGTGGTCGGCACCTACGAGCTGCTCCAGATTCTGGAGTCCCAGTTCGCGCTCAAGGGCAGGCTGTGGCGCTTTGTCGACCACCTGCCTTTGGGGAATCTGGGCTACTACATCGTCGGCGCGTTCGTCCTGGGCTGGGCCGTCTCCGTGCTCATCTACAGGATCAAGCGCCCCGAGGCGGCGTGATGGGCCAGAAGGCGCGCACTGGTATGGGTCTTGACGCGCAAAACGAACCGGCATCCGGGGGGGGGCGTGGGCGACCCGGACGGCGCGGTCGAGGTCATGGTCCACATCGGCAAGTATGTGAGCGACTATGTCCGCCTGCCGATGTCGGACGCGGCGCGGGCGGCGCTGAGGCCGGGCGGCCCTAATGTGCTGGCCGTCCACTGCCATCAGACCATCGGCGGGCAGTTCATCGATGTCGGCATCGCCGAGGCCGGCGAATAGCGAAAGGCACTCCGATTTGAAGCGGCACACACTGTCTGTTGTCTGTCTCGCCGTGCTGGCCTGCCTGCTCTGTGTTGGGGGGCGGGCGCGGGCCGCCCCCGCCACTGTCTATGCCCTGCCGGCCTTTATGACCGGCGGGGACGTCTCGCTGCTCGGGCGCGAGGAACAGCTCGGGGCGGTCTACAAAAATGGCGGCAGGCCCCAGGCGGCGCTGTCGATCCTGAAGGCGCGCGGCTGCAACACCCTGCGCCTGCGCCTGTGGGTCAACCCCACGGGCAAAGACGAGGCAGTCAACGACCTGCCCTACGCGGTCGCCCTGGGCCGGCGGATCAAGCGGGCCGGGTTCAAGCTGCTCCTGGACATGCACTACTCCGACTTCTGGGCCGATCCGGGCCACCAGACCAAGCCCGCCGCCTGGAAAGATCTGCCCCCCGACCGACTGGCGGAGACCGTCGAGGCGTACAGCCGCAGCGTCATCGCCGCCATGCGCCGGGGCGGGGCGATGCCGGACATGGTGGAGGTCGGCAACGAGGTCACGAACGGGATGCTCTGGCCCGACGGCAACGTGGAGCGGCCGGGCGGCTGGGGGCACTTCGCCGCGCTCTTCGCGGCGGGCGTCCGGGGCATCAGGGCGGGGGCCGCGCCGCTGCCCGCGCCGCGCATCATGCTCCACATCTCCGGCGGGGCGTCGGCGGGGCTGACCGGCTGGTTCTTCGGCAACGTCCACGCCGCCGCCCCGGCCCTCGACTTCGACGTCATCGGCCTGAGCTACTACCCCGAGGCCGGCGAGACCCTGGCCGAGCTGGCCGCCTCGATGGCCGCCCTGGCGCGGACCTACCACAAGCCCATCGTCATCGCCGAGACCGGCTTCCCCGCCGACGGGACGCCCGGCCCCCAGGAGATCGTCCATGCCGAGTATGGCCGGACGCCCGACGGCCAGGCCCGCTTCCTGACCGACCTGATCTCGACCGTCAAGGCGGTGCCCGGCGGCTGGGGGCGCGGGGTCCTTTACTGGGAGATCGACTGGGTCTCCATCAAGGGCCTGCCGCAGTACGGCTGCAACCCACTGTTCGACGCCGACTTCAACGCCCGCCCCGCCGTGGCGGCCCTGGGGGCGGGCGCGCGCAGCCGGCGGTAGTCGCGGGATTGCGCGAATCGCGAGCCAAATCGTGCTATAATCGGGGGGGAGGCCTTGCCGGCCTTCCCGACACTTCGCCGGAGGTTCCCCATGCCGGCCCGTTTTTTTGTCCTCGTGCTGCTCCTGGTCGTCAGCATTTTCCGTCCCGCCCCCGCCGCGCCGAACCCCGTCACGGTCGGCAAGGCCCGGTTCACCGTCATCACCCCGAACTGCATCCGCGTCGAGTACGCCCCGAGCGGACGGTTTGTGGATGCGCCCTCGCTGTTTGCCGTCAGGCGCGCCGCCCGCGGCGGCTTTCGGCTGACACGGGGGACGGCGAACACGGTCATCGACACGGGCGCGCTGCGACTGACGTACACCCCCGACGGCAAACCGTTCTCGCCGGACAACCTCAAGGCCGTCGTGAAGAAGGGGCAGGGAGACGTGACGTGGGTACCGGGAGCGCCCAACCCCGGCAACCTGGGCGGGACGATCCGCACCCTGGACGGCGCGGACGGGCCGGAGGACCTGGGCCAGGGGCTGCTGTCCCGCGACGGCTGGTACTTGCTGGACGATTCGCGGTCCCCGTTGCTGCTGGACGGCTGGGTCCGGGACCGGCCCGCCGGCTCGGGCACGGACTGGTACTTGTTCGGCTACGGAGACGATTACCACGCCGCCTTGAAGTCGCTGGCCGTCATCGGCGGGCCGGTCCCGCTGCCCCGGCGCTACGCGCTGGGGGCGTGGTATTCGCGCTACTGGCCGTATTCGTCCGCGGATTACCGGCAGATCATCGGCGAGTACGCCGCCCATGATTTTCCGCTGGACGACATCGTCATGGACATGGACTGGCACCGGGACGGCTGGACGGGCTGGTCCTGGAACCGCGCGCTGCTGCCCGACGCCGAGGCCCTGCTGCCCTGGTTCCACGCGCAGGGCCTGCACGTGACGCTGAACCTGCACCCCGCCGACGGGGTCGGCCCGCAGGAAGACGCCTACCCGGCGTTCATGCGCGACCTGGACGCGGACCCGGCCACGAAGCAGACCCTCCCCTTCGACGACGCCGATCCCAGGTACATGAAGACCCTGTTCGCCGACGTCTTTACGCCGCTGGAGAAGGCCGGCGTGGACTTCTGGTGGCTGGACTGGCAGCAGGGCGAGAGGACGCGCTCCGTCCCCGACCTGACCAACCTGTTCTGGCTGAACACGCTGCTCTACGGCCGGACCTCGCAAGGCGGCCAGCGCGGCCTGTCGTTCAGCCGCTGGGCGGGGTGGGGGGATCACCGGCACCCGATCCACTTCTCGGGCGACGCCAGCACGAGCTTTCCGATGCTGGCCTTCGAGGTCCCGTTCACGTCCACGGCGGGCAACGTCGGCTGCTTCTTCTGGTCGCACGACATCGGCGGGCATAACCGGGGCCGGAACGAGGAGTCCTACGTGCGCTGGGTGCAGTTCGGCGCGACCTCGCCGGTTCTGCGCTCGCACTCGACGCGCGACGCCGCCATGGACCGCCGCCCCTGGACGTACCCCCGGTGGGCCGAAGACGCGATGCGGACCGCGTTCCACCTGCGCGACGAGCTGTTCCCCTACATTTACACCAGCGCCGCCCGGTCCTGCCGCGAGACGGTCCCGCTGGACCGGCCGCTCTATCTCGACCACCCGCGCGAGGAGAAGGCGTACCACAGCGCCCAGGAGTACATGCTCGGCGGCGACTTCCTGGCCGCGCCGGTCGTGACGCCGGGCGTGGGGCCGGGCCGCGTCGGGACGCAGTCGGTGTGGTTTCCCTCAGGGACGTGGTTCAACGCCTTTACGGGCGAGCGTTTCGCGGGGAACACGGACGCGCTGGTTTCCGCCGACATCGGCGAGTTCCCGCTGTACGCGCGCGGGGGCGTCCCCATCCCCATGCAGCCCTACACGCCGCGCATGACGACCACTCCGCTGACGACCCTGCGCGTCCGCTGCTACCCCGGTGCGGACGGGGCGACGGGCCGCGCGACGCTCTACGAGGATGACGGCGTAACGACGGGGTACGAGCGCGGCCAGTCGGCGACCACGCCGCTCTCCTACACCCGCCGGGGCAGCGCCGTCACCGTCACCGTCGGCGCGGCGGTCGGCCACTACGCCGGGCAGCCCGCCCGGCGTGCGCTGGTGATCGAGCTGCCGGACACGGTGCAGGCCGCGCACGCGACGCTGGACGGGAAGCCCGTGACCGTGGCCTATGACAGAACAACCTGGACCAACACGGTCACGGCCCCCGACCGGCCGCGCGGCCAGGCCGCCGTGCTCGTCGTCCGGGCTGCGCCGGGCGGCTGGGACATTCTTGGGGACCGGGCCATGCGCCGGCGGCTCGGGGGCGTCGGGAACCCCGCACTCGGCGTCAAAGACGCGCTGGCCTCGCCCGCGCTTTCGCCCGACCAGCAGGAAGCGACGCTGGCCGTGGCGGGCGTCGGCCTGGTCCACAAGAACGAAGGGACGTACCTGTACAACGGGACCGTGCGCGACTACTTTTACGCCCCGCGCGGCCTCCTGGATGGGGATAGGTCCACAGACCTGCTGGGCGGGCGGCGGCTGTCGGCGGGCGTTCAAACCGGCGTCGCCCGCCCGGTCGCCGTTCCCGTCTTTACGTGGCGCGGGCGCGCGGCCCCGCAGCCGGGGCGGGTCGCCTTCAGGATCGGCGGGAGGGAGTACCTCCTGCCCGCCGCGCCCGCCCCCGCCGATGTCCTGATGACCGAGGACAACGTCGCCCAGTCGGCCCGCGTCACGGCCAGCGGCGTGGAGGGCGGCTACGGCATCGCCGGGGCCACCGACGGGGTCGCGGGCGGCTACCCCGGCGACAAGGCTCAGGAGTGGTCGGCGGGCAAAACCGTCGGGGCGACTTTGACCTTGACCTGGGACGCGCCGCAGACGATAGACCATGTCGCGCTCTACGACCGGCCCAACCTGACCGACCAGGTGACGGCGGGCCGCGTCACCTTCAGCGACGGCAGCACGCTCCCGGTCGGCGCGCTGCCTAACGACGGCTCCGCGCCTTTTGAGCTGCGCTTCCCGCCCAAAACCGTCACGTCGCTCACGTTCGAGGTCACCGCAGTCCGGGCCGGCACGGAGAACGCCGGCCTGGCCGAGATCGCCGTCTACCGGGCGAAAACAAAGTAGGATGCAAAAACCATGACCAACACAAAGCGGCTCGTCGTGCTGCTGTTCCTCTCGACACTGACGGCGGGGGCGTTCGCGGCCCCGCCGCCGCGCGTGGCCGTCTTCAATCAGCCCGGCTTTCCATATTACGGCCCCACCGTCCACCTGGCCCCCAGGCAGATCGCCGCCGACCTGCGCGTGGCCGGCCTTTCCGCCGACGAGCTGGATGCCGACGCCCTGGCCGATCCCGCCCGCTTCAACGCCCGGACGTATGCCGCCGTGGTCTTGCCCTACGGCAACGACTACCCCCAGGCCGCGTTCCCCAACCTGCGGACGTTCCACCGGGCGGGCGGCTGCCTCGTCCTTACGGGCATCCCGTTCACCCACCCGCTCGCGCGGGAGGGGGGGGGCGGATGGCAGGACCTGGGGCACAACCCGGCCCCGGCCCTGTTCGGGCCGGACGGCATCGGCGTGGGCGGCTTCCACACCGGCCTGGCCGGGGCCGTCACGGTCGCTGGGGGGGACCGGCTTGCGCTGACGTCCCTGACGTCGCCGGGGACCGGCTGGGGCCGGGGCGAGGACGCGCAGGCGCTGGACCCGGCGACGCTGCCCGCCGGGGCGCAGATCGCCCCGATTCTCACGTCCGGCGGGCAGCCGGTCGCCGCGCTCGTCCGGCACGTCGGGGACGCTTTTGACGGGGCCGTGGACGTCTGGACGGTCAACGCCCTGCGCGGCGACGACCTGCTGAGATCGCTTGTCAACAGGCAGATGCTGGCACGCGGCACCGTCGCCGCCCTGGCCTGGAGGGGCACCCTGGACCGCACTGCGGCGACGGCGGACATGAAGGCGCTCATCTCCCTGCCCCGGCCGCGCGTCTACGCCGACGTGACGCTTCCCCGCCCGCGCCGGCCGTACCCGACGCTCCAGCCCAAGATGCCCCCGCCGGCCCGGCACCTGTACGTGGCCGACGTGCGGCACCTCAGCCCCGAGGAGCGCCTGCTGCTGGCCTCGCTCCAGGGCCTGGTCAACCGGACGCAGCCGCGAATCTATCTGCTCACGGACGACACCGACCCGTTCTGGCTGAACGTCCTCCAGCAGCAGGGCAGCACGGACGCGCCCATCCCCGTCGCCGACCCGCTGACGCTGCTCCAGATCTTCCACAGCGCCTACAAGGGCGTCGTCGTCCCCGACCCGAACGTCTACGTCAGCCCCTGCGTCGCCGTGGACGTCGCGGGGGCCGACGATCTGCTCATCGCCACGCCCGCCCTCGCCGCCCGCTTCGGCCTGCCGATTAAAAGCGACCTGCGCGGCAAGTTCAAGGACGACGCCGATGCCCTGCGCTACGCCCGCACGACGCTCCTGCCGCGCCTGAACCCGTACCTGGCCCTGTGCCTGGACCCGCCCCTCCTGGGGAGCCAGGTGGACGACGTGATCGCCGCTAAGGGCATGTGCTTCTGGGTCACCGGCCCGGAGGCGCAGGACCGGCCGGGCGCGGACGGCCCGGCGGAGCGGGAGGAAATTCAGGCGACCCTGGCGCGGATGCCCCTGGAAGCCGTCGTGCGCGGCTACTGGTGGCACGGGGACGACATGGGGCTGGGGGAGAACGGCGGCGTCGCCCTCGGGTCGCAGTTCGGCAAGATCACCACGGTCAGCGACTACGTTTCCAACTACTCGGTCTTCAGCGGCGTCGTCCTGCCGGCCTTGAAGCAGAAGCCGCAGCCGCCCGCCCCCAAACTGGACCCGACCAAGGTCTACGTGGCGATCACGATGTCCGACGGCGACAACCTCATCACCTGGCGCGACTTCTGGCGGGGCTATTTCACCGACCCCCTGCACGGCACGTTCCCGCTCGCCTACGGCATCGGGCCGACCCTGATTGACGTCGCCCCCACGATGGCGCGCTGGTACTATGACCACGCCGCGCCCACCGACGAGTTCATCTGCGACGTGTCCGGCGCGGGCTACGTCTACCCGACGGACTGGGGCGCGGCGCTTAAAGACCGCCCCGCCGCCTACGCCGACTACTACGGCTGGACTCAGAAGTACATGGACCGTCTGGACCTGCACGGCCTCCGCATCATGGGCACCGAGACCGAGGACATCCGGGACGCCATCGCCCGGACCGGCGCGGCCCTGCCCGGCGTGCCGTTCCTGCTGCCGGACTACGGCCCGCGCGGCGACCGGACCTATGCCGCGGCCACCTACACCCTGCCGACGGGGCAGCCGGTCTTCCGGGCGGTCTCCTACGGCGGCGGCGCGCAGGATCTCGCCGCCGCCGTCCGCGACCGGGTCGGGTCGGTCCGGCCCGCGTTCGTCAACGCCTTCGTCCAGAACTGGGGGGCGCGGCCGAGCGACTTGAAGGGGATGCTGGACCAGCTCGGGCCGGGGTACGTCGCCGTCACGCCCACGCAGCTCAACGCGCTGTACCGCCAGGCGGCTCGGAAGGCCCCTCGTGCCCCCTAGCCCTCAGAGATCGGCGGGGACGCGGCGCGGCAGGGGCAGCAGGTCCCCCAGGGAAGCCAGGTCGCTTGGAAAGTCCAGGTCGCTTGGGAAGTCCAGGTCGCCCGGAGAGGCCGGGTCATCCCCGCCGGCGTCGGCGCGCGGGGGCCGGCCCGTCATCATCCCCAGAAAAACGTCCACCACGGCGGGGTCGAAGTGGGTCCCGGCCAGGGCGCGGACGTGATCCAGGACGCGCGCGGCGGGCCAGGCGGGGCGGTAGGGCCGGTCGGAGCACAGGGCGTCCCAGACGTCCACGACGGCGAACAGGCGGGCGGCCAGGGGGATGTCCTCGCCCGCCAGCCCGCCGGGGTAGCCGCTCCCGTCCCATTTCTCGTGGTGGCGGTAGGGGATGTCCAGGGCCGGGCGCAGGAAGGCCACCGGGGACAGCATCTCGTAGGCGTCCTGGGGGTGGCGGCGCATGACGCGCCATTCGGTAGCGGAAAGCCCGTCGGTCTTGAGCAGGATGCGGTCGGGGACGCCCATCTTGCCGATGTCGTGCAGGAGCGCCCCGCGCCGGATGTGGACCAGGTCGGCCCCGTCCACGCCCAGGGCGTGCGCCAGGCGCAGCGCCAGATCGGTGACTCGCCGCGAGTGGCCCTCGGTCTCCTGGTCGCGCAGGTCCAGGGCGCGGCCCCAGCCCTCGATGGTCGCCTCGTAGGCCTCCATCAGCTCCCGGTGCGAGCGCTGCGCGTCGAGGAACATGGTGGCACTGTCGATGGCGATGGCGGCCTGGCCGGCCAGCACGTCCAGGCATTCCCCCCATTCGCCGTCGGGGGCGAGCGGGCTGCGGTGGAAGATTTCGAGCACGCCCTTGACCTCGCCCTTGGCGATCAGCGGCACGGCCCAGTAGGCGGCGAAGCCTTCCGACGCCAGCAGCGGGTCGTGGGCGAAGACCTCGGGCGTCCAGGATAGGTCCGGCGCGCACACGACGCGCCGCTCTCGGGCCGCCTGGCCCGCGTAGCCGACGGCCAGCGACTGGGGCGCATGGCCTCGGGGCGCGTGGCCGGCCTGCCCGCCGCGCAGGCCGGCCCCCGCCGCGTGGCGCAGCGTGTCGGCCTGGGCGTCGTAGAGCCGCACGGCGGCGGCGTCCACCCCGAGCTGTTCCCGCGCCTGCGCCAGCAGCAGGCGCAGGGTGTCGGCCATGTCGGGGCTTGCCATGATCGCCAGGTCGATCCGGTGCAGGGCGGCGATGCGGCCCATGCGCCGCTCCAGGTCCGCGTTCAGGGCGAGAATCTTCTGCTGCGCGCCGCGCTTCTCGGTGACGTCCTCGGCCACGGCGATGGAGAACAGCGGGCGGCCCGCGCCGTCGCGGACGAGCGAGACGGTCAGGTCCGCCCAGAGCGGGCTGCCGTCCCGGCGGCAGAGTCGCTTCTCGGCCTGGTAGCCGTCGCGCAGGCCTTCCAGGAGGTCCCAGTGGAGCTGGACGTTTGCGGGGGAGTCGTCGGGGTGTGTCAGGCGGGCGAAGGCGACCGCGTCGAGTTCTCCGGGCGCGTAGCCGAGCATCCGGGCGAACGCCGGGTTGCAGCGGGTCACCCGGCCGGCCATGTCCACGCGCGCGATGCCGACGGCGGCGGCGTCAAAGAGGGTGCGGATCTGCTCCTCGCTCTCGCGCAGCGCGTCCCCGGTGCGCCTGCGGGCGGAGATGTCCTGGACCGTGCCCTCGTAGCAGAGCAGCGCCCCGCCCGCGCCCCGGACGGCGCGGGCGCACTCGGAGACCCACAGCAGGCTGCCGTCCTTGCGGCGGATCTGGGATTCAAAGTCCGTCAGGCTGTCGTCCGCGTCGAGGCGGCGCATGAACTCCTCGCGGCGGCCCGGCAGGGCGTACAGGTCGCGCGCGGCGCTGGCGTGCTGGGCCATGAGGTCGCCGGGCGACGGGTAGCCGCAGATGCGGGCGAGTTCGGCGTTGGCCCGCAGATAGTGGCCGGCGGGCGAGGTCTGGAAGATGCCGACCAGGGCGCGGTCGAGGAAGAGTCGGTGGCCCTCCTCGGCCAGCCGCAGGCTTTCCTCCGCCCGGCGGTGCCGGGCCAGTTCACACACCGCCCCGACCCAGAGCCGCTGCGCGCCGAGGCGCACCCGAGTCAGGGTCAGCTCGACGGGTACGCGCGAGCCGTCCTTGGGGCGGGCCTCCAGCCGCAGGACCTGGCTGATGGGCAGCGTCTCGTCGCGGCGCAGCAGTGCGCGGGGGAAGCCGGGTAGGAGGGCACCGACGGGCTGCCCGACTGCGTCCCCCGCGCGGCAGTGGAACAGGCGCTCGGCCTCGGCGTCGAAGGACTGCACCTGCCCCGACTCGTCCAGCACCAGGGTCGCCGCAGCAGTCGCCTCGCCGCCGGCGGCGGCCGCGGTGTTGTCCAGGCGGAGCGGCATCAAGGCGGGTTCAGGCATATTCTTCTATCGGCACCCGGCCGCCGGTTCCTCACCGGGGGGCGGGCAAAAGCCCGCAAGGCTGGCAGGCGTAACGCGGGCGCGCGTTGGGTAAAAGCCTACACAGTGAGTTCTCTTTTTAGGCCTAGCAGACACACGCGCCGGTGTCGGAACGCGCCGGGGGTGCGGAATGGATGAAGCGGCGGCACGCCAGGCCCGGCCTCGCGCCACGGTTTCGGCGGAAGAGCGGGGGCTGATCGAGCGCTGCAAGCGCGGCGACCTGGCGGCGTTCAACGATCTGGTCCGCAAGTACGAGAAGCAGGTCTATAACTTCGCGTACCGTCTGACCGGCAACTATGACGACGCCAACGACGTCGCCCAGGACGCCTTCCTGCGCGTCTTCAGCGCCATCGGCTCGTTCCGGGGCGACGCCTCGTTCTCGACCTGGCTGTTTCGGATCACCACCAACGTCTTTCTGGACGAGCGCAAGCGCGCCAAGGCGCACCCCCAGGCCTCGCTGGACGAATATTTAGAGCTGGACGAGTCCAGCGTCGCCCGCCAGATCGAGGACCCTTCCCCGACGCCCCCCGCCCTGCTGGAGGAGGCCGAGCGCGCGCAGATCCTCCAGAAGGCCATCGGCGATCTGCCCGAGTATCAGCGCTCCATGGTCACCCTTTATCACGGGCAGCAGAAGTCTTACGAGGAGATCGCCGAGATCATGGACCTGCCCATCGGCACGGTCAAATCCCGCCTGAACCGCGCCCGCCTGGCCCTCAAAGAGAAGCTCTCCGGCATCCGGGAACTTTTCAACACCTAGCGCCGTCCGACACACAGGCAGGCTCGCGCCTGCCGCCCCCCCCCGCTCTCGCGGCATTCAGGGGAACGCGAGGCAAGGACGGACCAAGATGAAACCCGAACGCGCACAGGAACTTTACTCGGATTACGCCGAGGATACGCTTACGCCTGCACTGCGGCAGGCGCTGGAGCAGCACTTCGAGGCCGAGCCGACCGCGCGCGCTGACTTCGACGATTTCGCGCGGATTTACGCGCGCCTGGAGATGCCTCTGGGGGAAGAGGTGGAAGCCCCCCTGGGCTTCCGGGCGCGCGTACTGGAGCGTGTCGCGGCGGAACAAGCCCGCCGCGAGGCGACGTTCTCGCAGCGGGCCGCGACCACCGTCACCGGCTGGTTCTCGCTGGCCCCGCGCCGGCGCGCGACCGTGGGGGCGCTGGCCGCCCTCGCCGCCGTCTCGGTCCTGGGCGTCGTGTTCGTGCACCCCGCCACCCAGCCCACTGGGGTGACCCCCACTTATAACGGCGGTATGGGTCCAATGCTGCCATTGCCTGTGGGCGTAGACCCTCCGACGATTCAGAGGGTGGACACGCAGGCCGATGGGGGCAAGGACTACCACCTGTTCCACCTGCACCTGCCGCCCGCCGTCCCCGCCGCGACCGTCAGCGCCTACGTCGTGACCGGCATCGAGCAGGTCACGGACCCGGCCCAGCTCGGGGAAGCGACGCTGGCGCTGCAAGGCCGGCACCTGACCAACCACCAGGGCGTCCAGATTCCCATCGCCGCCCTCCAGGCACCGCCCGCCGGCAGCACACTGAACCTGCTGGTGCAGTGGACGTCCGATGACGGGAGCAGCCCCGGCGCTGAGGTCGTCTTCACGCCTTACGGGGCCGCCAGTCCGTCCGTGCCGGTCCCCGCCAGTGCGGGCTTTCTGGATACGGCCCAGGCCATCGCCGCCCACTACGGCGCGACGGTGATCGTGGACGCGGCCTCGACGCCGAACGCGCCGGTCCGGGCGGACTTCTCCGCGCCCGATGCCGCCACGCCGCTGAAGGCTTTGGCCGCTGGGGCGGCGGGCTATTCGGTGCAGACGTTGCCCAACAACACGTTCTACGTGTACCAGGCGAAGTAAAGGGCGCTGATCCAACGGGGCGAGGGCCGAAAGCCCCTCGCTCCCTTGAAACTTTCCTCCGTTCCCTCGCTCTAAAGGCGCGGAGACAAACGCCGTGCCCACACGCCCCCCTTCCCGCTCCTTCTTCCGCGCCCTGCCCGCCCTGATCCTGGGCCTCTCCCCGAGCGTCGCCGCGACCGCCGACGCGCCGCCCCCCGCAGCACCGCCCGCCGGCGCGGCGCGCGTCCAGGACTTCTGCCTGGGCGACGGTAGCCCCGGCCCCTACGCGCTGCGCTGGAAGCACGTCACGCCCGACTCGGAGACCGTCCAGGTGAACGGCCTGCCGCAGGCGCGCGGGCTGGACTACACGCTGGACGCCGACGCGGGCACGGTCACGTTCACCCGTGACCTGCCCGCCCGCTCCGCCGCCGAGATCACCTACGGGCACGACGCGGCCCAGGCCGAGCGCGGCGGCGGGAACCGGGCGATCCCGCTCTCGCTGGACCTGCTGCGCGGCGAGCACGGCTTTTTCTCGCTGGATGCGCTGGGCAGGCCGGGCGACTCGGCTGGGGGCGACCTGACCCTGGGCATCGGGCTGGGCGTGCGGGGAGGCGGCCCGCTGGATGGGCAGCTCTCGTCGCGCTTCGCCTTCACGCCGGTCACTGCGGCGGGTGTCGGCGACGAGTCGCTCTCCAGGCGCGCCGGCCTGTCGATCAAGGGGTCGGCGACGGGGGGCGGCTGGGCCTTGTTGTCGTTCGGCTTTTCCCAGGCCGGCGTCGGCCTGCAAAACGCGGGCGATGACGATCTGCAAGCCGGGCAGCAGGTTTTGTCACTGAACGGGCACCTGACGCCGATCAAGCCGCTGACGGCGGAAGTCTCTTTCCGCCGGTCAACGCCCACGGACGGCCTGGGGGCGGCGGGAGCCTCGGACCTGGGCGTTGCCCTGACCCTGGCCGCCAACGCCACGACGCAGGTGAAGGCCAGCCTGGACCGGAGCGACGGGGCGGGTGCGGGGGGCGAGACGCAGACAGCCGCGCTGTCCGTGGACGCGCACCCCGGCGACAAGGTCGCCCTGAGCGCCTCGTTCGACGGCAAAGACGCACCGGGCACATCCGGCGACACGCAGGCCCTGGGCCTCAAGGCCGTCCTGACGCCCTCCCAGTCCCTGTCGCTCGACCTCGACGCGGGGCGGTCGCGGCAGGGAGGCGGCGCGGCGGATCGCCAGTCGGTCCTGCTGTCCCTCGACCCGCGCGCGTCGGTGCATCTCAGCGCCGGGCTGGCCCTGCGCCAGACGCGGGCGGCGAGCGGCCCCGCGACACCGGGCAGCACGGTCGCCTCGGTCGGCGGGACGCTGCGCCCCCTCTCTTTCCTGGAGTTCTCGGGCGGCTTCAAGAGTCGCCTGGCCTCGGGCGCGGACGCCGATGCCCAGAATCAGTACGACACCAGCACGGCGCGGGTGTCGCTCTCGCCCCTGCCCACGCTGCATCTGACAGGCACCTA